>Ga0163150_10000423_pt1 | contig 79596 bp, 62 predicted proteins | sample OliLakLV19P2IB_FD_148628 | JGI IMG/M metagenome (GOLD analysis project Ga0163150, IMG submission 148628) | Freshwater microbial mat bacterial communities from Lake Vanda, McMurdo Dry Valleys, Antarctica - Oligotrophic Lake LV.19.P2.IB | ecosystem: Environmental > Aquatic > Freshwater > Lake >... | reverse complement strand
CTAAGTGGGCGCTCAAAAATAACCGATGCAATTACAGGACGCACCGGCGGCGTAGTGCCGACAATGCAGCATCGTGGCCGACGCGCGCACCATCAGCGGAATCCGTCAGAAGTTCCGAAGCCTCAGCGTCGAATTCGACGAGCGCGCACGGCGCCAGTGGGCGGCCGCCGAAGCCCGCGGTCTGGGCTGGGGCGGCGTGACGAAAGTCGCGCAGGCGACAGGAATGTCCCGCACGACAATCGCCGCGGGCCTGCGCGAACTCGCACTGCCTCGGAAGGTCCGGTCCGTCGAGGCCGGCCGCATCCGCCGGCCCGGCGGCGGACGCAAGACGCTGGCCGCGACCGATCCGGATCTGCTCGCGGCCCTGGAGGCGCTGATCGATCCCGGTTCGCGCGGCGATCCGCAGTCGCCGTTGCGCTGGACCTGCAAGAGCACACGCCGTCTGGCCGGGGAGCTCTCCAGGCAGCGGCACCCGGTCAGTCCCAACACGGTCGCGATGCTGCTGCGGCAGTCGGGATACAGCCTCCAGGCCAACCGCAAGAGGCGCGAGGGCGCGTCGCATCCGGACCGCAACGCGCAGTTCGAATTCATCAACGCCCGCGTCCATGAGTTCCTCAGGCGCGGCCAGCCGGCGATTTCGGTGGACACGAAGAAAAAGGAGCTTGTCGGCGACTTCAGGAACGCCGGCCGGACCTGGCGCCCGGCGGGCACGCCCGAAGAGGTGCGCGTGCACGACTTCCTCGACCCCGAGCTCGGCAAGGCGATCCCGTACGGCGTGTACGACATCGTGAACAACCAGGGCTGGGTGAGCGTGGGGATCAGCCACGACACGGCGCAGTTTGCCGTCAACAGCATCCGGACGTGGTGGATGCGGATGGGCCGTCAGCGATTCCCCCGCCTGCGCGAGATGCTGATCACCGCCGACGGCGGCGGCAGCAACGGTCACCGCTCGCGGCTGTGGAAGCTGTCGCTGCAGGAGCTGGCGGACGAGCTGGGCATCCGTCTTCGCGTGTGTCACTTCCCGCCGGGCACGAGCAAGTGGAACAAGATCGAGCATCGCCTCTTCAGCTTCATCACGAGCAACTGGCGGGGCCGGCCGCTCATCAGCCACCAGACGATCGTGAATCTCATCGCGGGCACGCGGACCCGCGCCGGTCTTGTCGTGAAGGCCGCGCTGGACAGGAAACAGTACGACACCGAGATGAAGGTCGACGACGAGACGCTCGCGCGTCTGCGGATCACGCCGGATCCATTCCACGGCGAATGGAACTACGTGATCACCCCGCGCCGGAAATCTTGACCATGTTATTTCTGAGCGCGCCCTAAGTGAGCCCACCGCATCATGGCCGACGCGCGACAGGTTACAGCGACCGGAGAAACGCCACAAGCGCAGCGCGGTCCTCGGCAGCCATGCCGGCGAACGCGTCACGTGACGCCTGCGCCTCGCCGCCATGCCACAGGATCGCTTCCTCCAGCGAGCGGGCGCGGCCGTCGTGCAGGTAGTGCGCGTGGCCGTTCACCGTTTCAAGAAGACCGATCCCCCACAGTGGCGGCGTTCGCCACTCGCTGCCCGTCGCAGCGCCATCGATGCGATGGTCCGCGAGACCTTCGCCCATGTCATGGAGGAGCAGGTCCGTGTAAGGACGGATCGTCACTCGGCGAAAGAGTGCGATCGGCGACGCGTCACCGGTTCGCAGCTCGGGGACGTGGCATGCGGCGCACATCGCGTCAGCGAAGAGTGCCCTTCCGCGCTCGACGACCGCCGTGCCGGCACCACGCTGCTGCGGTACCGCAAGCACGCGACAGTAGTGGGCGATGCGTTCGATCTTGTGCTGATCGATCTCGGGCGCTTCCCCGAGCGGTGTCTTGACGATCGCGCGCTGTGCCGACGTCAGCGCTTCGTCCGGCCGACGATCACTCGTGATGCCCATGTCGCCGTGGAGGGCGGCGATGATCTGCGCTTCGAGCGTCGGCTGTGAAGCCTTCCAGCCAAAGCGGCCGACGCGCGGCGTGCCGTCTGCATCCTTGCGCCGATGCGCTCTGCCGGAGATGCCGTCGGCGTCGCGATCCCCAGGATCCTCCATCGCGCGCAGCGCAGCATCATCGACTGCTTCGAGCAGTCCAACACCGACGAGCTGCTGACCGAGACGCATCGAAGTTCGCACGCGGCCGAGCGGACCGTACCCTTCGTCGTGGAAAGCGAGCGTCCAGCGCCGCAGCTCATACGGCGAGCCATCCGCGTAGGTGCCGTGCACGAGTTCTGGTGTGACGGAGATCCGCACCTCCGCGAGCACGCCGGGCACCGCCTGGTCCTGCAATTGGGCGCCGTAGATCGGATGCGGCGCGCCATCGGCATGATGCGGACTCACGAACACGACCATGCCCATGCCGACATCGTCGCGCGATTCCGGCGGTCGACCGCGGCCGTCGTCCTGGTGACACGCGCTACAGGAATTCGCGTTGAACAGCGGTCCGAGTCCATCACGTCCCGCGGCGCTCGCGGGTGCCACCACCCAGTTGTCGCGAAAGAACGAGTTGCCGACGCTGAAGGCGCGGCGTTCTTCGCGGGTCAGTCCAGGTGATGGAAGTCCGAACGCGTTGGGACCGTGCGCATCCACAGTGGCGGGGCCGCCGAGCCTAGCGCCATCGGGCGCAGCGCCAAGCGACGTCATTGCCGTGAGCACGAGTGCGATGATCACGATCGCCTTCAACCCTGCGGCTCCGTCGGAAGCGACCAGCCGAGCGCCCTGCCCGCGAGGCCGAGTTCCTCACCCAGCTTCTCGAGTGACTCGAGAGCCGTCTTGAGCGCAGCGCGTTCAGGCGCATCGTCCTTGGCGTGAATGGCGCTGTCGAAAGGAATCGGCATCGCGTCAACGGCGACAACGGCAGCGCCAAGAGCTGCCTCGAGCGATGTCGCACGCGCCGGGTCCGCGGCGCGCACGATGTCCAGCAGTCCCGGTCCGCCACGGCCGCGCAGCACCGCGTCGACGCCTCGGATGTTCGCGCGAAAGTCAATGTGCGTTGTGTCGCTGAAGCAGCTGTGCTCCTCTTCCTGATCGCGTGTTTCGTACGCGACGGCGAGTCGTTCGCCCGACATCTCAAACCCCGTGAGCAACGCAGGCCCTGTGATCATCGACCGTAACGCGACCGATGGATCGGCTTCGAACCGGCGACGGTGATTGGACTCGTTCTTCCGCCAGGCGGCCGCGAGCGTCTCAAGATCTTCACAAAGGAGATCTGTGATTTCGAGCAGGTACTCGCGGCGCCGATCGGCGAAGGCGCGCTTGCCGTCGATGAAGTCGCTCGCGGGCCGCTCGCCCGGTCCGGTCTCCGAACGATCCTGTCCCCACAGCATGAACTCGATCGCGTGCCAGCCGGTGCAGACGTTGGTCTCGCCGCCGCGCTGATTGTGGAGGCGGAGAATCGCACGGCCGAGCGCGGGATACTTGGCGGGATTCCCAATGATTCCGCCCGACGCTGCGCCATCGACGGCGTCGTTCACAAAGTCGATGTACACCTCGTCAACAGGCCAGGCATTCACGAAGGTCTCGACGCCGCCGCGCCGCGAATCGATCGGGCCGTTGCCGAAGCGAAAAACCTCGGTGCGGCCGTAGATCACTCGCGCCGCGATCCAAGTCTCGCGGGCCCGGGCAAGCGACGCGTCGCTCGGCGAGCCGCAGAACGCGCGGATCGCCGCGCGCATCGACTCGGCTGCGGCGAGCGATGCGCTGTACTCGTCCCAGACGTGTGACGCGTAAGCGCTCACGACATTGCGCGCCAGCGCATCGCGATCCGGCGTCGCGCTTCCGAGCTGCGGTCCGGTCAGCGCGCACGCCGCCACTGCACATATCGATCGCTGCATCGCATTCATGGAGACCCATCGTAAACGGCGCGGCCAGCTGCAAATCGCAGTCGAAGCGAACGAACACAATTCGCATGCCTTGCTTGCATGAAGCGAACACGCGCGACACAGCGTGTGGCGATGAATTCGATCACAGCATTCGCGCTTCTCGCACCCTTACTCACACTCGCACTCACACTCACTGTCCCGCCGATCGCAGTGCACCAAAGCGCCGAAACACCGACGACGTCGTCCTTCGCCGCGGTGCTGAATGCGCAGGATCAGGCTCGCCGCGCGCTGTACGACACGATCGGACCGTCGCTCCTCTCCGTGACGAGTTACGTCAAGGTTCCGGAGGGCGCCGATCGCGAAGGCCGCTGGGCAGTCGCGGACGAGTCGCCGTACATGGGGTACGCGCGCCATCTGGTTGCCAGCGGAATCCTGATCGACAACGACGGCACGGTCCTGTGCTGTCGCACGCCGCTGACGGTTGAGAACGATACTTTTGCCGCGATCGTTGACGTGGAGACATCGGCCGGCGCGAGATTCGACGCCGAGCTCATCGCGAGTGAACCGACGATTAACTTGGCCGTCATCAAAATCAAACTGCAGTCGGGTCAGACCCTCGGCGATTTGCGTCCGGCACGGATCGGCACGACCCGCTCGATCGAGCTTGGCGATACGGTCTTTGCCGCCGCCGATCCGTTTGGCGCGTCACGGACGTTCGCGCCCGGCGTGGTGATGGCGCTCCCGACCGCGGCCTGCTACCAGTCCGACCTCACCGGAAGCTTTATTCACTGCAGCATGTCGATCGCACCCGGTGCTGTCGGCGGTGCCCTCATCAATCCATCCGGTGAAGTGATCGGCATGCTCGTTCCTCCGCCATCGCTCGATCCCCTCGCCCGTCCAGAACCGCATGGATACGACACGTTTGTCATGCAGATCGAAACTGCGATCGGCGTGGGGGAAGCGCTGAAGACGAAACGTACGAACGACTCGCCGTGGCTTGGCTTCTCCGTCCTTTCGCAGGATGAACTTCGATCAAGTCTTCGCGACGCCGCGAAGTTCGCAGCGATCACACGGCCGGAACACGGGCTGTACATCAATGACCTGTATGACCCGAGTCCCGCATCCAAGGCCGGAGTCCAACCCGGTGACTTTGTCGTCGCGGTCAGCGGGCGTCCGATCGTGAGCGTCGTCGACTTCCAGCAGGCGCTTTACTACTTCAGCGGGACAAACGTGCCGATCCGGTTCTTCCGTGACGGCAAGGAGCGGACGCTCGTGATGCAGATCGAACGGCGTCCGCCCGCAGCAAATCGCGAGTAGAGGCCGGCGCTTCACGCAACGCATGCGCAATCGTCGCGCAATGCTGCGCAAGGATTCACCACGCTCCTTGAGCGTGCTTCGCGCGTGTTGGTCAGCATGCTGCTTCGTGCGGCGGAGCGATCTCCGGCGCGTCGACCGTTCCGTCATGTTTGGTAGGAGTATTGATCTATGTCTCGCATTTCTCTTGCGGTGTCCAGCGCAGCGACGCTGTTCATCGCGCACGCTGCTTCGGCTCAGGCGTACGTTCTGACCGGTCCTTCCTCGTCGTCCACGCCCTACATCGTTCCGGCAGCCGGCAGCACCGCCGTCTCCGACATCGTTTCGATCCTGACCGTCGGTGACGCCATTGGCGGCTATCAGCTGCTCGGCCTGCCCGACGGCATGGGTGCCTTTCTCGCGCGCGAAGGCTCCATGGAGATGTATATCGACCATGAGATGACGGCAACGGCGAGCGGCGTCCAGCACGCCCACCAGCCGGACGGCTTCGCGGGCGGCGCGTTCATCAGCGGGTGGAATGTCACGACAGTTGCAGGCGCGGACTTCCTGCGCGTGAACACGGGCTTCGATGCCATTCTCACCAGCGCCGCGATCAGCAATGGCAGCGGCGGATCGCTCTACAACTTCGCACGCTTCTGTTCGGGCGACATCGCTGACCCGACGGCGTACCTGAACTCCGCGACCGGTCTCGGCACAGCGAACCGTTTCTTCACGTGCGGGGAGGAATCGAGCAACACCGGCCGCATGATCGCGACCGATCTCGACACCGGTGTCGCATCTCAGATGACGGCGTTTGATGCGTCGCAAGGCGCGTGGGAGAACGGCGTGAGCCGCCCATTCGAGAGCGACACGACGGTGATGGTCGGCCTGTCGGACGGCGCAGCGAACCGCGTCTTTGTGTACGTGGGCATCAAGCAGGCGAACGGGAATCCGGCCGAACAGGCTGGCCTCTTGAACGGCCTCTCGTACGGCATCCAGGTTCAGGTCGACGGCGCTGACGTCGCGGTCGAGACGCGCGAGTTCGGATTCGGTGTCCGCACGCAGGTCTTCAGCGGCACGTTTGTGCTCGCTGCCGGCGGCACCGCGGCAGGCACCACGTTTCTCCGTCCCGAAGACGGCGCGTGGGATCCCGCGAACCCCGCTGACTTCTACTTCGTCACGACCGACCGCATGAGCACCACGTCGGGTGGCGTACCGCAGACTCATGCGAGCCGTCTCTATCGGCTCCGTTTCAATGACGTGAACGACGTCCTCGCCGGCGGCACCATCGAGGCGCTCCTCGACGGCACCGACCTGATGGAGATGGGCGACAACCTCGCCGTCTACACCGACCTGCAGGGCGGCACCCGCGTCATGATTCAGGAGGACTCGGGCAATCATCCGCACAGCGCCAAGCACCTCGTCTACACCGTCGCGAACGACAGCCTGGAAGTCATTCTCCGGTCTGATCCGGCGCGCTTCGGCGACATCGGCGTCCCCGCGACCGCTCCGTTCAATCAGGACGAAGAAGTGTCGGGCGTGATTGATGCGCGCGATACGCTCGGCCTCGGCTGGTTCATCGGCAATGTCCAAGCCCACTACGGACTCGGCGATCCCTTGGTCGAAGGCGGCCAGCTGTTCGCATTCTTTGCTCCCGAAGCAGTCGGCAGCTCGCGCAGCGATCTCTCATCGCCGCTCGACGGCATCGTCAACGCCGAAGATCTCGCGGTTCTCCTCGGAGGCTGGGCGACCGCGGGCTCGACCGACATCAATCGCGACGGGACGACCGATGCGGCTGACCTCGGCATCCTGCTCGGCAGCTGGAACTCGAAGTGATGATCGCCGGTCGCAGTCCGCATTGACGGATGCGACAGGCTCAACAATCGGCTGAAGAGAGGTCCGGAGGAGGGCCGGCGAGCACAGCTTGCCGGCCCTTTCTTGTGCGCCAAGCAGGTGGCGGTGACGAGCGATCGTGCGGCGGCGCACTGATCGCGAGTTGGCATCTCGAGTGTGGATCTCGAGTTTGGACAGGCACATTCTCGCCGCGGCGCCAGCGCGATTCGCTCGACCCGGCACCGCCGTCGCCGCATCAACGGACGGCGTCGCGGCTACTGCATGCAGGTTGTGCGGCGGGAAGAACTCGCTCGCTCATCGATACGCGCGATGGCACTCAGTGCACGACGCGCGTAGTTCGGCGAACTGGGCCGAGAGCGCGACGGGGTCGGCGTCTGGATTCTGAAGCAGCTTCTTAAGACGGCCGGCGCGCTCTGCGTTGGCTTCCAGCAGCGAACGGAATCCGTCCGGGACGCTGGCCGCTTCCGCGGGCACTTCCGCGAGATGGACGAGCAGGCGATCGACTTCCTTGACGGCGACGAGACCGGGCTCGCCTGTGGGCGCGCTCCAGCCCGATGCCTCGATGCGCACGAGCGTTTCGAACGCATCATCCACCATGCCCATCAGGGCCTCGACACGCTCGGCGTCAGGATGCGTCCAACGCTGCTTGGCCACCGCCAACTCGCCCATGCGCGGAGTCGCCGGTCCACCGTGGACCGCTACGGACTCGATGAGATCGGTCATCGCCGCCTCGCGGGCACCGCCGACGATGAGAATCTCGTCACCCCATGCGACGAGGCGGTGCACGATGCGCGGCGTCGCTTGCGCGAAGAGTTCCCACGTCGCGCGGTCCTCGCTCAAGCGGAAGATCTCGCCCGTTGCGACGCTGACGTAGAGACGCCCTTCGTGCACGCAGGCCGCCGGAGCGAAACCATTGCGCGGCGAACCCGGAATCGGCGGCCCGCTGCGCCAGGCGCGGGTGCGAAGATCGAGCACGTCGACATCGAGCCGCGGTGTGTCGTGTTCATCAAAGCCTCCGATGACGAACACGTCTTTCTCAAGCACGGCGGCGATCAGTGCGCGACGTTGGAATGGCTGCGGCACGCGCTCCCAGTCGCTGCCTTGGGAGGTGAGATCGAGGAGCAGCGTTGCGTCGGGCCACGTCGGCGTCGTGCCGGCACCATGCATCCGCCAGCCGCCGACGACGACGAGCGTGTCGCCGACCACGACCACGTCGTGCGACGAACGTGGTTCGGGGAGTGGCTGCAGCGATTCCCATCCTCCCGATCCTGTGCGATACGCCGCGACATCAGCGAGCGAGTGATTGTCGGCAGGCTGGCCGACACCATTGCGCGGCTCCATGCCGCCCACGCGGAGGATCGAGTCGCGGTGCGCGACGATATTCAGCCCCTGCGCCGCAACGCCGCCTGGCAGTTCCTGCCATCGCACGTCGCTCGTTGGCGGAGCGGAGAGGTCAAGACGGCTGAAGCGCCCGGACACTGTTGCGGTCGAGTAGTCATGTCGAGCGCCTGTATGGCCGCCGTAGACATAGAGCGCCCCATCGAGCACCGCGGCGCCGAAGCTGGCGACCGGCCGTGGCAGCGTCGCGACACTGACCGCGCCGCGCGAGGCTTCCGGCGTATCGATCACCAGCGTCGCGTAGCGGCGCACCTGCACGTATGCACGATCGTCCCGCTCGCCCTCTTCGTCCTTCCAATGCCTCGCCCACGCGCCGTACCGGCCCGCGCTCGGAAGGACCGGCGTCCGGCCCTCCGCATCCGTCGTCATCTCGACATCGCTGCCATCAGGCCCCAGCACGTGCATCGCCGAGCCGGCGACAGGCGCATCATCAACGAGCAGACGAAGCACAACGCCGCGATCCGTGCGCTCCGCCACGATCTCGATCGGTGCCCGACCCTGGAGCCGCGTCGAAGGGTCGAACGGATCACCGATGATTGTCTTTGGGTAATACACCAGCACGTGCGCCGGCCCAGTTCCGCGTTGCATGATGCCGAGGTCAATGTGGCCGGCGAGGACTCGTGTGCCGCCGCCCGCGACTGCGAGCTGCAACGACGCGCCGTCGTGCGACGCGTCTGGCGCGGCGAGTGGCGATTCGGATCCGTCCGCGCTCCGGACCACCAATCGCGCATGCTTCAGCAGCGAGAGTTCGACGCGGTCGTCCGGCTTCAGCGTCTCACTCATGATGAGCGTCGCGGTCGCGCCGCCACGATCCGGAACGAGGAAGGGGAAGTGAGCGGAGGCGGTTCGGCAGAGGAGCGAGACAGCCGAGCAGAGCAGGAAAATAGATCGCGGCGATTGCATGTTGGGAAGCGTCGTGAGCACACGTCTGGACGGCGTGTGAATCGGGCCAAAATTCAGTGAGATATCGCGCACTGTTCATGGTGCGCGGCGGAGCAGGGAGTCCGAGCCCCGCAGCATACGCGGAGGCGTGCTGAATTGCAGGGCGGCGTCCCGCGGGCAAGCTCATCTGCACTCGCCCCGTGGCCATATCCTGCGGATCCTCCGATGTCCGACGCACCAGTGCAGCATGCCCTCACGACGGGACGTGAGAACTCGCTTCTCGATCTCGCGTTGACTCCTTCGCTGCACCTGATCGTCGCAGCAGAAGCGTCGGCGCCGCCGCCGGACGTCCGCGTCGCGGATTCGGTCGAAACGCAGATTCGCAGCGCCGCGCAGCACGGCACCGCCGATGTCCTGCTGGCGCTCGCGATGCTGCCGGATCGCCCGCCCGTGTCAGCGACAGTCGCATTCTGGCGCACGTTTGCCGAGCGGTACATGACGGAGCTGTGCCGTCGATCCGCGGGAGGCAATGACGTGCTTACTGCGATCGATCCGCCGATCGATGACCTTGCATCGATCTCCGCGAGCGCTCCGCCGATGCGCGGTGGTGAGTACCTGCGGACGGAGGCGCTCGCTGAATTGTGGGGAGCGCTCGACGCGCGCGTGCAGCACGAGGTAGCCAACGAGAAGGGAGGCCTCGGCGCGTGGCTCACGCGGCGCAGCAGCGCGGGCGCGGCGTGGCATCGGGTCGGGCGTGTCTCGTTTCACCTCGCCGAGAACAAGCGGGATCCTGAGCGCCCCTTTGCGTTTCTCGCGACCTATGCCCCCAAGTTGCTGGATGGCGGCCGTGTGCAGTATCAACCGCTCGGCCGCGCGCTCGAGGAGTATGCCGGCGCGCGAAGGCGCGCGGAACTGACTCGACTGCTCGCACCGGTGGAACAGGCTGCGGCACGCGCGCCGTGGGTCCGGGAGCTGGTTGATTCCGGCGAGCTCTTTCACCCGCTGGGCTGGACTCCCGCAGAGGCTCATCAGCTGCTCCGCGACATCCCGCTGCTGGAAGAGTGCGGGCTTCTCGTACGCGTGCCAGACTGGTGGAGTCGGCGGGCCACGCAGTCTTCGCGAGTGCGTGTCGGCGTGGCGATCGGACAGAAGCGCGCCACCGCATTCGGTGCTGATGCAATGCTCGACTTCGACGTCGCGCTGGCGCTGGACGGCGAGAAACTCACACGCGAGGAGGCGGCGCGGATCCTCAATGGGTCCAACGGCCTCGTGCTGCTCAAGGGCCGCTGGGTCGAGGTTGATCGCGAGAAGCTCCGGCGCGCGCTCGAGCAGTGGAAGAGCGTGCAGAAGACGGCGGTGGACGGCGTGTCCTTTATCGAGGGCATGCGACTCCTCGCAGGCGCTGCGATCGATGGTACGTCCGACGTTCTCAGCAGTGCGGACAACGCGGACTGGTCGGACGTCCGGGCGGGCGCGTGGCTGGAAGAGAACCTCCGCGCACTCCGCTCACCCGACAGTGCGCCCGTCGGCGTGCCCCCGCAAGGGCTGCGAGCGACGCTGCGTCCTTATCAATCGACCGGCGTGGGCTGGCTGTGGACGCTGACTCGACTTGGCCTGGGCGCATGCCTCGCCGATGACATGGGGCTCGGAAAGACGATCCAGGTGCTGGCGCTCTTACTTCGGATGAAGGAAGAACGGCCGCGCGCCCAGCGGCGACCGGCGCTGCTGGTTCTCCCGAGTTGAGCACGGTCACGTGGTCGATCGCCATCGTGGACGAGGCGCAGGCCATCAAGAATCCCGGGGCTCGCCAGACGCGCGCCGTGAAGGCGCTGACGGCGGGGACGCGCATCGCCCTCACTGGAACGCCTGTTGAGAACCGACTCACGGATCTCTGGTCGATCTTCGACTTTGCGTGCCCGGGTCTGCTTGGATCGGTCAAAACGTTCGGAGTGTTCGTCAAGCGACTCGAACGGCGGCCGGCGAACCAGTACCAGCCGTTGCGTGCGTTGGTGGCGCCGTACATCCTGCGCCGTCTCAAGACCGACCGATCGATCATCGCGGATCTCCCCGACAAGACGGAGCTTTGCACGTCCTGCCCGCTGAGCAAACGCCAGGCGGCGAAGTACGAGGATGCAGTGCGCGAACTTGGCCAATCGCTGAAGGACGCGCGCGAAGGCATCGCCCGACGCGGGGTGATTCTCGGATTCATCACCCGGTTCAAGCAGCTGTGCAATCATCCCGATCAGTGGCTGGGCGGTGGAGCATTTCGGCCGGAGGACAGCGGCAAGTTTCAGCGCCTCCGGACGATCGTCGAGGAGATCGCGAGCCGGCAGGAAAAGGTCCTGATTTTCACGCAGTTTGCCGCCATCGCTGCACCCTTGGCGACTTTTGCGGGCGGGCTCTTTGGCGAAGCGGGGCTCGTCCTCCACGGCGGCACCGCCATCAGCAAGCGCAAGGCGATGGTCGATGATTTTCAGCGGTCCGACGGTCCGTCCTGCATGGTCCTTTCGCTCAAGGCGGGAGGCACAGGGCTCAATCTGACCGCAGCGACGCACGTCATCCATTTCGATCGCTGGTGGAATCCTGCGGTAAAAAATCAGGCGACCGACCGCGCGTTCCGCATCGGACAGACGCGCAAGGTGATGGTGCACAAGTTTGTGTGTCAAGGCACGGCCGGACGTATGCCCGCAACGGGTCGGTGTGTCATCTCGCCGTGCGCAAAGGCGCGGTCGAGGCGCTGGTGCAGGGCTCCGAGCTGTACGAGGTGGACATCCGGGTCACCGCGATGAGCGCCGTGCGGTGGCGAACCATCGTCAAGCAGTGCGCCTGTGAAGTCGGCTCGGTGCTCGACCTGCTGCAGGGTCGCCTTTCTGAACGGGTCATGCGAGTCGTGACCGATCGCGACAGCGGGCTCTTTCCTGCGCCGAAGGAACTCAGCATGGATTGTTCCTGCCCTGATTGGGCGGGCATGTGCAAGCATGTTGCCGCCGTGATGTATGGGATCGGCGCGCGGCTCGACAGCAGACCCGAACTTTTGTACACGCTGCGGGGCGTTGATCACACCGAACTCGTTGCGGCGGCGACAGCGGAGGCCGTCACCCGGCGTCCGACGCGGCGCGGTTGTCCTGAGTGACAGTGCAGTTTCGGACGTGTTCGGTATCGATGTCGCGCCGCAGGTCTCGGCCGCACCACTCCGCAAGCCGGCTAAGGACACCCGCCGGGGGAAGCGGTAGCGACCAGCGCGCTCATCTGCGCCGACGGCGAACGCACAGCGCGATGGCGATAGCAAGCAGCGAGATCGATCCAGGCGCCGGCACTTGTGTGAGGTGCAGTCCGAAGGAGTACGAGTACTCGCTGGAGTTGTCGAGTTCCATGATCCACAGCGTGTACTGCCCCGCACCGAGCGGACCATCGAACCCGACCGCGCCCGGCGCACTGCCGAGTTCAGGGAGAAGGTCGAATCCGACGGAAGCGCTGCCAAAGTGCGCCCACCCCAGGAGCGGCGATTCGATCGAGTGCCAGTCGTACGGAATGCTCACGATGTCGCCGAGCTCCATGCCCACGAAGGAGAACGCGCCGCCCACATTCGCCGCCAGTACGACAAAGCTGTCGAGTTCATATCCAACCGGGACCGTCACCGTGACATAGTCAAGGTCGGGCATGGTGGGATCGGGAGAGATGCCAAACGTCCCCGTGATGCTGTTCACCCCCGACTCGAGCGCCAGCGCGGAGGGCGCGAAACGATCGTCGGAGAGGTCGCCTGACACCGACTCGTCGAAGACGATGCCTGCGTGCGCGGACGTGACGAGACCCGCAATGAAGGCGGCCGCAGCCGGATATCCGCCGTGTTGAATTCTTGCAGCCATGGCTCACTCCTCCTCTGAAATGGGGCAGCGGAGGAGAGTAGCTTCGGATCGCGCGGCTTCTGGGTGGACCGTGCAAGCAGGAGAAGAGGATCTGGTTGGTTCCCTGTTGCCTGGCGGTTCATCTCATGCAGGGGTCGCATGGAGCGCCACTGTTCACACAAGCAGCACATTCTTGCAACTTTGCTGCCGGGTCCCGCGTGCGGCAATCGTTTGGTCGCCGGAGGTACCACATGTTCACACCAGTTTCTGCAATCCTCCTTTCGCTCTTTCTGTCGTTGCCGGCGGTTCCGTCCGCTTGGCAGGGAGCGCCGCAGGCCTCGGCCGATTCGCCATCGCCGGCACAGCGCACCGAAACTTGGCCGCTCGACGCGGCGTGGGGTCGCGATCACCGAACGGTCGTCGGGCGGCCGAGCCGATTTGAGAGTCTCGCGGACACCATCGCTCGCGGGAGTGGTGCCAACGTCGAATATGTTGAATCCGCGAACTCGCTCGTCATCCGAGGCAGCGAAGCGCAGCTCGAAACCGCGACGAGCACGCTCGAGCGGCTCGTCGCTGAAGCGAAGAAGCTGACCGAACAGAAGAAAGCCGAGCGCGACGCTGATGAATCACGCGAAGTCACAGGCCAGCTCTCTGTCGATTTCCCGGGAGGCAGCATCGTCGGCCATCTCAAGGCCGTCGGGACGGCCGCGAACTTCGACAGCTTTCTCATCCATGACCTCTCCGCCATGAAGGAGCTTCCCAAGGAAGAGGTGCAGCGGGTCCTCGACGCCGTCACGATCGCTGTCGAACTCGACGGCTCGTCACCGGCATTCCGCGCGAAGTATCACGAGGGTTCGCGGCTGCTCATCGTGCGCGGCTCGTCTGCGGAACGGGATCTTGTGCGCCAAGTGTTCCGCGCCCGTGTGCCCGGATTTCAAGGGGACCTTGCGCCGAAGACTCCGGCGGCACCGACAACCCCCCGCGGTCGATGATCGCGCGCGATGTCCTCGCCACGCACCACAGATCTGAACGACGACTGGGCGCGCCGCGTGTCACGCAGCGTTGCCATTGGTGCGCGTGATGCCGTGGCTGAGCTCTACGAACGCCCGTACAACCGCATGTTCTGGATCGTGCGCGAGCGCACGCGCCGTGACGACGACTTTGCCTGCGACTGCGTGCACGACGCGTGGATGCGGATACTGCGCGGGATGGCGGAAACCACGACGATGGCGGCGCTCGATGCATGGCTCGCGCGTGTCGCGATCACGAGTGCGATTGACCGGATCAAGCGCGAAGGAAGTCGCGCTCGCCATGAGTCTGCGGTGATCGCGAGCGATGCCGCGTCGACCGAACAATCCGAGTTCGATCGTCTGGATGCCGAACTCGCTGCGCTGTCGTGCGACGGCCGCGAAGCGCTCCACCTGCGCGTCGCACGAGACCACACGATGGATGTCGTCGCCGAAACACTGGAGATCAGCGTCACCGCGACAGAGAGCCGTGTGCGCCGAGCGCTGCGCCGCTTGCGGGCGCGCTGGAAGGAAGTGCCGCGTGTCTGATGAGGTTGTGCTTCGGGTCGTCCGTAATGACGAGCGTCGCGCACTGCCGGCGCGGGCTCGCGCCCGCAAGCGCATGACGTGGCGCGCTGTGGAGCACGCACTGGAAACACCCACGTGGCCGATCTCGCGCGGAACGATGCGCGTTGGGCGGGCACGCGCCGCAGCGCTGCTCAGCGCGGCGGCCGTCGCTCTCGCAGCGTTTGTTGCGATCCCGCTCGGTGAACGATCCCCCGAGCGAACGGTGGTCTCGCGAGCGTCGACGATCGAGTTCGTTGCCGCGCCGCTGACTATTTGAAATCACGCTGCGGATTTCCGCGCCGGGATGCGCATGACTCAGCGAGCTGATTCCGGATCCCGTCGATCAGTTCGCAGATGGCTCGTGACCGTGTCCGGCGGCGCGACGCGAAGGAGATCGTGCTCATGATGTCTCGAACTGTTGCCGCGCCCTGCGTCCTGCTGTCCGCGCTCGCATGGCCATTGGCTTCTCCAGTATCCGCCGCGCCGCTCCAGGCCGCGCCGACATGGCAACACGTCATGAACGGCGAACTGCGTGACGCGCACGCGTGGATCGATCCGGCCGATCCTGCGCATTACCGGGTGTGGACGTGTGAAGACGGCGCCCGCATCCGCTATCGGGAGAGCGGGGCGCCCGACTGGGTCTTCCAGTCCACGCCGTCGACGGCCCGGTCGACGCTGCTGGACATTTACGTTGACAAAGGCGTCGAAGGCTGGGCCTGTGGGCGCGACGGCCTCGTGCTTGCAAGTCCCTCGGCCACCGGGCCGTGGAGTCAGCTCCCTGTGGTGTTCGACCCGGCGCATCCGCTGGACGGCGCCACGTTGTGGGGCGTCCGCTTTGCCGATGCCAGCACAGGCTGGCTTGCCGGCGAGCACATTCTCCGCCGAACGAGCGACGGAGGAACGACGTGGGATCCGGTGACGCTCATGGTCTGGGGCACCGAAGTGGATTACGAGTTTTACGCGCTGGAATTCGTGCCGGGCAATGATCGTCAGCGGCTCGTCGTCGGCGCTGAGCCGGGCTCCGCGTTCTACAGCGATGACGGCGACAAGTGGTACCCAGCGGATTTCTTCGACGTGAACGGCGTGGGCATCACGCTCGACCCCGGGTTCGAACCGTGGGACATCGTCTTTGAACCGAATACGTCCGGCGTCGACAACGCAGTCGGCTACATCGTGGGCGGCGTAGGATCGCACAACGGCTCCGTGTTCCGAACGACGGATGGCGGTGTGACCTGGCATCAGGAATCGCTTGCACCATCCAACGGCGAGACGTTCTACGGAGGCCACGCGTGGTCAGGCGGCAACGCGCTCGCGTGCGGCTACGGCGGGCACATCTACAAGCGTGCGACGAACGGCGTCTGGAGTCTCGTGTCACCGAGCGGCGGCGCGCAGCCGTGCAACGACACTGGACCGTTCACGGCGCCGCTCATCGGTATCGCGGGTGATGATGCAGGAACCGTCTGGGTCGTCGGTTCGTTCGGCTATCTTCGCAAGGCGACCGACGGCGGTGCGAGCGCGGCGAGCTTCGTCAGCGACACCACGCACGAGTATCAGTTCTGGCGCATCAACGATTCGGCGTTCACTTCGGCGTCCGACGGATGGGTCGTCGGCCAGGTGGGCATCCATCGCACGACCGACGGCGGGGCGTCCTGGACACCGGAACTCTGCTCATTCAATGTGACCTGGCTCGGTTCGATCGCTCTGCGTTCAACGGGGAACGCGGTCGCTGCGGGTGATCCGAAGTTCAGCAGTTCGCCCTCGGCGTGGTGGCGCGACCCGCTCACGATGACGTGGTCAGCCGTGACCGATGCCGATCTCACGGGGTCAATTCACTCCGTGGAATGGCAATCGGGCGCGACCTACTGGGCCGTTGGCGACAACAACAAGGTCTATCGCGTTACGAATGATGGTGTGGATTGGGAGCTGCTGAACGGACCGGGCGGTTCAAATGCGAACCTGAGCTGTGCAACCATCTATGACACGAGCACGCTCTTCGTGGTCGGGCAGGAGGGGAATGTCGGCAAGGCATGGCGCGCGACTGGACTTGCGGGAACGACACTGAACTGGGTCGATGTGTCCCCGCTGATCGCCAACGAAGCCGGAACGTGGCTTCGGTCCGTCGATGCGCGCGGCGCTCTGCCGTTCGTCGATGTGTACGCAGCTGGACACGACGGCGTCGTGTTGAGATACAAGCGCACGCTCGACCGGTTCGAGGCGGTGAATTACGGCACGCCGACGGACGAGGTCCTCAAGTCGATCGTTTGCGTTGAAGGATCGCCCGACGTCTGGGCTGCCGGCGACTTTGGCACGATGCTGCGATTCAACGGTTCGACGTGGAGTTCCGTGAAGTGCGAAACGAGCAAGAGCGTTCGCTCGCTCACGTTCCCGACACCGACCGTCGGCTTTGGCATCGGCGTGCAGAACACGATTTCTGTACCGGGACACACAGGTGATGCGATTCTGATCGGCTATCACTGAGCCGAAGAAGACGATCTCGTGCGTTGAGCAGCGGGAAGAGGCGAGGTCGCCTCTTCCCGCTTTTCGCGCTTCAATCCAGCAGTGGCTGCGCCATCACCATCGCAGCGATCGCCAGCGCGAGGACAACCGCCGAGCTCAACGCGAACACAACGGACAGCGAGACGGACAGCCCCACGGTTCAGCGGGCTCACGCAACCGAGGAGCGTGTGAGGATTCATCGACCATGTCACGTGAGCTTCGGCGTTTTCAAAGGAAAAGTGCAGCAGCCATTGCGAGGCCGTGCGCGCCGAACACCAGCGTCCACGCGCGCGTACCGCTTCGGCGGCAAACACAGGCCCAGCAGAAAACCGTAGAACGGGCCTTGGAGCAGACCCGCGCCGACGCCAAGGAACGCAGCATCGGACGGAAGGAGCTCGAGGACGAGCCACGTGAACGGAAAGAGCAGCTTAAGGGGCAGATCCCCCGCGGCGGTGAAGGAATAGAGAGCAGCCGTGAAGATAACAGGTCCCAGCACCACCCCGGCCACGATGACGAACGGTGTGAGTTTGGGCAGCGCGGCACGGCCCGCGTGAAACAGCGTCGTCAGGTCGATGCGCCATCCGCACTCGGGGCATCGCGGACCGGCGATGACCGCGAGTGAATAGCCGCAGTGCGGGCAGGTGGGACGTCGAGTCTCCAGCATCTGCTCGTATGCTCGCAGATCCCGGTGTCGGCGACTCTCGGCCACAGGTCGTGAGGCTGACGATCTGCGGTCGACTCGTCTGGCGAGCGAGCGATCGCGGCGGAGCGCGCGTACCCGAGGAGTCGACCGGAGATTGCGCAGATTTCCAGTCTCATTTTCGGAGTTGGGCTGAGAATCCGCGCTCAGCTCCGTCCCAATGAAAAGACCCCCGGCGGATGCCGGGGGCCTTGTTTGCGTCAAGTTGCCTGGCTGCGGTTCAGGGCAGCACAGGGTTCCGTGCGTGTGACGTCATCCGTCGCCGAGTGTGCCGCAGTTGGCCTCGGCCAGACTCACGCAAAGATCGTCCCAGTTCACTGCGCAGCAGAAGTCGTCGATCGCGCACACCGTCGCCTGGCATCCTGCGTCGTCGCAGCCCGTTCCGCCGTTGGCAAAGCAGCAGTTGCTGCCGCCACCACCGCACAGCTCGCAGAGGTTCCCGGCTTCGCTGGCGCAGATTCCGTCCCATTGCGTCATGCAGCAGAACGGATCAGCGGCGCACACGGTGGCGCAGCACACGGCGTCCGAGCAGAACGGGCTGCTGTTGAGCGAAGCCACACACCAGTCGTTCGGCGAGTTGCCGCATGCCGGATCGCAGACATCGCCGATCCCATCGCCGTCACCGTCTTCCTGGCCTGGATCGGGCACGAGCGGGCAGTTGTCGCAGTCGTCCTGCCCGCCGTCCACATCTGAATCGCGGGCGCTCGACGGGCATCCGTGGCAGGCGTCGCCTGCGCCGTCGCCGTCGGTGTCGAGCTGTTCGGGATTGGAATCGATCGGGCAGTTGTCGAGGTCATCGATCACGCCGTCGCCGTCGCTGTCGAGCGGCTCGCAGGCATCACCGACGCCATCGCCGTCGCCATCTTCCTGACCTGGGTTGGGAATGAGCGGGCAGTTGTCGAAGCAGTCGATCACGCCGTCGCCGTCCAAGTCGATGTCGGCAACGCCACACCCGCACACGCCAGGATCCACCTTGGCGGGATCGCGCGGGCACAGGTCGGTGCAGTCAGGCGTGCCGTCACGATCCGAGTCAATGTCCGGAATACCGCAGCCACACACGCCAGCTTCGGTCTTCTGCGGATCCTCATCATTCCAATCAAGGCGGCACCGGCCGTCGCGATGTTTCGCCTGCCCGCAGCACTTGCAGACAGGGCCGAGCGTGCTGCCATCGAAGCGGCGCAGGACGCGGTGATTCTCGCGATCGATGCGGGTTTTTCGACAACGCCTCATTCGCGGGAATTCAGCGTGAAGATCCACCGCGAGACGGGGAAGCTGTTCGTGCACGGCACGGACGCCGACGTGGCAACGGCGCGTGCGGCGCTCAATGCACTGCCGGCCTCAGCTGGTGTGCGGCCCAGTGTCTGATCAGCCTGATGCAGCCATTTCCTGATGCTTCGTATGACCTCCGTCAACATGACAACTTACGAGCCCGCTGACGGGCGCGGCGCACCGGCCACGAGCGGCTCTTCCTTGATGGAGAGCGCAGTCGAGTCGGTGTCCGCGTTGACGGCTGCGGTGGTCGGCGGAGATCGCAACGCTTATGTGCGGCTCTTCGAACTGCGTTGCGAGTTTGTCGAGCGCGAAGCGAACCGGCGTCTCGTGCGTCGTCGCGATCTCGCGCCCGATGCGGCGCAGGACGTGTGGTTGCGCGTGGCGCGTGCGCCGGCGCATTGCGAGTCCGCGTCGAAACTTGACGCATGGCTGCAGAGGATCGTCACGAACGTCGTGATCGATATGCTCCGCGCTGAACTCGCGCGACGTATGCGCGAGGAGCGCGTCGCCGGCTCCCGGCCCGAGGCGCAGCAGTTTGTGTCGGATGTGGAGCTGCTCGACGGGATGCGGGAGGAACTCCGCAGGCTCGACGCGCTTGCGCCGCACGATCGATCGATCTTGGAACTGCGGGCCCGCACTGGATCGACGCTCACGCAGCTTGCAACACTGATGGGAATCGGACGCGCCGCAGCGGACAGCCGCCTCCGCCGTGCGTGCGAGCTTGTGCGCCAAGCCATCGACGGAGAGCTTTCATGAACGACATGCCTGACATGAACAACGACCAGGAACTTCGACGTTTGACACTGCAACGCGGCCTCGATGCGTTTGATCGCGCCGTAGCCGCGAAGCGCCTGCGCGGCCGCGTGGCACGAGGAAGCGTCGCGGTGATCACGGTCGCGGCGCTGGCGTTCGCGGCGACGCGCTTCGGCGCAGCGCCACCTGCGATCAACCAGCCGCAGATCGCGAGCCGACCGCTTCCGTCCTACGTGCAGGTGATCCGTGACGATGCGCAGCTCACGCTTGAGCTTGCACTGGCGAGCGCGTGCGAGCGAATCGGCCGCGCGGGCGGGCGGATTTACGTGGCGGAGTGCACGCGGCCGTGAAACGGCGCGTTATCGCTGCGGTCAGCGTGACGATCGCGTCGCCGCCTCGATCGCCGAGGAGAGCATCTCGCGCGTTGCCTCGTCGCGCACAACGATGACTTCGCTTGTTCGGCCGTTCGTCGCAACATCGGTGCGGTGCAGTCGAAGTCCGTACCACCGTGACGCTCCCGCGCGGCGTGTCGGTTCGAACCGCTCGACGGCACCGAGCAGCGATCGAATCGCAATGGACACAACCCATGCGGAGCGGGCGCCCTCGTTTCGGGCAATCGACTCAACGGGGTAGATACTGATCCGCCAGGAAATCTATGTTACTCTGCGGCCGACTGCTCCGTCGGAGAACACCGAATTTCATCGAGGCACGTCCGCTGCGGCCCCGAATCATTCCAATACTCGCCCTCCTCTTCATCGCCGCCGCGCTGAACATCGCCGTCGCGTGGATGATCTCGATGACATCGACCGAGTACCGGCAGACGATGCACACGCATCCTGCATGGACGACCGCGAAGATCACCGAGTACGCGGGCTGGACGATTGCAACGCAGACGCGACCGGGGACGGTTCGAGCGTGGGCCTCGCGAAGGGACAGCCCGGAAGGAAGCGCCGCAGCAGTGCTCCCGGCGAGCATGCTGCCGCCGTGGAGTTTGATCTCCGCTCTCACAGCCCTTGCGCCGTCGAGCCCCGAGACCATCTGCATCTATGAGGACTGGGCGTACGGCTGGCCCTGTGTTTCGCTGTGTCACAGCTGGAAAGAGGCGGGCAAGCGCGGGCTTGGCAACGGTTCGTTCGCCGTCGGCACGACGCACCTTCCGATCCGTCCGATCTGGATCGGCGTCCTGGTCAACACGATGCTCTGGGTGACAATTGCGCTGGCGCTCGGCATGACGTGGACCGCGGTACGCGGACGCCTCCGCGCGCGCGGGCCTCTGCCCGCGCTGTGCGTATCCGGTGTCCGGCGGGACCGTGTGCAGCGAGTGCGGCGGCGCGCTCGGCTCCGGACTCTCGCCAGACCCCCGTTCGTGATGCACACACACTCATGCGCGGGCGGGAGGGGAGGTCGACCGCAGATTTCGCAGATTGCGCAGATTTCAATGCTGGCTCCAGCGCGTGCTGTAGCATGCCACGCATGTCACGCACCGCCGTGCAAGCGGTCCTCGTCTTCATCGCACTCATCGCCGGCGCAGTCGTGGGGGACTGGCTCTACAGCAGTGGCGGCGCCAGTCGCTGGTGGCAGGATCTCGGCGATCTGGTGCTCATCCGGCCGCTCGTCGCGCTGAGCGTTCCCATCGTGTTTGTCGTCGTCGCGATCGGCATGACGACGATCAGCGATCCCAAGACGCTCGGAAAGCTCGGCGGCGTCACCGTCGCGTTCTACGTCGGGACCACGCTGATCGCGACAGTCATCGGGGCGGTGCTCGTCACGTCGATCGCGCCCGGTGCCGGCGCCGATGAATCGACTTCGGCGGCGCTCCGCGCAACGGGAGCTGCCGCGATTGCCGCTGATACCGGCAATGCCGACCGGCTGCGCTCCGCGGAATCACTCGGACTCAGCGGCGCATTCCTCTCGATCGCCCAGCAGGCGATTCCGCGCAATCTCTTTGCCGAAGCATCCGCTGGCAACACGCTTGCAGCGATCGTCGCGGGCCTGCTGTTCGGCGTCGCCGCCGCGCTCGGCGGTGCCCGCACGCGTCCCGTCATCGCGCTGCTCGAAGGGCTCGCTGACATTCTCTTCCGCATCGTCGCGTGGGTGCTCGTGCTCCTGCCGCTCGGCGTCTTTCTGCTCGTGACGGCGGCCATCGCGAAGGTGGGCCTGCGCGCCGTCGCCGGACCGCTCGCCGCGTACATGGCGGTCGTCCTCATCGGTCTCCTGATTCAGGGCGTGATCATCCTGCCGATCCTGCAGCGGCTGCTCGGCGGCGGCAACGGCTGGCGATTCGCATGGGACATCCGCCGCGCGCTGCTGACAGCGTTCGCGACAAGTTCGTCGAATGCATCGCTGGCGGTGACGCTGGAGGAGTGCGTCGAGAACGGACGCTGCTCGCGGCAGGCGACGAACTTCGTCATACCGCTCGGCGGCGCCATCAACTCCAACGGCACGGCGCTGTATGAATCGGTCGCGGTGCTCTTTCTCTTTCAGCTCTACGGCGTGTCGCTCGAGTGGGGCGAGATCGCGCTGGTCGTCGTCGCCGCGACGCTCGCTGCGGCGGGAACGGCAGGCATTCCCGCGGCCGGGCTCGTCACGATGGTCATCGTGATCAGCGCTGCAAACGCAGCGCTTGCGGGGCGCGGCATTGATCCGCTGCCGCTGTCGGCGATCGGCATCATCATCGGCGTCGACCGGATTCTCGACATGAGCCGCACCGTGCTCAACGTGTGGGGTGACTGCGTGGCGGCGCGCGTTGTGACACGGCTCGCGCCGGATGTGGCACCGGCCTAATCACTCAATCACTCGCGCGTCGCGACCACCAGCCACGCATCTTCGACGATCTCGACGCGGCGGGCTCGGTCGTTCTGCATGGTGAACGCGATGCGCACATTCGGTGCGCCGACCGGGTAGAACGTGTGTTCACCGTTCTGCACGAGCACCCGGTCGAATCACTGCCTGCCCGCCGCCTTCACGGCCATAGTCACGGCCATGCGGGCGTGGGCGATCAGCGAGATGCCGTGCGGACCGCGCGTCAGCGCGAGTGCGGGATTCGCAGTCAGTGCAGCCTGAACGACGTCGACGAACCCGAGCATTGTGGCGGCGCCAAATCCCCAGTCGTACGACGCGTTCGCCATCGACGGGTGGGCCGTGACCAGCTCCCGGACACGCGCGATGTTGCCTTGGGAGGCACCGACAATCTCGCGAACCAGCGCGGGATCCTGCTGCGGAAATCCTGGCCAGTTCCCCGAAGCCGATGCAGCAGGCAAAGCGGGGGCGCTGGTCGGCGCAGCGTGCGCTCCAGCACCGAGCACACCGACCGCAACGAGCCCTTGCTGGATCATGAACGTCCGTCGATCGGTTCGTCAGTGCATGGCCACTCCTACCGCACGCAGGTCGAGAGGTTTCGCCGATGCTTTGCGCCTGAACCAGAGTCAGAACCAGAGCTGGAGCTGCGAGCGGATCACAAGCTGGCCGTCCTCGCCGGGGGCGTCCGCGCGCCATCCGGCGCTCGGCTGCGCCCAGTCGGATGAAACCGGATTGAACCCATACCCGATATCCGACTGCCACTTCAGGCCGTGCTTCGCCCAGTACTTCGTCACGCCCAGCGTCAGCGTGCTCAGATCTGACTGGTCCGCGATGTCGAGATCGCCCCACTCGTACATGCCGTACAGCTCGATGTCGTCCGTCAGGAAGAAACCGGCCCGCAGGACGGCAGCGAGCTGATCGCGATCGAAGGCCCCCGGCACGTCGTCCTCGGTCTCGACATTGCGGACGATGAGTGCGCCGGCGATGCTGAAGCGGCTGACTTTGTACGTGAGGTCAGCGGTGAGCCGGAGGTCGCTCGTTTCGGCATCATTGAAAGTGCCCCCACCCGTTCCCGTGCCGAACTCCTGCTGCTGGTAGCCGGCCGCGGCGCCGATCAACAGCGACTGCGGCGTGCCGTCGAAGCCGACGTCATCCTCGACGGCCTTCCACTCGCCGATCGGCAGGAACTCGCCGCGCGCCGTGCCGGCGAATTCGCTGTCTTCCGCGTTCCATGCCGTGTTACGGCTGCCGAAGCCGTCGATGATCGAAGTGGCCACACGCCACCGCTCCGCCTCGTACATGAACTGCACGCCTTGAGCGACGCCTGCCGTGAACACGTTGTTGACCTGCGAGCGTTCGACACCGAGGAGACGCCGCGCGGAGACCGCTTCCTCACGGAGGAGCATCGGCTTGAACTGACCGGCGCGGATCTTGAAACCGTCGCCGAGGTTCTTCTGAACCCACGCACCTTCGCCCAGAGTCACCGTGCCGGTTGCCCGGTCCGCGTCGAGCTCGAGCTCGTACTGCCAGCTCGGATCCATGAAGTGACCAGTGAAGAACAGCTTGGCCCGGCGCATCTCGACTCCGTAACGATCGTCATCCGTCGGGCTGTCCTCCTGCGAATTCCAGACGGCCCGAATCTGCATCTGGCCTCTGATCGACAGCAGAAAGTTGCCGTCGGCGCTCTTGATGAACATGCCGTTGTTCCAGCCCGCGAGGGCGCCGGCGTCCTGCAGGCTCGTCCTCGTGTCGGAGTCTGCAAGCACCTCATGCACGACGCTGCGGATTTGCTTCGCCCGTTCCTCGCCCAGCCACACGACGTCTTTCTCCGACTCAAGTCCAGTGACCTGGCCTTCGAGCTTCGCGACGCGGGCGCGAAGCTCGAGGAGTTCGGCGTCGGCCGGCGGCGGGGGCGGCACTTGCGCAGGATGGGACGATGCTGTGAGCAGCAACGATGCGGCAACGGCAGTGGGGATCGGCATGTGGTGATCGTCCGACGGCTTTGGGAACAGCCCGCTCCCACAGAGGTGGCAGGTAATGTCGCGAACACTACCCGCGATGGCGACCCTGCGCGAGCGGAGCCCCACGGATCGACATGGGTACACTCCGCCGATGCTCGATGGGGACCGCGATCGACCGTTTGATCGGTTGCAGGAGCGAGTCGATGAACTGGAACGGCAGGTCCGCCAGCTCAACCGGTCGCTGGGACTGGCCCGACTCGCTGAAGCGCAGCCTCACGCCCCACCGGCACCCGAGTCCGTGCCGGCGACGATCGAACCGGCGCCCGTGACGGTCACGGCACCAAGCATGACGCCGCTCGTGGCGCCGATCGACACACCGCCGCTTGCGCCGCCCGTCGCGCCGCCCGTCGCAGCGGCCGTCGCAGTGGCCGAACTTGAAACCGGCCATCCACTCGCGCCTGCGACGATCCGGCAGTTGACCGCGCCGGCGCGTGCGTCGCAATCCTCGGTCTCCTCGGACAGCATCGAGCGATTCGTCGGTGCGAAGCTCGCAGCGTGGTTCGGCGCGCTCGTGGTGATCGCGGCCGTCGCTGTCTTTGTGAAGTTCGCCTATGACCAGGGCTGGCTGCAGAAGATGCCGCCGGCGGTCCGCCTCGCGGTCGCCTACGGGTTCTCGATCGGACTGCTCGCGGTCGGGGCGATCGTGGGCCGGCAGTGGGGACGCTTCGCCGCTGTCGGGCTTACCGCGGCAGGCGTCGGATCGCTGTACGTGACGACCATCGCCGGCTATTCGCCGCTGCAGGTCTTTTCGCCCACCGTGGCACTTATGGTCGCCACGGCGATCGCTGTAATCGGCGGCGCCATCACCTACCGCGCCCACATGGTGCCGGTCGGCGTGATCAGCCTGCTGGGCGGATATCTCGCCCCGGTGATCCTTGGAACGATCGACGAGCCCGGGCTCGCTGTGCCGGTGCATCTGACAGCACTTCTCTGCATCGGGCTCGCGCTGGCGTCAAGCACCATTCCAAACGCGATGGCGATGCGGGCGACGACAGTGGTGTTCCATCTCATCGCGGCCGCCGCGTGGTTCCTTAACGTGGGCTACAAGTCGCCGATCGTCACAGTTCTGTTCGGCGGCGTGTGGTGGGGATTGACGGTGGGCGAGTCATTGCTGCTGGCCATGCGCGGCAACGGCGGTCCACACGGCCGGTCGTCCGTCGTTGCGCCGGTCGTCGCCACGGCCGCGTTCACGATGATCAGCGCCCTGGCGATCGGCAGCTCCGCGCCGACGAGGGATCCGTTTTCCTATGTGCCGCTTGCGCTCGCACTGCTGAGTGCGGCGCTCGCCGTGCAGTTCTGCGGAGGACTCGCATCGCTGCGCCCGAGGGCGGAAGGCGTACTGCAGTTCGGTGATGCCGCGACGCCGGAGGAGCGCTCGATCGCCGACGCGCTGTGGACATTCGGCGTCGTGCTGTGGCTGCAGTGCGGGGTGCTGCTCATCGCGGGGATCGGACTCTTTCTTGATCGCACCGCGCTTGCGGCCGCCTGGATCGCCGTCGCGATCGGTGCCTTTGAACTGTCATTGCGCCTCCGCACGCGCGCAGTCAGCTTCTTTGCGCTGCCGGTGCTGCTGCTTGGCACCACCGCTGCGATCGTCGCGAGCTTTCTGGGCGGGCGCGGTCCCACGCCTGGGCCGTGGGATTTCGACTTCGCATCGTCTCGAGCTGGGCTCGTGATTGCATGTGTCGCCAATGCGTTCGTCGCGCACCGATGGGATGCGGCGTCGCGCACTGCTCGCAACGGAGGCTGGGAAACAGCCGTCGCGGCGCTGGCAGCCCTCGGCCTGACGGTTGCCTGGATCGTCGGCGCCGGACGTTCCGCAGGACTGATGCTTGCCGTGACACTGACGCTTGCCCCGGCGCTGTGGTGTGCGCTCGCGTTTCGACATGACCGCGTGCGCTGGCCGCTTGGTCTGGCGTGCGCCGTGACCTCGCTCGTCGTCGTCACCATCCTCACGCTTCGATACGCGATCGACGACAAAACCACGATCGCGGGCTCGACGTTCGTGCTCGTTGCGGCGGCGAGCGTGCTGTGGCTCTTCGCCGCGCGGACCTCCCGATCTTTCAGCGAGTATGCGCGGCAGGCTCTCATCGGGGGCGGCTTTGTTGTGCTCGGCCTTGGCATGGCGCTCGAGCACCTGCTCGATCCGGCGGTCCAGCTAGGCGGTGTCGAAGCGCGTCGTCCGTTGTGCTTTGGTGTGATGGCGCTCGCCGGGATCAGCTGCGTCGGCGTGGTGCTCGCGGAGCTGCGGCGCTGGCCTCTCGTTGCGACCATGTGCTCCGCGATGACGATCATGGCCGTTGCGATGTGGCTTTCGTTCTGCACGCTGCTGCCGCGCATGCGATTCGGAGCGTTCGATGAACCGTTCCTCGCGAATCTCACGATGGCCAGCGGCGCGGTCGTGCTTGTTGCGACCGTGATTGCGGCAATCGCCCTCCATCGCGTGAAGGCCCGGTCCGCCGATCGCTTGATGACCACAGAGGCGATCACCGCCGAACCCGCCGCCGAACCACACATGCAGTACTGGTATCCGATCACGATCGGCGCACTCCTGCTCACCGTTCTCTGGATGGGATCCTTTCTCGTCGACGAAGCGGTGCAGGTCTCCAATGCCACCGTCGACAAGACGGCACGCCAGGCCGGCCTCAGCATCTGGTGGGGCGTTTTCTCGCTCGCGCTCATCGCGGCCGGATTTGCCCGGCGACTGCCACCGCTTCGATACGCGGGCCTTGCCGGCCTCGGCGTCGTCGCGCTCAAAGTCATCACGATTGACCTCGCGAGCAGCAGCACCATCTGGAAAGTGATCGCGATGCTCGCCGCCGGTTTCGCGCTCGTGGCAACCAGCGTCGTGTATGTGCGGGTCGGTCGGATGCTGGACGCGAAAGCCGGACGTTCCGACGCGGCATAAGTCGCGATTGGACTATCGTGCGGCGTGTGACAGTTCGTGCGCATTCTCCATCCAAAGCCGATCTCAAGCTCGACCCGCTGCGCGCGTTCTTCGCCGCGCAGGGATGGGCGCCCTATCCGTATCAGGAAGAAACGTGGCGCGCCTACGCGGAAGGGCGCAGCGGTCTCCTCACCGTGCCGACCGGCGCGGGCAAAACCTATGCGGCCTATGGCGGTCCGCTGGCTGAGCTCGTGCGTGAAGGACCGGCGCCGAAAGGCGCGATGTCATCGCTTCGCGTGCTGTACATCACACCGCTGCGCGCCGTGAGCCGCGACATCGAAAAGGCGTTGCGCCTGCCGGTCGAAGCACTGGAGCTCCCGTTCACCGTCGGAAGCCGCACCGGCGACACGGGATCATCTGAACGTGCGCGGCAGCGCAAGCGGCTTCCGGAAGTGCTCGTCACGACACCGGAGTCGCTGTCACTCCTGCTGACGAATGAGCATCCCGAGGAACTGTTCGCGAGCCTGCGCTGTGTCATCGTCGACGAGTGGCATGAACTGATGGCGAGCAAGCGCGGCGTGCAGGTCGAACTCGGCCTGGCGCGGCTCCGTCGGCTTGCGCCGACGATGCGCACGTGGGCGCTGTCGGCGACGATCGCCAGGCCGGAAGCCGCCGCGCGGATCGCCGTCGGTCCTGCGAACGAAGCGAGCGTCATCCGCGCGGAGATCGATCGGCCGATCATCGTCGAAAGTCTGCTTCCGAAATCGATCGAACGCTTCCCATGGTCGGGTCATCTCGGTCTCGCGATGCTCGACCCGCTGCTCGCATGGCTTGACCCGGCCGTCTCGACGCTCCTCTTCACGAACACCCGCTCGCAGGCGGAGCGATGGTTCGCGGAGATTCTGCGCCGCCGGCCCGAATGGGCCGAGCGCCTCGCGCTGCATCACGGATCGATCGATCGCGAAGTGCGCGAAGAGATCGAAGCGCGGGTGAAAGCCGGCCGCCTGTCGCTCGTGGTGTGCACGTCGTCGCTCGATCTTGGCGTCGACTTTTCGCCCGTCGAACGTGTGGTGCAGATCGGTTCGCCCAAGGGCATCGCGCGGCTGATGCAGCGCGCGGGACGGTCCGGTCACCGGCCGGGTGCCAGCTGCCGTGTGCTGTGCGTGCCGACGCACGCGATGGAACTTGTCGAGATCGCCGCGGCGCGCACAGCGGTCGCCCGCTGCGAGATCGAGGAGCGGCCGGGCGTGCTGCGTCCGCTCGACTGTCTCGTGCAGCATCTCGTGACGATCGGCCTGGGCGGAGGATTCGTTGCGGAGGATCTTTTCGCGGAGGTCCGCACGACCGCGGCGTTCGCCGAGATCACGCGGCAGGAGTTCGACTGGTGCCTCGATCTCGTCACGCACGGTGGCGAGGCGCTCAGGGCATATCAGCAGTTTCGTCGGCTGTCGCTGGGCGAGGACGGCCGATACACGGTCACGAACAAGATGATCGCGCAGCTCCATCGCATGAACGTCGGCACGATCGCCGCTGACGCGACGATCGCCGTGCGCTGGGTGCGCGGCGGCAGGCTCGGCTCGATCGAAGAGAACTTCATCGCGCGGCTGCATCCAGGCGATTCGTTTCTCTTTGCGGGTCGTGCACTCGAGTTTGTGCGCATGCGCGATCTGGCCGCGCAGGTCCGTCCGGCGCGCCAGCACACGCCGTTCACGCCGCGCTGGGACGGCTCGCGATTTCCGATGTCGACCGCGCTGGCGGGCGCGATGCGCCGCGTCCTGCACGATGCAGCGGAGGGAAGGCTGGACGAACCGGAGATGGTTGCAGCGGCGCCGATCCTGCAGGCGCAGCGCGAACTGTCGCGCATACCGCGCCTGGGCGAGATTCTCGTCGAGACCACCGTGACCAACGAAGGTCATCATCTCTTCCTGTATCCGTTCGAAGGACGGCTGGTCCATGAAGGGCTTGCCGTGCTCCTCGCGCTGCGCCTGGGACGCGTCGCGCCGGCCACGTTCTCCCTGGCCATCAACGACTACGGACTCGAACTGCTGACCGAACGCACCACGCCATACGTGCAGTACCTCGATCACGAACGCTTCGCCGGCGAGCGCCTCGTCGACGATCTGCTCGAGAGCGTCAACCTCGGCGAACTCGGCCTTCGACAGTTTCGCGAGATCGCACGCGTCGCCGGGCTGATTGTGCAGCGCTATCCAGGCGCCGAGCGCACCGGCCGGCAGCTGCAGGCGAGCGCGTCGCTCCTGTGGCAGGTCCTCTGCGAGTTTGATCCCGCGAACCTGCTCGTCGGACAGGCGCGGCGCGAGGTGATGGACCGGCAGTTCGAAGAGAGCCGCCTGGCCCGCACGCTGCGGCGCCTGCGCGAAGAGAGGCTCGTGCATGTGGTCACGCCGACGCCAGGGCCGCTCGCGCTGCCGCTCATTGCTGATCGCATCGGCGGCTCGCATCTGTCAACCGAATCGCTGCTTGACCGGCTCGCTGCGTTTCGCGTCGGCGCGGGAGTGGGCTCGTGATGGCGCACACGCGGGCGCGCGGCTGCGATGTCACCGTGGCCGGCGAGCTGCTCACGCTGCTCCCGTCGCGCGCGATCTGGTGGGAACGGCGGCGGACGCTCATCGTTGCCGACCTGCACATCGGCAAGGAGCAGACGTTTCAGTCCTTCGGCATTCCGATGCCGTCGAGCGTGCTGGACGAGACGCTCAATCGCCTCGATGCGCTGCTCGGACACTTCGGCGCGGAGCGGTTGCTCGTCGTCGGTGATCTGCTGCACGCCAAGCGCGGCCTTACGCCCGATGTGATCGATCGCGTGGGTGCGTGGCGCGTGCGCTTCGCGGGCCAGGTGGATCTCGTGCTTGGCAATCACGACCGTTGCGCCGCGATGCCGGAGTCGTGGAACATGCGATGCATTCATGATGCACTGCGCGAGCCGCCGTTCTCTTTTCAGCATGAACCGCCGGGGGAACAGTGCGGCAGCGATGTCTACACCATCAGCGGTCACCTGCATCCGATGGTGCGGCTCGAGGGGCGCGTCGATTCGCTGCTGCTGCCCTGTTTCGTCATCGGTGCACAGGTTGCGGTGCTTCCGGCCTTCACGCCGTTTGCCCGCGGCGTGCGCATGCATACGGACACGGGGCGCATCTTCGCCGTCGCCGCCGGCGACGTGATTGAAGTGCGGCCGTAACGAGTGTGCGGGTCAGTCCTCGTCGTGCGCGGACCGGGCCGCGCCCACTGGCGGTTCAGTCTTCGGTGGCTCGGTCTGCAGCACGATCATGTCGCGGTATCGGCTGTCGCTGGCGACGAGTTCGTCGTGCGTGCCCATCTCCAGCAGACTGCCGCCTTCGAGCACGAGAATGAGATCCGCATCGCGGATCGTGCTCAGGCGGTGCGCGATCACAAAGCTGGTGCGCCCGCGCATCAGCGTGGCCATCGCACTTTGGATCGCGCGCTCGCTCTCGGTGTCGAGATTGCTTGTGGCTTCATCGAGAATCAGGATGCGCGGGTCAGCGAGGACCGCACGCGCGATCGCGAGCCGCTGCCGCTGCCCTCCCGACAGGCGCACGCCGCGCTCGCCGATCACGGTCTCGTAGCCGCGTTCGAGCGCCACGATGAATTCGTCGGCGTTCGCGACGCGCGCGGCCGCGCGGATCTCGTCGCGCGTGGCGTCGCGCCGCGCGTAGGAAATGTTCTCGGCGATCGAACCGTCGAACAGAAACACATCCTGCTCGACGATCCCGAGCAGCCGGCGATAGCTGCCAAGATCAATGTCGCGCAGATCGCGGCCGTCGAGCGTGATGCGTCCGGAGGTCGGATCGTCAAAGCGGGCGACCAGATTGCACAGCGTCGTCTTGCCCGCGCCGCTGCGGCCGACCAGCGCGATCATCTGTCCGGGCCTCGCGACGAACGAGACGTCACTCAGCACGCTGCGCTCGCTCTTGGGGTAGTGATAGGTGACGCGCTCAAAGGCGACCTGGCCGCGCACGTCGGAAGGCTGGATCACCAGCGCGGTGGCGCCGGCCGGCAGTTCGCGGGTCTCGCCGAGCAGATCGAGCACGCGGTCGAACGCGGCAAGATTCGTCTGAAATTGCGTGGCGCTCGTCGCGAGCACTTCGAGTGGACCGAGCAGGAGCAGCAGGTACGCAAGGAACATCACGAGATCGCCGGGCGTGAGGCGGCCGTTCAGCACCTGCATGCCGCCGTACCACAAGAGTGCGGCGCTCGCGAGCGGCACGAACAGCTCCCATGCGAGTTCGATGCCGCGGCTCCACCACCACGTAAGAATCTCCTGCCGCGCCAAAAAGTGCTGGGAACGCGAGAAGCGCCCCGTCTCGCTCGCTTCGCGCGCAAACCCGCGCACCACGCGCATGCCGCCGAAGCTCTCCGCAGCGTGCGCATCGATGTCGGTGCGCGTCTGTCGCTGATCGCGATACAGCGGCCGGATGCGTCCGATCCATGTGCGATGCGTCAGCCACACCATCGGCAGGAGGAGCAGCGCGCCCAGCAGCAGGCGCCAGTCAGTCCATGCGAGAATCGCCAGACTGCCGATCAGCTGAATCGTCGCCCGGAACGGGTTGTAGATCATGCTGAAGACGAGATCGCCGATGCCGCCCGCGTCTTCGCGCAAAATGGAAGCGACGCCGCCCGCGCGCAGCTCGTGCACGCGATGCAGCGGCAGTCGCACCGCATGGGCGAACACCTTCCGCCGCAGCTCCGTCTGCAGCCGCTTCGTGGTCTTCGTCGCTTGCCATCGGCCGGCGATGGAAAGGAGCGCTCGCATGATCGAAATCACGACAACGCCGACGCCGACGATCGCCAGCAGCCGGCTGCGATGCTCGTCGATGTTCCAGGATGCAGGAATCCAGCGGCCGAGCGACGCAGGAATCGGCGAGTCGACAAAGACATAGTCGATCGCGATCTTGGTGGCCACGGGCGGGACGAGTGAAAGGAGCGTGCCGATGGTCAGCGTTCCGAGCGCGACCGTGACAGCAGGGCGGTAGGGACGCAGCTCGCGCAGAAACGCGACGAACAGTGTCCATGCGGATCGTTGCCGCTTGGCCGGCTTTCCCGCCTTGCTGTCGGCGGCCTTGCCGCGCTGCCGTTTCGCGAGATACGCGCGGAAGCGGGCGCGCGAGCCGCGACCGATGGATGCGGAAGCCGGAGGCACGCTCGCGCTCACTGCCTCGCCGCCTCTTCAGCAGGCGCGCCGCCGTCGCCGATCGTCAGCTCGACCTGCTTGCGATGGCGGATGTTCGCGTTGCCGAGCTGGCCGCACGCTCCCATCACCGAACGCCCTTTGGTCTTGCGCCGCTTGACAAACTGCCCGCGACCAATGGCCCGCTCGATGAACGCTTCCACTTCGTCCTCGGTCGGCGCCAGCCACGGCGATGCACGGCGCGGGTTGTACGGAATGATGTTCAGCGAACAGCGCACCGGCTTGAGATAATCACACAGTTCGTCACAGTGTTCCGGCGCGTCGTTGACGCCTGGAATCAAAACGTACTCGACGCAGATCGCCGCGCACGGACGCAGCGGAAAGCGCAGCATGGCATCGCGCAGCGCGTTCATCGGATGCTTGCGATTGATCGGCATAATCTGCGAGCGCACCTCGTCGTTGGGCGCATTGAGCGACACGGCGAGCGTGCAGCGGTGGAAGCCGGTCTGCCGCACAAAGTCCGCATACTGGTCAATGCCCTCGATGCGACCGACGGTAGATACCGAGATGTTCGAGGCGGCCATGCACGGGCCATCGCGCTCGGTGAGCACGCGCACTGCCTGCAGGACCGCATCAAGATTGTCCATCGGCTCGCCCATGCCCATGAACACGATGTTCTTGGGGCGCTCGCCGATGACATGCACGGCGGTGAACCACTGACTCACGATCTGCGCCGCGGTCAGATTCTTGAGGAACCCCATCTGTGCCGTCTCACAAAACCGGCAGCCCATCGCGCAGCCGACCTGGCTCGAGACGCAGAGTGTGCGCGTCATCGCGCCGAAGCGATGATCAGGCCGGTGATACATCGGGATGAGCACAGACTCCGTTTCGAGTCCGTCTTCATGCCGCTGCACGAACTTGATCGTCTCCGCCTCGACATGCGTATTGACGATCGGATACTGCTCGAGGTGAATCCACGGGTGTGCGGCCTTGCCGTCGCGGAACGCAGCTCGGTAGCACGCGGTCGCTGCGGGACGCTTCAGTCCGCGCAGCGCAGCGACGGCGAGGAACTCGTCGAGTGTCAAACCGAGGATGTTCACCGTTTCCGTGCTCATGCCGGCGCAGCCCCAGGCGGAACGGAGACGTGGTCGGATCGCGCGGCGTTTCTGATCAGCATGATGTTGCGCACGTAAATGATGAATCCAAGACTTTGACCGAGTATGCCCACGATGTCCTGGCGCCAGATGAAATACGTGAGGAGCATCGCGCTGCCCGTCAAACTCATCCACCAGAAGACCGGAGGCACCACGGATCTTTTGCTGCGTTCACTGGTGATCCACTGCACCACCATGCGACCTGCGAACAGGACTTGGCCAAGAAGACCGAACGCCACCCATGCGATTCCGGCCACTCCGGACGCATTGAAGAGCCGCTCGAGGGCATGACGGTCGCGCGCCAGGCTGAGCGAACGTGTTGCAAACTGATCCGGCGTCAGCAGCTCGGCCGGTCCGGAGAGGGGAGTGACTTCGTAGCGCGGCCCGGCGTCCGTTTGCAGGAGCTTCGCCCCGCTTTGGTAGCCCTCCCAACGGAGTTCGGCAGGGACGCCCGCGCGGTCGCCGACGTCCGGCGACGCCATGGCCACAACCAGCACGATGAAAACGAGCGCCACGAGCCGAACCGGCTGCATTGTCGCAGTGTAGGTGAGCCGCGAAGCTGAAACACAGCCAGCAGCCAGACTTCGCGACCTCCTCTATCATGGCCGCCCCGGATCCACTTCGCGTCACAGCCCCAGTCGCCGCTCACCACCACCGCTTCGCCTCATGCATCTCAAACGTTCCGACGATCATCAGCACGGTCCTCCGGTCATCCCGATCAAGTTCCTTTTGGAGGATCCCGCAGGACTGACGGGGACGGAGCAGAAGGAATGGACGATTATGGGTGGCGAAGGGGAATCGCTGCTTGAAGTGGCGATTGACCACGGCATCAACATCGAGCATGCATGCGGCGGCGTGTGCGCGTGCTCCACCTGCCACGTGTATGTCGAGCAGGGGGGCGACCGGGTTACCGAGTCGACCGAGTCCGAGGAAGACCGCGTCGAGGAAGCACCCGGCATCAAGCGGTCGAGCCGCCTTGCCTGCCAGTGTGAACTGAAGGCGGCCAAAGACGGCGCGCCGCCGATCGTCGTGCGCGTGCCCGCATGGAATCGGAACGCGGTGAAGGAAGTTCCGCACTGAAACGGGATTCCACTGTGCAGACCTATCACTGGCTCGATGTTGAGCGCATCGCGGAAGAGCTCGTCGTGCACCACGCGAGCGTGGATCCGCTGACCATCACGTTTCCCAAGCTGAAGACGCTCGTGGCGGCGCTGCCCGGATTCGTTGAACAACCCGGTCATCCGTGCAACGAGCGAATCCTCGAAGCGATTCAGCAGGCCTGGATCGACGAGCGGGATTGACGCATAGGATGTGAGAATGCTTGATCGCTATTACGCGGCTGCGTGCCAGACGAACTTTGCATGTCCACAGTCGCGTGACGAGATTCATGAACGCGTGACGCGCATGATTGCGATGATCGAGAACACCATCGTCGGCTACGAGCCGTTCTTCGATGTGCGTCTCTTCACCTTTCCCGAGTTTGCGCATGCGGCGCCGGTGTACCTGACGCCGGCGGAACTGCATGAGCATCTTGCGATCGAGTGTCCAAACGAACACACGGAACGATACGAGCGGGTCGCGAAGAAGCATGGCATCTACATCCAGACCGGTTCGTTTCTCGAGAAGCGCGCTGACTATCCTGGGTGTGTGTTCAATGCGACGGCGCTCGTCGGTCCCGACGGTCTGCTGAGTGTGTATCGCAAGGTGAATCCGTGGATCCCCTGGGAAGTGCACACGAGCCCGCACGATCTCGCGGACTTTCCCGATCCGCTCTTTCCGGTGGTCGACACCGAAATCGGACGGCTCGGCGCTGCGATCTGCTACGACTGGCTGTTTCCCGAGTCGATCCGGCAGCTCGCGTTCAACGGATGCGAAGTGGCGATCCGTGTCTCGGCCTACATGGATCCGTGGGGATCGACTGCGCCGATGGACTGGTGGACGTTGTTCAACCGCGCCCGCGCCGCGGAAAACACCATGTTTGTGGTCGCGAGCAATCAGGGAGCGACGATGGCGAACTACCCGCCGTTCAGCTGGCCTGGGAGCAGCATGATCGTCGATTACGACGGGCGCGTGCTCGCGCAGGCCGAAGCAGGAACGGGTGAAAAGGTTGTTGTCGCGCCGATCGACATTGCGGCGCTCCGCGCAGAGCGCCAACGGCGCATCGGCCACGACACGCGGGCGCATTATCGCGGCGAAGCGCATCCGTACGCGCAGCGCAGCGTCTTTCCGCGTGCGGGGTCGGCGCCGATCTCGATCGCCACACTGAACGAACGCATTCACTCGGCGCAGGAGCAGCTGTGATGCACGCGCGGACACTGGGCCGGCTGATGTTCGGTGTCGCAGCGTGCACCCTGGTCGCATGCGACAATGCGCAGCCTCCTGCGCCACAGCCACCATCACCGCCGCCGGCCAGCGCCGGAGTGCTCACGGCCGAACAGCTGACAGCGTTCAATCGCGGTGCCGGCCTCATGGGGACCTTCGCGTTTGCCGAGGCAGAGGCGGAGTTCGCGGAACTCGCACGGGAACTGGCGCGCGGACTGGGAACCGCGCATCCCGTCTATCTCGATGTCCGCCTCGATCAGGGACTCGCGATGCTCAATCAGACGACGGACGGCGCGCAGGAGCGGGCGCTGGCCGTCTTCGACGAGGTGCTGCAGGCGCGCCCCGATGATGTCCGCGCGCAATACGCCGCGGGCCTTGGCGAGCTGTTTCTCGGCGAGCCGGAGCAGGCGCTGCCGCGCTTCCGGGCGGCGGCGGACGCTGACCCGACGGATCCATACGCCGCCTACTACGTCGGACAGTGCCTTGAATTTGCGAATCAGTTCGAGACGGCGCTCGACTGGTATCAGCGCGCGATCGCGCTCGATCCGTATCTGCGTTCGCCGCTGCTCGGGCTGCAGCGCACGCTCGGCCGCATTGGGCGCAAGGCGGAAGCAGAGGCGGCGCTCGCGTCGTTTCAGAAACTCGCCGACAATCCGCGTTCACGGCTTGCCGAGTTCAAATACACGCGGATGGGCTCGAAGTCGGAAGTCGTGGTGCCGACGATTGCCCGCACCGCTGCGCCACCACGCACGGGCGAGCTGTTTGAGGAAGTGTCTATCGAGGTGGAAGGCACACCGGACTGGCGTTCGGACGGCGATGCGCCGAACCTGACCGTGGTCGACATCGACCATGACGGGCGGCTCGATCTCTTCGCGGCCAATGCCATGCGCGCGGGAACCAATGGCGTCTTCATCGCGACCGGCGAGCACTCGTTTCGCCTCGTGGCCGCTCATCCGCTTGCCGGGATTGCGCTTGTGCGCTGTGCGCTTTGGGGCGACTTCGACAACGACGGCCTGGTCGACGTGTACCTCTGCCGCAACGGCGCGAACATGCTGTGGCGCCAGGCACCTCGCGGCGTGTGGTCGGACGTGACGGAGTCAACAGGCACCGCGGGCGGCGAGCACGACACGATCGACGGAGCGTTCGCCGATCTGGATCACGACGGCGATCTTGATCTGTATCTCGTGAATGCAGACGGCGCGAACGAACTGCTGACGAACAACCTGGACGGCACGTTTCGGGCGATCGGCACGGCATCGGGCGCTGTGGGCAACGGCAAGCCGATGCGGCACGTGCTGATCACGGACATCGATGATGATCGCGACGCCGACATTCTGCTCGTGCACGCGGACGATTCCGTCGAAGTGCTGCTGAATGACCGGCTCTGGCGTTACACGCCGCTGGTTCACCCGCTGGCCAATGCGCTGGAGCTGACGAGTGTCGTCGCCGCAGATCTCGATGCGACCGGCGCCACAACATTAATCGGTCTGGCGCGTGACACCGCGCTTGTGCTGGCACATGCCGACGGTGATCGCTGGACTGTCGCGCGTCCCGCGCCGCTGCCGGTCGGCGCGGACAGCGACCGCGCGATCGCGGTCATCGACATCACGGGCGACGGCGAGCCGAGTGTGATCGCGCGCACACCCAAGGGATTTGCGATCTTCACCCGGCGCGGCCGGCCGGTGACCGAAGTGCCGGCGCCGGCGAAGGGGACAGTCGTCCGCGCGTGGGCGCTGATGACGCGGACGCTGCGTGGCCCGTCGATCGTCTGCGTCACCGATGAAGGCGTCGCGATGCTGGATCCGGGCGCCGCGCGCGGTGCGTTTGCGACGCTGGAGTTCAGCGGCCGCACGGATCCGAGTCTGTCCATGCGTTCGAACACGAGCGGAATCGGCACCTCCGCTGCCGCGCGTGTCGGTGGGACATGGGTCGCGTTCGACACGTTTCGTTCGACGAGCGTTGCGGGGCAATCGCTGCAGCCGATCGCGGTCGGACTCGGCGATGCGCCGCAGGTGGACTACGTGTCCATCGACTGGTCGGACGGCGTCTTTCAAAGTGAACTCGGACTGGCTGCGGCCGCGCGGCACAACATCGTCGAGACGCAGCGGCAGATTTCGTCGTGTCCGGTGATCTTTGCGTGGGACGGCGATGGATTCCGGTTCATCACTGATTGCCTCGGCGTCGGCGGACTCGGCTATCTCGTCGGCATGACGCGCGACGCCGACGGCCGCGGATACGCGGGCGAATACGCACCGCCGCGGCCGTGGGAGCGCGTGCTGCTGCCTCGCGACCTCGCGATCGCGCCGCGCGACGGCGTGTATGAGTTCCGGCTTGGCGAACCGATGGAAGAGGCGTGTTACCTCGACGCCGCGCGGCTCGTGCAGTACGAGCTTCCGCCGGGATGGTCGATGACGATCGACGAGCGCATGGGGATTGCGGAACCGCTGCCCACGGGCGAGCCGCGCTTTTACCGCGAGTCGATCGCTCCGGTACGGGCGCTTGACGGTGACGGTCACGATGTGGTCGCAGCGATCGCGACGGTCGACGGCGTGGCAGCGCCGCTTCACAATGTTGATTCCCGCTTCATCGGCTACCTGCGCGGCCCGCACACGATCACGCTTGAGTTCAATCGCGCGCTCGACACGCTGCCGGGCACGCCGACACTCGTCGCGCAGGGATGGGTGGAGTATCCATACTGTCAGACGAACTTCGCCGCATGGCAGGCAGGTGCTGTTCTTGTCGCGCCCGATCTTGAAGCGCGCGGCGCTGACGGACAGTGGCGCCGGCTCCACGGTCCCTGGGGATATCCCGCAGGCATGCCGCGTGAAATCTCCCTCATGCTGCCGCCGCTGCCCAATGGGACGGACGCGATCCGGCTCACCAGCACACAGGAGATCTACTGGGACGCGTTTCGCGTGGTGGGCGCCGAGCCGTGTCCGGACGCCGTGCGCACGGAGCTGCCGCTCGCCGGCGCGGAAGTCGCCGACGGCGGATTCGCGCTGCGCGTTCCTCAGCCGCAGAAGCGGCCTTTGTATGAATACGCACGGCGGGTGCCGTTGTGGGATACACGCCATCAGTCCGGCTTTTACACGGCGTTTGGCCGGTGCACGCCGTTGATCGCAGCAACCGACGACGCCGTCGCCATCTTTGGACCGGGCGAAGAGCTGCGGCTGTCGTTCGGCGCCGCGCGCACTCCACAGCGCCAGGGCTGGTCGCGCCGGTTCGTGCTGGAACTCGACGGATGGTGCAAGGACATGGACCTCTTCACTCGGGACGGGGAACAGCTGGCGCCGCTACCGAGCCGCGAGCCGCTCACCGACGACGCGCTCGAAGTCCGCGACCGGCTGCATCAGCTGCATCAGCTGCATCAGGAATTCAACACACGGTATCGGGACGGGCGGTAGCATTCCTCGGCATTCCTCTCGTAGACTGACTGCATGCCGTCTGCTCCATCGCCGCGCCCGAAGTATGTGCCAGTTGTCGGGCCGCGCCTGAAGATGGTGCTCGGCGTCGTGTTCGCGGTGTTCGCCGTGCTCAGCGTCAACAGCGCATACCTCGCTGCGATCACGTTTCTGGAGTGGCGCACCGGACTGCAGTATCAGAACTTCTTTTACTCGGTGATGTTCCTGGCGCACCTGGTGCTCGGCGTGCTGTTCACGCTGCCAATCATCATCTTCGGCATACTCCACGCGCGGAATGCGCTCAACCGTCCAAACGTGTGGGCCAAGCGCGTCGGATGGGCGCTGTTCATCATTGCGATCGTGGTGCTTGTCACCGGGTTTGCATTGATGCGCCTCGACGTCGGTGCTCTCACGCTCGTCATCAAAGATCCGGACAAGCGCGACGTGGTGTACTGGGCGCACGTCATCGCGCCGTTTGTCGCGATCTGGCTGTTCGTGCTGCACCGCATCGCAGGACGGCGGATCAAGTGGAAGATTGGCGCCGTGTGGGGATCCGTCGGCGCCGTCGCGGCGATCGGCATGGCGGCGCTGCATTCCTTTGACCCGCGCGATCCGAATCAGAAGGGACCGGCGTCAGGCGTTCAATATTTCGAACCCGCGTTGTCCCGCACAGCCACCGGCAATTTCATTCCGGCTGAGAAGCTGATGATGAATGAGTACTGCCTCGAATGCCACGCCGATGTGTATGCATCGTGGGAGCACTCGATGCACGCGCACTCGAGCTTCAACAACCCGCTGTACGCCTTTGCGGTGCGTGAGACACGGCGCGTTGCGTTTGCGCACGACGGCAAGGTCAACGACGCCCGCTTCTGCGCCGGCTGCCACGATCCCGTGCCGTTCTTCTCCGGTGCGTTCGATGAGCCGCACTTTGACGATCCGGAGTACGACGTCGCGAGCGATCCGCTCGGTGCCGCGAGCATCACGTGTGTGTCGTGCCACAGCATCGTGCACATCGACGGCACGCGCGGCAACGGCGAGTTCACGATCGAGGAGAGCCCGCACTATCCGTTCACGTTCAGCGACTCGCCGCTGCTGCAGTGGGTCAATCGCCAGCTCATCAAGGCAAAGCCGGCGTTTCACAAGCAGACATTCATGAAGCCCGAGGTGCATCGCAGCACCGAGTTCTGCTCGACGTGTCACAAGGTGTTCTTGCCTCCCGAACTCAACGACTACAAGTGGCTGCGCGGCCAGAATCACTACGACTCGTTTCGTCTGTCGGGAGTCTCGGGCCACGGCATCGTCTCGTGGTACTACCCGCCCAAGGCGGAGGCCAACTGCAACGGCTGCCACATGCAGGCGATCGCCAGCGACGACTTCGGCGCGAAGGTGCGCGATGGAACGCTGTCGGTGAAGGATCACCGTTTCGTTTCGGCGAACACTGCCGTGCTCCATGTCCTCGACTCGGCGGAGAAGGACGCGATGGTCGCGGCCGTCGAAGCGTTCAACGAAGGCGTCATGCGCGTTGACATCATGGGCGTGCACGAGGGCGGCGAGATCGACGGCACGCTCCACGCGCCGCTGCGTCCTGTGGTTCCGGAACTGGAACCGGGCAAGCGCTACCTCGTCGACGTCGTCACGCGCACCGTCAAGATGGGACACGAGTTCACGCAAGGCACGGCCGACAGCAACGAAGTATGGCTCGACGTCACGGTCCGCGCCGGCGATCGCGTGATCGGGCGGAGCGGTGCGATGGGGCCCGACAACGAAGTGGACCCGTGGTCCAAGTTCTTCAACGTCTTCATGCTCGATCGCCATGGCAATCGCATCGATCGCCGCAATCCGCAGGACATCTTCGTCCCGCTCTACAACAACCAGATTCCGCCCGGCGCGGCCGACATCACGCACTTTGTGCTCGACCTTCCCGACGACATCGCCGAGCCGGTCGTGGTGGACGTGGCGCTGCGCTATCGCAAGTTCGACACGATCTTCATGAAGCACGTGTACGGCCCCGACCGCGTCAATGACCTGCCCATCGTGACGCTGGCGCGCGACACCCTGCGTTTTCCGCTGCGGGGCGCCGGCCATGACCTTCCAGCGCAGCCACAGCCGGTGGACGAGAAGATCGCGTGGCAGCGCTGGTACGACTACGCCATCGCCCTCTTCCGCACCGGGGAGCGCGGCGCGGGACGCGGAGAACTGCGGCAATCCGAGGCGGCGTTCCTTGCTCTCGAACAGCTCGGAAGAGCAGAGGGTCCGCTCGGGCGCGCCCGCGTGTACCTCCGCGAAGGTCGCATCGATGAAGCAGTCATCGCCCTGCAGCGTGCCGCGTCGCACGATCCTCCGGCGTACCCGTGGTCCGTCGCGTGGTTCAGCGGCCTGGTCGCCAAGCAGCAAGGACATCTCGACGAAGCGATTGACTACTACCGGCAGGTCATCGCAACGCCATGGCCTCTCGCCAGGGAGCGGGCGTTCGACTTCTCGCGCGACGATCGTGTACGAATCGAACTTGGCGAGACGCTGCTGGAACGCTCGCGGATCGAGCGTGGCGACGGTCAGGCAGCGTCACGGACCGCGTTCCTCAACGAAGCGGCCGATCACCTGCGCGCGGCACTCGCGGAGGACCGTGAGAGCGCCGCCGCGCACTACGTCCTCTCGCAGGTCTACGGCGAGCTTGGTGAACCGGCAAAGAAGGCCGAGCATCTCGCGGAGCACGCGAAGTATCGCCCGGACGACAACGCCCGCGATGTGGCGGTGAACCAGGCACGGCTCCGCTATCCGGCTGCGAACAAAGCCGCTGAAGCCGTCGTTCTCTTTGATCTCCGTCGCCTTGGCGCCTATGGAATGACGTTCGATTCGGCCACGGCCGCAGTCGGGCTCTCCCATCCGAACCAACCATGACATCGCCTCCCGACCACGACCACGAACATCGACTGCCCGAAACCCAGGCGACCGCTGCAGAAGCGGCGGCCGCCGATGCCCGCGTCGGCAGGGCGGTGGGGTTCTCGATCGCGCTCGTCGCGGTTGTCGCGATCATCGCCGGAGCGGCATGGTGGTTCACGCGGCCCGCGGCGAAAACAGTCGTCACCGTCAAGCCGCCCGTCGGGCCGTCAGGGGCCAGAGAACTTCCACCCGGCGCCATTATCAATATTCCGTTTATTGAAACAGCGCTGCAGTACGGTTTGAATATAGAACGGGTCAATGGCGCGACGGGCGAGAAGCTGCTCCCCGAAACCATGGGCGGCGGCGTCGCGATTGCCGACTTTGACGGGGACGGCACGCCCGATCTCCTGCTCATCAACGGGTCGACGTGGCCGTGGGTGGAACGTACAGCCGCCTTGCCCCCGACGTCACGCATCTTTCTGAACCGCGGGGCGGGGAAATTCACGGAGGCGACCAACCGGAGCGGCATCGACATCCCGATGATGGGGATGGGCGTCGCGGTTGCTGACTATGACGGCGACGGCAGAGCCGACGTGTTCATCAGCGCGCTGGGGCAGGACCGTCTCTTTCGCAATGTGACCGCCGCGGTCGGCATTCCGAGATTCGAGGATGTGACGGCCGCGGCACTGCCCGTCGAAGATCGCTGGGGCACGAGTGCCGGCTTCTTTGATTACGACCGGGACGGCGATCTCGATCTCTTCGTCTGTAACTACGTCGAATGGTCGCCGGACATCGATCGCGAGGTGGGCTACACGCTGACGGGGATCGGCCGCTCGTACGGGCCGCCGACCGGCTTCGCGGGTGCCGATTGTTTTCTCTGGCAGAACCAGGGCGATGGGACGTTTCAAGATGTATCGAAAGCGGCGGGCATTGAAGTGGCGAACGCCGCGACGGGGAAGCCGATCGGCAAGGCACTCGGCGTCACGTTTGTCGATGCAGATGGCGACGGCTATCTCGACATCGCGGTGGCGAACGATGGTGTTGTCAACTGCTTCTTCCGCAACCGTGGCGTCGCCGGTCCCGACGCGGGCTTCGAGGAGATCGGTGCGAAATCCGGGTTTGCCTTTGATCGCGGCGGTGCTGCGACCGGCGCGATGGGCATCGATGCGGCGTGGTTCCGCAACGACGGTCGACTGGGCATCGCGATCGGCAACTTCGCCAACGAGATGTCGTCGCTTTATGTCGCCGAGGCACCGGCTGGCTCGGCGCCCTCCGGAACTCCTGGCGAGCCCGCCCCCATCAAGTTCTCTGACGACGCGATTCCTGAGGGTCTCGGACCGGCAACACGCCGCGCGCTGACGTTCGGCGTGCTGTTCCTTGATGCGGATCTCGACGGCTGGGACGACTACTACCAGGCCAACGGTCATATCGAAGAGGAGATCAACCGCGTCTACCCGAGCCAGCAGTTCCAGCAGCCAGGTCAGCTGTTTCGCAACATCGCCGGCCTGAACCCCGATGGCCCGTCGTTCGTCGAGCTGCCGGCAGGGTCCGTCCGTGACATCCACGCACCGATCGTCGGCCGCGGTGCGGCCTACGCCGACATGGACGGAGACGGGGATCTCGACCTCGTCGTGACCCAGCCGACGGGACCGGTCTCGTTCCTCCAGAATCAGCAGGCGACGCGCAACCAGTGGATCCGCCTCAAGCTCATCGGACCCGGTCTGAACCGTGACGCGATCGGCGCCGTCGTCGATCTCGTCGAGGGCGGGCGCGTGCGACGGAAGCAGGTGATGCCGACGCGCAGTTACCTGTCGTCGGTCGAGCTAACGCTGACGTTTGGCCTCGGACCGCCGACCGGGACACCCAAGGCGATCGAGGCAGTCCGGATCCGCTGGCCTGACGGAACAGAGCAGATCATCGACGGTGCGACGCTGAAGATCGACTCCGTCAACGTCATTCCCCACGCTGAGGCGGCTATTTTCAACGACTTGCAAAAATAGCCAAAATAGCCCACATGGGAAGTAGCCCTCGCGGGAATTGAGAGTGTGTGTATTTGTGGGACGGACTGGCACAGTCGTGGGGCTGTGCCAGTTTGGCCCATTGCCCGAGTGCTGGCAACGTGCTGTCTGTCGCCGACGGTGATACCGGGCAGGCATCGGGGCTCGAACGGATCGGTTTGGCATCTCTCCTCCGCCGAATCGAGCTGTGTCGCTGCCTCCCGAATGCCCAAATGCCCGGAATTGACCGGCCGGTGACGGAACGGACAGCGGATGCCGCACGCCCAAACGTGGGGTGGGCGTGATCGGTCGCCCGCCTGCACGCCTCGCCGACGATGTGATGTCGCCCCACACGAAGGGCGGCATCAATCCCTTCCTTTGTCTTGTCCCAGGCCTCGGCCTGCTCAGGATCTGAGGGAGGGCATCGGCGGCGGGCAAACGCCAACGCCTGCTTGCGCCGACCCCTCTCGGTGGGGGCAGGCGTTGGCATTGACGCGTCATGGCCGTCCATGTGGGGCAGCGCAAACGGTTGTCAGGCCCCGTACCCTGTCGCCCTCTCATGCACGCCACTCTCCGAACGCTGGGCCTCGATCAGCATCCACGTCTGGTTTCCGCCGCTGGATCCGACACCGTTCCTACGCAGAACCCGGCAACTGGCGAAACCCTCGCCCATGTCCGACTTGAACCGAGGGCTGCATACGACGCCGCGGTGACGAAGGCGGAAGCCGTGCAGAAGGAGTGGCGGAGACTGCCGGCGCCGAAGCGCGGTGAGATCGTGCGCCGCATCGGGAATGCGTTTCGTGAGCAGTGTGATCTGCTCGGCGAGCTGGTTTCACTCGAGATGGGCAAGCTCCGGCCCGAGGGAATCGGCGAGATCCAGGAGGCGATCGACATCGCGGACTTCGCGGTCGGCCTGTCGCGGCAGCTCTACGGTCTCACGATGCCGAGCGAGCGTCCGAGTCACCGGATGTACGAGCAATGGCATCCGCTCGGAACGATCGGCATCATCACCGCGTTCAATTTTCCCGCGGCTGTGTGGGGCTGGAACGCGATGCTCGCAGCCGTCTGCGGCAACGCGATGATCTGGAAACCGAGTCTCCTCACGCCGCTCGTCGCGATCGCCGTCAACGACCTCGCCCGCGCGGTCATGACCGAACAGGACATCTTTCGCCCGCAGGGACTCGATCCTGCGGATCTGTTCGGCCTCGTGATCGGCAGCGACGCGGAAGTCGGCGAAACAATGATCAGCGACCGCCGCCTGCCGCTGATCTCTGCGACCGGCTCATGCCGCATGGGCCGCCGTGTCGGCGCGGTGGTGGCGGAACGACTCGGCCGAAGTCTGCTCGAGCTCGGCGGCAACAACGCGATCATCGTCTTGCCTGATGCCGACATGGACATGGTGACGCGCGCGGTGCTGTTCGGCGCAGTCGGCACTGCGGGTCAGCGCTGCACATCCACGCGCCGGCTGCTCGTGCACGAGTCGATCGTCGACGCGCTGCTCAGCCGGCTCGTCAAGGCGTACAAGACGGTGCCGATCGGCGATCCGCTCGCACCGGGAACGCTCATGGGTCCGCTCGTCAATCAAGGCGCGGTCGACACGATGCGCGCCGCGATCGAGCGCGCGGTGCGCGAAGGGTGCGAGGTGCTCACGGGCGGGCTCGCTGGCATCGATCGATTCCGCGGCTCACCGGGCTGTTTCGTCGAACCGACGATCATCCGCGTCCCGCGCGGGCGCGGCGTCCCGGACATCACGAAGGAAGAGACGTTCGCACCGATTCTCTACGTCTTCAGCGTGAAGGATCTCGACGCCGCGATGGCGATCCAGAACGGCGTCGACCAAGGTCTGTCGAGCGCGATCTTCACCGACAGCGTGCGCAGCGCCGAGCGATTCCTCTCGGTCGACGGAAGTGACTGCGGCATCGCGAACGTCAACATCGGCACGAGCGGCGCCGAAATCGGCGGCGCGTTCGGCGGCGAGAAAGACACCGGCGGCGGCCGCGAGTCGGGGACCGACTCATGGCGTCAGTACATGCGCCGCCAGACGTGCACGATCAATTACGGGAGCGAGCTTCCGCTGGCGCAGGGGATCAAGTTCGGGGAGCCGGAAACACCCGACGAGGTTCGCATTGACCGTCCGATGATACTGAGTGGAGTCTTGCCCAAGGGTGATCTTCGTTCCGCTCTCAGCCGCGGGAAAGGACAGATCGACCAAGTTCCCCGCATCGATCCCGGCCTATGAGCGAGCGTCGAAATAGAGTCCCGTCACGATCACAGAGCGAACTCCTCGCCCATCATGTTTGAACAAGTCTTCAAGAACATCGACGACATCCTCCGCAAGGAAGCCGGGTGCACGACGGAGCTCGATTGCACGGAACAGTCCTCGTGGCTTCTCTTCCTGAAGCACCTCGACGGGCTGGAACAGGACAAAGCTGATGAGGCGGCACTCGATCGCAAGAAGTACGCCTCCATTCTCGACAAGCCGTATCGCTGGGAGAGCTGGGCCGCGCCCAAGGGCAAGGACGGCAAGCTCGATCACAACAACGCGCTGACCGGTGACGACCTGCGGGACTTCGTGAACGAGAAACTGTTCCCATATCTCCACGGCTTCAAGCAGAAGGCCAGCGGACGCGCCGGTGTCGTGATCAAGAACACGTTTCTCTCGAACGAGGACATCGCATCGGTGAGCCTGCGCAGGCTGCTCCTAGCCCGGATCATTCACGACACTCCCGACGAGCATAGCGAATCCGCTTTTGGCGCGGCCTGACGCCGTCCGACCCGCCGATTCGTCGTTTACGCGCGCACCGCCCCTATACCCCGTGACTCGCCGAGAAGGGCTTCGGTGGCGAGCAACTTGCCGAAATGCAGAAGATCCTCGACGCGGAGAACAGCGATCTCTTTGACGTTCTCGCCCATGTTGCATACGCGCTCGCGCCCCTGACGCGCGAGGAACGGGCGACGAATGCGAGTCGCGCGATCAGCACGAAGTTCAACAGCAAACAGCGCGCGTTTCTCGGGTTCGTGCTGACGGAGTACGTGTGAGTGGGTGTCCGCGAACTTGACCGCGAGCAACTGCCGCCGCTCCTACGACTCCGATACAAAAACGCAATTGCGGACGCAACCGCTGATTTGGGCGAGCCCGAGGAAATCGGAACCGTCTTTGCGGGCTTTCAAAGGTTCCTCTATGCCGTCGCGTGAGGCGGCGATCGCGCGCCGACGCTTGGCGAATTCGTCGTCCACACCAGCCGAACGTGAACGCGCAGTGACGGCATCGGCCGACGCACATCACTTCGGTGCAGGTTCCTTCGCCGGCGCCGCCGCGGCCGGCGCGGTTGTCCGCGTGACCTTCGTCATGACCACCGGCTGCAACGGCACGAACTGAAACGGCGGCGTTCGGGGCTGCCCGGGAACCGTCACGTCCTTCGTGCCGGTCGGCACATCGCGGATCCGGTCGACCACATCCATCCCGCTCACCACCTTGCCGAAGACGGCGTAGGCGGCGGGGTCGTTCATGGGCGCGTCGAGCCGCGGATTGTCCACGACGTTGATGAAGAACTGACTCGTCGCCGAATCCGGAGCGGGCAGGCGCGCCATGGCCACGCTGCCGCGGACATTCTTCAGCCCGTTCTTCCATTCATTGACGATCGGCGCATCCGTCGGTTTTTGCACGAAGTCACTCGTGAATCCGCCGCCCTGCAGCATGAAGCTCGGGATGACGCGGTGAAAGATCGTTCCGTCGTAATGGCCTTTGTCGACGTAGCGGAGGAAATTGGCCACCGAAATCGGCGCCTTCTCTGCGTTCAGCTCAATGACCACATCGCCCATCGACGTGATCAGCTTGACGTACTCCGGCTTCGCGCCAGGCGCAGGCGCCGGCGTTGGGGCGGCACCATCGCTGGGTTTCGGCGGGTCCGCAGGCTTTGGTGTCTTGGGTGCCGCGGTGCCGGGAGCGGCCGGGGGAGTCACCGGCTTGGCGGGAACGGACTGCATGAGGACCGCGTCGGCTGCGATGCCTTGCGCGTGCGCTGAAGCGGCTGCCGCACCGAGAAGCCCGCTCAATGAAAGGGCGATAGCAAGGGGGCGGACGCGTGAGAGGAGTGAGTCGAGGCAACCCATCGTGGGAAACTCCAGAAGAGCCGTTCAGCCCAGGACAGGCCGGGTCCTGGCGCGGACGGCGATCATAATCGCGGGGAAGACGGTGTGGGACCCGCACTCCGTTGGATGGGCGCATCGCTGCGCCGTTCCGTCGGAACGAGGACGGCGGCCAGCGACACGGCGTACCATCCGGATCTTCCCTCATGCCGCTCCAGCCGTCGGCGCGTGATCACGATTCGGCTCTAGCGCTGTACCTCCTCCTGATGTCCGATACCTCGCCAACACCTGCCCTCGTCCGCACGCCGGCCCGCGGTCCCGCTCGACTTCTCCTGGATCTCTTCTCCAGCGTTCCATTTGGGATTTCCCTCATGGCGCTGCTGTTTGTGTATATGTCGCTCGGCTCGGCCGGCGTGCTCTATTGGACGTCGGACGGGTGGACGCACGCTCAGATGCGTCAGTGGCGGCCCTTCGAACTCACCGAGTTCGAGTGGTTTCACTGGTGGCCGTTCGATCTGCTTCTGCTCCTGCTGGCGACGAACCTTGCCATCACCACAGTGCGGAGAATTCCGTTCAAGCCGGTGAACTTCGGCGTGTGGACGATTCATTCCGGGATCCTGATTCTCCTTGCGGGCTCGTGGATCTACTTCGGCACCAAAGTGGAAGGTGACGCACTGGTGGCGCGGCGGCGACTGGTCGCTGAAGTGCTCACGACGGCGCCGAACGGCACGACCACCGTCGCGCACCGCAGCGAAGTCGTGGTCAGCCCAGGACAAAAGCTCAGCATCGGGGACGGCGACCGGCGCTATCAGCTCGAGGTCCAGAGCATCGATCCCGAATGGTCGATGCAGTCGGACGAGTTCAAGGGAACGCTCGCGTACGCAGTCAACGTCCTGGTGCGGCGCGACGCGCCCGACAGCACATCATTCATGCGTCAGCTGCTCGCCGGACATCCCGAGCACACCGAGGACGTGATCTTTTCCGGCGATGCCGCGCAGCCCATGAAGCGCGCGAAGAAGGAGCTCGGTACGGCGATCATCGATCCTGCTCTGCGGCTCTCGCTCACCTATGAGCCGCAGCAGTGGTTCTATCTGCGGACGGAACTCAGCAAGTGCTGGGCGCTCTACGTCCGTGACGCGAAGAAGAATGGCCTCAACGAAAACCCTTGGGTCGAGCGGACCATCACCGGCCTGCCGCTGTACAACGACTACATCGGCGACCGCTCGCTCGTTTTTCAGGATCCGTCCGAGCAGCCGCTGCCGCTCGATCCGATCGACGTGACGGTGAACGCGACCGATCCCGCGAACGATCCGTTTCCCGATCTTGCGTTCCGCGTGACGGGCTTCCTGCGCTACGCAACGATGCGCAGCCGCTTCGTGCCCGGCTCCGCGCAGTCGCCGCTCAACCCGGTGGCTCGCATGCTGGTGACGGGGCCCGACGGCCAGCGCGGTTCGTATCAGCTGGTCGCGCTCGATCCTCGCTCGAACAAGGCGGATGAAGGCGTCCTGCAGTTCCGCTATGTCGCCAATGAAGCCGCGTTCGCGGCGCTCACGCGCAAGCCCACGCTTCGTTTTGTGATTCCATCGCTGGGCATCGACGTACGCGAGCCAATTTCGAGCGTGGCGCTCTCCAACCGCGATGTGCCGTTCAAGCCGCTTCCGGTGCCGGCCGCGACACCCGACGCGGCGACGAAGGGCTATGCGTATCGCGTGATCACGATGCAGGACGACCTAGCGTTCGCATCCGGCGCATCGAGCGTCGCCGTGGTTGAGATCACCACGCCGACTGGCGCGTATCGCCGCTGGGTTTTCGCCGATCCGGCGCTGACGCGGGATGTCACCGAGGAGCTGCTCAAAGACCCACGCGCTCCGAAGGTCATCGGCGATCCGTCGATCGATGTCATCTATGAACCTGGCCACGGGCTCGCGCTCGTCTGCCTTGTGGCAGGGCCGCAGCCGGAGCAGCTGCGTCTGATCTCCGCCATCGCCGATGAACCGACTGTCAGCGACGTCAGTCTCAATAAGCCGATCACGCTGCTCGGCGGGCTCAGTGCGGCAGTGACCGAATACGAACCGCGCGCGGTTGCCGAACTGAAGCCGTTCGTCGTGCCGCGCCAGCAACGGGAGCGCGATGCGGGGACCCAGTTCGCCCACATCCTGCTGGAAGTACCGGGCGTGGGCGCGCAGTGGGTCAAGTTCCACAGTTACGTGTTCGACGAACCGAGCGACGTGCTGCGGCGGTTTCCGTTCGACCCGTCGACCGTGCGGCTCGCCGACGGGCGCGAGGTCGAAGTGCTCTTCTCTCGTCAGCGCCTTTCGCTGCCCTCGCCCGTCGCGCTCGATTCGTTTGAGCTGACGACGCATATCGGCGGCTACACCGGCGAGACGGGTTCGATTCGTGATTACACGAGCCTGGTGCGATTCGATGCCGACGGCACCTGGTCGGAACAGACGCCGGTCAGCATGAACAAGCCGGTCGAGTACGGCGGGCTCTCCTACTTTCAGTCGCAATGGGATCCGCCCGACCAGGCGCGATTCGAAGGCGACCGCGCATCACTGGGACTCAACTACACCGTCCTCGGCGTCGCCAATCGCCACGGCGTATGGGTGATGCTCTTTGGCTGCTGTGTCGCGGTGGCGGGAATGATTTACGCGTTCTATCTCAAGCCGGTCATCAAGCGCCGCCAGCGCGAGGCTGTCTACGCGTCGGTGGCGGCGGCGGCGACGGCCCGTGCTTCTTCACCAGCGAAGGTGCTCTCATGATTGCTCGCACGCTCACGCTCGCGCTCCTGTTCATTGCGCTGCTGGTCCTCGCTATCGGCATGACGTCGGCTTCGGCGGCTGCGCAGGACGACACTGGTCCCGGCACCCCGAGCGACTTCGCGTCCCGTGTCGACCTCGCGACGCTGGGACGGATTGCCGTGCACGGCGAAGGTCGGCTGAAGAGCTTCGGTTCCCACGCCAACGCGATGATGGACGTGGTCAGCGGTCCACGCAAGATTGCGGGACAGGAGCCTGCATTTACGTACCTCGACATGATGCTCCGCCCCGACGCCTACGTCGACGCGGATGTGATTTATGTCAAGAACCGCGCGGTCCGCGAGGACATCGCTGTGGCGCTTGAAGCTGCGGCAGCGCGGCGGCCCGCCATGGGTGCTGATCTGTCCGAACGCCTCGCGGCGTTCGGAGAGACGGGTCTGCTCAGTCCGCGCCTGCTGCGCGACCCGGTGCTGCAACCGGTGTATCGCGCGCTGGAGGCGGACCTGATCAAGACCGCGAAGCAGATCGACGCGATCAAGTCGGCGCTGGCAGTGATGGATGCGCGGTTCCTCCTGTCGCGCCTGCGCATCGTGCCACCGTCGGGCGGTGACTTTGATCGCCCGTGGCACCGCATCGACGAAGTGATGTTCGTTCCGGGTGCGGTGGCCGAGCCATCGTCATTCGTGCTGCTCGCCGAGCGGACGGCCGGCGTCCCCGACATCGACCAGACCGTGCAGGCCACGATCGCGGACGCATGGCGTCAGCTCGTGCACTCGTGGACTGCCGGCGACGCCGACGGCGTGAACGCGGCGGCATCGACGCTGTCGGCCGCGCTGCCGACAGTCGCGCCGTCGATCTATCCCGATCAGAACCGGCTCGGATGGGAGCAGTGGTATTTTGCGAAGGATCAGCTCACGCGCACGTGGCTGATCTACATGGCGTCAGTGATCTTTCTGCTGCTGTCGCTCGTTTATCGCTGGCGGCCGGCACTGTGGACGGGGATCGGCGTGTTCACGATCGCGTTTGCGTTTCACACATTCGCGCTTCTGCTTCGCTGGTACATCTCCGGCCGCTGGCCCAATTCAAACATGTTCGAGGCTGTGACGACGTCCGCGTGGTTCGGCGGATGCGGCGCGGTGATCATCGAACTGCTCGTGCGCCGCACACCGATGCGCGGACTGTTCTTTCTCGGCAGCGCCGCGACATCAATGGTCGCTTTGATGAGCGCCCACTTTCTGCCGGTGTACCTCAACCCGAACATCGGCAACATGATGCCGGTGCTGCACGACGTGTGGCTCTACATTCACACGAACGTCATCATCTTCAGCTATGTCCTGATCTTCATGGCGGCCGTGTCGGCGGCGTGTTACCTCGTGTGGCGCGCGACTGTCGGCGGTCCTGCGCACGCACGCGCCGGCGGTGCCGGCGCACTGCTCCTCGCGAACGTCGACGCCCGGGCGCGAACGGGCGGCGGCGTGGTGAACCGACTTGCGGCCGTCTCGATCGGCGAAGTGCTCGACGGCGTGACGATGGTGCTGATGGAGCTGTCGTTCGTCATGCTGTGGGCGGGCATTGTTATGGGAGCGATCTGGGCAGATCATTCGTGGGGTCGGCCATGGGGCTGGGATCCCAAGGAAGTGTTCGCGCTGAACACGTTCGTGATCTTCCTGATGCTGGTCCATGTCCGCTTGAAAGTCGTGGACAAAGGGCTTTGGACGGCGATTCTGGCGGTGATCGGCGCCGGTGTGATGCTGTTCAACTGGATCGTTATCAACTTCGTCATCACTGGACTGCACTCGTACGCATGATCGACGAATGCCGAAGCCGCTCCTTGTCCGCAACCCCTCGGCGGGGCACAATCGGTCGAACGCATGGACGTCGACCCTCCGAATACTCCCGCCAGCTCCGCCGACGAGACGCTGACCGCGGATCTGCACCGTGAACTCCGCGAGATCGCCGCATCACTGCTGCGGCGCGAACGGCGCGATCACACGCTCCAGCCGACCGCGCTCGTGCACGAGGCATATGTCCGACTCGGCGATCGACTCGGGGAAGCGTGGCGGCAGGAGCACGGTGAGGGAGCGTTTCGGGCGCTGGCGGCGACCGCAATGCGGCGCATTCTTGTCGACCACGCGCGGGCACACACGGCGGACAAGCGCGGTGGCGGCTGGCTGCGCGTCGAGCTGCCGGAAGCGATGGTCGAGGCGCCTGAACCGATCGAGCTGCTCGCGCTGCACGAAGCGCTCGAACACCTTGCAACGCTCGATGAGCGCAAAGCGCGCGTCGTCGAATTGCGGTTCTTCGGCGGGCTGACCGGTGAGGAGGTCGCCGAAGCGATCGGCGTCGTCCGGAGCACCGCGGAGGCGGACTGGTTCATGGCGCGCGCGTGGCTGCGGAAACGCCTCGCGGAGCATCCGTCATGACCGCGAGCGGCACGAACGCCGAGACGCGTTTCCACAAGGTCTCGCAGCTCTTCGAGCAGATCCGTGCCCGCCCTCCGGTGGAGCGCGAGGCATCGCTTGATGCCCTCGGCGCCCAGGATCCGGAACTCGCCGTCGAGGTGCGTTCATTGCTCGCGTATCACGATGTGCAGGGCGACACCATCGATCGCGGTGTCCTGCGCCCCGGTGTCGGAGCGGTGGTCGGCAACTACCGCATCGACGGCGTGCTCGGCGAAGGCGGCATGGGCACGGTGTATCGGGCGACACAGACAGCGCCGGTCCAGCGCGAAGTTGCCCTCAAGGTCATCAAACTCGGAATGGACACGCGCGCAGTCGTCCGCCGCTTCGCTGCCGAGCGGCAGTCGCTCGCGCGCCTCGAACATGTGAACGTCGCGCGGGTGCTCGACGCGGGCGCCACCGCCGATGGTCGGCCGTACTTCGTCATGGAACTCGTGCGCGGCGTGCCGATCACTGCGCATTGCGATGCAGAACACCTCGACTGGCGCGAGCGGATCCGACTGTTTCTGCATGTGTGCGCCGCCGTGCAGCACGCGCATCAGCGGGGCATCCTGCATCGTGACCTGAAGCCGTCCAATCTTCTCGTCGCCGACATCGACGGGCTCGCAGTGCCGAAGGTAATCGACTTCGGCGTCGCCAAGGCACTTGAGCGGGGGGACGATCCGTCACGGTCCACGACATGCGGTCAGGTCGTCGGCACGCCCGATTACATGAGTCCCGAACAGACGCGGGGCGATGATGTCGACACGCGCACTGACGTGTACGCCCTTGGCGTCGTGCTGTATGAACTGCTGGTCGGCGCAACGCCCGGTCAGGTCCACAGCGCCGTGCGCGCGACGCGCCGAAGTACCGGGGCAACACCGCCGGAGACGGGTGACCGGCGCCGGCGGAGCGCGGACGACGAGGCCGTGCGTCCATCGAGCGCCGTCGCCACAGCGCGCGGCGGCGACGTCACGCGTCAAGTTCAATCACAGGCGATGCGACGCGTTCTGCGCGGCGATCTTGACTGGATCATTCTGAAGGCGCTCGCACGTGAACCTGAACGGCGGTTCGAGAGCGTCTCCGCTTTCGCCGAGGATCTCGAGCGGTTCCTCCGTCACGATCCGGTTGCCGCGCGGCCGCCGTCCATCGCATATCTCGCCGCAAAGTTCGCGCGCCGTCACACCGTGGCGCTTACCGCGATGATTGCCGTGCTGATGTCGCTGCTCATCGGCGTTGCTGTGTCTCTGTATGGTCTGCGCGTGGCGCAGTTCGAGCGTGATATCGCTCGCGACGCCGAGCGCGAGCAATCACGGCTTGCGGACGTCCTGAGCGATCAGCTCTTCGCGAGCAATGTCGAGCGCGGACGACAGAGCGTTCGGTACGGTCATTGGGCCGAGTCGCATGATCTGCTCTGGGGCGCGCATCTGGCACAACCTGAATCGGTGCAGGCGCGGTGGGCGCTGCGCGAAATGGTGTGGACGCAGGGCTGCGTGGCGAGCCTGCAGCTCCACGCTACTGTGAATACCGTGCGATTCCTTCCGGACGGTGAGCGCGTGTTTACATGCGGCAGTTCGGGCCAACCGGTTCTCTTCAATGTCACGACCGGTGAATCCACCGTGCTGCCGGGCCCCGCTTCGGGCGCGTGGGAAGTGGATGTCACCCGCGACGGACGGCACGGCATCACGTGCGACGGTCAGGGAACGGTCATGGTGTGGGACCTTTGCGGATCGGAGGCGCCGAGGCTCCTGCGGCAAGGTGCGGCCGGCCGCACGTTCGTCGAGTGTTCAGAGACCGAGGACGTTGTTTTCATCGGAGGAAGCGATGGCGCCGTTTGGCGAATCCGCCTCGACAACGCCGAACCGCCTCGAGTGATCGGCGTCGGCGCCTCAATGATGCGCCTGGAAACTGCGCCGGACGGAACGATCGCGGCAGGGGGCGCGGACGGCTCGGTCCTGCTGATGCGTCCTGACGGCGATGCGCAGCGGACGACATGGCCGCACACCCGGCCCATCCAGGGGCTCGGATTCGGACAGGGGGGGCGGCTGCTTGCAACAGGGACGACGGCTCAGGAAATCGTCATCACGGACACGGTGACGGGCGAAGTGTTGCAGACGTTCAGTCCGCGGCTGGGCACGGTGCGCGACATCGCGTTCGGTCCGGACGATCGCACGCTGCTGATTCTCGGCTGGTGGGGAATCTCCGAGCTGGACCGGGCGAGCGGGACGGTGCGCATGCTGCTTCCGCTCTCGGGCTGGCGCTTTGACCGCACGGTGGCCGGAGACATGCTCGCCGTTGCCGGCAGGGAGTCGCGGGCGATCATGGTGTGGCGGCTTGGTCCGGAGGCAGCATCATTGCGCGGCGTTGCGCCTGCGCGTGCCAGCGCCCGCGCTTTCGGCAGTTCCGCCGCGGCCTTCATCGCCTCGACAACGAGCGGCATTCAGAAACTCGACGAGCGCGGCCGCCCGACAGGCTTTGTCGGATCCGTCGCCGCACCGTTGGCACGGGTGATTGTGCCCTCGCCTTCGCGCGCCCTCGTGGCAACGGTCGCGTCTGACGGACGGTTGCGCGTCGAACGCACCGACGACGGTTCGCTGATCGCTGAGGCACCGAACGTCCGTACCGCCGAGTCAGCGGTCGTGGCGTTTCATCGCGATGATCTGTGCGCGTTCGTGACTCGTGCCAATGGCGTTGACGCGCTCGACCTGCGCACGGGCGAGATCTGCGAAGTGATGCTTCCGTTCGGATTGGAATTGCTGGCGCTGGCGTTCTCGCCGGACGGTCAGACGCTCGCCGTTGCCGCCAGACAGGGCGAGATCCACATCGTCGACCTGCAGTCTGGCGCGAAGCTGAAAGAGATCGGTTCGAGCACGAGCTTTGCAGCCGCCTTCTCGAGCGACGGGACGTCCGCCATGTTTGGAACGTGGCGCGGCGATGTTCTGGTGCGCGACATGCAGCACGGTGTCACGACACCGCTGCGCGGTCACTCGGCCATGGTGCGGCAACTTGTAGCGCATCCGCAAGATCCCGACCTTGTGCTCTCCGCCTCGAACGACGGAACGGTCCGGCTCTGGCACCTCACGCTCAGGCGCGAAGTGCTTTCGCTCTCGCCGTTCGGAGGACCGTCGACGCTCCGCGATGTCGGCTTTCTGGACAACGGAGAGCGGATCGCCGCGGTCAGCATCGACGGTGAACTCGCGACGTACTCGATCCCCGATGCCGATCGGCGCATCGATCGAATGCGGGATGCCGAACGTTCCCGTTTTCAGCAGTTTGCGGCACCTGAGTCGGATGCGCCCCAATAGCAAACGAGTAGCAAACCAATAGCAACGCCCCCCAGGCAGGGCCCGCGTCGTGTATATAGTCAATGCCGCCGCAGGATAATCCGTCCAATCGCCGGGAGGGGATCCGGCGTCGCCGGTGGAAGGACGGGCATTGATGTCGTCGCGGACATCAGAGGTCGAACAGAGAGTCTGCTGCGATGCAGCATTCATGGCTTTCGATCAGGCGGCGTGGCTCGCGGACGATGAGGGCCGCGTTGTCTCCGTCTACGGCGCGTTCGAACAGATCTGGGAGCATCCTCTGTCCGAGCTGCTTGAGGATCCGAACGCCATTGCCGGGTGGGTGCATCCGGATGACCGCGCGATCATCGAGCGTCGCGGTGACGAGCCGTCGAAGGAAGTGCGCCTGATTGCCAAGGACGGTGCCACGCGCTGGATTTCGCTGCGTTCCGTCGACATCCGCGATCCGCGGCTGCCGGGCCTCGCGCGGCTCACGGTGGCGCGCGACATTTCCGCCGCCAAGGCGGGGCAGCTCCGCATGCACGCGGAACAGGAAGCGGCCGATCAGGCGCTGCGTGCCAGCAAGAAACATCTGGCGGCCGCCACGCGTCTGGCGCGGCTGGGCTCGTGGAGTCGCGACCTCCGGACAGGCGTCTCGGAGTGGTCCGATCAGCAGCGCGAAATCCTGGGCTTCAAAACGGATGAACCGATCGGTCTGCAGGAGTTCTTGGATCGGGTGGTGGCGGAGGATCGGCAGCACGTGCTCGACGTGATGAACAAGTCAGAGCGCGACGGTCACCGGTTCTCGCTCGCGTATCGCCTGCTCGTCGATGGCGCGATGCGTCACGTATCGGAGGTCGGAGCGGTGGACTTCGACGATGTCGGCACACCCGCCCGGATCTACGGCATTTCGCAGGACGTGACGGAACAGGTGCGCGCGGCTGAAGCGCTGCGCACGAGCGAAGAGCGGTTCCGTATCACGGCGAATGTGACCAACGACGCGCTGTGGGACTGGGATCTGACACGCGATCACATCTCGTGGAGTGTGGGATTCCACAACCTGTTTCACTACACGCCGGAGGAGGTCGATGCGTCGCTTTCCTTCTGGAGCGACCGCATTCATCCGGATGATCGCGAAGAAGTGCTCGCGTCGCTGCGCGATGCAATCGAGCACGAGGGCCTGCAATGGCGCAAGGAGTATCGCTTTCGGCGCGCGGACGGCGAGTTTGTCTTTGTCGAGGATCGTGGCAATGTGATCCGCGACGAGGACGGCAAAGTTGTGCGGATGGTCGGTGGCATCAGCGACATCACGCGGCGTAAGCGTGAGGAGATCGACATTCGCCGCACGAACGAAGAGCTCGAACTGCGGGTGCGTGAGCGAACCGCCAACATGGAGTCGGCGCTGCGCGAGCTCGACGCGTTCTCATACTCGGTGTCCCATGACCTGCGGGCGCCGCTGCGGGCGATCGACGGGTTCTCGCGCATGCTGCACCAGGAGCACGCCGCTGAGCTCGCACCCGAGGCACTCGAGTACATCGATTTGATTCGCGCCGGCGCGCGGCGGATGGGGCAGCTCATCGACGATCTGCTCGCATTCAGCCGGCTCGGCCGTCAGCCGCTCGCGACCGATCAGGTGGATATGGGAGCCATCGCCCAGCGGACGGTCGATGAACTGCGGCACGAGGCGCCGGATCGGAAGATCGAAGTGACGATTGGACCGCTGCCAGACTGCATCGGTGACGGTTCGGCGTTGAAACAGGTGTGGGTGAACCTGCTGTCGAATGCGTTGAAATACTCACGACCACGTGATGTGGCGCGAATTGAAATTGATGCCGTCAGCGACGATCCTGCTGCACCGGGCTTGGTGGTATATCGAGTGCGCGACAACGGAGTCGGTTTTGATGAACGCTACGCACACAAACTCTTCCTCGTCTTTCAACGATTGCACCCGGCAAGTGAGTTTGAAGGAACCGGCGTCGGACTTGCGATCGTGCACCGCATCGTGGACCGGCACGGCGGCCGCGTGTGGGGGCGCTCGCGCCCGGACGGTGGATCAGAGTTCGGCTTCACGATCGGCAAGACGAGCGGACAGGAACTGACGCGGAGGATTACGTGAACGGGCAACCGATTGAAATTCTGCTCGTCGAGGACCAGCCCGACGATGTGCGCCTCGCGATGCATGCGTTTCGGACATTTGACATTGCCGATCGCGTGCATGTGCTGCAGGATGGCGCGGAGGCCATCGCATTTCTCCTCTGCACGCCTCCGTATGAACACCGGGCGACACACGAACCTCCCCGTCTCGTGCTGCTCGATCTCCATCTGCCGAAGGTGGACGGACTGGAAGTGCTGCGCTGCCTGAAGTCGGATCCGCGGACGCAGCGCATCCCGATCGTGGTGCTCACGTCGTCGCGGCAGGAGTCCGATCTTTTGGAAAGCTACCGGCTTGGCGCCAACAGCTACATCGTCAAACCGGTCGACTTTGAGGTGTTCCTGAGCGTGGTGCGGGAGCTGGGTCGATACTGGCTCGTTCGGAACGAGCTCCCCTGTGACTCGTCAGACCTTCGCCAGCAGTCGCGATCATTGCCGAAGGAACTCTCATGAGTTCCGCTGGCGGGAGCAGTGCGAGCTCCGCGGAGATTCACGTCCTCCTCATCGAGGACAACGAGGCGGATGCGCACATCATCGAACACACGCTGAAGCGCGGCGGGCTCATCGCGTCGATCCGCCGCGTCGATCGGCGCGCGGACATTGAGCTGGCGCTGGAAGGGCCGGTGGACGTCGCTCTCTGCGACTACTCGGTGCCTGGAATTGATCCGGGGGAAATGATCGCCCTGATCCGCGGCCGCCGCCCTGATGTTCCGGTGATCGTCGTCTCGGGCACCATCGGGGAAGAACTCGCCGTCGAGGCGATGCGCGCCGGCGCCGAGGACTATCTCCTCAAGGACCGGCTCGAGCGGCTGACCCTCGCCGTGCGGCAGGCACTCGAGCGGCGACAGCTCGAACGTGATCGGCACCGCGCCGAAGAGACGGCGAGGCTGCTGCTGCGCTCTGTGCAGGCCACTCGCCAGGGAGTGGGACTGCTTGATGCACATCAGCAACGGCGGCCCCTCCTCTTCGTCAATCCCGCATTCACGTCGATTGTGGCCCTGCGCGCGGATGAACTGCTCGGACTGTCGCTCATCGATGTGCTTGGAGGCGGCTCGGAGGTTCGCAACAGGCTGGGGCCGATTCTCGACTCAGACGCGGATGATGAGTGCGAAGTGCAGGCGCGGCGCCGCGACGGCTCTCTGTACTGGTGCTGCGTGGTGATTGAGCGGATTCGCGACGAGCGGCAGCGGACGACCCACATCGCGGCGATCCTCTCCGATGTCACTGAACGGCGTCGGCTTGAAGACCAGAATCGCCGCATGCAGAAGATGGAGGCGTTGGGTCAGCTCGCAGGTGGCGTCGCGCATGACTTCAACAATCTACTGTTTGTCATCAACGCATATTCCGACCAGCTTGTCCGCGAACCGGGACTGTCGCCGGAGGCACACGAGGCCGCGCTGGCAATTCAGGAATGCGGCGAGACGGGGACGGCGCTGACCCGTCAGCTCCTGCACTTCAGCCGCAACGGCTCCGTCGTGCCGACGCGCATTGATGTGAACCGGGCCATTCGCGATCTGGAGCGCATGCTGCGACCGATTCTTCCTGAACCGATCGTGGTCGTCACGAAGCTCGAACCGGCGATTGGCGCCGTGCGCCTGGGCTCGGGGATGCTCGAGCGCATCGTGACGAATCTCGTCATGAACGCCTGCGACGCGCTGCCGCATGGCGGAACGCTCACGATCATGACGAACCGGGCAGAGTTCATGGAAATCGTGACGCGATCGCGCACGACGATCCCGCCCGGTCGATACGTGACGGTTTCCGTCGCAGATACTGGCAGGGGCATGTCGGCCGCGGTGCAGGACCGGCTCTTCGAGCCTTTCTTCACCACGAAGGGACCGGAGCGCGGCACGGGCCTCGGTCTCGCCACCGTGTACGGGATGGTGCACCAGGCCGGAGGCTACATCGAAGTCGAGACGGCCACCGGCCGCGGATCAGAATTCACGGCATACCTCCCGGAGATCGCAACAACCGCTGTCGATGGCATCACGATCGAAGACGCGCTTCCTGGCGGGAGCGAGCGCGTGCTCCTGGTGGAGGACGACGCGCGGATCCGAAACGTCGTCTCGGACATGCTTGTGTCGCTTGGCTATGACGTGACCGAGGCCAAAGACGGCGAGACGGCATTGGCCATCGCGCTCGACCCCAGTCGTGGCCAGTGGGATCTCTTACTCACGGACGCGGTGATGCCCGGCCTCGGGGGCCGGCAGCTCGCGTACAGCCTGCAGCGCCACCACCCCGATCTCGCGGTCATCTTCATGTCCGGGTATCCGGCGGAGAACCCCGCCCGAGGAGATCGACCGGACCGCCGCGGGATCGGCTACCTGCAGAAGCCGTTCAGCATGCAGGTGCTCGCCGAGCGGATCCGTGCGGTGTTCAACAGACGTCACGCCAACGCGGGCGACGGCTCGTAGCAGCGCGCCTCACGGGGCGTTCTGAGTGCTGGGCGACTGGCTGCCGGGCAATGGGGGATCGGCGAGATCCGGCAAGTCGCGCGGCGGGGGCAGAAGGGGTGTGCTGCCTTCTGCAGTGCGCTTCGCATTGACGCGATCGAGCATGGCGTCGACTTTGGTGGTGCTCATCTGCTGCGGGATCGTTCGGTCCGAACTCGTGGATCGGGATGCTGCCGATGAGCACGGGCTTTGTCTGGCCGGTCCCGAGACACTGCAGCAGCGTCTGCGCGTCGATGATCCCCATCTCCGCCATGTCCATCGGATTGAGCCCGACCTCGCTCGTTTTGAACGCCGCACCGCACTCGGGGCACTCGCGGGCGGTCACTCCCCACAGCGGATAGTCACACGATTTGCAGTGCATCGGCCGGGCACTGCACAGGCGGCACTTCGGCTACGTCACGTTGCCGGTGACGAGGCCTTCGCGGACCGCGAGCAGCGCCAGCTTGAGCCTGTCGTGCACGTCAAGCCGCGCCATCAATCGCTCGACATGCCGCTCGACGGTGCGTGGACTCAAACACATCGTCGACGCCATCTCCTTCGTGTTCAGCCCTCGACCGATGTAGGTCAGCACTTCGAGTTCGCGTGGTGAGAGATCGAGTGTCCCCGTTTCTTCCCCGTCGCACTCGAAGACCGTCTCGCCGTGCAGGATGCGGTCGACTGAATCGAGGAGATGCTGCGGCGACACGGACTTGTGCAGAAACGCCGCGGCACCCACGCGCTTCGCCTGGATTGCATAGTGGGGATGCTCGTAGCCGGTGAGGAATGCGATGATCGGCCGTGGCCGCATGCCATGCAGCGCCCGCGCGACATCGAACGCGGAACGTCCCGGCATATCGATGTCCATCAGGACGAGTGTCGGTCGAAGCTCCTGCACAGCGGTGATCGCATCGTCGGCGGAGTCGAGCCGTCCGACGACACGAACGATCGACGAGCGGTCGAGCATGCCGGCGATCGCGTCGCGCACGAGCCGGTGGTCATCGATCAGCAGGACCCCGGGGCGGCGATCCGCAACGTGCGACGCAAGTCCCAGTCCTGAGACTGACGGGGACGCTGCACCGAACTCCGCAGCAGTCGGCAAAACGGTAGTCCGAGCATTTCGCATTGCAGCTCCCCGCATTTGCTGATGCAAATCGCGGCGTAATCGGTTCAAGCGTACTGCGGGGCAGTACGTCATCGCACGTCACGGTAGCACGGCCTGTGTCAGATCGACGTCAGCATTGCGTGAACATCAGCTATTGAAGACTATTGAGGTCATTGCATGCCGCTGCGGAACGCGCCACACGCTCCGCTTACACCCCATACACCGCGCTGTCGCCGAGCTCCTCTGCGATCCGGATGAGCTGGTTGTACTTCGCAGTTCGATCGCTGCGGCACGGCGCTCCCGTCTTGATTTGCCCGCAATTGAAGGCCACCGCGAGGTCAGCGATCGTCGCGTCTTCCGTCTCGCCCGAGCGATGGCTCATGACGGTCCGGTACCCGGCGCGGTGCGCCAGATCAATAGTTTCGATCGTTTCCGTGAGCGTGCCGATCTGATTTACCTTGACCAGCACTGCATTCGCGCAACCTTTGGTAATGCCTTCAGCCACCAGCGCGGCATTCGTGCAAAAGAGATCGTCGCCGACGATCTGAGTAGTTTTGCCCAATCCGGCGGTGAGTTTCTTCCATCCGGCCCAGTCGTCTTCCGCAAGCCCATCTTCAATAGAACGTATCGGCCACTTGCTGCACCAGCGTTCCCAGAGCGCGATCATGTCGTCGCTGGACACGATTTTCTTCGGATCGCTCTTAAAGAAGCGATACCCCTTCTTCTTGACGGCCTTGGCTTCGTTGGCGAGTTCGCTCATCGCCGGATCAAGCGCGATGAAGACCTGCCGACCCAGGTCATAGCCGGCCTTCTCGACCGCAGTCGCGATCAGTTCGCACGCCTCCTCGTTCGTCTTGAGATCCGGCGCGAAGCCGCCTTCGTCACCGACCGCGGTGGAGAGGTGCTTGTCGTGCAGCAGCGTCTTCAGGGCGTGGTAGATCTCGACCCCCGCCCGCAGCCCGTCATCGAAGGTGCTGAAGCCGATCGGCTGAATCATGAACTCCTGAAAGTCCACGGTGTTCGACGCGTGCTTGCCCCCGTTCAGGATGTTCAGCATCGGCGCGGGCAGCCGCCGCGCGGCAACGCCTCCGAGATATCGGTAGAGCGGCTGATTCGTCGAGGCCGCCGCAGCATGAGCAACGGCAAGCGACACCGCGAGGATCGCGTTGGCCCCCAGCTTCGATTTGTTCTTCGTGCCGTCCAGCTCGATCATCATCCGGTCAATGACCACCTGATCGCGCGCGTCCATGCCGAACAGCTCCGGCGCGATCTTGTCGTCCACGTTTGCGACAGCCTTAAGGACGCTCTTGCCGAACCACTGCTTCTTGTTGCCGTCGCGCAGCTCCGCCGCCTCACGCTCGCCGGTACTCGCGCCGCTTGGCACTGCGGCGCGCCCGCTCGCTCCTCCCGCGAGCATGACTTCGCATTCAAGGGTCGGGTTGCCGCGTGAATCCAGGATCTGCCGTGCGTGGACGTATTCGATGTCAAACATGATTCAGTAAACCGGTGATGCAAAGTGGTGGAAGAACGAAACGGTTCAGGCGGGATGTTGCGGCGTTCGGCCCTCGAGCACCGCGACCACGTCCTTGACGACCCAGCTCATGTTGTCCATGGCCGTCAGCGTCCGTGACGCGAGATGCGGGGTCAGACACGCGTTGTCGAGTCCGAGCAGTGGATTGTCGGCGGGGATCGGCTCCGGGTCGTGGACGTCGAGCAGCGCGAGTGCGGCGGGATTCGCGTGCAGCCATGCCGCGAGCGCCTGATGATCGATGACAAATCCGCGGCTCGTGTTGATGAGAATCGCATCGGACTTCAACAGGCCGAGCAGGTGACCGTTGACCAGGTGCCGATTGGCCGCGCGTCCGTCGACATGCACGCTGATCACGTCACTCGACCGGAAGAGCGTCTCGAGGTCGACCGGCTCCGCGCCGTTGCGCTCGTCGTCGGGAATGCCGCGCAGGTCATGAAAGAGCACGTCGAAGCCGATGAGCCGCGCGATCTCGGCGACGCGTCGGCCGATCCGTCCGAGCCCAAGGATTCCGAGCGTCAGCTCGCTCATCTGCCACAGGGCGACAAGATCCTCGTCGCGCAGCCGCTGCCACTCCTCCTTCGACACTGCGCGGTCCATCGTCGCCCGCGGCCGCAGCGCGTCACACAGGCAGCAGAGGACGAACTCGACCACCGCCTGCGTGTTCGCGTCCGGCGTCGACACCACAGTCACGCCGCGGGCTCGACATGCCTCGACATCGATGTTGTCGAGCCCGACGCCCCCGCGACCGACGACCTGAACGTTGGGCAGACACCGGAGCAGCGCTTCGTCGACAGTCGTGTATGTGCGCACAATCAGTCCGCGCACGCGTTCAGCGACTTCTGCAAACCGAGGATCGCACGGATTCGCCTTGAGCACCTCGCAGCGTTCAGCCAGCCATGCGTTCGCTTCGTCCGCGAGCAATTCGGTCACGACAACAAGCGGGCGGTCGGGCATCGGGGTGGCTTGTTCCTGAAGGTCGAATAACTCGCAGACGATAGCAGGCTGCACCACCGGGACAGCCGGCACAGGCGGTCCCGCCCGACCGCGCCGCAGAATCCGGTTTTCCAGCCGAACCGCTTCAGACGGGCATTGGTCTGTGCCGATGGCTCCGATAGGTCACGCACCGTTGGTGTGACTTCAAGTGTCGGCGGTGGTCATTCCCTGCATCAGAGCACGGCCGGAGCCTGAGATGGACAAAGCGAGCGTCATTGGTTCAATCTTGGGTGTGCTGGCCTGCCTTTGGGTCGGCTATCGCGCCTCGCACGGCCACTGGGAGATCTTTTACTCCGACAAGGGCCTGGTCATGGTCGGCGGAGGCACCATCAGCGTGCTGTTCATGGCCATGCCGATGGACAAGCTGAAATGCGTTCCCGGCTACATCAAGCGATTCTTCTTCGATCGTGGCATGAGCGCGATCGAAACCGTGAAGCTGATGAGCAAGCTCTCCGACAAGGCGCGGCGCGACGGCATCCTGGCGCTCGAGAGCGAACTCGACGAGATCCGGGATCCGTTCCTCGTGCAGGGACTCAAGATGGCTGTCGACGGCACGGACGAAGCGACGATCGAGACGACGCTGCGGCTGCAGGTCATGGCCATGCAGGATCGCCACAAGGCAGGCAAGAAATTCTTCGACATCATCAAGCTGTACGCGCCAGGCTACGGCTTGGTCGCGACACTGATCGGACAGATCGGCATGTTCGGATCGCTCGGCGGTGACATCGAAACGCTCGGCCACATGCTCGCGATCGCCGTCGTTGCGACGATGTATGGCACCGTGATGGCGAACGCGATCGCCGGTCCGATGGGCGACAAGCTGGCGATGCGTTCCGGCGAAGAGATTCTGTCGAAGGAAATGATGCTGCAGGGGATCCTGAGCATTCAGGCCGGCGACAACCCTCGTTCGACGCAGGACAAGATGCTCGCCTTCGTTCCGCAGACGATCCGTCACACACTGCAGGCTGCATAAGCCGGACTATTTCCAATGGCTGACCACGGTGACAAGCATGAAGGCGGTGAGCACAAGAAGGCTCACAAAAGTCACGCTCCGCATGGCGCGGCGCATGAAGGCGAAGAGGGCGGAGCGCCGGAGTGGCTCATCTCGTTCGCTGACATGGTCATGCTCATGATGGGTTTCTTCGTGATCATGTTCGCGCTCAACGTGCAGCCCAAGGGCGGCAACGCCGGCGGCGGCGGCGAGCAGGAGGAAGGGGTCGCCAACGAGCCCGACTTCATCGACTTCGCCATTGCGGTGCGCAAGGCGTTTCACACGCTCGACAATCTGGATGAGGACAACCCTGTCGACCAGAAGCTGATCCAGCGCATCCAGGAGAATCAGGGAGCGGGGGAGAGCCGTGATGACGGGACCAAGGGCCAGGACAAGAACGTCAAGGACGTTCGCCCGATGAATCACTACGGCAAGGGGACCATGGTGAACTTCCCGTTGCGCTCGACGGTGCTCGACGAGGCCTCGGGCCTCACGCTTGTCGAGTTCGCGAAGAAGCACCGGGGACGCAATTCGGTGCTTGAGCTGCGCGGTCACGCTTCGGTGGCTGAGTCGTACAAGAAGCCTGAAGAGGCGATGAGCATCGGCTTTGAGCGGGCCATGGCGGCCGCGCGGGCGCTGGAAGGCGCCGGTATCGAGTGGGCGCGCCTGCGCATCGTCTCGGCGGGTGACAACGAGCGCGCCGATGCCTTCCCGAACGAAGAGAACGCGGATGCGAAAAATGCGCGGGTGGAAGTGCGCGTCACGGACGAAATCGCCGCACCGCGCAGCCCGACTGCTCCGACCGGTACCGGTGACGCCGCGCCGCCGGTTGAGATGCCGTGACATCCCGCGCAGCCAACGCAGCGCCTGCGGACCCCACGTTCGTTCGAACTGGCGCGAGTCTGAGCTTCCCTGTTGGTGCTGTCCAAAACTGGTGATACGGTGGAGAGACTCAAGGCGAGGCGCGAAACGGTCCGAAAACCGTGCGGCAGGTCCTTGCGGGATCTTCATTCATGCCGAACCAGTCGAAGACGCTGAACCCGCCCTATCGAGCTCTTTCGCCCGTCTGCGGTATCGGACTTGCCGCCTGCCTCGTCGCGAGTATCGCGGGCAGCGCCGGTGCCGATGTGTTTAACGATGTCGGTTACACAGCCCTCGTGGCGCGATTGGGCGCCGCGGTTCCGACCGGTGCGGGGTATGGCGTCGGTCAGGTGGAAGCGGAAGAGACGCCGGGCAACTTTGGTCCGAACACCGCCAGCGCTGACTTTTTCGGCAAGGTGTTCACGGCGCAAAGCGGACCGTTTGGCTCGAGTGGCCACGCCACCTCCGTCGGACTCGCGCTGTATGGCAACACCAACAGCATCGCTCCCGGCGTCACGGACATCTTTGTGTGGTCAGCGGGCAACTGGGCGACGACCGGGTTTCTGCGCACCAACCAGGGAGCGTCGCCACCGCTGTTTCCGCCCGCGGGGATGCGGATCTTCAATCACTCGTGGGTCGGCAGCTTCGGCAGCACGTTCCTCGACAACGACGCACTCCGCCGCTTTGACTTCGAGGTCAGCCGCGACAACGTGTTTGCCGCATGCGGCACGAACAATGGCGCAGGAAGTCCGCCGTTCTCGCTCGTGGGCTACGGCTTCAACCAGGTCACTGTAGGCGTCGACACCGGCAGCCACTCCAATGCCGTCACTCCACCGGGCCTCGACGGTCAGGGCCGGCGCAAGCCGGAGATCGTGGCCCCGGCAACCTTCACGAGTTTTTCGACGCCCATCATCGGCGCCGCTGCTGCGCTGCTCTTTCACACCACCGATCTGGATCCTGGGCTCATCGTCAATCCCAACGCGGATCGAGCGGTCGTCATCAAGAGCGTTCTGCTCGCCGGCGCCAACCATCGTCCCGGCTGGAGCAACGGCGCGGTGATAAAAGGCCCCAGTCGCGGCACGACGTCGACTCCGCTGGATCCGCTGTACGGCGCTGACCTGCTCAACATCGACCGCAGCCATTTCATCCTGACCGGTCAGGAGCAGAACGGCAGCGCGACAGTCCCCGCGATGACCACCGTGTCCGAACGCGGCTGGGATTACATCTTCGCGCCGGCTGCCAACACCAGCCAGTATTACCGCTTCAAGGTCTACGGCCCCGCGGACGAGCTGTCGGTGCTGGCGACGTGGAATCGTTCCGTGGCCGCGAACTTCTCGAGCTTCACGTTGATGGATCTCGACCTTCAGCTCTGGCAGGTCGACGGAACGTCACTCCAGTCGCTCGTCGGCAATGACGGTCTCGGCGTGTTTGACGCCGGGAACGTCACGAGCTCATCGACCATCGACAACGTCGAACATCTGTACATCAATGGGCTCCAGGCCGGCGAGTACGTCATCGAACTGCGCCGCAAGCCCGGGGCACAGGCGGCGATGCCCGTCGCGATTTCGTGGTACATCACCGACACCGGTCCGCTCGGCGATCTGAACGGCGACAACATCGTCAACGCCGCCGATCTCGCGCTGCTGCTCGGCGCGTGGGGAACGCCAGGACTCGGTGATCTCAATGACGACGGCATCGTCGACGCATCGGACCTCGCGATCATGCTTGGCGCCTGGGGCTGAGCCGGACTCGCGGCGCGCCGCTCGCGCCTTTGGCAGTAGACTTCGCGTCCCATGCGGGGTCGTTCCGTGTCGTATCTCGTTCTGTCGGTGCTGATCGCGATTCTCTGCGCGTTTCTGCTCTACCCGATCTGGATGACGCTGCGCGGCGCCGTGATAGACGAAGACGGCCGCTTCGTTTGGTTCGCACTGCTCCAGGTCGTGCGGGATCCGACGTGGCGCGGCGGGCTTCTGAACGCCGCGGCAATCGCCACCTGCACGACGCTGCTCGCAACGGTCATTGCGCTTCCCCTGGCGCTCTTCTCCAGCCGCGCGGCGTGGGCTGGAAAATCGATCGTGTCGTCGCTGCTGCTGGCGCCGCTGATTCTGCCGCCGTTTGTGGGCGCGATCGGCGTCCGGCAGCTGCTTGGCCAGAGCGGTTCGGTCAATTCGATTCTGCGTGACCTGTCGCTCATCACGGAACCGATCGACTTCCTGGGACGGGGCGGATTCGCGCTGATCGTCGCGCTCGAGGCATTCGCGCTGTATCCCATTCTCTATCTGAATCTGACGGCAGCGCTCGCGAATCTCGATCCGGCGCTCGAAGACGCCGCGACGAACCTCGGCGCCTCGCGGTGGACGCGGCTGCGGCGCATCGTGCTGCCGCTCGTGCGCCCCGGTTTCTTCGCCGGCAGCACGATCGTGTTCATCTGGAGTTTCACGGAACTCGGCACTCCGCTCCTGCTCGAGTATCACCAGGTCACGTCGGTCCAGATTTTTAACGGCATCAAGGAGATGGAAGGATCGCGGCAGCCGTATGCGCTTACCGCGGTCATGCTGGCGTGCGCGGTCGGGTTCTACATTCTCGGTAAGTCGCTGCTGGGCCGCGCGTCGTACGCGATGTATTCGAAGGCGTCGGTCTCGCCGCGCGAGGAGCAGCTCACAGGCGTGCGGGCGGCCAGCGCCAACGCGCTCTTTCTGCTCGTCGCGGGGATCGCCGTTCTGCCGCACCTCGGCGTTGTCCTCACCAGTCTCACACCCCCCGGCCAGTGGTATCGCAGCGTCCTCCCCGGCGCGTGGACACTGTCCCATTACGAAACGGCGCTGACGCATCCGCTGTCCGCCGGTGCGATCCGCAACAGCCTTCTGTTCGCCGGCATTGCAGTCATGGCGGATCTGATCGTCGGCGTCGTGATTGCGCGCATCCTCGTGCGCACGAAGATCCGCGGGCGCTGGCTGCTCGATGCACTGGTCATGCTTCCGCTTGCGGTGCCGGGACTCGTGCTGGCGTTCGGCTACGTCGCGATGACGCTCGAGTGGCCGTTTCATGGTTCCATGCCGCCGTGGCTTGCGTGGAGCATGGGCTGGCTGCCGGCTTCCACGACCGAGTGGCTGAACGACGCACCGCTGAAGGCGCTCGGTGACGTTCTCGGCGCTGATCCCAACCCTGTTCCGCTTTTGATTCTTGCGTACGCCATCCGTCGGCTTCCGTACGTCGTCCGCTCGGCGGTGGCGGGACTCGAGCAGACTCCCGTGGAACTCGAAGAAGCGGCGGAGAATCTCGGCGCCGGCGCGTTCACCGTCACGCGCCGCATCGTGCTTCCGTTGATCTTCGCCAACCTGATTGCCGGCGGTCTCCTCGCTTTCGCCTTCGCGATGCTTGAGGTCAGTGACTCGCTCATTCTCGCGCAGCGCGAGCAGCACTTCCCAATCACCAAGGCGATCTACACACTTGCCGACCGGCTCGGCGACGGTCCATATGTGGCGAGCGCGCTGGGCGTCTGGGGGATGGGACTGCTTGCCGTGTGCCTGGTCGGCGCGAGCCTCGTGCTCGGCAAGAAGATGGGGCAGATGTTTCGCGCGTGAATGCCCGCGAAAGGGCAGACCATTCGAAGTGGGGCGTGTGCCCGTAAGCATGCGGCGCCGAACGGGCGCATGTTCGTTCATGGCGGATGCGTGGAATCGTCCTCCAGTTTCGCACTGTCGGGTCTTGAAACGGCGGCTCGTGCGGCAACGCGCCGGATTTTTCGGTCCGCTCACTGCGCGGGTGCCGCCAGCGTCTTCTGCGTCTCGATCCATCGCCGGACCCGTGCGTCCAGCACGGTCAGCGGGATCGGACCAGCTTCAAGCACCACATCGTGAAAACTGCGCAGCGAGAACCGTTCGCCCAGCGCCAGCTCCGCGGCTTCGCGCAGCTCGCGGATCATGATCTCGCCGATTTTGTAGGCGCATGCCTGGCCGGGCCAGCTGATGTAGCGATCGATCTCGTTGCGGATGTTCAGTTCCGAGAGCGCCGTGTTTTCCATCATGAACGCGATCGCCTGCTCGCGTGACCATTGCAGCGCGTGCATGCCGGTATCGACGACGAGTCGGCATGAGCGCCACATCTCGTACAGCAGCCGGCCAAAGTCGTCGTACGGGTCGTCATACAGCTGCATCTCGATCCCGAGCCGTTCGGCGTACAGCGCCCAGCCCTCGACGAACGCCGTCGCCGAAACGTTGCGGCGGAACTCGCGCAACCCGTCGAGCTCCTGGGCAAGCGCGATCTGCAGGTGATGCCCCGGCACGGCTTCGTGGAGCGCGAGCGGGATCATCTCGTACGTCGGCCGCTGATCGAGCGCGTAGGTGTTGACAGCGAACCAGCCGGGCACGCCGTTGGCGATGGAGCCGTGCTCGTAGTACCCGGTCGTCTGCGTTGGTGCCATGAAGGCGGGGATCGGGCGCACGCCGTATGGAAGTCGGGGCATGCGCCCGAAGAGCGCGGGAAGATGCGCATCGACGCGCTTGCAGATGTCGCGGTATCTGCTCAGCAGCTCATCAGCGTTGTCGAAGTAAAAGCGCCGGTCCGATCGGAGAAACGCCAAGAACTGCCGAAAGAGCTCGTTCTCCTCATGCTCCGCGCCGCGCTGTACGTCGCCGGTGAACCAGTCAGTGCGCCGAATGACGGTGAGCATCTCAGCCCGGATGCGCGCCACCTCGCGCACCCCAATCGCGTGAATCTCCTCGGGCGTGAGCGCCGTCGTGGTCTCGGCGCGCAGGCGGAACCGGTAGTACGCCACGCCGTCGGGGCCGTCGCCGGCAGCAATGCTGTCCCGGCATGCGGGGATGTACTCGGTCGTGATGTACCGGGCGACCTCCTCGAAGGCGGCACGGATGGGCGGAAGGGCAGCTTCGCGGAATTCCGTTGCGAGTTGGGCTTGCCGGGCCGCCGGTATCGATGCAGGAAACGTCCGAAACGGATCGCCCAGCGCGTCGAGGCCCGAGCGAAGCACCGACTCGAACTGCTGGGGAAGTCCGGCAAGAACGACCTTCGGCGGCACGCGTCCTCGCTCGACGCCCAGCTGGAGCATCGCGACGGTGTTGCGCAGATTCTGCGGCACCCACGTCAGCTGCCTGAGATAGTTGACGTAATCGTCCTCGCGTTCGAAGCGGAGCTTGCGAGCGAGCTGCGGTACCTGCTGCTGCGGTCCGTGCAGCGGGCCCACGCATTCGAGCCATTCATTCCGCTCAAAGCTTTCGATCGCCTGTTCGAGTTCGAGCTTGAACAGGTCATAGTCGAGGCGGTCGCGCTCGTTCAGCGTTGTGGGCGCGATGGCCCCCAGGTCGTCGAGAAAAAGCTGCCGCTGGCCGTGCCGGCTTGACTCCGGCGCGATGCCCTGCTGGCTGATCCGATCGAGTCCGATCGCATGGCCCCGTTCACGGGCGTACTCGGGCGCGTCGTAGAACCGCCACGCGTCGTACTCGCGGAAGAAGTCCTCAAGGTCGGACGCCGCTGATGTGTCGGCCGTCGCGGCAGGCGCGCCGGGCGCGGACAGTGCGGGCGGCGGCGCAAACATCAGCATGGCAACGAGGACGGCGGTATGCATGGCGCGTGAAAGGTAGCACGCGTAACGCGCTCTGACTGCTACAGTGCCGAACGATGAGTCAGGCGATGCCTCCCGAGACTGAGCCAGGTACCGAACGGGGCTACGCGCCGCCGAGCGTCCGGCAGTTCAGCGTGTTTCTGGACAACCGGGTGGGGAAGCTCCTCGAACTTGTCCAGCTGTTCGACGATGCCCCCGAAGTGAATCTGCGCGCCTTCAGCGTGCTCGACTCGAGCGACCACGCCGTGGTGCGGCTCATCTTCGACAACGCGGATGCGGCACGCCACCTGATGCGGCGTCGACAGTTCGTGTTCAGCGAAGTGGATCTGCTCGTCGTCGAACTCACGAACACCTTCACGCTGACGCACGTCTGTCTGTTCCTGCTTGGCGCGGAACTCAACATCCGTTTTGCATATCCCGTCATGCTGCCCAACGACGAGCGCACGACGATCGCGCTCGCCGTGGATGACAACACGCTCGCTGGCCAGATCCTCCGGCGGAAGGGCTTCCGCCTACTTGGCGAAGAAGACCTTGGCTAGCGCTGGACCGGGATCGGCTGTCCGGGTGCCGGCTGTCCGGGGATGCGCGCGCCAGGCGGCAGGGGGCCGCGCCCGCGCGTGATTTCTGGCATTGTGACGGTCGGCGTCGGCAGCAGAATCGTCAGCTCAGGCGCATTGGGCAGTTCGGGACTCTGCGTGACGCGGTACTCGTGCGGACGCTTGCGCACGACGTTCGCGGTGACGATCTCGTCCGCAGTGCCTCTGGTGGTGGCGAGCTTCGCGACGACGTCGAATCCGTCGACAACTCTGCCGAACATGGTGAACTCACGGTCGAGATGCTCGGCCGGTGCGAGCAGTATGAAGAACCCGCTCCCGGCTGTGTTCTCTACGGTGCGCGGCGGCAGGGGCTGACCCGGCTGCGGCGGCGCGGGCGGGGCGAGCGCCTTGGCCAAGCCGATCGTCGCGCCGAACGGAAAGCGGTGGTCAGATCGGACGCTCTCATCCGGAACGCGATAGCCCGGTGAGCCGTGTCCCGGCAATGCGGACCCGGGACGTTCTTCCGTTCCGGCACTCGCGCCGATCCCCGCGCCTACCTTGGTGTTGGGATCGCCCCCCAGCACAGCGAGCCCGGGGAAACGCTTATGAAACCTTGTGCCGGGATACAGGCCGCTTTCCACGAAGCCGATGAACGCGGCCGTTGTGTTCGGCGCCTGGTCTTCAAACAGCTCAATCAAAATCGGTCCGCGGGATGTGACGATCTCGACGCGCGGCAGATCGTCCTTGGCGCGCTCAGCTTCGCGCAGCGACTCTTCCAGCTGCCATCGAGGCGTGAGCAGATCGACGCGCTGCCGCGCCGACTTGTAGGTGGCCTGGAGGTCGGGGCGCGCGTTCACGACATCCGCAATTCCGTCGAGCATGCTCTTCGCGTCGAGGAGGCGATTCGCAGCGACGAGTGTCTCGACCAGCGCGATGGTCAGCTTCGGCGCGCTCGCCATGTCGGTGTACCGCTTGTTCACTTCGCCGATCGCGCGTTCATACTCACACCGCCTCGTGAGTCCCGCCACCCACTGCGTCAGAGCCGTTTCGTTTCGCGGACTGATCGCGAGAATCTGCTCGTAACTCGCATCAAGCGCCGCAGCGTCATCGAGCCAAGCCGCAATCTGCACCTGCATAGCCAGTGCGGTGCTGTCGCCCTTCTCTGCGAACGGCTTCACGCGGGCGAGCAGCCGTTGGAGCATGACGCGTTCATCGGCGCCGATCGCGTTCCGCTTCGCGAGATACTTCGCAAGGTCATCAAAGTCCCGCTTGACGGTAAGCACGTCATCGGCAGCCGCGGTGCCCGACTGGAGTGACGCTTCAGCATGCGACGCGGGCGAGACCGTCCAGGCGAGAGCGCAACAGCCTACAAGTGCAGAACAGACCAGCTGCGTTGTCACCAAGTGCATTCGAATCTCCAAAGATCAGTTCGGCCGTCATCGAACAGGGTACGTGCAGCAGGTCTTCTCCGTCTCCCACACCGTCACGCTGCGAAGCGTCGCGCCGGCGGCGGCGATCACGGGCTGCAGAAGATCGTGCGCGACCTTGGTGATATGTTCCACGCTCGGGTTGAGCGACGCAAACTCGGCAACATCGGTATTGAGGTGCTTGTGGTCGAAACGGGCGATGACGGTCGTATCGACAATCCGTTCGAGATCAGCGTGCGAGAACGTGGCTCCGGTGAGCGGGACGATCACAGCAGCCTCGAGCCGATAGTTGTGGCCATGGCCGCTGGGGTTGTTGCACTTTCCAAAGATCCTGATGTTGTTCGCGTCGTCGAGCTCGTTGCAGTGGAGGCGGTGCGAGGCAGAGAATTCGAAACGCTGGCGCAGTTCGACCGCGCCTGATTCGCCTGATTCAGCTAGTCCAATGGTCACGGGCATAAACATCTCGCAAGAGTAGGAAAGCGTCGGCGTGAGTCGCCACGTGACGGCCCGCAGCGCGCTGCCCGCAGCGAGCGGCAGCGCCGACGCGATGCGCGCGGTCATGGCGGGCATGGTGGCCGCGACATCGAGCGGTGCGTGATTCGACGACGATGCTGACGCTGCAGCCGTGTGGGCAGCGAATTGCGAGAGGAACAGCTCGTGCAGCCACGGGAGAACCGAGTCGCGGACCGCGCGATCCACGTCTGCAATGTCGATGAGGTACCCGGTGACGCGATCCGGCTGGCCGGTGACTTCGACATCGATCTCGCTGTATACGCCCAGCCCGGCCATCGACGGCCAGCCGGCGTACGGGTTATGGCGCGCGCCGGCGAACGCCACCCGGGACGGCTGCGGACCGAGCGCGAAGCGGACGGTGCGGCGAAGTGCAAAGCGCGGGTGGAAGCGGATCGAGGTCAAGGTCGTTCGGTGCGGTGGAAAGGCGGTGGCGGTGGATCTGTAGCGACGGTGCCGATTGAGCGGCGCTGATGGTGCAAAGCGTCGCCGTTCTTTCTGTGTACCGCTTGCTCGCGGACACACGTTTCACATACTCAGGGTGTCCCTCGATCGAACTGCTCTGCCGGTCATGACCCCGAAGCTGCGCAGCGCACTCGAAGCACGATGAGGACCGTATCATGCCCCCGGAAGGGCCCGGCTCGAGGTTTGCCTCTGCCGGGCCTTTTTCTGTTGCACCCCAGTTGCGAGCGCAGTTGCGAGCGCATGAAGGCATGAAGGCATGAAGGCATGAAGCGTCAAAATCAGCTCCGGGGCATCTCGGCCGGCTGGATGGCGAGCGTCGCAGTCTTCGCGGCTATGGCTGCGGGGTGCGCATCGCGGCCGGCGCCGGAATCCGTGGCGCCACCCGTGCAGGCAGTATCGCAACCGGTCATTCACTTGCCGGGGGGGATCGAGGTCGATCGCACGAACGGCGAAGTCCGCGTGCCTGCGGCGACGGGCATCACCGTCGGTTGGCTTGAGCAGGTCGCGTGCGTTGCGGGTACGCGCGATCACGAGAGTCTCGTGACGGTCGAGTGCAAGCCCAGCGACGTGCATGCTGCCCTGCTTCTGCTCGGGCTCGAACCTGGCGCGCCTGGTCGTTGGCGCTATGACCAGGAATCGGTGCAGGTAGTGCCGCCGCGCGGTCCCGCGATCGAGGTAAGGATTCGCTACCTGTTGCGCTCCGTGGAGGGTGCGGCGATCGCCCATGAAGTTCACGTGCTCGAGTGGATTCGTGGCATCGACGGACGCTCGTTCCCCGCATCGTGGGTGTTCGCAGGCAGTGCGATCGCGCCGAATCCGAAGTCACTCGGTCCCGGTGAGCATTACGTGGCCGACTATTCCGGTTCGCTGGTCGGACTTGTGACATTTGGCGACGAGGTGATCGCCGCGACCGCTGTCATCCCAGACCTGATCGAGTTCGAGACCGCCAACTGGGAGGCCTTTTCGGAGCGCATGCCACCCGAGGGAACTCCGGCGACCTTGGTCCTGCGGATCGTGAAGCCCCTTGAAACTGCTCGCCCCTGAGGCCGCAGGCGGTGCCGCAGGCTGTTACGATCGAAGTCCTCTATGGCTCGCAAGGGTTCGCAGCCTGCTTTGTACGAATTGATTCGGCACAATCCGACGCAACAGCGGGGGGTGCCGCAGGGCATATCGAGCGCGCCCTCGGCGCAGGCGCCTTCGCACGCCATGGGGCCGCCCGCTGCGCCGCCGATTGATCGAGTCGCCGCACCAAGCGGCCCCGGCCGTTTCGTGAAGGTGCCGGTGGGCTACGTCTATATCGCGGCCGCTGCGGTGCTGCTGGTGGTGGTCGTTGCCTACATGTACGGGTACTCGTCCGGCGAGCAGGGAGCGCGCGAGCGCTCTGATCAGAAGCGCATCGACGAAGCAAATGCCCTCGCCGCACTGCCTGAAGTCGACCCGCTGAACGCCGGAAAACTGCCGCCGAGCTTGAGTCCACCCGCGGGCGCGGGGACCCGGCAGCCGGCTGGCGCAGGTGGCAATACTGGGCCGGCCGCGAATGTGGCCGCGAACAGGACCACCGACACGGACCTGGGCCCCGCTCCCGGAACGGACCCTCGTCAGCGGGGGCTCAATTACTTTGTTCTCGCCCACGTCGAGCCGCCATACAAGAAGGCGGAAGAGATGTTGGCGTTCTGCCGCAGCAATGGACTTGATGCCCATCTCATTCCCGACGATACTGGCAAGCGTCGAATTCTGATTGTTGTGCCGGGCTTTGCAGCCGGCGAGCGTCTGACGCCCGCCGTTCGCGCGTTGGAGTCAAAGATCAGAGCCGTCGGCCTGAAGTGGGCCGCGGCGCCTGGGAACCGCGACTTCATGGACGCTTACCCGAAGAAGCATCAGTAGCAGTAGCCTCGCAGTTGCCACTTTCTTGAGCCTATTTTCCAATGACCATTCACAGCAGTCTGAAGACCAAGTCCGGTTCCTTGAGCCAGCATCGCAACGTTCTTAAGCGTGCTGAGCGCATCTCCAAGCTCGCGCTGCAGGAGAAATTCGACATGAAGAAGTCGAATCCGCTCGGCATGGCGAAGGTCGGAAACATCAACATCGCGGCGGGCAAGAAGAAGAAGGTTGAAGGCGACGCCGCAACACCGGGCGCAGCCGCCCCCGCTGCAGGCGCGAAGGGTGCTGCACCGGCTGCGAAGGGTGCGCCAGCTGCCGGGGCGAAGGGCAGTGCGCCGACCGGTCCGCTGGCCGCGAAGGCGGGCGCAGCGGGCGGGAAGCCGGCTGCGGGCGGGAAGGCCGCGCCTGCTGCGAAGAAGAAGTAAGCCGAACTCGCATCGGTACATCGGTACATCAGTACATCGGTACATCAGTACATCGGCACATCAGTACATCGGTACATCGGTACATCGGTACATCGGTACATCGGTACATCGGCGGCGCCACGATCGCGGCCCCTTCCGTTTGCGTTCAGTCAAGCTGACGCGCGGCGGAGGGGGCTTTCTGTTGCGCCGCCCGCTCGCGGATACAGTGCCGCTTTACCCCCGCAAGCCATGCCTTCGACCACACTCCCCACCGCGTCCACGACCGATCTTCCTCTTGACCGCCTCATCAGTCGGCGCGCGAAAGCCATCGATGCGTCCGGTATCCGCAAGGTGTTCGACCTCGCGGCGAAGCTGAAAGATCCCATCAACCTCTCGATCGGCCAGCCGGACTTTCCGGTGCCGGAAGCGATGAAGCGTGCTGCGATCGATGCGATTCTTGAGAACCGCAATGGCTACACGGTCACGCAGGGCATCCCGCCGCTGCTCGATGCAATCTGGCGGCGCCTCGCCACGGAAGCGGGATGGCGCGGGCCGACAGCCCAGCATTCGGCGATCGTGACCAGCGGCACCAGCGGCGCGTTGCTCCTGGCCTTCCTGTGCCTCCTCGACGCCGGTGACGAAGCGATCGTCCCCGATCCGTACTTCGTGATGTACCCGCAGCTTGGCACGCTGACGGGGGGCACGATCGTGACGTGCGACACGTATCCCGACTTTCGCATGACCGCGGACCGAGTCGAGAAGTTCATCACGCCGCGGACCAAAGCCGTGCTCGTTAACAGTCCGAGCAATCCGTGCGGCGTGGTGCTCAGTGAGCGGGAACTCGGCGACCTCGTGGACCTGTGCCGAGCCAAGGGAATCCTCCTCATCTCGGACGAGATCTATGACGAGTTCGTGTTCAGTGACGCGAAGGAAGCTGGACGTTTTCCGACGCCCGCGCGGTTCACGCAGGACCTGCTGCTGATCCGGGGCTTCGGAAAGAGCTACGGATGCACCGGCTGGCGGCTTGGGTACGCGGCCGGTCCGGCGGATCTCATACAGGCGATGGCCCGGCTGCAGCAGTACACGTTCGTGTGTGCTCCGTCCATCGCCCAGTGGGGTGTCGTCCCTGCGTTTGATATTGAAATGACCGATGAGGTCGAGCGCTACCGGGCTCGCCGCGATCTCGTGCTCGACGCGTTCCGAGGAGTCGCGCACGTGCCGCAGCCTGGGGGTGCGTTCTACTGCTTTGTCGAGGTTCCCGCCCGACTTGGACTGACCGCGAGCGAATTCGTCGAGCGCTCCATCGAAAGAAACGTGCTTGTGATCCCGGGGAAGGTGTTCAGCGCGCGCGACACGCACTTCCGGCTTTCGTATGCGACGCATGAAGACAAGCTGCGGCAGGGGCTCGGAATTCTGCGGTCACTGCTGGCAGGCGAGGGATGAACCCGCGAGCGGCGCCGTCACAAGCCGCGCGGAGCGCATCGGCGGTCGCGATTGAAGAGATTTCCCGCGCAGTCTGACGAAACGACGCGACCGGCACCGGATTCTTACGGATAGAGAACGGGCACCTCGCAGGACGACCGAAACACCCAACGCCATCCACCCGCCGCCGATCTGGACGCATG
>Ga0163150_10000422_pt1 | contig 79659 bp, 72 predicted proteins | sample OliLakLV19P2IB_FD_148628 | JGI IMG/M metagenome (GOLD analysis project Ga0163150, IMG submission 148628) | Freshwater microbial mat bacterial communities from Lake Vanda, McMurdo Dry Valleys, Antarctica - Oligotrophic Lake LV.19.P2.IB | ecosystem: Environmental > Aquatic > Freshwater > Lake >... | reverse complement strand
GAATGACACCCCCCGTAGCCCGGGTTACGCTTCGCTAACCCGGGCTACGGGGGGTGTCATTCATACCACCCCGGGTGGGAACGGCCGTTTAAATCCCAGACGACCTCGCCGGCGCGGACGGTCATTTCGGTGACGAGGCGGACGTCTCCATCCATCCGGAATCCGCCGGAGTCGATGTATCCAAAGACACCCTCTTCCAACTGAAACACCGCCACGTCGGCCTCGGCGCCGACGCTCAGGTGGCCGAGTTCTTCGCGGTGGATGACCTGCGCCGGCTTCCAGGTGGATGCGGCGATCACATCGGGCAGGGGCATCCCGAGCACGAGAAATTTGGACATCACGTTGTCGATCGTCTTCATCCCCCCGTTCATGCTGCCCGTGTGGAGGTCGGTGCTGAGGGTGGCCGGCCAGAACCCGGCCCGGGTCGCTGGCACGGCCTGGCTGAACAGAAAGCTGCCGCCGCCGTGGCCGACATCGAACACGATACCGCGCTGCTGGGCTGAGAGGGCGAGCGGCCGGAGGACGCCGTTTTCCACGAGTCCCTCACGGCGATCGACCTTTCCGTACGTGTGGGTGAAGATATCGCCGGGGCGGAGGTGCTCCATGAACAGCGCCTCGAGAGGGAGCGGCGGTTCGGAGCGGCCGAAGTCGATCATCACGGGAACGCCGGCCAGGGCGCCGGCTTCGACGGCGCGGTCGACGGGCATCCAGTCCGGCCCATCGTAGTGCGCCAGCTTCACTCCCACGATCTCGTTCGGATACCGGGCGATCTCCATGGCCGTCAGCTTCGCGTCCATGTCGCCCGTGTTCTGCTCCGTCGGCCCGCCCTTCATGCCGGCGCCGACGATGTTGATAAACGCGAGTACACGGGTCTGCGAATGGGCGATGGTCTGTTCGTGGAACTGCCGGAAGGTGCGCCAGCCGGCGCCGCCGGCGTCGACGGCCGTGGTGACGCCCGTCCGGAACGTAAACCCGTCGGGCGGCAGAGCGGAGAAGCCGTTGCCGAGGTAGGCGTCTTCCTCGGTGCCGTAAAAGAGGTGGGCATGGAGATCGATCAGGCCCGGCGTGACGATGAGGCCGGAGGCATCCACCACCCGCGCGGCGTCGCCGGCGGGGATCGACGGAGCCACCTGAGCGATGAGGCCATCAGCGATGCCGACATCCTGCACGGCGTCGATGCCGTTGCGCGGGTCGATGACGCGCCCGCCTTTGAGGAGCAGGTCGAGGCGCTGGGCTTCAGCCGGGGCGACCAGCAGGCACAGGAGCAGGAATCGAAGTATCATCACGGTTTAGGCCAGGTTACGTGGTTGCCGCGCGCAGCACGGTCTCGAGCCGACGGGCGACGATCTTTTCCTCGCCGGGGCGCATCATCCAGGTGGTGATATCGAGCCGTTCGTCGTTGCCCATCATTTCGATGGACGGATCGCCAGCGCGCAGGGCTTCACGCACGGCCTGCGGGGTGATGCGCACCCGAGCGGCATCCCACCAGACCCGCAGCGAGGGCACGTGGTTGGCGATGGGGGGCACATGGATCTCGGTCTCGACCCCCGGGACCGACCGGGCGCGGCCGGCGATGAGTTCGACCTGTCGCTCCCACAGCCGGCGTTCCCTGTCGTGGTCTTTTTCGAGGTACAGTTCGAGGGCGACAAGCATCGCCAGGATCTCTTCCTTGTTGACCTTCATCCCTCGGCCGACCGTGTCGCCCCGGGGCGGGGCGCTGAGGCGTGCGGCGGCGATGAGATCCTTCCGTCCCAGGAGCAGGCCGGCGCTCTGCGGACCACGGATTCCCTTGCCGCCCGAGAACGCCACGAGGTCGAACCCCATCTCCGTGTATTTCCAGAGGTTCTCGACCGGCGGGACATCTGCCGCGCAGTCGTTGAACGTGGGGATGCCGTGTCGTTTGCCGATGGCGACAAACTCGGCGTCTTTCACCTGGCCTTCTTCGTTGAGCGCGTTGATAAATAGTAACAACGCCGTACGGTCCGAGATGGCGGCTTCGAGTTCGGCGGCGGTGTCCACGTAAACCATCGACATCCCGCAATTGCGGATGGCGTGAACATAGCCGACGAAGTGGGCGCGCTGGAGGATGACTTCGCTCTTCATCCCCGTCACGTCCGGCAACTGAGCGGCCTTTTTTTCATCGAGGCCCGTGAGCACGCCGGCGGTGCCGAGCGTCAGGGCCGAGGCGGCGCCGGCCGTCACCGTGGCGGCTTCGCACCGGAGGAGCGTGGCGATGCGCGCACCGACAGCGTCCTGGATGTCGTCGAGGCGGACGTATCGGGTGGAGGCGTACCGGATGGCCTGCGTCACCTCGTCCGGCATCTGCGACGCCGTGAGCATCGTGAAGGTGCCGGCGGCATTGATGAAGGGGCGGAGGCCGAGCTCCTTGAAGTAGTCGCGCGCCAACGGCGACGCGGCGACGTTCGTCAACCCGAAATAGGCAGCGAGGTGGCCGAGGACTGGAGTCGTTGCGGCCAGTTGGAGGAGTGCGCGTCGGGAGAGCATGGGGATCAGTCTAGAGCCGCGATACAGTCGATCTCGACGAGCGAGTCGCCGGGGATGCCGCCGTAACAGGCGACGGTGGTGCGGACGGGCGGATTTTCGCCGAAACGGCCGCGGAAGACCTCGTTCATTGCCGTGTAGTCGCTCAGGTCGTGCAGGTACACGTTCACCTTGAGCACCTTTTCCATCGACGAGCCGCCGTCTTCGAGGCGTTTTTTCATCTCGGTGAGCACGTGGTCGGTGTGCGCCTTGATGTCGCCCTCGAAGTGGGCGCCAATGCCCGAGACAAAAAGCAGGTTGCCGAACGCCTTCGTCGACGAGAACAGCGGGATGTCGTCGTGTGTGATGACCTCGCCGGCGCGAGGCCGCTCATCGGCCGGCCCGGCGGAGACCGCCACGGTTCCAACTCCCAGCGCGGACATCCAGGCGCCGGCGCGTTTCATAAAGGATCTGCGTGATTTCATGGGGCGGTTGGGGGGAGTGCATGTTGACTTCATGATACAGGCCGGCAGCAGGAATGAAAAGGCTCACTCAAAAAATGTCGCCCCGTGGACATCTCGTGTCATTTTCATGAGCTTGACCTCCCTGTAGCGAATACGTAGGTTGTACTCCTCTCACACATCGCCAGCGACCGAGGTATGCCCGACTCATCCTTGCCACGCGTCCTCGTTTATTACGCCGTCGAATCCAGGGCGCATCTGCGCGGGATTCAGAACCTCCTCGCCGGCCTGAGGAACGCCGGAATTTCATCCGTTCAGGGTATCACCGACCCGGAAATCGATGCCGCCTCTGTTCGGCCGGAAGACATCGATTGGCTGCTCATCGTCTGGTCTCCGACCGTCTCCGCGCGCCTGGCGTCGGACCTCGCGCTGAAGGACGCCGTGGAGCTCGTCCGCCACGCCTTCCTCGTTATCGATCCCCCCAAACGATTTCCCCTGCCACCGCTCTTTGAACGGGCGCTGCATATGCTCCTGGGTGACGCGTCGGACATTTTGTGGCTTGCCGACCGGCTGATGGGGGTATCCGATTACGAATCAGCTCTCCCGCCACCCGCCCCCTCGCGCGGCGGTGAAACCGGCGCCGCCCTCGGGCCGCCCCCGGACATCGAGAAAGAGGAGATCAAAAAAATGGGAGAACCGCCCGCCGGATCCGGCGCCGACGGTCCCCACGTACCGGACCAGGGCATCATCTATCCCGTGTGGTACGGTACTAACCGCAAGCCGGCGGAAGGGGGTAATGATTCTGGCGGCGGTTTTTCGGGCGAGCGCTACTATAAAACGCTATACGGGCGGGTGGATGTGCGTATCCCGGAGGCGCATCGGTTCGGGGAGATAGGGACGAGTTTCTGGAAACGACTGCTGCGGTTCGACCTCCGCGACGACCGCCTGCGGGTCCAGAAGATCGTGGACCTGGAGCACGATGCCTGTTTCCAGGAGATCCACGCCGCCCTGCAGGCCGCTTTCGACGCCGGCAACCAGCCCCATGCCCTGCTCTTCATCCACGGCTTCAACGTCACATTCGAGGAAGCCGCCATCCGATCCGCTCAGATCGGCTACGATCTGAAAGTACCGGGCCCGACGGCGTTTTTCAGCTGGCCATCCAAGGGCGACGTCCACCGCTACAAGGCCGACGAAGCCAGCATCGAAGCGAGCGAACAGGCTATTACGGAATTCCTCGTTGACTTCGCCGCGCAGTGCCAGGGGGCGAAGATCCACCTGATCGCCCACAGCATGGGTAACCGGGGATTGCTGCGGTCGCTCCAGCGCATCGCCGGCAACGCCGAGATCCGCGGCAAGGTCTGGTTCGATCAAATCTTCCTCGCCGCACCGGATGTCGACCGCGACCTCTTCCTCCAGATGGCGCACCTTTACCCCCAACACGCCGGCCGGACGACGCTTTATGCGTCGAACGGCGACCTCCCCGTGTTCCTGTCGGGCAAACTCCATGAGGCCCCGCGCGCCGGCTACTTCCGCCCCTACACCATCGCCCCCGGGATCGATACCATCGCCGTGCCGGACTTCGACGTCGACCTCCTGGGCCACTCCTACTACGCCCAGGCCGAAGCGCTCCTCTACGACATCCAGGCCCTCATGCGCCACAACCCCAACCCCCCCGACCGCCCCCGCATGCACGACGCCTTGGATGAGGGAAAGGTGTTTTGGAAACTGGGGTTGTGAAGGTAAAAGGTAAAAGGTAAAAGGCAAAAGGCAAAAGGTAAAAAGAGATCATTGCCCCTTCGTCTATCTTTTGCCTATTCCTGTTTTCCCTTTTGCCTTTTGCCTTTTGCCTTTTTCTGTTTTGCCTTTTCCTGTTTTACCTTTTAACTTTTCCCTTTTCCCTTATCCCAGCCTTTCTTCTTCCTCATACTCCTTCCTCGGTCGGTACGGCAAAAACGGGATCTTAAGCATCGTCCCGACTCCGCCGGCCTCCGGCTCGGCCATGTGGGTGTCGACGCCGTAAACCAGCCGCTGGTTGTCCGCCTTCATGAACGTCCCGAACAGGCGATCCCAGAAGCTGAAGATGTTGCCGAAGTTCGCGTCGGTATAGGGCATTCGGTAGTGGTGGTGGACGCGGTGCATGTCCGGGGTGCAGAAGACCGTCACGAGCGCGTCATCCAGCCAGGCCGGCATCCGGACGTTCGCGTGGTTGAACTGGGTCAGGACGACGGACATCGTCTGGTACAGAAACACCATCCACATGGGTGCGCCGACGATAAACACCGCCAGGGTAGTGAATCCAAACCGGAAGACGCTTTCGCCGGGGTGATGGCGGTTGGCGGTGGTGGTGTCGACGTGTTGATCCGTGTGGTGCACGAGGTGGAAGCGCCACATCCACTTCACCCGGTGCTCGACATAGTGGACGAGCCACGCCCCAATCAGGTCCAGCAACAACAACCCCACCAGAGCGAATAGCCAGAGCGGCATTGTGATCCACTGGATAATGCCGAATTCGTGTGCCACCACCCAATCCGAGGCCATCACGAGGAGGAACGCCATGGAGAAGTTGACGACAACGGTGGTGAGGGTAAAGAAGATGTTGACGCCGGCGTGGCGCCACTTGTCGTACCGGAAGGCGAACAGCGGGATGGCGCTTTCAATAAGCCAGAACAGCGTGAGGCCACCCACCAGGAAGAGTGTCCGGTGGGTCGTGGGCATGTGGGTGAAGTAGTCGACGAGCATTTCCATGCAGATAAGGTCGTTAACGGCGGAGAAGGACGCAATCCGCGCCGGGGAAACGTCCCGACCGTTTCATCGTTGTCTCGGACACCCGTTAACAATTTGGTAGCAATTTAATAACACGTCACGATGACGCCTTCTTGTCGCCGGCGATACGTCTTCTTCCTTTTCTTCAGCCTTTTCGCCGTTAAAACCGTGTGGAGTCAGGACGGGGGCGAGGCGGCCGATCTTCAGTTTCAATGGTCGACGGCCGTCCAGGTACGGTACAGCTACGCCTCCAGTGACCGAGACAGCACCGAGCACGCCGGCTTCGGGCTTCGCCGGGCCCGGCTCCGGGGGGTGATGACGTATCGACAGAAGCTCGGCATCCAAGTCGTTGCCGATTTTTCCTCGGGCAACGCTTCAGTGGTCGACTTCTTCGCGTTTTACTGGCTCGGGCCCACCGTGCGCCTCCGCGCCGGCTATCTGGTTGGTGCGCAACCCCGGGGGTACGGGCTCACCTCTTCCTCCGTCACCGACGGCGTCGAACGCGGAGCCATTGGCGAGCGGTGGGCACGCGGGGGGATCGGCAGTGCGGCTCGCGACTTCGGGGTGGATGTTCTGTACGACGACGGCCACACACGCCTCATGGCCTTCCTGCACAACGGCGACGGGTCGTTCGCCACGCTCCGCAGCAATTTCCGGGAGGGCATCACGGGGCTGTCGCCGACCGGAGGCGTCGATCGCCGTGGCATGGCGATCAGCGGGTTCGCGGACTACAAACTTGACGCCATCAAAGGGCTAGAATTGGGCGGTTTCGCAGGCTACAACGGCTCGCGCAACCCGAACACAGCCGTGGAAGACGATGGGCCGGGCCGTACCTTCACGTCGTTCTCCGCCCACGTGTACTGGGGTGCCACCCCCGGCAGCCAGCCTGTGCGGCTCAAGGGCGAGGTGATCGGGATGCGGTATGCCTCGAGCCGGCGCGCTCCGCAGCAACGATCGTTCGGGTATGCAGTGACCGCGGCCGTACGCCTTATTGAGGGCGCCGAGCTAGCCGGCGGGATTGAACGGTTTGCGGCCGACTCCGACCTCGCCGCCGACACCTACACCCTCGTGAGCCTGAACCTGAGTTCCAGCGCGCGTCGCGGCCTGCCGTTCAACCGGGAGCGTCTTACACTGGCGTATATGCACGGCGCCCCGGCCGGCCGCGGGGGATCAGAGCATCTGGCCGTGCTACAGTTCCAGTTAGCGTTATAGGGCGCCGGGGCTCCTTGTCGATCCCCGTGCCGAGTCCTAGATTACGCTCTTCCCATCCATCCCCCCAACCTGTTATGCGCACGCTCAAACCGCTCTTCGACAACAACCGGAATTGGGCGAAGACCATCCGCGAAAACGACCCCGAGTTCTTCGACAAGTTGTCTCGCCAGCAATCGCCCCAGCACCTGTGGATCGGCTGCGCGGACAGCCGGGTGCCGGCAAACCAGATTGTCGACCTCCTCCCGGGCGAACTGTTCGTCCACCGCAACATCGCCAATATGGTGATCCACACGGATCTGAACTGCCTCTCGGTGATGCAGTACGCCGTCGATGTGCTCAAGGTGAAACACATCATCGTGTGTGGGCATTACGGCTGCGGCGGCGTGCGGGCAGCGATGGACAACCGCCGGCTCGGGCTGATCGATAACTGGCTGCGCCACATCCAGGACGTGGTGTATAAACACGAACGGTTACTCGCTGACATCCCGGATGACAGCGCCCGATTCGACCGTCTATGTGAGCTGAACGTGATCGAGCAGATGCTCAACGTCTGTCAGACGACCGTCGTCCAGGAAGCCTGGGAACGGCAGCAGCCCCTATCCATCCACGGATGGATCTATCGGCTCACGGACGGGCTCTTGCGCGACCTCTCGGTCTGTGCGACGAACCAGGACGAGGTGGTGCCGGTCTACCGCGAGGCCATCGCGAAGGGACCAGCCGCCGCCTGAACTCCCCGCAGGGAGAACTCCGATGCCCCTTCAATCCAACCTGGACCTGTTCCCTCTGATCACCGGCCTGGCGGGTGGGCTCGCGCTGTTCTTGTTTGGGATGGACCTGATGACCGCCTCGCTCAAGAGCCTTGCGGGCGGGCGGCTGAAGGCGATGCTCGGGCGAGTCACGGCCAACCGATTCAAAGCCGTATTCGCCGGCGCCGTCGTCACCGCCGTCGTCCAGTCGTCCTCCATAACCACCGTCCTGCTCATCGGCTTCATCTCGGCCGGGCTGATGTCGCTCAGCCAGTCGATCGGCGTCATCATGGGCGCCAACATCGGCACGACCATCACCGCGCAACTCGTCGCGTTCAAGGTGACGGCCTACGCGCTGGTGCTGATCGCGGCCGGGTTCGGGATGTTGTTCGCGAGTAAAAACGAGCGGTGGCAGGGCTATGGCCGCGTGCTGCTTGGCCTCGGGCTAGTGTTTTTCGGGATGGATCTGATGAGCGAGGCCACCCGACCGCTGACCGCCTTCGCCCCGTTCGTCGAGGTGATGCAGCGAATGAGCCACCCGCTATTGGGGATCGCGGCCAGCGCGTCGTTCACCGCCCTGGTACAGAGTTCGTCGGCCACGACGGGTGTCATCATCGTCCTGGCCAGCCAGGGCCTCATCACGCTGGAAGCCGGTATCGCGCTCGCCTTCGGCGCCAATATCGGCACGTGCGCCACCGCCTTCCTCGCCGCCACGGGCAAGCCGCGCGTGGCGCTCCAGGCCGCCGCCGTGCACACCCTGTTCAACATGGCGGGCGTGGCGGTATGGATCGGCCTGATCGATCCCCTGGCCGGGGTCGTGCGCGCGATCTCACCGGCGTCGCCAGACCTTGTCGGCCTCGCCCGCCTTGCCGCCGACACTCCGCGCCAGATCGCCAACGCCCACACCCTTTTTAATATCGCCAACACGCTGCTGTTTATCGGGCTCACCGGGCCTTCCGCCCGGTTGATCCGGTGGATCGTCCCCGAAAAGGTGGCAAGCGGCGCGGGCGTGAAACCAAGGTATCTGGATGACATGCTGCTCTCCACGCCGGTTCTCGCATTGGACCGGGCCCGCATGGAGCTGCGCCGAATGGGTGAACGCGCGCATGACATGGTCGAGCGCGCTCTGCCGGTCGTCCTCCGGGGCGACCGGGCCGCCCTGGAGGCCCTCGCCCGGCGCGACGACGAGATCGATACGCTCCACGAAGCCATCGTCACCTACCTCGGGAGCTTGAGCAAGAAACGCCTGCTCCAGCCGGAAACCGAGGCCTTGTACGACTACATGACCGCCGCCAATAACCTGGAAGGCATCGGAGACCTGGTCGAGACCAACATCGTCGCCGCCGGCCGCAAGCGCATCGACGCCGGCGTGCGTGTCAGCGATTCCACCGAAGCCGTGCTCGCCGTCCTGCACGGCCGTGTCTGCGAGACGCTTGCCCGGTCCCTGGAAGCGCTCGACACATCGGACCCGAACCTTGCACGCCAGGTCCTGGAGGCTAGCAAAGAGATCAACCGGCTGGTGGACGGGATCGAGCAGCACCTGGTCGGCCGGCTCACGGCCGACGCATCCGACCGGATGACGCATTATCGCATCGAAACCGATATCACCCAGTATCTCAAAAGCGTGTATTATTTTTCCCGGCGAATCGCCAGTGCCATGGTTGAAGAAAACGGAGCCGGCGCACCCAGTCCTTGAACCTCGCTCATGGAATCCTCCTTCACCCTGTTTCTGCGCCTCGGTATCGAACACATCTCGGACCTGAAAGGGTACGACCACATGTTGTTCATCACGGCCCTGTGCGCCGTCTACCAGTTCAACCAGTGGAAACACCTCCTCTGGCTCGTCACCGCATTCACGCTGGGCCATAGCGTCACCCTCGCGCTGGCGACATTGGACCTGATCACGATCAACGGAGAGCTCGTCGAGTTCCTCATCCCGATCACGATCGTTGTCACCAGCCTCGTCAACATCGTGCTGGAGCTTCGAGGACAACACGGCCGCCTGGCCGAACGACGGAGCGAATATGCAAAGTATGGCCTGGCGCTGGGTTTTGGGCTCATTCATGGGATGGGATTCTCCAACTTCCTGCGCGCCATGCTGGGTGGCGAAGAGAGCATTGTGGGGCCGCTGTTCGCCTTTAACCTCGGGCTCGAGCTGGGCCAGATCCTGATCCTGGCCGTCGTCCTCCTGATTTCCACGGCCATGGTGCGATGGGTCGGGCTGGCGCAGCGCGACTGGTCCCTCTTGCTTTCGGGCGGCACCGCCGGCGCCGCGCTGTTGATGATCGTCGACGCTATCGGCGGTGTGTGACCCCGGCAACGAAATCGGGCGACGTCCGTATCAGGTCCGATATTCCATGCGTTCCTTTTACCCGTTTCCAACCACTCCCTTCCGGTCATGGTAGCTCGCATCCCCTCCTATGCCGCGTTAACCGCCGCGCTTCTCATCCTTATTGCCGCGCCGGCGCCGGCGCAAAACTGGCGCAACGTCGATGGCGACGTCCGCAGCCAGAACCACTCGATGTTCAGAACGCTCGATCAGTGGGCGGACCCCACGTCGTCCCGCACGGCCGCCGGCTTCCCCGGCAAAGACTACTGGCAACAACGCGCCGACTACCGGATCGAGGCCGCCCTCGACACCGTCACCCACAGCATCCGCGGCTCCGAGCGCATCACCTACCACAACAACTCGCCGGACGAACTCGACTTTCTGTGGGTCCAGCTCGACCAGAACGAGGTCTCGCGCGAACACAGCCGCTCCTACCAGATGCAGGAGGCCCTGCCGGACAGCATTCCCGCCCGCTTCCGCCAGTTCTTCAACCCCACGCCGTTCGACGGCGGCTACACGATTTCGCGTGTACAACTCGTCGACGCCGGCGGCCGGCTGCGGGATGCCGACTACACGATCCGCAACACGATCATGCGGGTGGATCTGGAACGGCCCCTCACCTCCGGTGAAACCGTCCAGTTCGAGATCGACTGGAGCTACCCCATCCCGGATAACGGCCGCGGCGCCAAGGAACGCGTCCGCGACGGCTGGCTGTATGAGATGGCCCACTGGTTTCCGCGCATGAGCGTCTACGACGACGTGAATGGCTGGCAGACCGAGCAGTTTCTCGGCCAGGGCGAGTTTTATCTCAACTTCGGCAACTACGACGTGAAACTCACCGTGCCGTGGGATCACATCGTCGAGGCCACAGGCCTGCTCCAGAACCCGGAAGAGGTGCTTACAAAAACCCAGCGCGACCGCCTCCAGCAGGCCTACCAGGGCCAGGAGCCCGTCTTTATCATCGGGCCGGACGAGGTGATGACGGCCGAGAGCCGGCCGAAACAACGCGGCACCCTCACGTGGCACTTCAAGGCCGACAACGTGCGCGACTTCTCGTGGGTCTCCTCGAAGACGTACGTGTGGGACGCCGCCGGCTTCACCTACCGCCCGGGCCAGACGCCCATCCAGATCCACTCGTTCTACCCGCGCGACGCCATGCCACTCTGGGACAAGGTGTCCACCCGCGCCACCATCGTCACGATGGAAACGTACGGACGGATGTCCCTCGAATACCCGTACCCGAAGGCCGCCAACATCCATGGCCCGGTGTTTGGCATGGAGTACCCGATGATCGCCTTCTGCGGCGCCCGCCCCCAGTCGGACGGCACCTACTCGGAGGCCGTCGAACGCGCCCTCATTGGCGTCACGATCCATGAAGTGGGCCACAACTGGTTCCCTATGATCGTCGCCTCCGACGAACGGAAGTGGACCTGGATGGATGAAGGGCTGAACTCGTTCCTGCAGTATTACGGGGAGCAGGACTACGCCACCAAGTTCAAGAACACCCCCATCTGGTCCCAGACCACCGACGGCACCTTCCCCAGCCGGCGCGGCCCGGCCCGGAATATCGTCGACTACATGCGCGGCGAGGAGCAGGTGCCGATCATGACGGAGTCGGACATCATCCAGAACAACTTCGGCAACAACGGCTACTCGAAGCCGGCCGCCGGCCTGTTCATGCTCCGTGAACACATCCTCGGCCCCGAGACATTCGACGACGCCTTTCGGAAGTACTCCGAAAAGTGGGCCTTCAAGCACCCGCAGCCGGCCGACTTCTTCCGGTCGCTCGAGGAGACCGCCGGCGAGAATCTCTCGTGGTTCTGGCGCGGCTGGTTCTATACGAGTTACGCCAACGACCAGGCCATCGCCGGCGTCAGCGAACAACCCTCTGAACAACTCCTCGGCAACACCGAAAACGGCCAACACTACTACCGCGTCGAGGTCCAGAACGACGGCCAGCTCATCATGCCCGTCGAACTCGAAGTTACCTACGAGGACGGTTCCAGCGAACGCTTCGATATGCCGGCCGATGTATGGCGCTCCAACGAGGTGAGCTTCAAAAAAGGCTTCTTCTCGGACAAAAAGGTCGTCCGTGTCGAACTTGACCCCGATGAGGCTTTCGCGGATATCGACCGCGAGGACAATCTGTGGGAAGCGCCCGAAGTGACGCCGCCCACCGAAGGATCGAACGAATAAGCGAAGCGGGTTCGGGGTTCCGGGTTCGGAGTTCCGTGTGTGCCCTGGCTGGATCCGCTCGGACCCCGGAACTCTGAACCCGAAACACCCAACCCATGCTCCACCGCATCGTCCCGCTCGTACTGACCCTGCTCGCCGGCTGCCTCTTGATGGCCAGCCGCTTGGTGGCGCCGCACGAGTTCCACGTCTCCTACGCCCGGCTTGCGGTGGAAGGACCCATGGGCATGATGCAGATCCGGCTGTTCAAGGACGACCTGGAAGCCGGCCTGCAGAATCGGTTTGGCATCTCCGACCTTACGATGCGCGCCGATCCCGAGGTAGACTCCCTCTTCGGCGTATATCTGAATGAGAAGCTGGTGCTGTCGGCCGGCGGCATCCCCGTGCCCGGCGTCATTGTGTCCAGCGGGGAAGAATTGCAAAACGGCATCCCCGTGTGGTGGTACACGCTCTCGTACGAGGCGCCGGAGGCGTTCGCCGCGATCCATATCCAACACGATGTGCTCATGGAGGTGTTCTCGGACCAGAAGAATGTGTTTCGGGTGAAGCACTTCCCGAGCGAAAAAGAATGGTCACTGTATTTTGTCCCCGGAGATTCGGATTTTGAGCTGACGCTTGAGTAGCGAACCGCACAGCGTCGCCCGCCCGCTCCCCCCTGGTGCGCCGCTTTCGACCGGGACTGCCCCGGAATCTCATCCATTTGTATCACCGGTACCCGCATGCCAGCTCCACCCGGCAAGCCGTCCGCCACTCCTTCTGACGGCATGGATCCGAAGGCGCTCGAGGCGCAGTTGCTTGCGGAACGCAAAAAACTGGTGCTGGTCCAGGAAGTCGGCCGGGCCCTCTCGTCCGGTATCGACCTTGAGGCCCTACTCGTGCTCATCATGGAGCATATCACGCTGCTGATGGAGGCCGACCGGTCCACGCTCTACCTGATGTCCGACGACCGGAAGTCCCTTTGGTCACGCCTCGCGCAGGGGGAGGAATCCGTCGAGATCCGGCTCAAACCGGGTGAGGGCATCGCCGGCTGGGTGGTCGCCTCTGGCGAGACACTCAACATCCCGGACGCCTACAGCGACTCCCGCTTCCAGCCGTCGTTCGACCGCAAATCCGGCTACCGCACCCGCACCATCCTCTGTATGCCCATGCGCAATCACGATGGCCAGACGATCGGGGCCGTCCAGGTGCTGAATAAACGGGAAGGCACGTTCGACGCCGGCGACGAATCGCTCCTGGGCGCCCTCGCCAGCCAGGCGGCCATTGCCATCGAAAACACGAAACTAAACGAGTCGCTCCTAAACAAAAACGTCGCGTTGTCCCGGGCCCGATGGGACCTCGAGCAGCGCAACCGCGAGATCAACGTGCTCTACGCCATCGAGCGAGAGATGCACGCCGCGGACGACCTGGATGAGCTGCTCGACCGCATCCTCCAGCAGGCCATCGCGGCCGTCGGCGCCGAGGCCGGCTCCGTGGCGCTCCGCTCCCGGAAACAGGGTGACCTCCGCTTCCATACCACCGCCGGCGAACACGAGGCGCGCGTCATCCGCCAGCGCATCCCCATGGGTGTGGGTATCATCGGATGGGTCGCGGCGCGCGGCGAGCCGGCGCTTGTCAACGATCCCGATACTGACGACCGTGTCGCCCACGCCTTCGCTGAAAAACTCGGCGCCCGGCCGCGCAACCTGCTCTGCGCCCCCCTCATCCTAGGCGACGATACCGTCGGTGCGCTCGAGTTGATCGATAAAAAATTGGACGCCGGCGGCAACGGCCTTTCGTCCGCCGGCTTCGACGAAGGGGATCTGCGCCTACTGCAACTCATCGCCGGCCAGGCGTCCCGCGCGATCCAACTCGCACGCGCCAAGATGGACCGCGAAAACGAGAACCGGCTCGCCACCATCGGCCAGATGATGGCCGGCGTCATGCACGACCTCAAGACGCCGATGACCATTGTCTCCTGGTATGCGGAGATGATGACTGAACTGGCGGACGCCGACAAGCGTCGCGAGTATACGGAGTTGATCAAACGGCAGTTCGACCTCATGAACGGAATGACCCGCGAGGTGCTGGCCTTCGCGCGCGGCGAGAGCCAGCTCCTCATCCGAAAGGTCTTCCTCGCCCGCTTCCTGGACGAAGTCACCGCCCATCTACGCCATGAACTCGCCGGCAAAGGGATCGAAATCACCCTCCAGGCGGATTACACCGGCATCGCCTATTTCGACGAGCATAAGATGATGCGCGTCATCCATAACCTGGCGCGGAATGCCGCCGACGCCATGCCGGAAGGCGGACGTTTCAGCATCCGCACCTCCGCGGACCCGGATGCCATCTACCTCGATCTCGGCGACACCGGCCCAGGCATACCCGAGTCTCTCCTCGGCCGCCTCTTCACCCCCTTCGCCACCGCCGGAAAAAAAGGCGGCACCGGCCTCGGCCTCGCTATTGTCAAGAAAATCGTGGACGACCACGAAGGTACGATCTCCTGTATCTCCTCCCCGGGCCAGGGCGCACGCTTCACTATCACCCTCCCGAGACGCGCCGATCCGCAGGCGGGATGAGGCGGAGCCACGAATAAATGCAAAGTGAACAATGCAAAATGAAAAGGGATAGCTCACGGCGCATGTTGCACGTTGCATGTTGCCCTTTGCACGTTGCACGTTGCATTTTTCACATTGCACGTTGCACTCTTTACAAAGTGCCAGTCGCCCGTTAGCTTGCGGCGACCTATTCGTTCCCCGCCTTCGTTCGTACTCCTATGGCAGCAGGATCACCCGACCAACCCTTTCGCGTAGCCATCGTTGGCGCCGGCCCCTCCGGTTTTTACGCCGCGGCCCACCTCCTCAAGAATCCCTCCGTTGAAGTGGACCTTTTCGATCGCCTCCCCACCCCTTATGGACTCGTGCGCGGGGGTGTCGCTCCGGACCACCAGAAGATTAAAACGGTCGTGCGCCAGTACGACAAAACGGCCCAAGACCCCCGCTTCCGATTCTTTGGCAACGTAGAGCTCGGCCGACACCTGTCCGTCGAGGACCTCCACCAGTTCTACCACCTGATCTGCTACACGACGGGCGCCCAGACCGATCGCACCCTGGGTATTCCGGGAGAAGCCCTCGCCGGCAGCCACTCGGCGACCGAGTTCGTCGCCTGGTATAATGGCCATCCCGACTTCCGGGACCTGTCGTTCGACCTCTCCCAGGAGCGCGTCGCCGTCGTCGGCGTCGGCAACGTGGCCGTCGATGTCGCCCGTATCCTCTGCCGCACCCCGGAGGAACTCGCCCGGACGGACATGGCCGACTATGCCCTGGAAGCGCTTCGACACAGCAAGGTCCGCGAAGTGGTCATGCTCGGCCGGCGCGGACCCGCCCAGGCCGCGTTCACCAACCCGGAAATCAAGGAACTCGGCGAAATGGAAGACGCCGACGCAATCACCCTCCCGGCAGAAGTCGCCCTCGACCCACTCAGCCAGGCCATGCTGGAACGAAATCCGGACCGGGCCATCGACCGGAAGATCGAAATCCTCCAGGAAATGGCCGTCGAGCGCCCCCTCACCCGAGCCAAAAAACTCATCATCCGCTTTCTGGTATCCCCCACCGAAATCGTAGGCGATGAACACGGAACCGTACGCGCCCTCCGGTTGGAGAAAAACTCGCTGTCAGACGACGGCCGCGGAGGTGTCCGCCCGGTGGGCACCGGCGTCATTGAAGAAATGCCCGTCGGGCTCATCTTCCGCTCCGTCGGTTACCTTGGCGTCCCCCTACCGGGGATCCCGTTCAACGCACGCGCCGGCCTCATCAACAATACCAACAGTCGCGTCGTCGATCCAACTTCCGGCCAGCCCGTGACGGGCGAATACGTGGCTGGATGGATAAAACGCGGCCCCAGCGGCGTCATCGGCACCAACAAAGCCTGCGCCGTCGATACCGTGGATCGGATGATGGAGGATGCCGCGCGCGGCGAACATCTTCATCCCGCCCACTCCACAGCCGCGGAGGCTGAGGCCTTTGTCCGAAGCCGGCAGTCGGAGGTTTTCACGTACGCCGACTGGCTCAAGCTCGACGCTCTGGAGACGGCGGCCGGCGAAGCACTGGGCCGGCCGCGTGTAAAGTTCACCCGCATCGACGACATGGTTGCCGCCGTCCTTCGTTAACCCCCAGGAAACCCCCCCATGACGTCACGCCTCGCCTGCTACGGGCTGCTGCTCGCGCTCCTCGGCTGCGAATCCCCCGCGCCCGAGTCAGAGGCGGATGTGGAATCGCAATCCGCCTCAGTCCGGCCTAATATCCTGTGGCTCGTCGGCGAGAACATGAAGTTGGACCTGGGCATCTACGGCGCTCGACAGGTTCACACGCCCCACCTGGACTCCCTCGCCCGCCTCGGAATCCGCTACACACGGGTTTTCTCGACCTCGCCTGTGTGCGCCCCGAGCCGCTCGGCGTTTATGACGGGGATGTATCAGACAACCACCGACACGCACAACATGCGGTCGCATCGAACGGACGACTATCGTCTGCCCGAGGGTGTCCGCCCACTCACCCACCGCCTCCAGGACGCCGGCTACTTCACGGCCAACATCAAGTATATCGATTCGCTGGAGGTGGGAACAGCCAAGCTGGACCTCAACTTCGTGAACGAGGGGCCGATCTACCAGTCGAACGAATGGAACGACCTCAAGGCCAACGAGCCCTTCTTCGCGCAGATCAACATGCCGGAGAGCGAATACGATATCTACGACCGGCAATCCTACAAGCACGAGCGGGTGAAATGGTATGGGGAAGATCAACACCCCCGCATAGCCACACCGGAGAACGTCACGCCGCCACCGTATTACCCGGATCACCCGGTTGTCCGGGAGGAATGGGCGCGGTATCTGAACTCGGTATCGGGGATGGACGTGCGGATCGGGTGGATCCTGGACCGGCTCCGCCAGGAAGGGCTGGCCGATAACACCATCATTGTATTTTTTGGCGACAACGGCCGGATGGAGCCCCGCGGCATCCACTGGCTGTACGATACCGGCATCCACGTCCCGATGATCGTCTATTATCCGCCGGCGCTTGCTCCTCCGCCCCAATACACCCCTGGCGGCGTCATCGACGATGTGATCAGCGTGCTGGACCTCACGGCGACGACGCTCTGGATGGCCGGCATCGAGCGACCGATGAACATGCAGAGCCGGGTGTTCCTGGGCGATCGGCCGGACCCTCCCCGCACCTATGCCTTCAGCGCCCGCGACCGGGTCGACGAAACGCTCAACCGCATGCGCTCGGTCCGCGAGTCCCGCTACCACTACATCCGCAACTACATGCCCGAGATGGGCTTCGCGTCGCTGAACCGCTACAAGGAGAAGTGCTTCATCATCCAGCCCATCATGCGGGAGATGCTCGCTGCCGGCACGCTCACCGGCCCCGCGCTCGATCTCATGAAACCCCTTCCCTACGAGCAGCTGTTCGACACCGAGGCGGACCCGCATGAGATCGGTAACCTCGCGACGTCCACCCACCCCGAACACCAGGCCGCGTTATCCCGGCTGCGCGGCGCGCTCGACACCTGGATCGCAGAGACCGGGGACCGCGGCGAATGGCCGGAGCCGGACAGCATCATCGCCCCCTTCGAGCAGGAGATGCACGACTGGTTCGGCACGCCGGCGTGGGCAGAATGAGGGTTAAGGTTTTGAGGTATAACGCTCAACGGAGATCCCTTTAAACCTCGAACCAAGAACCTTAACCCTTCACGTATCACCGTCGACGCCCACCGCCACCCGAACGGCCCCCCGGGCGTCCACTGCCGGACCGAGGCGGCCGCCGGCTGGCGAGGCGTTCCTCCTCTTCGCGGTCGCGACGCGGCTCGGGAGGCGGCGGCTCGCGGTAGACAAACGCGCCCTGCTCCAAATCTAGCTCGTCAACCAGCATCGCCAGCAATTCCGGCTCCTCCGCCACCAACTGCTGAACAAGCGGGACAAACCGCTCGCCGCGGACGCGGGTCAGGTTGGATTTACCCTTGAGGTGTGCTTCGAGCCGATCCTCCATGAGTTCTTCGTTGGATCCACGCGCGTCCTCAGGAATCTCTTCGGGCTCGGCGAGCCGGCCGAGCGAGTGCGCCAGGTACACGTCGTCCACCAGGATGCTGAGCAGCGTCGGCTTTTCCGCCGAAAGCCGCTCGACCAGCGGGACGAAATAACCCAGGTGCTCCCGCGCATAGTCGGTCTTCTCGCGCATCCGCTCTTCGAGTACAATCGTCATGCGCTCGGCCACGCGGACCTCCACGTCCTCGGAGCTCGGCACCTCGTGCTGCTGCGTATCCACCCCATATTTTTTGGTGATGCGGAGCAGGCCGTTTTTCTCCGTCGCCGTCGTCACGACGATCGCGGTGCCCGTCTTGCCGGCGCGAGCGGTCCGGCCCGACCGATGGATATAGTACTCGGGGTCCTGCGGCACGTCGTACATAAAGACGTGGCTCAGATCGGAGATATCGATGCCGCGCGCCGCCACATCCGTGGCGACCAGATAACGCAGATCGCCTTTTCGGATCCGATCCATCACCTTCTCGCGAGCGCGCTGGTCCAGATCCCCTGAAATCTCACTTGCGTCGTACCCGAAGTTGCGCAAGAACTTGGCGAGGTACTCCACGTCGCGTTTCGTATTGGCGAAGATGATGGCCGAATCCGGGTTTTCCATCTCGATGATGCGGACCAACACGCGGTCTTTTTCCATCGGGCTGGCCACATAATACCGATGTTCGATGCTGTCTACGCCGATCTGTCCAGAACTCAACGAGAGGAAGCCGGGGTCGCGCAGAAAGTCCTGGGCCAGCGACCGCACTTTGGGCGGCATCGTCGCGCTGAACATGTACGAATTACGGCTGGCCGGCAGGTAGCGACGCAGTTGCTTCATCGCGGGGTAAAACCCCATCGAAAGCATTTCGTCCGCCTCATCGAGCACGAGCACCTTGAGATCGTCCAGCGTAAACGTGCGGCGCTCGAGGTGGTCGAGGATACGACCGGGCGTACCAATGACCACCTGGGCGCCGCCTTTAAGCGACGTGTTCTGGGATTTGTACTTGACGCCGCCGTAGACCAGGGCCGATTCGAGCCGGTATTCGTCATCGACGAAGGCGCGCTGCATGGCCTCGAACTCCTCATGGATCTGGCGGGCGAGCTCGCGCGTCGGGCAGAGGAGTAGGGCCTGCGTCGTGGCCGAGCGGGAATCGAGGCGCTCGAACAACGGAAGGAGGAAGGCGCCCGTCTTGCCGCTGCCTGTTCGGGATTGGACGATCATGTCGCGGCCGGCGACGAGGTACGGTATCGACAACTCCTGCACCGGCATCAGGCTGTTCCAGCCGGCGGAGATCACGGCGCGTCGGATCGTGTCGGACAGCGTATCGATGGTGGCACGAGGCAGTGCCGGGTCGGGTTCTTGCAGGGTGGCGACAGTGCGTTCCTCACGGGCGTTCTGCTGAGCCCTGGACGTCAGGTCGATTACCTGGGTAAACGCGGGTTTATCCGATTCTTCAGAAACCATATGTCATCAAACTATTCCCCTCAGGTCGCCGGAGGGTACACGATACAAGCGTCTTACTGTCGTTTCAGACGGGCGGTCGTTCGAAATACGCGAATGGAGAAGCCCGGTAGGCGTCGAACGCGCACCGACCAGACTCGGTAAGATAGTAGAAAATCAGGGGACAGTATAGGGCAGGACCGTTCACATCGCCAGCCCGCCATCGACGAGGAGGACCTGTCCGGTAATATAGTCGGCCTGAGGAGAAGCCAGAAAGAGAACGGCGTCTGCGATTTCTTCCGGGCGCGCGGTGCGCCCCAGGGGGATCTGGTTAGTGAGCTCCTCGCGTGCTTTTTCCGATAGTTCGGCCGTCATATCGGTATCCACATAGCCGGGGGCCACCACATTGACCGTGACGCCGCGTTTGCCGAGTTCCTTGGCCAGGCTTTTCGAGAACCCGATGATGCCGGCTTTTGAGGCCGCGTAGTTGGCCTGTCCGGCATTTCCTGTAACGCCGACCACCGAAGAAATGTTGATGATCTTACCGGAGCGCTGCTTCATCATGGGCCGGTAGGCCGCTTTGGCGTAATTAAACACGCTCTTCAGGTTCGTGTCGATCACGGCATCCCAGTCCGATTCGCTCATGCGGATCATCAACCCGTCGCGTGTGATGCCGGCGTTGTTGACGAGCACGTCGATGGATCCCCACGCCGAAACGACGGCATCGACCGTTTTCTGGGCGTCGTCGAAGGAGGCGGCGTCGACCTGGAAGGCAAGGGCCTGCCCGCCGTTTTGTTCGAGCTCGGCGCGGAAGGATTCAGCCTGTTCGGCGGAAGAGCGAAAAGTGAACGCGACCCGAGCGCCGGCGGCGGCGAAGGCTCCTGCCATCGCCCGGCCGATGCCGCGCGTACCGCCCGTAACGAGAATGTTCTTGCCCTTGAAGTCGAACGACATGATCGGATCGAGTTAAGCGTTGGCGCCCGCGGCGGCGCTGGCCTCGGCGCGAACGGTCGCCCCATCGTAGGCCCATCGAACGTACGCGGCGCCCCAGGTGAAGCCGCCCCCAAAGGCGGTCAGGATGATGTTGTCACCCTTCTTGAGGTCGGCCTCCCAGTCGTACAGGCACAGTGGAATCGTGGCGGCGGTCGTATTGCCGTACCGCTCGATGTTGAGCATCACCTTCTCATTGTCCACGCCCATACGCCGCGCCGTGGCGTCGATGATGCGCTGGTTGGCCTGGTGGGGGACCAGGAAGCGGACTTCGTCGCCGGTGAGTTCATTACGTTTCATGATCTCTTCGGCTACATCGGCCATCCCCGTCACGGCATATTTAAACACCGTCTTGCCATCCTGGTAGGCGTAGTGTTGCCGGGCGTCGACGGTCTGGTGGGAGGCGGGGTGGAGGCTACCGCCGGCAACCATACACAGGGCCGACGAGTTCGAGCCATCCATGTACTCGATCGTGTCCAGGACGCCATACCCCTCGGTATCGGCTTCGAGCAGTACCGCGCCGGCGCCGTCGCCGAACAGGACACAGGTGGTGCGGTCGGTATAATCGACGATGCTGGACATTTTGTCCGCGCCGATCACCAGCACCTTTTTATGCTTGCCGGACGTGATAAAGGATGCGCCGGCGGACAGGGCGAACAAAAATCCGCTGCACGCCGCTGAAAGGTCGAAACCCCAGGCCTTCGATGCTCCGATTTGCGCCTGGACGAGACAGGCCGTCGCCGGAAACACCATGTCCGGAGTGACGGTCGCGACGATGATGAGTTCGACTTCGTCGGCCGTGATCCCGCGTTTCCGCAGCGCCTCACGCGCCGCCTCCGAAGCCATAAACGCGGTGGCCTTACCTTCTTCCTTCAGGATGCGCCGTTCACGGATACCCGTCCGCGACACGATCCACTCGTCGGTAGTATCTACCATACGTTCCAGTTCGGCGTTGGTCAACCGATACGAGGGGAGGTAATGACCGACGGCGGTAATAGCAGCCTTAAACATGGACAACACGGCTAACGAAATAGGATAACAGAGATCGAGTCAGTCGCTGAAGTTCTCGGAGAGCCGATCGGACAGATGTTGATTGACGATACGAGAAGCGGTCACGATCAGCTGCTCGATGGCGCGTGGGGTAGAGCTGCCGTGTCCGATCAACACATTGCCGGCAATGCCCAACAGGGGCGCGCCGCCGTATTCCTCGTAGTTGAATCGCTTCTGGATACTGCCCAGTAGCGTCTTGACGAGTTGGCGCTGCTCCGGCGAAAATTGAAGACGTTCCATCTCTTCAGCGACCATGGTGGATAACACGGTCGTCATGCAGCTCTCACCAAACTTCAGCACGATGTTGCCGACAAAGCCATCGAATACAACGACGTCGGCCGCATAATTGAGCAGGTCCCGCCCCTCGATGTTGCCGATGAAATTGATCGACCCATCCACTTTGAGCAGCTCGTAGGCGGCTTTGGCCTGCTCGTTGCCTTTGCCCGGCTCCTCGCCGATGTTCATCAGGGCGACGGTGGGGCGGGGGCGTTGCAGTACCTGCTCGACAAAGATGGAACCCATCTGCGCGAACTGGACGAGGTGCTCGGGCTTGCAGTCGACGTTCGTCCCCATGTCGACGCTAATCGTGTGTTTCCCTTTGGTGGTAGGGATAAACCCGAGCAATGTGGGGCGCGCCACGTTGGGAAGCCGCCCCAGGATAAACAAGGATGCGGCCATGACCGCCCCCGTATTGCCGGCACTGATGAACGCATCCGCCAGCCCCTCTTTCTGGGCCTTGAGCCCGATATGGATCGACGACTTCGGCTTGTTCTTCACAGCCGATGCCGGCTGCTCGCCCATCCCGATTACCTCCGGTGCGTCTACGATCCTGATCGGCAGCCCCTCACAATTTCCGCAGCGTTGCATCTCCTCGGCTACGATGGCTTCCGGGCCAACCAGCAGAATCTCCAACTGGCCCTCGGCCCGTTGCAATGCTTGCACGACCCCTCGAACAACCACGGATGGGGCATGATCTCCCCCCATCGCATCCACTGCAACTCGAATAGCCATGTAATGTCCGATTATCTAGCTAAACCGCACAGGGCACCGATTCATGCCTGCACGCCGTGACGGGAAGGCCTTAAGAATACTGGTTCGCTGCAAAAAGCGCAAAAAGACCAGGACTCCAGGGACGGGAGGTCACGCCGCTTCGACGCCTTCGACGATCTTGCGGCCGCGGTAGTAACCACAGCTCGGGCACGCACGATGGCGTACCTTGGTATTGCCGCAGTTGGTGCATTCGGCCATCTGTGGCTTCACAAGACTGTTGTAATAGACCGCGCGGCGCGAACGCGAGCGGGCTTTCGAGTGTTTTCGTTTTGGATTGGCCATGGTAGGTATTCCTCATTTACCGGGATCAACAGGGTAAACATAGTACGACGGCCGCCAGATCGATCCGGCGAACCGCTTCACAAGGCGCCGTCATCGGTCCGAAGATTACGGAGCGCATCCCAGCGGGGATCCACCACCTCATCATCGGCCGGCGCGCCATATTGCAGCGGTAACTCCAACGCATCCGCACCTGGCGCCACACGGCGATGCGGCAACGCCAGCAGCAACGTATCCCGGACGGCTTCCGTAAGGTCGATCTCCTCCTCTTCAGGAGCGAGTTCGATCACGTCGTCCAACGATTCATCCCGCGGCTCGGTCCCGCTGCCCAAAACATAGAGCATCGCAAAATCACCCGCCACCGGTTCGTCATAGGGAACGAGGGTCCGGTCGCAGATCAGTGTCGCCACCCCGCTGGCCGTCAGACGCACAAACACGTTCTCGGGCTGCACATCAAGGCGCACATGGAGCCGAATGTCGCTAAAGACGGCAGGATCCAGCCCGAGCGATTCCGGCTCAGGCTCCCTGTCGAACTCGTGCGGGCCGCTTTTTAACGGCTTGAGATCAATTCGAACCATGACGCTGACCCCTTTCAGTACGTCGGGTTACAAGAGGCACTACCTGTATTGTACCCCTGTCACCGGCACGCTGTCACCGGCACCCTGTCACCGGCACGGTTGACGCCGTACAAACACACGGGACGCTGTGGCACTGATACAGCTTGGCTTTAATCCCTACCCCTACAGAAGGTTTCCATATTTCGCCCAAAAAGCCCGTGAACTTTCTAAAAATGCCATCTAGCGGTTTGCAACTTCGTTACCGCTTGAAGCCAAAAAACCAGGACCACTTGCTTGACGTTACCGGCCATTATGGTTACCATAAAATCCCAGGTAGGGGAATGCATCGACGTGCCTACGCACACGATTCTGTCACACGATTTTGTCACACGATTCCAGCTCCGTTACTAACCACGCTTTTAGTTACGGCACTATACCGAGGCCCTGCCTCACGACGCCACTCACAGGCCCCGCGCAGGCGATACCGAGCATACATCCGCAGCATGTATCGACGGTCAAGCGCGAACCTGTGCACGCCTGCATCGGGTACCCTAACCGGCGACACACTGCAGCACGCCCGGTTTTGACCCGATGCCCTACGACGTTAGGCCGCTCTGTGCACAACATGTGTACACCCGGATGAATGAGGGCGCGCCAACGCCATCACCATTATGGGCGGAGGGTAGCTTCGTGCCTGCGTGTGTATACTAAATGACACACCCGGCGAATGTATCTGTGATTTTTGCGCCTGGTGGCGCATGTGCCCTTGTTGATAACTTGTCAACAAGTACAGAATTTGGGCGAACCAGTCGTACCGTGGCGCAGGGTTGTGTCCGGGCCTGTGTGAATAAGTAGTGCATATCTATGCCGCACGTCCTTGCGGCGGACGCATTCCATCTGTTGTCCTTGTGTCGGCTTCGCCGTCTTGAGGTATCTGGCCTATCCGGGAAAAGCATCATCCACCCATGAAACCGGTCGTACGCGCTCGCTCGTGTATACGCCGGTACGCTTTGATACTGCCAGTCCACGCGTATGGAACTATCGGCCAATCAAGTCTGGCAAACGTGTCTCGATATCATACGAGACAACGTCAGCCGGCAGAGCTTCAAAACCTGGTTCGAGCCGCTCAAGGCACTGAGCCTCCTGGAGGAAGATGGCCAACGGAAGCTAACTATCCAGCTTCCGAGCCGATTTTATTATGAGTGGCTCGAAGAGCACTACTATGCGCTCCTTCGCAGAACGATAGTCAAGGTCGTAGGGCCGCAGGGCCGCCTGATCTACAATGTCGTGATCGAAAAGGAAGATGCCGAGACGGGGCACGAAGGCTCGTCGATGCAGGTAGCCGCGCGGCAGGCGGACGCCGAACCCGCGCCTGTGTCGCCGAACCGCCCCCCCAGCCGGTCCTCGCCCACCGCTCCGCATCCGTCGTTTGACACGGCCGGCGTCACGAACGGGCAAACGGCAGGCCCGCGGTTCAGCCCGCCCCCGCCCGCTAAACCTGGCCCGTTCTCCAACCCCTTTATCATCCCGGGCATCAAGCCGGCGCCGGTCGAGAGTAACCTCAACCCCTCGTACACCTTTGAGCGGTTCATCGAAGGCGACTGCAACCGCCTGGCCCGCAGCGCCTCGCTCGCGATCGGCCAGCAGCCGGGCGCCACGAGCTTCAACCCGTTCATGATCTACGGAGGCGTCGGGCTTGGAAAGACGCATCTGATCCAGGCCATCGGAAACTATGCCCTCGCGAACCACAACGCCCGCTCGGTCCTCTACATCTCCAGCGAACGGTTTACGAACGAATTCGTCCAGGCCATCCAGAACAACCGGGTGAGCGAGTTCTCCCTTTTTTACCGCCAGATCGACCTGCTCATCGTGGACGACGTGCAGTTCTTCGGCGGAAAAGAGAAAACGCAGGAAGAGTTCTTCCACATATTCAACACCCTGCACCAGTCCGGCAAGCAGATCATCCTGTCCGCCGATCGCCCACCCCGCGATATCCCGGGCATTGAGGAGCGCTTGCTCTCCCGCTTCCAGTGGGGCCTCACGGCGGACGTCCAGCCGCCCGAGTTCGAAACACGCATCGCCATCCTGCAACGACGCGCCGAAGACGACGGCATCCAGGTCGCCCGCGACGTGGTCGAGTTCGTCGCGCACCATGTTAAAAGCAACATACGCGAACTGGAAGGGGCGCTCATCCGCCTCCTGGCGCATGCCACCCTGCATAACCGTGAGATCGACCTGCCCCTCGCGCGCGAGATGCTGAAAGACCTCATCAAAGACACGCGCATCAACCTGACGATCGATGAAATCCAGCGTATCTGCTGCGAGTACTTCGAGATCACGGAAGACCTCGTGCGCGGCAAAACTCGGAAACGCGAAGTCGTCCAGGCCCGCCAGGTCGCCATGTACTTCAGCAAGGAATTGACCCAGCACTCCCTCAAGACCATCGGCCTGTATTTCGGTGGGCGAGATCATTCGACGGTGATTCATGCGAATCAGAGTGTCGAGAACCAGATCGATACCAACCCGAAGTTCGCCGGCATTATGAACGAAATCCGGCAACGGCTCGACGTGCGTAGCCGATAACCCACGCAACGATCCCGGCTCGAAACCTTCTCGATCCCGGATCGTTGCCGTGCACACCGCTATATCCCTGGCGCTATTTATATAGCCTTACCCCCGGTTCGCGATTCCCGGGGATGGACAAGCCCCTCTCCAGCGCGTAGATTTGACATCGAATTCCGTCCCTTCATTAGCTACCCGGATCATGAAGTTCACCGCATCGAGTGCCGACCTGTTGAAAGCGCTCACCACCGTGGGCGGCGCTGTCCCGACGAAGAGCACGCTGCCCGTGCTGGAATGTATCCTGTTTACACAGGAAGAAGGTCGGCTGAAGCTGACCGCAACAGACCTCGAGATCTCGATCGTCCAGTCGCTTCCGGTGCATTTCGACGCCGCGTTTCCCGGTCGTAGCCGCATCGCCGTGCCGGCCAAGCGCCTGCTCGATACGCTCCGCGCCCTCCCCTCGCTGCCCATTTCCTTTACCGCCGACGAGGAATTCCACATTACATTAAAGACGGATCAGGGCGTCTATAAAATGGTCGGATTCGATGGCGCCGATTACCCGGCCCTGCCGGAGATCTCCCACAAACACACCATCGAACTCGCCGGCGCGGTCCTTCGACGCGCCATCCAGATCGCCAGCTTCGCCGTCAGCAAGGACGCCCTGCGGCCGGCCATGATGGGCATCTACTTCCAGGTCAAACCGGAAAACAGCCGCATGGTGTCCACCGATGGCCACCGCCTCGTCCGCCTCACGATGGACGATGTCACCAGCGAGCAACCTAAAAACTTTATCGTCCCCGAAAAAGCCCTGGCCCTCGCCGCCCGCGTAGTCGGCGACGAAGCCTGCACGATTGCCGTGGACGACAGTTATGCCGCGTTCGACCTGGGCACCGGACAAGTGCTCACTCGGCTCGTCGACGAAAACTACCCGAACTACGAGGCGGTCATCCCGATAGAAAACGACCGCCGCCTCGTCATCAACCGCGATGCGATGCTCGCCGCCGTCAAACGCGTCGGCCTCTATTCGTCCAGCATGACGAACCAGATCCGGCTCTCACTCGATGCGAACCGCCTGGAGATCTCGGCCGAAGACATCGAACGCTCCAGCGAAGCGCGCGAAACGGTCTTATGCGAATATAGTGGCGATCCGATGGTGATCGGCTTTAATGCCATCTACCTGACCGACGTGCTCGGACACATCGCCGCGGACGACATCGTTTTTGAGTTGAGTACACCCAATCGCGCCGGCATCGTCACCCCCCTCGAACAACGCGAAGGCGAAGATCTGCTCATGCTGATCATGCCGGTGATGCTGAATACCTACGCCTGATCGTCATCGCCGGCGTCATTGCCGAACGATACGCGCAAACACGCTTCCTTCGGGTGCTTCGATCGCACAGAAGTACAGACCGGCCGGCATACGACGTCCCGCGCCATCCTGCCCATCCCACTGCCACCTCACCCCGTCCCCGGACGATCGACCCGGGCCCAACGAAACCACGCTTCGCCCCAGGCTATCCAGGATGTGCGCATGCATCGGCTGGAGGGTCCCTCGTGCATTCTTCCCCTCATAAACAATCTCTACCGTCGTATGGAAAGGCGTGGGATACACGTCAATTGCACCGGCTACCGGTTCTGACTCGGAAGTTACGCCGGTGGTCGACTCCGGCGCGAATGCACGCATCGACGCAAGCACTTCCCCGGCGAAGTTGAATAATGCAAGGTTTTCCATCACCGAGCCAAACGAGGGCCCACTTATGGCAAGCGGCTCCCACAGGAATACCCCTATCCCGCGGTTGGCCGGCGTCGCCTTCACCCGACGGTGCAGTTCGCGAAAAAAAGCCTCCTGACCGGCGACGGTGGCGGGGTAGCCGGGCAACAACTGAGTCGGGTCGCCCACCAGGTTGTTGACGGTATCGTTCCATGCCAGGGTCCACGGGTACCCCGTCTCGACGACGACGATATCCTTGCCGTAGCGGCCGGCGAGGTCGGTCAGGTTGCGAGAGAGATCATCGAGCGATCCATGCCACCAGGGGTAATAGGACAGACCGATGAGGTCAAACGCGATGTCCTCCGCCATCAGCTGATCGAAGAACCAGCGGCTGCCAGCGTTGTCCGCCCCTCGGTCTATGTGGATCATGATGCGCAACGAATCTCCAGCCGGCACGGCCTCCAACGCGCCCTCCCGAGCGGCGGATAACAGGCTGGCGAGTTGCTCCCACTGGGTGCCTGTATTAAACGCATTACACACGCGTCCGGCATCCCAGAGCATCCCGCAAATGATTTCGTTGCCCAGCTGGACGATGTCCGGCAGGGTATTCTGTCTGGCGAGGGCGTCAACGACGGAGAATGTGTAGGCTCGTACGCTGTCGCGGAGCGCATCGAAGGACTGCCCGGCCCAGGCGGTGGGGACGAACTGTTTGCCGGGGTCGGCCCATGTGTCCGAATAATGAAGATCGAGTAAGAGATCCAGGCCTGCCTCGCGGGCACGGGCGGCCGTCGCCAGCGTCTCTTCAAGCGTATTGCGGCCATCCGGCGGTGTGTGCCAGACGCGGAGGCGAATGGCGCCAAATCCGTTCGAAGCGAGGATGTCCAGCGGATCCGCCGGCAGGGCGTCTACGGTAAACACGCCGTCGCCGGCTTCCACCTCCTCCAAAAAACTCACATCCGCGCCCAGGATAAAGGACGCCGTTTGCCCGGCCACGGGCAGAGCAAGCGAACAAAGAAGCAGGGACCAGAGAGCCGTTCGCATCGATTTGGATAGTGTTGGTGGAGGATTGGCCTGCCGTGTCGAACACCCGTGCGAGCGTGTCACCGTCGGGCTGCGATGCGTGTAAGCAACTCACGTGCGGCGGCCGCGCGGTGACTCTCACCGGCCGCCACCTCGGCCAGTTCATCCCGTGCGGCATCACGATGGTCTCCGGCCAGATACACCCGCGCCAGCGTATAACGAGCCTCATGAGACAAGAATGAGGTCGCGGGCTCGACGGCGATCACCCGTTCGAGCTCCTTTTCCGCCCGGTCTAATAACGCCGCCTCATACCGCGGAAACAGGCCGAGGCCGGCCTTGCGGGCGTGTTTGAACGAGGAGAGCGCGTGGCGATACAAGACATCGGGAGACGCCGGTTCAGTCGGCGCCGCCGCGCCGCGTTGAATAGCATCAAATCCGGGCAGGTCGAGTTCCTCGGGTTCGATATAGGCCAGTCGATCGATAGCGCGAAGCCGCGCGGAGGGGATGGCGACCGCCAGCAGCGCGAGGGCCATGCAGCCGACCGCGAGTGTCAGGCGGCGCCATGCGAAAGGGCGCGTGCCGGCTTGTGCCGGGCGATCCATTCGGAGGGGGGCTTCCTCCTTCAGGCGATACCCCGAGAGCTGTTCAAAATGCGCGACGGGGTCCATGGCCGAAGATAACCGATCCAGCCGGCCCGCCAGGGCGTCGTACCGCGAACGGAGCGCCGAAGAACTGTCGAGCGCGCGGCGTATCCGCGTGTCGTTCAGGCCCGGATGCCCCAGCTGAGTGTCAACGAGGTGGGCGAGCAGCTCTTCGTCCGTTAATCCCCCGGCATTTTCTTCGTACTCGGCGTGTATCGAATCAAAAAGGGTCCGAGCCTCAGCTAGCACCGGCGCAAGCTCCGGATGCCGTGCCACATAGGCCTCGACGCTGCGACGTTCGTCCTCGGTAAGGTAGCCGTAGCTCAGTATATGCTCGGTCGTCATGTGGTCCATAAAAAGTGATCCTCCATCTGTCTAATCAGACAAGGGTTGCTCCCTGGAAATACCCTCTCGTCCCATGTCTTCATCGAAATTAAATCGACAGAACCAGAGAAAGTCGGGGTCGGACCGGAGCCGCTGCAGCGCCTTGTTGGCATAGGAACGCACCACGACCACGTTTTTACCGGTCAACAACGCGATTTCCTCATAGGAGCGTTCGTGGATGACCCGCAGCTCGGCGATCGCGCCCAGGTAGTCCGGCAGCCGGCCTATGGCGGCGATGATCGCCTTAAAAAGCACCACCGCGTCCACGTCGGGCTCAAGGGGATCCAGGGGTGTGTCAAACGTGAGGGCGAACGGGATCGTTTCAGGGTGGTGGGCACGCAGGTAATTGATGTGTTGGTTGTGGCATACCACGCTGACCCAGCTGGCATAGCCATCCAGATTTTGAATCGTATGGCGTTTGCCCACAACCTGTTCGTAGATCTTGCCCAATTGAACGTCCAGATCCACTTCATTCAGTTCCGGATCTCGGGCAAACTTGATGAGGAGGTAGCGCCAGATGAAACAATAGGTCCACAGGTCGACGAGTCGTAAATCGTCCTGCGCACGGAGGCTTAGCCAACGGCGATACAGCGCGTTCACCTGGTCGATGGCATCCAGAGGAAACGGCAGGCGGCGTTTGAGGGCGTGGAGGGCGTGGAATACGGGCATGGGGGGGTTGGCTCTGTGCACAAAATACGTGTTGTCCGAAGCCAGCGCCAGTCGTTTATGGATCTACTAAACATCGCCGGCATGCGCGGGTCCGTGGGGGGATTCGTCAAGATTGGAGGAAGATTGTTTGAATTGAAAACATCGCGATACCCCTGGCGTGTGAGTCTTCGCATAAAAATGTCGGGATCCCGGGGAGCCCACGCCCGTTCAAGGCGGGCTCTAGCCTCATTGGAACCTGGCGTTAGCCTGCCAATTTGCCTTTATTTCCTAAAGAAACGCTGAACGAGGGGTCCCGATGGATACCAACAGCTTTAAGACCTATAGTGCCCGGCCGGTGGAAGTCGTGCGTGCGTGGCACGTAGTCGACGCGGAGAACGAGGTCGTAGGTCGTCTCGCGTCGCATGTGGCCACCCTGTTACGCGGGAAGCACAAAGCGAGCTACACCCCGCACATTGACACGGGCGACCATGTCATCATCATCAATGCGGACAAGATTCGCTTCACCGGCAAGAAAGAAACGGACAAGGAATACTTCAGCCACACCGGGTATCCCGGCGGCGTGAAGATCCGTACGCCGAAGGAATTGCGGACGAAGAAGCCGACGTTTGCGCTTGAGAACGCGGTGAAGGGGATGTTGCCGAAGGGCCCTCTGGGGCGCCAGATGATCAAGAAACTGAAGGTGTATGCGGGGCCGGAGCATCCGCATGAAGCCCAGAATCCGCAGCCCATCTCGTTCTGAGATCCTGACCTTTACACCGTAGCACGGCAACCAATCCATTATGTCTGCACTCGTACAATTCACGGCGATCGGCCGGCGTAAAACGTCTGTAGCGCGCGTGTATCTGCGCTCGGGCAACGGCACGATCACGATCAACAAGCGCACGATCGAAGATTATTTCCCCCTTTCGTGGCGACGCAAGGAGATTCTCGCCCCGTTTGACAAGACGGGAACGACCGGCAACTTCGACGTCGTGGTGAACACGAACGGCGGCGGACCGACCGGCCAGGCCGAAGCGATTCGCCTGGGCATCGCCCGTGCGCTCGTCAAGTATGACGAAACGCTCAAGAAGCAGCTCCGCGACGCGGACCTGCTCACGCGCGATCCGCGCATGGTCGAGCGCAAGAAATACGGCCAGCCCAAAGCGCGCAAACGCTTCCAGTTCTCGAAGCGCTAACGAGTGTCGTTTAGCGCTTATCACTCATACGCCCCGATACACGGCCGGGTGGCCTCGCAAGAGGTCTGGCCACGTACACGACGGGTGTAGCGGAAACACAACCCGATACCATGAGCCAGGCACAAAGCAACGGACATCGCGTCCAGATCGAAGCCCTGTTAAAAGCAGGCACGCACTTCGGCCACCTGACCCGCCGGTGGAATCCGAAGATGAAAAATTACATCTTCATGGAGCGGAACGGCATCCACATTATCGACCTGATGCAGACACAGGCGTTGCTGGATGCGGCCGCTGATGCCGCGACGCGCTTCACGAAAATGGGCCGGCGTATCCTGTTCATCGGCACGAAAAAACAGGCCAAGGACATCATCCGGCAGCACGCTGAAGCCTGCAAATCCCCCTATACGGTGGAGCGCTGGCTGGGCGGCACCCTGACGAACTTCCAGACTATCCGCAAGAGCATCCGGCGGATGGAGGACATCAAGAAGATGGAAGATGATGGGACCGTCGAACAGCTCAAGAAGAAAGAGCGGCTCATGAAGCAGCGCGAGCTCGATAAGCTCCAGCGCGTGTTGAAGGGCATTGCCGACATGCCGAAGCTCCCGGGCGCCGCGTTCGTGGTGGACATCAACCGCGAACACATCGCGGTCAAGGAGGCGCGCAAGCTGGGTATCCCCATCATCGCCATCGTGGATACCAACTGCGACCCGGACCTGGTTGACTTCCCAATTCCGGCCAACGACGACGCACTCAAGTCGATCGACCTCATCACCTCGGTCATCGCCGACGCCATCAATGAGGGCTACAGGGCGAAGGGCGTCGATTCTGCCGTGGAAGAAGCGGAGAACGAACGCCTCGCTTCGGAATACGAGGGCGACGAGTCGGAAGAGGATTTTGTCGACGAAGTGGGCGAAGGCGAGGAAGACGAAGCGTGATCGCTTCGCCCCGTCCCGCTCTGAAGGATTGCGTACAGATTAAAATCAAACGATACCATGTCGATCTCTGCCCAGGATGTAATGCGGCTCCGCGAAATCACCGGAGTCGGTATGATGGATTGCAAAAAGGCCCTTGCTGAGGCGAATGGCGACTTCGACGCCGCCATCGACTTGCTGCGTAAAAAAGGCCAGAAGGTTGCCGCCAATCGTGCGGACCGCGAAGCGAAGGAAGGGCTGGTGGTTACGGCCGTCAGTGCCGACCGCAAGAAAGGTGCGATTGCCGAAGTGAACTGCGAGACGGATTTTGTGGCCCGAAGCGACGACTTCAAGACGTTCGCCGAGGCTGTTGCCGGCATCGTCCTCGCCAGCAACCCGGCCGACGGAGACGCCCTGCTCGCGCTCCCCTTCGGTAGCGCTGAAACGGTGGGCTCCGCCGCGCTCGCGCTCACCGGGAAGGTCGGCGAAAAGGTGGATATCCGTCGCTTCAAAGTGGCCTCCTCCACAGGCGGAGTCATCGTCCCCTACGTACACCCGGGCGCTCGCCTTGGTGTACTGGTCGAAATGACCGGTGAGGGCAACACGGCCGAAGCCGGCCGCGATGTCGCCATGCAAGTGGCCGCACTGAATCCGATCGCCACGACGCCGGACGAAGTGCCGGCGGACATCAAGCAGAAGGAAATGGAGATCGCCCGCGAAGCCGCGCAGGCCGAAGGCAAGGCGGAAGCCATGCTGGATAAAATCGCCCAGGGTAAGCTGCAGCGCTTTTATAAAGACAACGTGTTGATCGAGCAGCCTTTTGTCAAGGACTCCTCGGTCTCGGTCAAAGAAATGCTCCGCAAAGCGCAGGTGGATGTTCGCGGCTTCCATCGCTTCGCGCTGGGAGATTGACCTGTTCGTACGAACGCCCTGGCATGCGCCGGCCAGGGCATTTCAGTAGTGCGTTTCATGATACCCCCGGAGTGCTCCGGGATGGCAAGGCCGGCCGGATTCATCCACCCATCCCCTCCGCCCGGCCCCCCCTGAGCGCCTGCCGCGTTCCACGCCTCTTCGTGCTGGCGCCCCTCGCTGGATCCCGTCGATCGCGCGCCAGGAAGGATCGTTTCATTGTTCGTTCACCGATGCACCCCGCGTCTCTATACTATGCCTGAGGATCAGCCCAAACGCGACGCTCCCCACTATAAACGTGTTCTGCTCAAATTAAGCGGCGAAGCGCTGCTTGGAAACAGGGAGTTCGGGATCGACGAAGAGGTACTCAACGGCTACGCCCGCGCTGTTCGGGACGCCCAGAACCTCGGCGCCGAAGTCGCCATCGTCATCGGCGGGGGCAATATATTCCGAGGGATCGAGGCGAATAAGGGGATGAAACGTGCCCATGCGGACTACATGGGCATGCTCGCTACCATGATCAATGCGATGGCCCTCCAGGACGCCCTGGAGCAGGCCGGCCTCAAAACCCGCCTCCAGTCCAGTATCCATATGGACGAGATCGCCGAACCGTTCATCCGGCGACGCGCCATCCGCCACCTCGAAAAAGGACGCGTCGTTATCTTTGGCGCCGGCACCGGGAATCCGTATTTTACGACCGATACCGCCGCCTCCCTTCGCGCCCTTGAAATCGACGCTCATGTCATCCTCAAAGGCACCCGCGTCGATGGCATCTTTACGGCCGACCCCGAAAAGGATCTTTCCGCCGAGCGTTTTATCCGGATCCATGGGAGCGAAGTGATCAAGCGGGAGTTGCGCGTTATGGATATGACGGCCTTTACGCTGTGCAAGGAAAGCCGCCTGCCCATCATCGTGTTTAATATGGACGACCCTGGCAACCTGCTGCGCGTCATCCAGGGCGAGCAGATCGGCACCCTCGTGTACTGGGGTGAAACACAGCCCCCCACGATGGCTCCACGCACGGCAGGACTCAACGCTTAACCCCCGAACCTTGACTGACAGGTTGTACGATGCTTGACGAGATGATCACCATGGTGCTCGACGACGCCGAAGACAAGATGAATCGCGCGATCGAGCACTTGCGTCACGAACTCAGCAGCATTCGCGCCGGCCGCGCCACGCCGGCCATGCTCGAAAACATCCGGGTGAACTACTACGGATCGAGCACACCACTGAACCAAATGGCCAACGTCGCTGCGCCCCAGCCGGACCTTCTCGTGATCCAGCCGTGGGATAAATCCTCGCTGGGGGATATCGAAAAAGCCATTTCAGCCGCCAATATCGGCGTAACGCCCTCCAATGACGGCATGCTGATTCGCGTTCCGGTGCCCCCGCTCTCCGAGGAGCGCCGAAAAGATCTGGCAAAGGCTGCACGCGTCCGCGGAGAAGATGCACGAATCGTCATCCGCAATATCCGCCGGCACGCTAAGGACGAAGTCAAGTCCATCCAGCTGTCCGAAAACCTGCCCGAAGACATGCGCTACGAAGCGGAAGAGCGACTGCAGGCCATGACGGATCGCCACATCGAAGGCATCGATAAACTGATGCATCGAAAGGAAGAGGAAATCATGGAGGTATGAGGCGCGAGGTTCGCAGGAACTTGTACTCGGTACTGCGATATGCTTACGCCCTGAATGCCTGCCCAGTCGGAGAGATGACCGAGTGGCTGAAGGTGCACGCCTGGAAAGCGTGTGTACTCCTAACGGGGTACCGAGGGTTCGAATCCCTCTCTCTCCGCCGCGCCCAGGAGCCGGATCGCCAGCGCGGTCCGGCTCTTTTGTAAACGGCCTGAGGCCTCCCGGCGGATCCATCCACCTGTCATCCCAAACGTTATGATAGCTAGTATGACCGGGTTCGGCAGAGGCCGCGCCCAGAACGACTCCCTGGCGCTCGTCGTGGAAATCCGCTCGGTGAACGGTCGGTACTGCGAGATGTCCGCCCGTATGCCCCGCCAACTCGCCGAGTACGAAACGGCCATTCAGAATCAGGTCAAACAATCCATCACCCGCGGCCGAATCAGCATCTCCGTGCAACCGGAAACCGCCGGCGACGTGGCGATGCCCGTCCAGGTAGACCTCGTCCAGGTGCGCGCCTACGCGCACTTACTGCGCACCATCGCCCGCGAAGCCGGCATCGACGAGCCGGTTTCTCTGGCCCATCTCTTGAACTTCCCGGATCTTATCAGTACTGTCGAAGAAACGCTCGCGCCCGGCGACTCTACCCGCGATCTGCTGGTCGCCGCGACCGCCGAGGCCATCGCCAACTTCACCGCCATGCGGTTTCAGGAGGGTGAAGCCCTGCGCCATGATCTGGAAATGCGTCTCCGCGCCATCGATGCGGGGCTCAGCGAAGTTGAAACCCGCGCTCCGGAACGCATCGCCGAGGCCCGCGATCGCATGACCGACCGCCTCGCGGAATTGTTCAGCGATGATCGCGTGGATCGAGACCGGTTGGAGATGGAAATTACCCTGCTGGCCGATCGGCTCGATGTGACGGAAGAATGTGTGCGGCTGGCCTCGCACCTGCATATGTTTCGCGACGCCATGGCGAGCGATGAGCCCGTAGGCCGCAAGCTGAATTTCATCGTACAGGAAATCAACCGCGAAGTAAACACCATCGGCTCGAAAGCCAACGACGCTCGCGTCGCTCACCTGGCCGTCGAGATGAAAGAAGAACTCGAAAAAATTCGAGAGCAAGTTCAAAATATTGAATGAACGCACAGACTCCCCGATTCGGCGTCGTTGCCCTCACGGCCCCGAGCGGCGCGGGAAAGACAACGATTGCGCGGCGGGTGCTCGCGGCATGCCCCACGCTTACGTTTTCGGTCTCCGCAACCACGCGACCTCCGCGTGATTACGAGAAGGATGGCATCCACTACTACTTCATCCAACGAGACGCCTTCATGGAACGGGTAGCCGCCGGCGACTTCCTCGAGCATGAGGAGGTCTACCCGGGCTGCTTCTATGGCACCCTTCTGTCCGAGATAGAACGTATCGGACGTGTCGGAACGGCGCTGCTGGACCTCGACGTACGAGGCGCCATGCGGGTCAAGGAACTGCTCGGCGATGAGGCGCTCGTCCTCTTCATCCGCCCGCCTTCCCTCAATTCCCTCGCCGAACGCCTATCCAACCGCGGAACCGAGTCCCCGGAGCGGCTGAAAGTTCGACTGGACCGCGCCACCATGGAGATGGAGTATGCCCCGCTCTGCGATCACATCGTACTCAACGACGACCTCGAGACGGCCGTCGAGGAAACATTGGAACTTATCCGGGAGTTTCTCGCGGAACGCAATCACGCGACGACAGGCATCTGATCCCTGAAGCGCCGGCTCCCGTTTTTGTGTACGCGATACCGAATCGCCCCTATCGATCCATTCTTCCTACCTCTGTAGCCATGGCTATCCGCACTATCGACGTTAGCGTTTTGACCGGCGAAACCGGCAGTCTCTTCGAAACCGTCGCCATCCTCGCCAAACGCGCCCGTCAGATATCAGCGAAAGGCAAAGCCGAGTTGGACGAGAAGCTTTCCTACTTCGAAGGCTTTGGCAGTGAGATCGAAGATACGCGCATGACGGAAGAGCAGGTGCGTACTTCGGTCGACTACGAGAAGCGCGCGAAGCCGCCGGAAGTCGCGATCAACGAAATGATGAATCGCGAGATCTACTTCCGTAATCCGAACGAGGAAGAAACGCTCTGAGCGTACACCCCTCTCTTTCAGGCCGCCGGCTATGAGCCTGCCGCTCCCTCTTACCGGTCGCAAGCTCCTGCTCGGCGTCTGCGGCAGCATCGCCGCCTACAAAGCCGCGGAGTTGCTGCGTCTGCTCAAAACATCGGGCGCGGACGTTCAGCCCATCATGACGCCCGGCGCCACCCGGTTTATCTCGCCGCTGACCCTCGGCACACTCTCGGGCCGCGATGTCCCGATCGAGATCTTCCCCGATACGCCGGCCATGGGGTGGACACGCCACGTCGAGCTTGGGCTGTGGGCGGACCTCTTCATCATCGCCCCCGCCACCGCCGATACGCTCGCCAAACTGGCGCACGGACGGTGCGACTCCATGCTGACGGCCACCGCGCTCTCCGCGCGCTGCCCGATTCTCGTGTGCCCGGCGATGGACCACGACATGTTTCTTCACCCGGCCACCCGCGCCAACCTGGCCACGCTGGCTTCCTACGGATACCAGATCATGCCGCCCGAACATGGCCCTCTGGCCAGTGGGTTGATCGGGCAGGGCCGGCTGCCGGAACCCGAGCATATCCTGGAGCGCGTCGTGCTGGCGTTTGGCGCCTCGCCCAATCCCGCGCTTGTCGGACGCCGCGTCCTCGTTACCGCCGGGCCGACCCGCGAAGCCATCGACCCCGTCCGTTTCATCAGCAACCGTTCGACCGGGACGATGGGGTATGCCCTCGCCGCCGCCGCGGCCGCCGCCGGCGCCGAGGTCACGCTCATCAGCGGCCCGACGTCGCTTACCCCACCTGCCGGCGTCACCACCCACTTCACTGAATCTGCCGCGGAAATGGCTGAAGCCGTTTTCACCTATGCCGATGCCGACATCGTCATTATGGCCGCCGCCGTGGCCGATTACACACCGGCAGAACGCTCAGAGACCAAAGTAAAGAAGCAGGATGGGGACCTCACCCTCGTATTCAAGCGGACGACGGACATCCTCGCCTCGCTGGGTGCTCGGAAACGCGCCGGCCAGGTCCTGGTCGGCTTTGCCCTCGAAACCGATCAGGGCGAAGCTCACGCGAAGGACAAGCTGCACAGGAAGAACCTGGACTGGATCGTGCTGAACGATATGACCGAGCCCGGCGCAGGCTTCGGCACGCAAACCAACCGGGTGACGATGCTGGCTCGAGACGGCCGGCGTGAAGACCTGCCGCTCATGAGCAAACCCGAGGTGGCCGCCGCCATTCTGGCGCGCATCCTGTAACCCCGGAACGGTTCAGGCAGAGCCCCCTTCGCTCCGCGGCACCGCCTGAAACGGCGTCTTGATCATCCCGCGCACCGTCTGGAATCGGTCGTCATCCATCTCATCCAGCCCCATCTTCAGCGTAGAGAGGTCTTCCCGAAGCCGAAACGATCGCCCGAGGCGGTCCCAGAAGGAGAACAGCGAGCCGTAGTTGGAATCCGTCTCCAAACGCCAGCGGGAGTGGTGTACTTTATGCATGGCCGGCGTCGCGATCACCGTGCGCAACACCCGATCCAGGCGCTCCGGAAAGGCCATGTTAGCATGTTGGGCCTGGACGACGGCGAACATGAGCGTTTCGTAGACGAGTAACTCCCACAGATGCGCTCCGGCGAGCGTAAGGACGGGAGCGCGCAGCAGCGACGAAAGAACGATCTCACCCAGATGAAACCGGCTGGCGGTGGTCACATCCATGAATGGATCCGCGTGGTGCACCCGGTGAAAGCGCCAGAGAAAGGGGACTACGTGGTTGATGCGATGCCAGAAATACATCCACCCGTCGAGCAACACCATCACACCGACAGCATGCACCCACGCCGGCAAGCCGAATGCATCCTGGAGCATGTTCATGACGCCAAACCGCTGCGTATCGGCCCAGACGGTGACGATGAACCAGAGCCAGACAAAACCGAACGAGACGACAATGCCGTTCAGACCACCCAGCATCAGGTTGCGGAGAGCATGCCGACCTCGAGCGCCGGGCTGGCGACTAAAAAAATCAAAGAGCGGGTGCGTGTGTTCGAACAGCGAGAGCAGCACCAGGCCGGCTATCATAACCGCCGTCTGGGTCTGTTGTAGCGCGAGGATGATGGGGTCCATAGACAATCGCAGGGAAGGATGGCAGAGTGAACCCGACGAGTAAGCTGAACGTTTCCTATCTTCAACCCGCTGCCCTCGCCGGCGGTCTGTATCCCGCATTCCGCAACCCCGCCCTGATACGACGCCATGGATGATCCCCGTACCCTGCTTCGCCAGGCACTGTCCTTTCAGATCGACCTGCTTGGCCCGATCGTTCCCATCGAATCGGGCGACGATCCGGCCGGCGCAGTGGTTTCCGCAACGGAGCCGGATCTGTATTCCCATCCTCCCGCATTCCCAACACCGACGACCGCATCCGACGCCGTTTCGGCGCCCTCGTCCGATAAATCCCCATACGAGCGTATTGAAGCGCTCATTTCCCCGTCGTCGCCTCTCCATGCCCTACATACGCTGGACGCCGTGCGCGACTATGTGGCGAACACGATCCTCATTCCGCTGGACGAGACCCGTATCCAGCCCGTTTTTGGTGTAGGCAATCCGGAGGCGGACCTCATGGTCATTGGCGAAGCGCCGGGCGCCGACGAGGACGAGCAGGGCGAGCCGTTTGTCGGACGCGCCGGCCAGTTGCTGACGAAAATCCTGGATGCGATAGGCTTTTCGCGGGACCACGTGTACATCGCGAATATCCTCAAGAGCCGGCCACCGAACAACCGCGAACCTCAGCCAGATGAGGTGGCCGCGCACATCCCCATCCTCTACAAACAGATTGCGCTCATCCGGCCGCGTCTTATCCTGTGCGTGGGGAGGACGGCCGGCAACAATCTGCTGAAGAAGCAGGCTTCCCTGGCCGCTCTTCGCGGCACGTTTAACGATTTTTACGGTATCCCGACGATGGTCACCTACCACCCCGCCGCGCTGCTCCGCAACCCGGAGTGGAAGCGCCCGACGTGGGAGGACGTCCAGAAACTCCGCGCTCGGTACGACGAACTTACAGCCGGCTGACGGCGTAGGAACCCGGCCAGCCGGCGCGTCCCCATCACCTTCCGTGCGCCCCTCTGAACCTGGCATGTTAACCCTGGAACCCGGCATCCGCCCGCGCCATGTCCGACTTCGACGACTCCACCCCTCCCTATCATTTCGCGGACGACGACGCCGACTATTCGCACGATCCGCCGCCTTTGCGAGAGCGTGAGCACGCGCCAAAAGCCGAGGTCAAACGATCGAACAATAAGGCCGGGCGGACGCCGCCCCAGGCCACCGACGTGGAGCGTTCGGTGCTCGGCGCGATGCTCATCGAGCGTGACGCGATCCCGCGGGCCATTGAAATCTTGCCGGCGGATACCTTTTATCTCTCCAAACACCATCTCATCTATCAGGGCATTCTTGCGCTGTTCGAACGCGGCAACCCGGTCGATCACATCACGCTTTCCGAGGAGTTACGCCGCCGCGGCCAGCTCGACGACATCGGGGGCTCGTATTATCTAACCGAGTTATCCACCGCCGTCGACACCGCTGCGAATGTCGAGTATCACGCGCGCATCATCGCCGAGAAGTCGTTACTGCGCAAATTGATCGAAACGATGACCGGGATCATCGGAACGGCGTACGATCCAGGCACGGACGCCTTCGAGTTGCTGGATTCGAGCGAACGGGAGATCTTCAAAATTTCGGACAACCAGCTGCGCCGCTCGGCCACGTCGATGAACGATGTGCTGAAAGGTACCCTGGCCGCGCTTGAGGCCGTACATGGCCGTGAAGGTGGGATTACCGGGATACCCAGCGGGTTTTCACGGCTGGATGACATGACCGGCGGATGGCAGAAAACCGACCTCATCATCATCGCCGCGCGTCCTTCTATGGGAAAAACCGCCTTCAGCCTGGCGGTGGCGCGTAATGCGGCGTTGCACGCGGAAAAACCGACCGGCGTCGCCTACTTTTCGCTCGAAATGGGTGCACAGCAGTTGGCGCAGCGCCTGCTGACCTCCGAGGCCCGCGTTGATGCCCAGGCGGCGCGAACGGGCCGGCTGCGGGATGAGGAATGGCCCAAGCTGGCGCGCGCCGCTGGCAAGCTCTCCGCCGCCCCCATCTTTATCGACGACACGCCCGGCCTAAGCGTGCTGGAGTTACGCGCCAAGAGCCGCAGGCTCAAGGCCGAGCACGACATCGGCCTGGTCATCGTGGATTATCTCCAACTCATGCACGGAAGCGGTAATTCGAAGAACTCGAATCGAGAACAAGAAATCGCCCAGATCTCGCGGTCGTTAAAATCCCTCGCCAAGGAAATTGATGTGCCGGTGATCGCTCTATCCCAGCTCAGCCGTGCGGTCGAAACCCGCGGCGGCGATAAACGGCCGCAGTTGTCCGACCTCCGCGAGTCCGGCTCCATCGAGCAGGACGCCGACCTCGTCGCCTTTATCTACCGGGCCGAGCGGTACGGGATTACCGTGGACGAAAACGGTAACTCGACCGAAGGCATCGGGGAGATTATCATCGGGAAGCAACGTAACGGCCCCATCGGCGAGGTACAACTGGCCTTCGTCAACCAGTTTGCCCGCTTCGAGAACCTCACTACGTACATCCAGGAACAGGGCGCCGGCGCGTACGCGTACGGTGGGGATCGAGGCGAAAGTCGGGGAGGCGCCCCTTCCATTCCCCTGCCTCCGGGCGCCGAAGCGCCCTTCTAACACGCCATGCGTCCGGACCGCCGGCCGCGGGTCTCCGGAATTCGATTCTCGAAGACCCGCGACCGATTATCACGGACCGGGCGGTTACTGGTTGCGGGTTATTGACCCGGGGTTATTGGATGATCGAAACCGGGAAGTCGATGTCGATATCCGTTTCGTCACTCCGGTCGGTACCCTCTTTTTCACCTTCTTCGTAGTGGTTAAGCACTACGTTCATTGTCCCTGTGGTATCTGCGCCGACAGAAACCGAAACAGTGAAGGCCAGCCCGACGGGCAGGTCGTTGGCATCCGTATCCGTGATGGCCACCGTTACACGATCGGCGATACCACCTTCCGCCGTGTACCAGAACTGGTGCTCCTCTTCTTCATCTTCCACCTCGGCCGTGATGTCCTCGTTATTGACTCCATCAAACAGGGTTATTTCACCCTGATAGATCGCACCGGATGTGAGTTGGAGTGAGTCGATGGTGAGGTTGGCACCGTCTCCATCCGGGTCTTCGGCCTCGGCAATGATGAGGTCACCGCCCGCCACAGGCGTGAGGATGAGTGTGACGCGGGTGATGAGTTCGTTTTCGCCGGCGTCATCGTCGGGCTCCCCGGAGTCACACCCCGACATCACGGCCAGCAAAGCCAGCGAGCAGAAGAGAAAAACGCGTATGGGTAACTTATGAAAGAGGTTCATAGCTTCTAGGTAGGTTTGTTTATTGATGCAAAACCAGGTCCCCAGCGTTGGCGGCCGAGCACCCGGGGCTTCCGAGCGTGTTCATCAGACGCCTCACACGCGTGGGGCGCCAATTGGCACGCTCAGTCGCAGGACAAAGCTTCTTCCGGGGTCGTCGATAAAATACCGGAAGCGGCTCAGGTAATCCCGATAGACCGTGTCGAGTGCATTTTGCACCGACAGATGGACGTGTACGGGAGTGTGGTTGACCAACAGGTCCGTCGCGAACGACGCGTTGATAAGGTGGTATCCCGGAGGCGGCTCGGCATAGTCCACGCCGGGGGTGAACCTCGATTGCCGGGCGACATGGGCGGACTCGACCTCGAAATGAGGTGCTTGCACGGTCGCACTGCCTGGCAGGTTGACATGCGCGACCATGCGCAGCCGATCCCCCGGCATCTGGTACAGCGGCTCGTCGTCGTCCAGGTTCTGGCCCCGAACGACGGACGTGACCATTCCGAGTGTAAGGATCCGGTTCAGGTCGTACTCGACGGAAGCATCGAAACCGTTCAACCGGGCATCAGCCTGCGCATACCGGAACGTGGGGAACGTGCCGCGGATCGTGACGCGGGGTGATGGATCGGGATAGAGATAGATAAACCGCTGAAACTGCGTTGAGTAGGCGCTGACTTCGAGGCGCGCGCCCGCGATATCGTGGCGCAGGGTGGCGTCGAGGCCCAGGCTTCGCTCGGCCTCGAGGTCGGGATCCCCGATTTCGAACTGGGCCGTGCCGTGGTGGACGCCAAAGTTATAATGCTCGTTCACACTCGGAGGCCGCCAGGCCGTGCCCACATTGGTAGCGAGCGACCACGCCGGCGCAAACTGCCAGATGGCGCCGAACACGGCGGATAGGCTTCCGTAGTCGTTTACGCGTCGAACGAATTCGCCGCTCGCCCCGTTTTCGCGGGGCCAGGCGCGCACCCAGCGATAGTCGTAGCGGGCGCCGGCTTCCACCTGCCAGTCGCCGTTTACCCACGTCTCCCGCGCAAATACCCCGCTGCTGAACGAGCGGAAGTTGGGGATAAGAAAGCCGCTGCGTCCGTTTAGATTAAGCTGATTCATACCGCTCACCCCCATTACGCCGAAGAAACGACCGACGGGGCGGTGGTGAAATCGCGCTTCGACGCTTTGCGAGAAGAGGCTCAGCTCAAAGGCCGGCCGATCCAGCGCCGCGAGTGAATCGCTGTATGGTCGGTGGGCATCGAACTCCTGACGGTGATTCCGCTGAATCCCGTACTGTATTTCGAAGCGTGCTCCCGAATCCAGCGTATACCGGCTCCGCAACGAGGCCAGATCGTGCGAGATGAGCTGTTTGGGCGGAGCGATATCGAACCCGAACGTCCCGTTGGTAGAAGGCTGGCCGCGTTCGATCGCGCGGAGCAGATCGTCCAGATTACCGATATGGGCGCCGCTGAAGATGCCCAGTTCCGTTCCGAAGTGGCTGATATGACCCAGGAGATTCCAGGGACCTCGACGAAACCCGAGGGTCAGGGCGCCATTCTGTTCCTGAAAAGCCGAATTGGGGATGATATACCGGGGGGCCTGGGCATCGCCGGCTTTGCGAAAACTGCCCTGCACACGCCATCCAAAGCCCGGCAGCCGGTTGGCGACGCCCTCCAGATACAGGGCGGTGGCGCCCTGGCGGTTGTTGGAAAATCCGTTGCCGGCGAACTGTCCTCGGAGCGACGTGCCGGGGACGTAGGGCAGTTCGAGGGGTTCGAGCCGGATCACCCCGCCGATCGCCCCGACACCGTATTCTACGCCGGCTACCCCTTTGATCACCTCGATCCGCACCGGCGCGAACGGGTCGATTTCCGGTGCGTGTTCACCCCCCCATTGTTGCCCTTCCTGCGACACGCCGGCGTTCAGTACCAGCACACGCTGGCTGTGGAGGCCACGTACAACCGGCTTAGAGATCGACGGGCCGGTTTGAAGCGCTGTCATCCCAGGTAGGTGTTCGAGGGTTTCGCCAAGGGTCTGTCCGCGCACCTCATCCAGCGCGGCAGCATCCAGTATGGCTACCGATCGCGTATCGAGGGTCAACCGGCCTTCCTGTTCAGCGGCGACGAGCACTTCATCCGTCCACACTATGTCCGACTGTAGCGTCACCTCGATGCGATTCCGACCGGCGCCGACTGTTACCGTCCGCGTCTCCGAGCGAAAACCAATGAAGCTGAAGACCACCTCGTACGTGCCCACGGCCAGATTATCGATCTCGTACCGGCCCGACGGATCGGTTACCGCGCCGCGCTGGAGGGCGGGCAGATAGACATTGGCGCCCGGCAGGGGGTCGGCGTCCGCCGCACGAACGATGCCGTGGAGCGTTTGTGCGTGGAGGCCCCCACCATAGGCAGCCCAGGCGAGAAGGATCACGACGGGTATAAACATCCGTCCTAAAAACAAAGGATATGGCATAGGGGCGCTGCATGACCACGGAGACCACCCGCGAATACCGGGCGATTTCCAGAATAGATGGGGTCGTTCACCGCCTGCTAGCCACTCGGGGCGGCAAGACGGGAGAGGTCAGGCGTAGGCGGGAGGGCCGCGAATACCCTCGCCGAGGGACGCAGAGGCCAGGTGGACGAGGCCGGCCGGCACCGTCAGCGTCCCGACCGGCAGCCATACGGAAGGCGGATCGGAGAGGACGCCGGCATAGATGGAGATCTGCGTACAGAAGATACACGGCCGTTCAGGCGCGTGGGGCCGGCTGCATTCATTCCCAACAGTAACGGACTCCACGTCGGCGTGCGGGTCCCATTCTCCGTGGGCGTTCGCGACATCGTGCAGGAGAATATGCACCGTAGGCGAAAGCACGCCCCCCCCGATCAATACGAGGAGCATCAGAACGCCAATATGTCGTCTCTTGATGCGCAATTCGGGGTACAGTGGGTGTGTGGGAGCCTCATTTTAGAACTATGAACGTCCTTCTCGGTTTCACCACGAGCCTATCGCCTGGCCGGCGGGCCGCTTGTTGATGAAGGAGGAGCCCTTTTCTTCGCATGATGGATGAGATGAGGTCGCGCCTCATACTCCCGGGGCGAGACCTTAAGCGGCACAGTGATTGCGCCGGCCGAGGCGTCGCCTCCAGCCGTACCTTCTCCCACATCTCTTCCATACGCCTGAAGACCACCGTGCTGACCCCGCTTACCCTCGCCTCGCTACTCATTTATCTGGCCGTTCATATGGCCAAGGCGGTGGAGGATGCCGAGCTGGCACGCCGTATCAAGCGGGGAGACCATGGCGCGTTCAAGCATTTTTTCGATCGGTATCATGGGGCACTGTTCGGCTACCTGCGCCGGCGCGGCATCGACGAAGAGACGACGGCCGATATCGTCCAGAATGCCTTCGTGATGATATGGGACAAACGCGACCAGATCGATGAGAATAAGTCGCTGCGCGCCTTTCTCTTCCGCATCGGTTATACCCGCGCACTCAACTATTTCCGCGACAACGCCAAGTTCGACCATCACGCCGACTTGGACAGTCGGTCGACCACCGATCCGATCGGACACGATTACAGCGCCATGCAGGACGCGCTCCTCCGGGCGATCGCCTCACTCCCCGAGCGCCGGCGGGCGGTATTCGAACTGTGTTTCATGGAAGATCTCTCGTACCGCGAGGCGGCCGACATGCTGAACATCAGCATCAAAACAGTGGAAAATCAGATGGCGTTTGCGCTAAAGAACATCCGGGGCGCGATGGCCCATTTCCGCTAGGCCGGTAGACACGCCACTTGGGGGTGATGCCGAAATCAGGTGTACCGTTGTTGTCTGTATGACATGCTATCGCCTATCTCTTGATAAACTTCAACCGACATCCTATCATGAAACGCATAGATCTTATCCCCAACCTGAAGCGCGTCACGGTGCTCTCCGCGCTCTTCGCCTTCACACTGACGGGCTGCGACATTCTCAACAACGACGAGCCCGAAGTGGCGGCGATGACCGCTGAAGACCTGGAGCTGGCCTCCGAACTCATGGCCGAGTCGCTGGCTGATCAAAGCGAAGGCCTCATGGCCGATCTGAACGACATGACCGCCCGGGTGGATAACCAGCGCCTCCTGTACAGCGGCCGGCAATTCTGGAACAACCCGGGCCTGCGCCCGTGCCGCGGTATCAACCGGGACTACGACCGGACGTACGACCCCGCCACCGGGACCTTCACGATCGCCTATAGCCGCCAGCACGAAGCGGAGAATTGCACGAAGTCCGTCGATGTGACGCTCCAGTATGTGTTCACCGATAGCCTGGGTGGATTTGTCGCCGAGCCAATCGACCAGCGCGAAGAGATCGCAGCCATCGCTTTCGCCGGCAACCGTACGGGTACAGCCGCCTACACCTACGATTCGGGCGACACCCGTTCAGCGACCATCGACCAGGACGCCCAGTGGAACCTGGCCGGCCTGAACGGCACCGATACCGTTGCCACGCTTACCGGCTCGCAGATCAAGGAAGGGACCTTCTCGCGTACAATGGGAGACTCTCTCGATGTCGAAGGGTCTTACACGCTGACGATGGAAACCGTAGATGTGACGATCTCGCAGATGGCGCTGGCCGACGATACCACAGGAGGTGACGAAGACCTCGAAACAAACGTGACGGGCACCATCAGCTACCACATGTCGCTGACGGAGACCATCAACGGCGAAACGACGTTGAAGGAGACGGAGGGCACGATTGACCTCACTGGCGACGGCCATGCCCTGCTCCGCTTCCTCGGGTTGAACCCGATCTACCGCGTCAACCTGCGCGATGGACAGCGGGAGCGCCAGAACGGTGAAGACCGCGGAGGTAATAAAAACGACGACTCTGGCCGCAACGCCGGCTGATCCTGTTCCTACGCCCTCCTTCGCCGCCAGACCGGGTGGGCGAAGGAGGGCGCCCCGCCCCGCCCCTACTTTCACGCTTTATCCCTCGGTGCGTGCCATGCACGACGATTCCTCCCTGCCTGATAGCGACCGCGAGCTAATCGCAGCGCGCCTCCTGGGGAAACGTCTCGAAGAAGGCACGACGGCCGGCTCCTCGGATCCTCTCGTAGTGTTATTGGACCGATTCAGGACCGCCACCGAGACCCACCGCGCCGCACATCTGCCGTCGCCTGACCAGTCTGCCCGCCTTTGGCAAGCCATCGTACAGCAGGTGACGACGCCGGCAGAAGCCGGCGCCCGCCCACCGGTCCGAAGGCAACGGACGCGGAGCCGTTTCATTCGGCTCTCCATTGCCGCCAGCCTTGTGGGGGTCCTGGCGCTAGTCTGGCTCATCACCCAACGCGCCGAGGCGCCCGAGCTGCTGGCCGAGGCCGCCGAGGCCGCCGTCATCTACACGACGGAAGAAGGCTCGATCATCACCATGCGCCCTCACTCCCGCCTCTATCGATTCGGTAGTGTGGAATCCACACGTCAATTCCGCCTCGACGGCGAAGCTTACTTCGACGTTGTCCACGACCAATCGCGTTTGTTCACGGTCCATTCCGCCGACGCCGTCGTGGCCGTGCTGGGCACACAGTTTGTCGTCAGAACCTGGGGCGAATCGGTCGAGGTATTTCTCAAATCAGGGAGTGTTTCGTTGCAGCACGCGCCCTCCGGCAGCGCCGTTGTGTTGAAACCGGGGGACCTCGGGCGCGTCAATAGCCTGGGCGCGGAGGTAGCAGGCACTGGCGGTTCGGAGGAAGACGCGCTGGACTGGATCGACGACGAGTTGCGCTTTGCACAGCAGCCTATTGCTCGGGTAGTGGATGAGCTTGCATTCCATTTCGGTGTTGTCATTGAATTTCCTTCGGAAAGGCTGGCTGAGACGATATCGGGGACGATCATTCTCGATTCTCCACGAAGTGCGCTGGATCAATTGGGGGCCGCGACGAACAGCGTCGGAATTCAGGCCGGCGCCCAGGTCTACCGGTTTGAAACGCGTCCCTGAACTTCGCTGCGTTTCTTTTCTTTATGCCCTGCTGTTGCTCGTGGGCACCACCGGCACCGCATCGGCCCAGACGTTCTCCTACACCAACGCCCCGCTCAACGAGGTCATCGCGGACATCCAACTCCGTGGGGGATACCGATTCCTGTTTCGCGACGCGCTGATCGTCAGTAAGCTCATCACCCTGAATTGTCAGGCCATCGACCTCGTGCCGTCGCTCGAAGCCGCCCTGGCCACGCAGCGCATCGACATGCGCTTCGACGCCGCCCATCGTCAGATTCTGCTGTTCGAGCCGGCGGCGGACGCCAGCCCGGCGCCCGGGGTCGTCTCGGGCCAGGTGATCGACGCGGAGAGCGGGGGTCGGCTGCCCTTCGCCAGCGTTTCCTGGGTACAGGACGGCCGCATTCGCGGCGTTACGACGAATGATGCCGGCGTATTTACCTTGCGGATCGACAACGCATTTGCCGCACAGCCGACCGTCGACCTGCACATCTCCTACATCGGATACCAGACCACGGTATGGCGCATGGTGGCCGGCGCCTACCCGGAAGAACTCTCGATCCGACTTGTGCCGGAGCCCATTCGGGGACAGGAAGTGCTCGTGAGTAGCTCGATATTGCAGACGGATCTGGATACGACCTGGCTCTACCTGTTGCACACAGACCGGTTTTCTTCGCTTAGCGAGAGCAGCGTACTGCGCGGCCTGCAGCCTTTGCCCATGGTAGCCGTCTCACCGGCCATGACCGACGGGCTAAACGTGCGCGGCAGCAAGGCCGATGGGTTTCAAGTGCTGCTGGATGGCGCCTCGATCTACAACCAGAACCACTTCTTCGGCTTCTTCGACGTCTTTAATAGCGATGCGCTGCAGACGGTCGGGTTTTATTACGACATCGCTCCGGCCAGTTACTTCGCCCCACCAGGGGGTACTATGTCGTTTATCACCCGCACGGGTTCGTTGAACCGGCTGCGCGGAGCACTTGGGGCAAGCAGCACCGCCGTCCGCGGGACGCTTGAAGGCCCTATCGGGGTCGGCCGATCGAGTTGGCTGGTTTCGGGCCGGCATTCGTACATCGACGCCATAGACTGGTTGAATAACGAGAACCTCGTCCTGATGGGGTTGGACGTAAGTCGGTCGAAAAGCGCCCTGCCGCCAGAATACGCCGGCGTTGAAAACCGCCTTGTAACCCCCCGCGCCGGCGCGGCTCGCTTCTATGACCTCCACGCCAAGATCTACACGGAGGCCCCGGATGGACGCCGGCGCATGGCGACGTTGTACCTCGGCGGGAATCACACCCTGCTCAATGCAGAGCGTGTCTACGCCGAGCGGGACTCCGTGACCAATGTCCTTGGGGCGGTCACTCGCGATGTCGAGACACGCAACCGGTGGGGGAATGAGGCCTTGAGCCTTCAATTTTATCGGCCGATCGGCCGGCGCGCATATCTGCAGTCCCTACTTGCCGGCAGCCACTATCGCAGCTTCTTCGGGAAAGATGACTTTGTATTCACGCGCATCAACAATCAGACGGGGCAGCCGAGAAATTTCATCTTCCCATTCGAGTACGAAAATGAGTTGTTCGATCTACAATGGGCCGAGTTTCTCAATCTGACGCCGGCGTATTCGGGTCAATGGACGATGGGGATGGCCGCGAACTATTACGCCCTGTTTTACCATGAGCGTTCGGCGAGCCGGCCGGAGTTTCAGGAAGATTATTTTGCCATCCAGGGTGATGCTTTTGTGCAGTATGAAACAACGGATCTGGAATATGTCGATCTTCACCTCGGCCTCCGGAGTCACTATTTCACGCAGGGGAACACCTTCAAACTGTCGCCTCGCGCGCAAGTGACGGTGTTACCGGGCAAACCGATTTCGTTTAAGCTCGGGTTTAGCAAGAATTACCAGTTTTTACACCACCTCTATCTTCAGAACACGAACAGCGCGAGCGTGTGGATCATGACCACGGGGGCATCGAAGCCCAGCGAGGTCAACAACCTCACGGCCGGCGTATACATCAAACCGCACCGTTCCGCCTCGCTGCAAGTCGAGGCCTACTCGCGAAATCACGCGAACATCCGGCGTCACGAAATCAACGCGCCTGCGGGCATCACCACCGCCAACGACAACCGTTTTGTGCCCTGGTTTTCGGATAACAGGGCGTATGCGACAGGTATCGAGGCGATGTACCGTCAGCTGATCGGTACGATCAGCTGGACGTCCAGTTATACCCTGTCTCGGGTAGAGTTGCAGAACGGGCGTGTCAATCAGGGAGAGCGGTTTCCGGCGGAGTGGGATCGGAGGCACCAGTTTTCATCGCATATCGCCATCCCCTTGCTTCGCACGTTCACGGCGTACGCCACCTGGTACTACGCCACGGGCACCCCCAACATTCTGGCGTACGACGATCCCATCGAGCGGGACTATTTGCCCGACTACCACCGGCTCGACGGGGGGGTACGGTTCAGCCGGCCATTCGGGGGTATCCGCGTCGATGCGCGAGTATCGGTTTACAACCTCTACGGCCGGGCGAATACCTGGTACAGGGACCCGGTGCAGGTGTACAATCCGGACCGGCCGGCGCTTGGCTTTTCGTTCGTCAATGTAGACGTATACGACCTGGGTTTACAGCCTTCGTTCGACCTGTCGGTCTCCTGGTAACGTTCATCGTTTGGCCGGCGCCTCGGGCGCAATGCGATAGAAGCGCCCGGAGAAGCTATTCTCCCACTCCTCCTTCATCTTTCGGTGGTGGTAGTTTTTGATCCATTCGGTGGTGAGCAAGAAGGCACAGTGCGGGCACTCGAAATAGGTCTGGTCCGGCGCGTCGAACCGAAGGTTGCAGTTCGGACAGGGGACATCGAGTCGCAGTTCGTCTTTGTTTTGCTTCCAGTATCGATCCAGGGCCTCCTGGGCCGCCGTGCGGTAACGGCGTTCCGCGGCGCGCCCGATCAGTTCCACCACGCCATAAAGCGCAGCAAAAAAGACGAGCACGATCAGCGTGATGCTCACAAAACCCAGGGCTGTCATGGAATTTCCTTTTAACCTAGCGTGCGAAAGCAGAATAACAGCGGCGTGGGCCAACCTGCCAGATGGAATACGTTAGCAGGGTACGCCCGGGAAACCAAGCCGTTTCGCTTTTTATATTCTTCTCTTACCAACGAGCCGCTTTCGCGGCTATTCGACAAACAAATCGATGCCTCCCGCCCCTCTCAGGCCGGCCCTCCCGATTCCAGGACCGACAGAGCGTACGTCCACGGCACTGTGACTGGCTCGCTGGGCTCGTTAAGCATCGGTTGTATGGAGAAAGCCGTCAGATCGATCACGAGATCAAACAACCGACCGGGGTAGGCCACCGGCGCCGGGTACGTCGAGCGGACCCGGTGGATCCCATCGGGCACGGCCGTGGCGATCTGCCATCCTTCATGGAGTGCAAACCACCCCACGACCTGGTCTGACAGGCCGGCCAGCAGCTGATCGAAAGCGGATTTTCCTTCGTGGCGATCCGCGCGGGCGACCTCTGCATGCGCCGGCCATGCGGCGACGGCCAGTTCAAGCCTGGCGCGTTGCGGATCAATGCGTCCGACCACGAAGAAGGGCTGCCGGGTGGGTTCTGTGACCGGAGTGAAGAGAGCTCCCAGGGATGACAGGTTCCACTCCACCGCAAACCGGCTGACACCGGACCGGGCGGCGATCCACGGCAGCACGTCCTCCGCCAACATACGACCCGAGGCTTCCGGAGGAACGATCGCAAGTGGCATCCAGTGGGTGTCGGGAGGGGCGGAGAACGCCACGGGGTGGTGGAGGACCCGAGGGAAGAAGCCGATACGGCGTAGGGTGAGTGCGACGGGTTCGTTGGGAGCGCAGGTGCCTGGTGCGAGGACACAGATCGATTCGCGGAGGCGTATCCATTCGACGAGGGCGGCGAAGGCCGCTACGCCGGCGGGCTCCACGGCAATAAGCGGCGAAAGATCGAAGCTGAAGCGGTCCGCCCGCAGTGCATTGGTTTCGCTCAGTACCTGGCCGATCACACTGTAGATAGTTCGCGCGCTGAGGTAGGGAGGTAAAAAGATCCGCATGAGGTGGGCCGGTTGCGTTGAGGGCATATATCCTTCAAGACGCAACGCGAGGCCGCCGCATACCCTCCCGGCAAATAAAAAAGGGGCGCCCTTAAACGGGAACCCCTGGAGGTGACGGGCGGATTCGAACCGCCGTAGAAGGTTTTGCAGACCTTTGCCTAGCCACTCGGCCACGTCACCGGCTTAAAGCACGTTTCAGACAGAGCCGCCGGGCGAACATGGCGCGCCCGGCAGGGCTCGAACCTGCAACCTGCGGATTAGAAGTCCGCTGCTCTATCCAGTTGAGCTACGGGCGCAACAGAACACTGATCCAACACGATGTCGGGGCGGCAGGATTCGAACCTGCGACCCTCTGGTCCCAAACCAGATGCGCTACCGGGCTGCGCCACGCCCCGAACGGCGGTCTCGCGAACTAGATGTTCGCCTTCGCCGCGGCCAACTCGCTCTGCAAGTCGTCCGCATTGACCATCTTATGAACGAAGCGGTACTGCCCGTTCTCCTTCTTGTCCGCGGTGATAATCTTGGCCATCTTGATGGTGACCTTGTTCTTACCGCGGTCCGTACGCTGGTTCTTACTAACTTTCTTAGCCATAGCTTCACCTCGTGATGCTGGTATAACGCAAGATCCGACTTAAGCGATACGCCCGCCGGATGCCACCTGATTATTCTACCGAGTGCCGAGCCGGCGACCGCCGGCCAGGCATACCTGACTTCGCTTACTTGATCTCCTTATGGAGCGTCATCTTGCGAAGCACCGGGTTGTACTTCTTCAACTCCATGCGGGCCGGCGTATTACGCCGGTTCTTGATCGTGGAGTAGCGGGAGGTGCCGGGAGCTTCGGTGCACTCCAGAATCACCTTGATCCGAGTTTCTTTTCCTTTTGCCATTGCCGTATAGCCGAGCTAACAGAGTGGATGGGGGCGTGGAGGGTCCGCGATCAGACGCGAACGCCCTGGGCGCGCGCTTCTTTCAGAACAGCCGCGATGCCGTTCTTGTTGATCGTCTTGATCGTCTGCGCGGAAACCCGCAACGTGATCCACCGCTTCTCTTCCGGAATATAGAACCGCTTCTTCTGCAGATTCACGTTGAAACGCCGGCGAACCTTGTTATTCGCATGCGAAACGTGATTCCCCGACATAGGGCCCTTACCGGTGATCTGGTCTTTCCGTGCCATGATATGGCCTTTCAGCACTGAGTGATTGTATCGGACAGAAGGGCTTAAAATAAGCACCCTGTGGAAAAGTTTCGGCTTTACCGAACGTTCGTTATTAATCTCCGATTCGGACGGCGTCCGCCGGCTCGATCGCGGCGGCGCGGAGCGAGGGATAGATGGCGGCAGCGATACAGAGCCCGAGCGCGACCACCACGATGAGTCCGACATCGAAGCCGCGGATGGCGATCGGGTACGCGTCCAGGATGAAGGACTCCGCCTCGGCCATCGGCACCAGGTGCAGATGGTGTTGCGCAAGCGACAGGCCGAGGCCAAAAAAGAGGCCGACCCCGGTGCCGATCGCGCCGATCAGGGCGCCTTCCGTCAGGAAGATCGTCAGCACATTGCGCCTGGACACCCCCATTGCTTTCAGGACCCCAATGTCGTGGCGTTTCTCGATCACCACCATCGTCAGCGACCCGACGATATTAAACGCGGCGACGACTACGATGAGGAAGAGAACGAGCGAGGCACCCCATTTCTCGAGTTCCATCACCTCGTAGAGGGACTTCTTGAGATCGTACCACGTAAAGATCTCCACGCGCGCGGTATCCAGGCGAGCGGTCAGGAGCTCCTTGACCTCGGCGGCGCGGTTGAGGTCGTCCAGGCGGAGTTCGATGCCCGAGACGCGGTCGTTCATCCGGTACAGGCGTTGTGCTTCGGCGAGGTCGATAAACACGTGCGTCTCGTCGTATACCGGCTCCATTTCATATAAGCCGCGGACCTCGTACGGGCTGGAGGGCATGGCGCCAAGCAGCTGGGTCATCATGCGCTCGATACCCGGCGCCGTCAGCAGATAGACGCTGCTGCCCCGTTCCTCTCCGGTAGACGGGAGACCCTCGGCCGTCGCGGGCGGAAACAGCCCCAGGCTCTGCCCCAGATTCCGGCCAACGACCACGCCGGCCCGGCCGGCGCGCCGATCCAGATCGAATGCGCCCATAGTCGTCTTCTCCACCACATCGCTCACCTTGCCCGCCGACGCCGTTTCTACGCCGCGCACGATCACCACCCGGTTCATGTCGCTCATCCCCTCCATGACCAGGAGCGCCTTGCCCTGCACATAGGGCGCAGCGGAAATCACATGAGGGAGGGCCGCCGCGATAGCGAGCAACGAATCCGATGGCACCGGCTCGCGGTTGTCCACAGCGACGATGCGGACATGGGGATCAAGCCCGACCAGCAGCCCGCGCACCACCTCCGAGAAGCCATTCATCACGGACAAAACGACGATGAGCGACGCCACGCCCAGCGCGACACCGAACACCGAAATACCCGTGATGATCGAGATCAGCGTGACGCGTCGGGGACTGAACAGGTAGCGGCGCGCGATGAGCAGGCGGTAATCCACGTAGGCAAACTGGGATGGTGCGGGAGGGGCGCCTCGGCCGGCATGGCTACAGAACAAAGCTTTCCGGCTCAAGTTCTCACCAGACTGTTCAGCGACGCCTCCGCCATGAATCGTCTCTTCCTCATCCTCCTCATTCTACCCGCGGCAACAGGCGCCTACGCACAGGAGGCCGGCGAGGCAGACTCCCTGGCCACCGCATATGGCACGGGCGCCGGCCTGGAGGTGGTCATCACCAACAGCGGGTTTGGGCTGGGGGCGTACGTCAACGGGGCCATTGGCACACGCACATCCCTCGCGGTGGACCTCAACATCGGCTCCGAAAAAAGTGAGCGTGAGGTCAAGTTCATCGGCATCGGCCAGAACTTCATTCCGGACAAAGCGAACTATTTCCTGCGTATCCCCGTGCGTCTGGGTATCCAGCGCCGGCTGTGGAAAGAGCATATCGAGGACAATTTCAGGCCCTACACCCAGTTCACGTTTGGCCCCACACTCGGCTGGGTCTACCCGTATTTCGACGACGACAACGACAATGGGTCCTACGACTCCGGCGAGCGGCGCTACGAAGGGTTTGGGTCGCTGCTGAAAGGAGAATTACGTTTCGGCATTGGCGGGATGGTTGGGTTGGGGGCTCATTTCGGCGAGAGCACCCGTGTCGCCCAGGGTATGCGGGTGGGCTATAGCTTCAATTACTTTTTCGACCCGATCCAACTCCTGGAGATCGATGAAGCCACCACGCCGGCCCGATTCTTCGGCACCCCATCGATCAGCATTACGTTTGGACGGTTGTTCTAGCTGATGTTAATGGTCGATAGTTAATGATCGATGCCTAACCATCGACCATCGATCAGACATTAAACCGAAACAGCATCACATCGCCGTCTAGCACCACGTATTCCTTGCCTTCGGAGCGCATGAGGCCGGCATCTCGGGCGGCGGCTTCCGTGCCGAGGGTGATATAATCCGAGTATTTGATGGTCTCGGCTCGGATGAAGCCGCGTTCGAAATCGCTATGGATCACGCCGGCGGCCTGTGGGGCTTTGGTGCCAATCGGAATGGTCCAGGCGCGGGCCTCCTTCGGGCCGGCGGTGAAGTAGGTGATGAGGCCGAGGAGTGAGTAGGCCGTGTGTACCAGTCGGTCCAGGCCGGCTTCATCGAGCCCCATATCATTCAGGAACGCCGCGCGTTCGGAGGGCTCGATCTCGCCCAGTTGGGCTTCGAGTTCGGCGCAGACGACGATGACGGCGGCGTTTTCCGCTGCCGCGATCTGGCGCAGTGTCTCGACATACGCATTGCCGTCCGGCAGATCCGATTCCCTGACGTTGGCGGCGAACAGTACGGGCTTCTGAGTGAGGAGGAACAGCGACTTCATCCACTCCAACTCCTCTTTTTTTACCTCCATCGCGCGGGCCAGCAGCGGCGTCTCGAGGTGGGCCATCACCCGTTCGTAAAATGCCAGCTCCGTCTGCACCTTTTTGTCGCCCGTCTTGAGCAGTTTGCGCGTCCGGTCGATGCGTTTCTCTGCCGTCTCCATGTCCTTCAGCAGGAGCTCCGTGTGGATGATCTCCACGTCGCGCGCGGGGTCCACCGATCCTTCGACGTGGGTGACATTTTCGTCGTCGAAGCAGCGAACGACGTGTATGATCGCGTCTACTTCGCGGATATGCGCCAGGAACTGGTTGCCCAGGCCTTCTCCCTTTGAGGCGCCGGCGACCAGGCCGGCGATGTCCACAAACTCGATGGTTGCCGGCACCAGCTTGGCCGATCTGGCCGTCTCCGCCAGACGGGTGAGGCGGGGATCGGGCACGGCGACCACCCCGACATTGGGTTCGATGGTGCAGAACGGGTAGTTGGCGGACTCGGCGCCAGCATTGCTCAGCGCATTAAAAAGCGTGGATTTACCGACATTCGGAAGACCGACGATGCCGCAACGGAGAGACATGAACGTTCAGATTGCGTGAGTGATGGCGGATGGGGCGCAGAAAGCAAGCGCAAGGAATAACAGCGTCGCGCGAATGTTCCGTTACGCCGGCGTCAGCCTATGTAGTTTACCATCACGAACTCCCGCTCCGGCAAGCGGACACCACAGAGGCGCCCCATGCCCGGATACATGTAATACACGCAACCGGTATCGATGCTGATCAACTGGCGGTGGTTGATCGGCTCAGGGTGGGGTGTGTGCCCGCAGACGACCGTTTTCTCCCATACCAGGAAGCGCGCCGAGAAGTGCGAGCGATCCCACAGGAAGGTCTTCTCAGACGGGTGGCGGAGGTTTTCGGCGACGCTTATATGGGGTTGGAGGCCGGCGTGTACAAAAAAGAACTCCCCAGTGTCCAGATAAAGCTTTGTATCGCGGATGAACTGCAGATGGGATTCGGGAAGAGACTCGCGACCGGATCCATCCGCGTAGCTTTTCATGGTTTGCCGGCCGCCGTTGAGGTACCACACCTCGTCGTCGTGCCGGTTGCCGTCAAAGTGATTGAGGAGAAATACTTCGTGATTGCCTCGCAAAAACGTACAGGGAACGGTTTCGGCGAGCGTGATCAACCGATCGATCACTCCCTTCGAATCGGGCCCGCGATCGATATAATCCCCGATAAACACGAGGTGATCGTCTTCTCGGGGGGAGAGTTGTTCCAGAAGGGCATCGAGCGTTTTTACACACCCATGTATATCCCCGATCGCAATGAGGCCCATTTATCCGATCACAAGATGGCTTAAAGATGGCGCCAGAAAACACGCCGGCGCCTTTTTACGTGACGATTCGGCTTTGAATCGTATCCATGCCGACCAGCCCACGCCCTGATTTTTTCAGCTTTCCCTCTTTCTGCAGATCGAGAAGCACGGCATCCAGGATGCCATTGATGAACTTACCGCTTCGCGACGTACTGTACTTCTTGGCCACCTCGATCGCTTCGTTGATGGATACCTTGGGCGGGATGTCCTCGAAGGATAAGAACTCGCAGATCGCCATGACCAGGAGGAGGCGGTCGATCAATGCAATACGCGAGACCTCCCAGTTCTGCGTATGATTGGCGATGATTTCGTCGGCCACATCAAAGAAATCGAGCGAACGGAGAAAAAGGGCCGTAGCAAACTTCAGATTAGCTTCGCTCTCCTCCAAATCGGGCTTCAGCACTGTGTTGATGCAGTGTTGAGGGTCCCCGCCGGCCAGCTTGTAGGCATACAGCGCCTGCATGACCCGCTCTCTCACAATGCGTCGGCTGCTCATACCGCGTCACATCATCGTTGAAAATTGTGATGGATGCTTACCTGCACCGTGCATGATGCACGACTCAACCGGGAGGTGGAGGCCGCAAACTAAACCGGTGGTTACAATTCATCAATACACGAATGGTTCTCATCAGTGGGGGGGATTTCACCCCATGTTCTAAAAAAATCCAGCTTCCGGTATGCGCCATCGGGCCGGTCGAGGGTATGCCGGCCCCCAAAAAAGCGTCTTGAAGGGAAAAGGAGATCCCCACCATGACGCCTCGCCTCCATCGATATCCCGCCCTCTACCTCGCCCTGGGGCTGGCTACGGGCGTTGTGGTGGGTCGTCTCGTGCCGGCGAGCGTGATGCCCCTGTGCCTTGGCGCCGGTGTGGCATGCGCCGGGACGGCCCTGGCCGTGTTCACGTTCTTCCGCAAGACCTTCATTTCCCCGGCGCCATTACTCGCCACCGCGCTGGTCGTGATCGCGGCCGTCTGGCTTGGAGCGGCTGGTTATATGGCGCGATATGGCTATGCGTCGTCGGATGAGGTAGCCCGCCGGATAGGCCTTCTCTCCCCCGAGACGCTGCTTCACGGCCACGTGGTGAGTGCACCGCGGCGGGATTCGGTGCGGACGGGGTTTACCTTGGAGTTGGAGGCGGTCGGGCCGGAAAAAGACCCGGTTCGAGGCCGCGTCCGCCTTACGCTACGAGAGGCTATGCCGGAGTTGGGGGCCGGCCAGCGCATCGAAGTGAAAGCCCGGCTGGCCGTCCCTTCCGAACGCCGCAACCCGGCTGACTTTTCGTATCGGGAGTACCTGCTGCGCCAGGGTGTGCGGAGTGTCGGGACGGTGCCCTCCCGGTCCGATATCCACATCGTCGATCAGCCTCGCCCGGTCGCCCGGTTTCTGGGTCGGCTCAGGCGCTTCATGCTCACCGCTCTCGGGCTCCATGTGGTGCATCCGGAAGCTCGCGCCATTCTGGAGGCGCTGCTGACGGGCAGCCGGGACAACATGGACGAGGAGCGTCGCGGACAGCTCGCGCGGACGGGTCTGGCTCACTTGCTGGCTGTATCCGGATTACACGTGTTGCTGGTGGGCATGCTCTTGTACCGTCATCTGGGGCCATTTGCCATTCGGGCCGGTCTGGGATGGCGGGGTATGGAGTGGTTGCGCAGTGTGCTGACCTTGCTGGTACTCACGTGCTACGCCCTGCTGGTGGGGGCGGCCCCTTCGGTTGTGCGGGCCGTCACGATGGCCGGCGCCTTTCTGGGCGGCCACGTCCTCCAGCGGCCGAGTTACCCGATCAACGCACTGAGTGTGGCGGGGGCGGTATTGCTGATCGTAAATCCCGGGGTCCTGTTTGATGCCGGCTTCCAGCTTTCGTTTGCCGCCGTCGCCGCGATTGTGCTGTTTGTGCCGGCGTGGCAGGAGGCACTGCCCGAGGCCTGGCGCGCCGGGAAGGTGCGGACCTGGTTGGTGGATATGGTGTTGGTGTCCGCCGCCGCGACACTCGGGACGGCCCCGGTGATGATGCATCAGTTCGGGCAGGTCGCCCTGGCTGGCATCCTCCTTAACATCCCATCGATTCCCGCCGCATCGCTCGCTCTGGCGTGTGGTATTCTGACCCTGCTCGCTAGCCCGATGAGTTTGGGTGTGGCTTCCGCCTTTGGCGCCGTGGCAGAGACCGCCTCCCTGTTTGTGTTATCCGTTGCCGCCTGGGGGGATCGCTGGATGCCGCTGCTCAATGTATCACTGGCGCTCATCCATCCGCTGCCGGCTGCGGCGCTGGTTGCCGGTGTGGTGGCGCTGTATACAGCGATGGCCGCCCGCTGGCGCTGGCGGGCAGCCATCGCGGCCCTCGCGTTGTTCGCCAGCCATCAATTCGGCTCCGTCCTGCGCGCCCCTGAACTGTCCGTTGTATACCTCGACGTCGGCCAGGGCGACGCCGCGCTGGTACGGATGCCCGGAGGACGGACGCTACTCGTCGACGCCGGCCCCGCCGACCCGTATATCGATCAGGGCGAGCGGACGTTGTTGCCCCATTTCCGTCGGTATGGCCTCCGTCGGATCGATGACGTGGTCATCACCCATCCGCACAACGACCACATGGGGGGGCTCCCAACGTTGCTACGGGGGGTGCGGATCGGCCGGCTGCTCGTCAGCGGCGCCGCGTATACCAGCGACCTCATGGAGGAGGTGGACCGCCTGGCCGATAGCCTGGGCGTTTCGGTACAGGTGTTGAGTGCCGGCGACACCCTGGCGCTGGATCCCACAGTCCACGTGTTCGTGGCGGGCCCGGCGCCGGCGTTGCGCGCGCATGAGAATGTAAACGAGTCCTCGGTCGTGCTGCGCCTCCAGTATGGCGAATCGCGATTCCTGTTCACCGGCGACGCAGAGGAAGAGGGGGAGCGGGCCCTCGTTGCCCGATACCCTCATCTGCTAGCCTCCGATGTGGTCAAAGTGGGCCATCATGGTTCCTCCACCAGCAGCGCGGCGTGGTTTGTCCCCTACGTGGCCACGGAAGCCGGGGTGGCCATTGTAAGCGTGGCGAAGCGCAACCGGTACGGATTACCGGACGAAGAGGTGATCGCGCGCTGGCCGGCCCACGGGATGCTCCTGTTCCAGACCTCGGAGGAAGGGGCCATCTGGCTCGTGAGCGATGGGAAACACATCGTCCGCCGGGACTGGCGCGCCGATTGACCTGACAATCATTCCCCGCCCTCCCTCAACTCTCCAGGAACAGCGGAATCGGGCTGTCTTCGAGGAGCGATTCCGTGGTGGATCCGAACGCCAGCTTCTGGAGCATGTGTTGCGAATGGGCGCCGGCGACCACGAGATCGGCCTTAAAAGCGACCGCATAATCCAGGATCTCTTTTTTAGGCTCGTCGCCAACGATACTCAGCCCCTTTGCGCGGAAGCCGTGAGCTCCCAGATAGCCGGTCGCCAGGGTGAGGAGGAGTTCGGATTCCGTATGTTCTCGCTCTCGGGAGACGTGCACCACCTGGATCTCCAGGTCCTTGCCGAACGGGTTAAACTGGGCAAATCGCTGCATGGCGCGGGCGGAGGCCACGCTGCGATCGTAGGCGATCACAACCCGCGTGATGGGCAGGTGGACGTTGCCGACGATGAACACCGGCGCGGAGGTCCCTTTCACGATCCTGACCAGCGTTTCCGTACGTACGTTCGGGTGGCCATAGAAAAAATGAGGGTCTCGACCGATGATGAGTAGGTCGTGGTATTTCATATCCTCCAGAATCCGATCGAAGGGTACGCCTTCCTGGACTTCCTCCCGATGGCGTACGCCGGCGTCTGAAAGGGCGGCGTTGAACTGTCCGATCAGTTCCAGCGCACGAGCCCGGGTTTCTTTTGTGAGCCGTTCCCGCAGCCGCTCCGCGTAGTACATGCTGCCGATTCCGCCACCGGCGGTACTCGAACCGATAGCTTCCAGGTCGATACAGGCAATTCCTGTAACTTCGGCATCGTGGAGTTGAGCGATTTCGATCGCGTATCGACTGGCGATCGGGGTATCGGCGTCCGGGTCCAGGGCAACGAGGATGCGTTTGATCATGGTTCGGCGAGGCGAGGTGGTAGAAAGTGCCAGAAGGCGGGAAAGTCTTGCTTATCCACACATCCGGAGATCCCTATTAGTAGATAAGTTAATATATAAGGGTAATAGGGATAGTAGTAGGGAATGTGGAAAAGTGGACAAACAGGTTGTGCACGTTCCCGTTCTGGGGATGTTGGAAAGTACGACCTCTATCCCCCGAATCTCCACAGGTATTGACCGTTGTGGTGTATCGGTTTTCCCCCTACGCCGGGCCGATGTGTGAAAGCTTTCCACGTATCCACAGCTTTCCACATGAGGGCAGGCGTTTGGGGGGCGTTGGTTGTACACATGCGAGGTGGTTGTGGATTGGTCGGGACATGTTGTTGGCCGGCGGCACTTTTTTCCACCGGTTCACACATCGTCCGTCGCCGTCTTCGCGGCGAGGCGGTTTGGCACCACTTATCCACAGGGTTGTACACCAATCCACACGTTGTTTTGGAACGTTCCTGGCGAAATTCTCTTGAGCCGGGGCGGTGAGGAAACACCGCGCTCCTCCGGGCATGTTGTAGGCGCCGTCGTGCGCCTTTATTCCTTTTCACGCGAGCTTGCATGCAACCCAGCGTCCCCTTTCTACCTTCCGCGGAGTCCGACGAGGGCAAGAAGTTTGGCACCTTCCAGGGCGTGTTTCTGCCTACCCTGCTTTCGATCCTGGGCGCCGTGATGTATCTGCGTGTCGGCTGGGTGGTGGGAAATGCCGGGCTGTTGGGCGGGTTGCTCATCGTCCTGATGGCCAATACTATCACGTTCTGCACGGGGCTGTCCATATCGACGGTGGCGACCAACATCCGAGTGGGAGCCGGCGGGTCGTTCTCGATCATCTCGCAGGCTCTGGGGCTTGAAGTTGGCGGAAGCGTCAACATCCCCCTGTACATCGCGCAATCGATCTCGGTGGCTTTTTATATTTTTGCCTTTACCGAGGGGTGGTTAACGATTTTCCCGGCTCACCCACCCGTGATCGTGCTTTTTGCGGCCTATGCGGCGTGTTTCATGGTGGCGTATATCAGCATGGGATTCGTGGCGAGGCTTCGCTACACGATCGTGTTTGTGATCGCCCTCTCGCTTGTTGCCGCCTTTATGGGGACGTTTGCTCCGTTCCGGGAAACCCCGCTCGAGCGGCCCGAACTGTGGGGCAGCTTCTCCCAAGGGTCGTTCTGGGTGGTGTTCGCCGTTTTTTTTCCGGCCGTTACCGGCATTCTCACGGGGGTTAATCTCTCGGGAACGCTTAAGAATCCGCGCATCAGCATACCCGCCGGCACGATGGGCGCGATCATCCTTTCGCTGATCATCTACCTTTCCCTGGCCTACTGGGTATCCATCGTGGCCACGCCGGAGGAGTTGGTGGGCAATCTGGCCGTAATGGTGGAGAAGGCGGCGTTTGGATGGGCGATCCAGGCCGGTATTCTGGCGGCCACCTTTTCGGCGGCGCTCAACTCACTTGTCGGAGCGCCGCGGGTATTACAGGCCATGGCGGCGCACGACGTGGTGCCGTTCGGGAAGAAGCTGGCGAACGTGTCGCGTACGGGGGAACCCCGTCCGGCACTTTATCTGACCGGCTTGATCGGTGTGGCTACGATCCTGTTTGGCCTATCGGGAGATGGCTTAAACCGAATTGCCCCGCTGATGACGATGTTCAACCTGATCACCTATGCCGTCTTAAACGCGGTCGTGTTGATCGAACAGTCGCTTCGTCTGACCAGTTTTCGGCCTTTGTTCGTCATCCCACGGCTGGTTCCGTTGGTCGGGCTGGCCGGCTCGGTGTCGGCGATGTACCTCATCAACCCGATCTTCAGCCTGGTGGCGACGGTCGTGATCTTTTTTGTATACCAGTTTATCTCGAAGCGGCGTCTGACCACTCCCTGGAGCGATGTACGGAGCGGCATGTTCGTGACGGTGGCGGAATGGGCGGCGAAGCAGACGTTGAGTCTCCCTTCGGGTCAGGACCGCGCCTGGAAGCCGAGCCTGCTCGTGCCCGTCCAGTCCGCCGCGGCCATCCGGTATAGCTACCGGTTTCTGGGGGCGATCACCAAGCCGAATGGTTCAGTCCACATCGTGGGCATTTATTCGGACGAGACGAAGGAGCACCTCGCCGGCCTCCACAGTTATCGGCAGGCGTTCGCAAACGACGGCATTTTCACCCGCATCGCGCTGCTCCAGTCCAGGGGTTTCCGCTACACGTTGCAGACGGCGATGGAGATGTCGACCAGCTCTTTTTTCCGGCCCAATACCCTGTTTCTACCGATCGTGCCGGAGATGACGCGAGGCAAGCTTCAGTTCATCGCCGAGCAGGCGGCGCTGAACCAACTCGGATTGATCCTGTATGTCGATCGCCCGGACACGGCGCTGGGTCAGGAGCAGACGATCAACGTGTGGATGCGCGAGCAGAGCCCGGAGTGGCAGATCGGCCTGCGGTTGCCCAACCTCGACCTGTCGCTCCTGCTGGCCTATCAGCTGGCGCGGAACTGGAACGGGCGGATCAACCTGATCACCGTCGTTGCCGACGCTTCGGAGAAAGCCAACGCCGAACACTATTTGCGTTCGCTGATGGATCTGGGGCGGATGCCGGCGTCCACCGTACCCATCGTAGGCGTAGGGGTCTTCGACGCCTTTCTCAAGCAGGTCCCCCAGGCCGATATCACCATCTTCGGCGTGCAGGAACACGTCGACCTGGCGTTTATCTCCCGGATGCCCGAGCGCACCGAGTCGTCCTGCATTTTTGTCCGGGACTCGGGGTATGAGAGTGCGCTGGTGTGAGGGGTGTGGGAGTATGGGGTGTGTGAGTTGGGGGTATGCTACTTCAAGAGCGTCTACCCACACCCCCATCCTCCCATACCCGATCACGGCTTCCCGAGCAGACTGAACATCTCCTTTTTATAGGCTTCGACGCCGGGCTGATCGAACGGGTTGACGCCCAGGAGGTAGCCGCTGACGGCGACGGCGTGTTCGAAGAAGTAGTAGGCGGCGCCGATCGTGTTCGGCGAGATGTCTTTCAGCCAGAGCGTCATGTTCGGGACGCCGCCATCCGTATGGGCTTTGGCGGTGCCTTCGTAGGCCTTTCGGTTGATTTCCGAGTAGGTCTTGCCGGCGAGGTAGTTGAGTTTGTCGAGATTCCCCTCGAGCGCCGGCACCACCACATCCCCCTCGTCGTCTTCGGCCATGAGGAAGGTTTCGATGAGTTTGCGCTGGCCTTCCTGGACGTATTGCCCGACCGAGTGGAGGTCCGTAGAATACTGGAGGGACACCGGGAAGAGGCCTTTATGCTCCTTGCCCTCGCTTTCGCCGAATAGCTGCTGCCACCAGCCGCCGATGCCGCTAAGGCGCGGCTCGAAGGTCGCGAGCACCTCGGTGGCGTAGCCGCGCTGGGCGAGCAGGTACCGGTAGCCGGCGTACTGCAGGGCAATGTTGTCCTCCGTGGCCTCCGAGTAGGTCTTACAGGCCGAAACGGCCCCATAGAACAGCGAGCGGATATCCACGCCGGCCACGGCGATAGGCAACAGCCCGACGGGCGTGAGGACCGAGAAGCGCCCCCCTACATCCGGCGGGATGACGTATTTCTTGTAACCGCGTTCTTTCTGGAGCTGATTCAGCACCCCGCTGTCGGGGTCGGTAGTGACGATGATGCGCTCGTTGACGTCCGTATACCGCTCTTCCATCCAGGCCCGCAGGAAGCGGAAGGCGAGCGCCGGTTCGAGCGTGGTACCGCTTTTGGAGATGACGTTCAGGTAGACCGATTTGCCTTCCAGGTGCGCGAGGAGCTGGCGGATATACGCGCCGCTCATGTGGTGGCCGGCGAAGAGGAGTTCGGGGCTCTCCTCGCGATCATCCGCCAGGGCGCCGCCGGTTGTGGAGGCCATGGCCGGCCTGGCGTTGAAGTAGGGCGTGAGGGCCTGGATCGTGGCCATCGAGCCGAGGTACGAGCCCCCGATGCCGATAGTGACGAGGACGTCGGCTTTCCGGCGAATCTCGTCGGCCTTGGTCGCGATATCCTCCAGGAGCGCGTCGTTAGGCTGCAAGAGCAGGTCTCTCCAGCCGAGGAATTCGCTACCTGCGCCGCGCTTCTCGAGCAGGGTGCGGTGTGCGGCCACGATGCGCGGGCGCAGGGCGGCCAGGGCATCTTTTTCTAGAAATGCTGCGGCTGAAGCGGTCTGGAGACGAATCATGGACGTTCCTCAGGGGATACAGGGGTGTAAGTAGTACATTGGGGATGAACTTACGTCGATAATCGCCAGAATCAGCCGGCACTTTATGCAAACGCTTATCTCCGTCGAAAATGCCCGATTAATTGTACTCGATGCCGTGCGCGTGCAGCCCGTGGAAACGATTGATTTTGACGCGAGCCCGGGGCGGACGCTGGCGGAGGACATCGTGAGCCAGGACGACATCCCGCCCTTTGCGAACTCGGCGATGGACGGGTTTGCGCTGCTCGCGGAAGACGTGGCCGGCGGCGTGGCGAGTCTGGAGGTGATCGACGACATTCCCGCCGGCGCGGTTCCATCGCGCGAGGTAACCCGCGGGACGTGTGCCCGGATCATGACTGGCGCCCCGGTCCCCGCCGGCGCCAACGCCATCGCGCCCGTGGAATGGACGGAGGCGTTGCCGGATGGGCGCGTACGGATCAAGCGGGCCCCCGCGCCGGGTATGCATGTGCGGCCGGCCGGTCAGGACGCGCGCCGAGGTCAACGGATGATGGCCTCCGGCGAGGTCGTCACCCCGCCCGGCATCGGGATGCTGGCGACCCTCGGATACGCCCGAGTGGCCGTGCGCAAGGCGCCGGTCGTGGCCGTCATCGCGACAGGCGACGAGCTACTCCATCCATCCGAGCCGCTGACGCCGGGCAGGATTCGGAACTCAAGCGGCTACGCGCTTTGCGCGCAGGTCGCGGCCGCCGGCGGGGAGCCACTTCCGCCGCTGCTGGCGCGGGACACCGCAGACAGTATCCGCTTGGTGATTCAACAGGCGCTCGTGGCGGATGTGCTTGTGTTTTCGGGCGGAGTCTCCGTCGGCGACTACGACCTCGTCAAGCAACAACTCGACGAGGCCGGCATGGAGTTGCTGTTCTGGAAGGTGAAGCAGCGCCCGGGCAATCCCCTGGCATTCGGGTTGCTGCAGGGGAAGCCCGTGTTCGGCCTACCGGGCAACCCCGTGTCCTCGGCGATGTGTTTCGAGCAGTACGTACGTCCGGCGCTGGCTCGGATGCTGGGGCGAACGACCCTCACCCGGCCGCGCCACCCGGCGATACTGGCCGCGGATACGGCCAAGGTGCCGGGCCTGCACTTCTTCAGCCGGGGCGTCGCTCGATACGAAGCCGATGGCCGTCTCACGGTGCGTGATACAGGCTCCCAGGCATCGAATCTGTACTCGTCGGTGTTGGCCGCCAACTGCATCATTCATCTGCCCGAGTCGTGGGCCGAGGCGAAGGCCGGGACGCAGGTGGAGATCGAATGGCTGACGTGGTAGGCAGGTAGTTATTCGCCGACCTCGTAGTCGACCACAAACGCCCCTTCGAAGATACCCGATCCGCGAAGCAGAGCGCCGAACAGGTCATGCTCCGGATGGGGCAGATAGGCGTCGCGAGCGGCAGCATCGGTGAAGGTGAGCACGTAGACGTGCGTGAAGCCCTGGTTCAGGCCTTCGGGGCTGTTGTTGATCCCGTGTTCAAACGCGGTGATGCCGGGGATCTTCCCTTTCAGCGCGCGGAACGCGGTCGTGATTTCGGCGATCTGGGCTTCGGTGGCATCGGCTTTGTACTTGAAGACGACCACGTGGCGAACGGGGCCTTTCTGATTGGGCTGCATGAAGGCGGCGACGGAGAAGGTGAATGCGGCAAGGAGGAGGACGACAAGCAGTTTCATAGTGGGATGGGATGATGAATGGTCGTGAAGTGGAGCCAATATCGGCAACACAGGGCTTGGAAAAAAGGGGCGCGCCTCTGTTTTGCGTCGTGCGCCGAGAGGCCTCAGCGTGGACTTCCCGCAAAACCTTGTACGGAGGGCTTTCGAGAAGCAGGTTCATGCCCTAGATTGAAAGGAATTCGATCTAAGAACGCTTCGCCAGAGGCCCGCCGGGTCTGCCCCGAACATCGCTCATGCTTTACTTTTTTTGCGCTCGTAAGGACGACCTGTCGCATATTGCCCGTGAGGGGATTGTGGGGCCCGTGAACCTGCTTACCAGTCTTGAGGACGCCGTTGCGGCCTGCGTGGAGCGTATTCTCGTGGTTAACGCGTATGCCCTGGCGGCGCCGGGTGAGGGATTTCCCAACCAGGGCGAGGTCGAATCCAATTTTATTCCCCCCTCGGCGATAGTCAACATCGAACCCTATTACCCACCTCGGGCGATTGTAGCTGCCGGCGGGATTGTCACGCGCCAGGAGGGATCGGGCGAGCCCGAGGTGCTGATGATTTACCGTAACGGGCTGTGGGATCTGCCCAAAGGGAAGCTCGAGGCGGGCGAGTCGATCCCCCAGTGCGCGATGCGCGAAGTGCGAGAAGAAGTAGGGATCAAGGACCTTGTTGTGATTCAGGGACTGGGTGCGACGGTTCATGGGTACGTGCGTAACGAACGATATAGCGTCAAAACGACGTACTGGTACCAGATGACCACGCGGCAGGAGACCTTTACGGCACAGGCCGAAGAAGGCATCGAGCAGGTGGCCTGGAAACCGTGGGGAGAAGCGGTCGACCGGGTAGGGTTCGAGTCCGCTCGCCGGCATCTCGTATGGAGCCGGCCGCTCCTGCGCTTCTGAGGGAGGCCCGGGAAGGTCGGAGGTCAGTTGTAAACGAGGTCGATAACATCGTCCTCGTCCTCAAACTCGTCGTCCGCCAGGTCGTCCTCGTCGAAGAAGTCGTCGTCCAGGTCGTCTTCGTCGAAGAAGTCATCCTCTTCGGCGGCGTCCTCTTCCTTCAGGTCTTCTTCGTCGAAGAAGTTGTCCTTGAGGTCTTCTTCCTCAAAATAATCGTCTTCTTCGAATTCGATGTCCTTGAGGTCCTCTTCGTCGAAGTAGTCGTCATCGGCGAGGAGCCGAGGTTCGGAGGGCCTTGAGGGGGGCAGGGGGGTGTCAAAATGGGCGTGCATAGGGATCCTACAGAGAAACTGGCGTGTGGTGTGGAAGTTGTCCCCGGGAGAGTAAAGGTACGCACGGATCCAATTTTGATCCAAACACGGTCGGGGAGCGTCCTGTCCTATCGAGAGGTTGGAACGTTGCCCGTTGGCGGCGGGTTAGGTTGATTTTTTATGCCGGCGTCTGCGCCGCTGGCCCCATGAGTCTGCTTGCTGATCGTCCATCATGAAAACCGGGTATGCGCCCCCTCCCGAGCCCAAACGCCCACCCAAGAAATTATTGGAAGCGTTGGGCCGGATTTTTCGGCTGAGCCGCCCTTACCGCGGCCGGCTACTGGCGGCGCTGGCGCTCACGCTCGTGTCTGCGGGCGTATGGCTGCTGTTCCCGCTCGGGATGCGAGCCATGGTGGACGCTGTTTTCGAGCAGGCGGACCGCAGCCTGCTCAACCGGATGACGCTGGGGTTGATGGCGTTTTTTCTGGTCCAATCGGCGATCGGATTCGCCGGCTCGTATCTCCTGGAGTGGACCGGCGAGCGCCTGGTGACCGACCTCCGCAAGCAGCTGTACGCGCATCTCCTGAACCTCGATCTGCGGTTCTTTTCAAATCAGCGCACGGGGGATCTGACGTCGCGCCTTACCAATGACGTAGGCACGGTCCGCACCGCCGTGACGTCGTCGTTCGTCGATGCCGTGCGGCAGACGATGATGCTCATCGGGTCCGCGGTGCTGATGGTGGTGTTGGACTGGCAGATGAGTCTTTTCATCTTCATGACTGTTCCGCCCGTGATGTTGCTCGCGCGGTTCTTCGGGGCCAAAATCCGCGTCCTTGCGCGCGACGTGCAGGATCGGCTGGCGGATTCGACCGCCGTCGCCGAGGAGTCGCTCTCGGCCGTGCGCGTCGTCAAGGCGTTCGCCAGGGAGCCGTACGAGGTCAACCGCTTCAACGGGTCGGTGGACGTGCTCTTCAAGACGGCGATCCGGAAGGTGGTGATCACAAACGCGTTCTGGTCGGCCGTAGGCCTGCTGTTCATGCTGGCACTTATCGGCCTGTTCTGGTACGGCGGCGTGTCGGTGCTCAACGGCCGGCTTACCTCGGGCGGTCTGGTGGCGTTTGTCTTCTACGCCTTCAATATCGCGCGGACCGTCGGCGGGATGTCGCAATTGTATACGACGTTCAACAACGCAGCCGGTGCATCGGAGCGATTGTTTGAGCTGTTGGATACGGCTCCCGAGACGACCGATTCGCCGGACGCCCGGCCGTTGCCGGCGGTGCGGGGCGAGGTACGGTTTGCCCATGTACGGTTTGGCTACCGCGAAGACTTCCCCGTGCTGGAGGCAATCGATCGGGTGATCCATCCCGGCGAGAAGGTAGCGTTGGTGGGGCCGAGCGGTGCCGGCAAAACGACGCTAATGAATCTCATCCCCCGATTCTACGACCCCGATGCGGGGCAGGTGATGGTGGACGGGCACGACCTCCGCGACGTCACGCTGGCTTCGCTGCGCGAGCAGATCGCCGTCGTTTCGCAGGATGTGCATTTGTTTAATGCCTCCGTGCGGGAGAACATACGCTACGGCCGGCTCGACGCCGATGACGCGGCCATCGAAGCGGCGGCCGAAGCGGCGAACGCGCGCGCCTTTATTGTCGGGCTGCCTGAGGGGTACGACACGGTGGTGGGCGAGCGGGGTACCAAACTGAGCGGCGGGCAGAAACAGCGCATCGCCATCGCCCGGGCCATCCTGCGCGATGCGCGGATCCTGCTGCTGGATGAGGCCACTTCCTCGCTCGACTCCACCTCCGAGGCGCTCGTCCAGGAAGCGCTGGATCATCTGATGAAAGGCCGGACGACGTTCATCATCGCGCACCGGCTGTCGACCGTTCAGGATGCGGACCGGATCCTGGTGCTGGATCAGGGGCGGATCGTGCAGGAGGGCACGCACGAGGCGCTGTTCGTGCAAGAAGGGGTGTATCGGGAGCTGGCGTCGCGCCAGTTTCGGGACACGCTGGCGCCGGTGGCGCCGGCAGCTGTTTAGCCTAGTTTTCCGCGCGCAGGACTTCCTTCAGCCACTCCCGGGCCATATACCACTCGTTGCGCACCTTTTTGAGCGAGATGCCCAACATCTCCGCGATTTCCTCCTGGGTGTAGCCTCCGAAGTAGCGCATCTCCACGATCTGGCTCTGAAGCGGCTCTTCCTGCGCGAGGCGTTCGAGGGCTTCGTCGAGCGCCAGGATTTCATCGACCCGATCCTGGGTGAGCTGGTAGAGCTCGTCCTCGAAGGGCTCGTGCGCGGCGCCTTTGTTTCGTTTGACTGCGTTGCGCCGGCGGGCGTAGTCGACCAGGTAGTGGCGCATCTTCGTCGCCACGATGGCGAAGAAGTGGGCGCGATTTTTTGCATCGACATGTTCGTCGTCGAGCATCCGTAGGCAGGCCTGATTGACGAGGCCAGTGGGCGTGAGGGTATGGTCCTGCCGTTCGCGCGCGATGTAGCCGCGGGCCATGCGCCGGAGTTCCTGGTAGACCTGGTGGAAGAGCGCGTCGGCCGCGCCGGCCTTGCCCGCCTGCCAGTCGGCGATGAGTCGGGTGACGTTGGCGGAATCGCGAGGCGTGGACATGAGTGTACCTTGTGTGTATCTCACCGAAGATGCGCGAGGATGACATCGTGCACGGCGGTGGCGGCGATGGAGGTCTCGGGGACGAGATGGGCGTGTCGGGTGAGGAGGAAAGGGCGTTCGGCCGGCCCGTCCGGGAGGTGGCCGTGGGAGCCACGGACGACGGAGGCGTCGAGCGGGATCACGTCCATCAAGTAGCGGAAGCCGAGTTTTTTCTGGAGGAGCCGCCGGCCGGCGCGGAGTTTGGGAAGGCGCAGGGCCGGGTCGAAAAACAGCTCGGCGGGGTCGTAGCCAGGTTTACGGTGGATATCCACCGTCCGCCCGAAGTCGGGCGCGCGGTCGTTGTCCAGCCAGTAGTAGTAGGTGAACCACGCGTCGGGATCGGCGATGGCGACGAGTTCGCCGGAGCGCTCGTGGAGGAGCCCGTGTTCACGCTTCCCGTCGGCATCGAGCACCCGGGCGACACCCGGAGTAGCTTCGAGGAGGGCGCGGACATCGTCCAGCAGGGCGGGATTGTTGACGTAGACGTGGGCCAGCTGGTGGTCGGCAACGGCGAAGACCTGGCTGGCGCCGGCGTCGAGCAGTTCTCGTCCCAGTTCGACACGGACGTTGAGCCACTCCTGTTTCCGGAACAGGCGGTTGAGGTGAACCGGGTGTTCGACATCGTGGATGCCGTACTCCGACAGGGCGATCACCCGGATGCCGCGTTTTTCGTAGAACGTGATCAGTTCTTCGCAGAGTGCGTCGATCTCGCGGAGGTCGGTGGCGATGGCCGGGTCCGAGGGGCCGAGGCGCTGGAGGTTGTAATCCAGGTGCGGCAGATACACCAGCGAGAGGGTCGGGGCATGGCGTTCCTCCACCTCCATGGCGGCGCGGGCAATCCACTGGCTGGATCGGATCGTGGTGGCCGGCCCCCAGAACTCGAATAGGGGGAAGACGCCCAGTTTTTCCTGGAGGCTATCGCGCAGGCCGGCGGGTTGCGTGTAGATGTCCGGCAGCTTGAGCCCGTTCGCCGGGTACATGGGCCGCGGCGTCACGCTGAAGTCGGCCGACGAGTACATGTTGTACCACCAGAACAGGTTCGCGCAGGTGAAGTCGGGGTTCGAGGCGCGGGCTGTTTCCCAGATCTTGGGCGCCTGGACGAGTTTATTGGACTGGCGCCAGAACTTGACCTCGCATTCGTCGCGGAAGTACCAGCCATTCGCCACGATGCCATGCCGGGTAGGCCGTACGCCGGTGAGGTAGGTGGCCTGGGCGGAGCAGGTGACGGCGGGCAGGACCGGATCGATGGAGGCCTGCGCGGCCTCGCTGGCCCATGTCGACAAAAACGGTGTATGCTCGCCCAGGAGCGAGGGGGTGAGGCCGACGATGTTGAGGACGACAGTACGGTGCATGGGGGATGGATCAGGGGCGGTTCCAGCGGCCGAGCGTCCACTGGAGTTCGCGTTCGATGGAGGCGCCCAGGTCTACTTTGAGTTCAGCCGGCAACACCTCCCAGGTGTAGGTTTCCACCTCCAGGTGATTACAGAGCTGCTGCTCGTACATCATGCGCAAGGTGGGCTCGATATTATCCCGTGTCGAGGCGAGCGGGCCAAAGCGGTCGGCGAATAGCGGGACGTGGAAGTGGATCCGCCATTCCCGGGCTTCCGGTGAGTGGATGTGCGGCAGCGCGTAGATCAGGTCGTCGAAATGGCGCAGCGATCCGTCGGCGCGGCGTTCGATGACCTGGTGGAGATAGGTTGATTCAGCGTAGGCGGTCAGGTAGTCGGCGATGCGCGTGCGTGCGGTGGCGTCGTCCGGGAGGCCGACCCGGATGGCGGCGCTGACCTGGATCTTACCGATACCGATGCCGTGGTCGACGAACGTCTGGAGCGAGGCGCCGGGTTCTTCGTATTCGACGGCGAAGTGGCAGGTATCGTAGCAGACGCGGATGTGGTGACGGAGGAGCTTTTCGGCTTCGGCGGTGGCCAGGCCGTACGCGCCGGCCAGGAAGGCGGCGCCCTCCGTCCACAGCCAGTCGGTAAAAAAAAGTACGGTTTCGGCCGTATTTTCGATGAGGCAGTCGGGCTCGGGTTCGATATCGAGATGGATCGGCCGGCCGGTACGCGCTTCGATTTCGGCCAGCGCATAGGCGACGCTGGCGTAATGTCGTGTGGACGTGCGGAAGGCGTCCTTGCGGGCGGCGTCGTCGGGCAGCCAGGGCTTGTAGGAGAGCGGGGAGGTCGATATCCCCCCTTCGATCCCCTCTGGCAGCAGGCCGGCAAGGATGTGGGCAAGGCGGACCGTGTAGCCGACGCGGTCCGGCGTGCGCCAGTCGGGCATGTAGACCGTGTCTTTTACCACCTGGCGGTGGAAGCCGCCGAACGGGAAGCCATTTAGGGTGAAGACATACAGGTTTTCCGCCTGGAGCCAGTCGTAAAATGCCATCAGGACGGAGGGCTCGATGAGCGAGCGCGAGGCGTCGTCGGAGAGGCGGAGGCCGAGGCCGAAGGGGGCGTTGGGCGCGAGCCGGCCTGCGAGGGCCGGCACGTAGCGGCGCAGCGTTTCATCGACCTGTGCCCAGGATTCACCGGGGTGGATGTTGCTGCAGTACGACAGGTGGAAGTAGGACTCGGGGCCGGCGCGCATGGGTAGGGATCTAGTTCACGGCAGTTCACGGCAGTTCTCGGCAGTTCTCGGCGATCAGACCGGCATCGTGCGTACGCTAAAGCGCTCTTCCAGGACGCCGATGGCGTCGCGGTATGTAGCGAGATCCACCTCGTGCACTTCGCACGTCGATCCGATGCCTTCGAGCAGCAAGATCGTCAATTGTCCGCCGAGATGCTCTCGGAATTCGGCAAGTCCTTTGAAGAGCGAGCGCGGATGAGCGGCATCGTCCAGGTGGTCCGACAGGGCCGGGTGATAGAGGGCGAAGCCGAGGTCGGTGAACAACGTCAGGATGCGTTCGAGCGGGGCCTTGGCGAGGAGGCCGATGCGGTTGGCGTAGAGGCAATCCAGCGCGATGCCAATGGCCACGGCCTCGCCGTGGCGGAGGCCGAAACGGGAGAGGGATTCGAGGCGGTGGGCGGCCCAGTGGCCGAAGTCGAGCGGGCGGGAGCTGCCTTTTTCGAACGGGTCGCCGCTGGTGGCGATGTGGGTGGCGTGGAGCCGGGCGCAGTGGTAGACGAGCTGTGCCATGGCGTCCGGGTTGCGGGCGGGCGGGGCGAGCCGGCCGGCCTCCTGCTCCAGGAAGGCAAAAAACGCGGGATCTTTGATGAGCGCCACCTTCACCGCCTCCGCCATGCCGGCGCGCCAGTCGCGATCGTCGAGGTCATCCAGAAAATCCAGGTCGTTGAGGACAGCCCAGGGCGGGTTGAATGTGCCCAGGAAGTTCTTCGACGCGAAGGCGTTGATGCCGTTTTTAACGCCGACGCCGGAGTCGTTCTGGGCGAGTACGGTGGTCGGGACGCGGATGTGGCGGATCCCGCGGTGAGCGGTGGAGGCGGCGTAGCCGGCCATGTCGAGCACGGCGCCTCCGCCCACGATGACCACGAACGAGTGCCGGCAGATGCCGCGTTCGGCGATGGCGCGCTGGATGCGTTCGGAGTGGGCGGGGTCGTTTTTAGACGGCTCCCCGCCGGGCACCACGATGGGCTCGCCGGCGAGGGTCATCACGTCCGCATGGGCGGCGGCATACGCTTCGATCTCCCGCACAAGACCCGGCCGGAACGCCAGGACGCCGGCGTCGAGGACAATCAGGGTCCGGCGAGGGCCGGCCTCGGCGCCGCGACGGATGGCGTCGGCGAGGTGGGGGTTGGCCGGGTTGAGGAGACCGCGTGTAAAGGCTATATCGTAACGGTACGTGACAGCGAACTGCTGGCTGATCGGTTCCATTTAGTACACAGGCGGGTCAGCGTTGGGTAGTTCCAGGTGGCAGGCATGAGGTTTCAATGTGGGTGGCATTCACAGCGTGAAACCGGGCACGCGATACGCGGATACTGGACAATGGCCGGGGTAGGGGGCCGATGGATGGCGCGCGCAGAAAATATCGGCCGCGTGCCGGGTGTTATAATTCATCGTGGACCGGTTTGTTCGATCAGGTGACCGCAAACAACCGCGCCAGAAGGACGGATACGGGCAACAGTGACAGGATGGCGAGGCCGGCCGTTGGGCCTGCATACAAGGCGGCGATCGCGGCATTCAGCACGATGAGGCCCATGATGCCGGTGCGGACGGCGCGCTGGATCGTCTCTGCCGTCGGCTGCTTCGCCGCGCGCAGAAACGCCGGCAATACGAGGCCAGTAAAGATAAACGGGAAAAGCCCACTGACGGGCTCGACCGCCACGGCGTCGAACCCGATGTACCCCAGGGCCAGGATGACCAGGACGACGAGCCCGACGGCCAGGTACCCGACGCGCTTCGAGCCGCCGGTCACTTCGCCCCGGCTGATGGCCGTGATGGCGGCGATGTAGACGATCGGCAGCAGCGCCAGGGGCCAGTGGTGGACGATCATCAGTGGCGCAGCGCCCATCCCGAGCAACAGATTGCCGCCCCGGCAGAGGCCCATGTTGATCGGACCCAGCAACGCGTGGTGTTTGCCGTAGGCGTCGTAGACCAGGGCTGCCGCGGCGATGGCGAGGGCCAGGAGGCCGGCGGCCGGCGAGGCCGCAAAAGCCGCGGCGATACCGCCCAGCAGCAAGGATCCCGCGAAGATCGCCGCGTTTTGCCGGGTGACCCGACCTGCCGGTATCGGGCGCTCGGGGCGTTCGACGGCGTCGAGGTTGGCGTCGAACACATCGTTAAACGCCACCCCGCCGGCGTAGAGACCTGTCGTGGAGAGGAGCAGCCACCCCAGCGTCTCGGCCTGGATGTGGACGGCCGCGAGGCCGCCCGTCACGGCAAAGCCGGCCAGCACATCCGCCCAGGCGGTGACGATGTTGGCCGGGCGGGCGAGTTGGAGGTAGGAACGCATGGGATTAGCGAGTAGCGATTAGCGAATAGTGATTGGGATCTCGTCTAGCGTAGTGTAGTGTGCACCCCATCGCTATGGGCTAATCGCGAATCACGAATCGCTAATCTACCGGATGATCAGGTTTTCCTTCTGGGCGGCCACTTCCTCGACGGTAGGGGTCTGGCCGCCGCGGAGGACGCTGTTGCCGTAGTGGAGCTGGCGCTGGTCGATGGTCGGGGGGTTGAGCCAGTCGGACTCCCTGATTTGTCCGCTCTGGCCGTAGGCGTCGAGGGCGTTTTGATAGCAGACTTTTCGGATGTCGCCGGCGGGGATGCCACGCAGGCCCATAAGGTTGGCGGTTTTCGGGACGGCGAGCGGATCGCTCTTGCCCCAGTCGGCCGCGCTGTCCACAAAGATCCGCTCGGTACCGAACTTTTTCACGATCTCCACCATCCGCTCGTTGCCCATCTTGGTCTGCGGATAGAGCGTGAAGGCGGCCCAGAAGCCACGGTCCAGCACCTCGCGGACGGTTTCTTCGTTGTTGTGGTCGATGACGACGCGGGAGGGATCGAGTCCGTGCTCAACGCAGCGGTCCATGCTGCGGCTGGTGCCCACCTTCTTGTTGCGGTGCGGGGTGTGGATCATGACGAGCATGTCGAGCTCGCGGGCCAGGTCGAGCTGTTTCCGGAAATAGCGGTCTTCGAGGTCGGACATATCGTCGTACCCGATCTCGCCGATGGCCACCACGCCCTCTTTGCAGGCGTAGAGGGGGAGGATTTCCATGACCTCGTCCGCGAGGCGTTCGTTGTTGGCCTCCTTGGAATTGAGCCCGATGGCGCAGTAGTGCCGGATGCCGAACTGGGCGGCGCGAAACCGTTCCCAGCCGACGAGCATGCTAAAGTAGTCCTGGAAGGACGCCGCGGTGGTGCGGGGTTGTCCGAACCAGAAGGCCGGCTCGATGATGGCCACGACGCCAGCGGCGCGCATGGCCTCGTAGTCGTCGGTCGTGCGGGAGACGGCGTGGATGTGGGGGTCGAGGTACATGGGCGTATCGGATGGCATGGTCGTGTGTGGTGTTAAGTAGAGACGCCATACCTGGCGTCTCGATGTCGGCATAGACGCCGTGTATGGGGTACAGACGCCATGTAGGGCTTAGAGACGCCATGTATGGGGTACATCATGTATGGCTTAGAGATGCCATGTATGGCGTCTGTACCGGGGGGATTAGGGGCGCCATATAGGGCTTAGAGATGCCATGTATGGCGTCTGTACCGGGGGATTAGGGGCGCCATATAGGGCTTAGAGACGCCATGTATGGCGTCTGTACCGGGGGGATTAGGGGCGCCAGTCTGGCATGCGGTCTCGGGCGTGGGAGGTCCATGTGAGGGCGCCGCTGTCGATGCGGGCTTTGAGGTCTGGGCGTGTGGCAAGGAGGGCATGGCCGGGTTTGAGGGGGCAGGAGGCCAGGGCGAGCGCGCCGGCTTCGTGCAGGGCGGGGTCCGGATCGTTGAAGACGCGCTCGAGGTCGGCCAGCATCGCCGGCGTGGCGAAGGGGGCGACGGGGCGCCAGAGTTCGGGGGTGAGGGAGCGCGACGCGGCCCACCGCTCGTGGGCGTAGTCCACGAGCATCTGGCTGAGGGTCGGGTTGGCGCGGCCCTCAAGCCCGACGATCCGGTGGAGGGGGCTACCGACGAAGCAGCATTTGAGCACCATCTGATTCCAGGTGTTCTCATCGAATTGCTCCGCGGGAAACGGGTTGTCTAGCGAGACGGCGTTAAAGACCGAGACCATGTTGCTACGGAGGCCCTCGGCGCCGCGAGCGCGGAAGCGCTCGGGGTGCGGGAGGAGCGGCAGGGCCTGGTAAAGCGTGACGCTTTCGCCGACGTCGGCGGCGTTGAAGACCGCATCCATGCGCGCGCCATAGACGGCCGCGTCGTCGGATGGATTTGCCAGCAGGAGGAGCGTTCGGCCGGCCTGATCGAGGCTCCAGCCGAGCGGGGACCAGTCCGGGCGGGCGCGGCCGGCCGCGTCCAGGTCGGCTTTATGCAGCGGCAATTCCGCTTTGCCTAAATAACGTGGGACGGCGCTGAACGACGAGAAAAAGACCCAGTCTGCCGCGCGGGCGGCGATATCGTGCCGTTTGGCCTCGAGCCAGGCGGCGGCTTTTTCATCCAGATGCGGTGCGAGCCAGCCCTGGATGAGGGTGGATATGGCGGTAACGTCAGGCCGGATCGAGCGTGTTGGCATGAACTTCTCTCGTCAATTTGTCTCTTTTTGGTTTCAAAACCTTGCTAATTGTGCATGGTTTCTGAAATCGGTTGCCGGCGGCATGAATGGCCGTACTGAAGACCAGCACGGACGCGCATGCACGCGTCGAGGGTGGTGTCTAAAGGTGTAGGATGGTGTAGTGTGCGCCTCCAAGATTCATCCAGAGGCTGTTAATATTGTGTCTAAACAGGAAAACCCTGCGATTACATGCTGAAATTTACCAAGGCGGTTGTCGATAAAATGGGCGGTATCTCCGCTGCTCCCGCGACGCCTACCGCTGCCCTCCCCGTTCAGATCAATCTCGTCACCTTGGGTCGGTTCGTCGCGGTGACCCTTCAACTGGCGCTCGTCCTGTTCGCTATCTACCAGTTCAAGATAGAGGAACAGAGCGGCCTCATTCGCATCATCGGTCTTATTTTTATTGGATTTTCGGTGCATGCCTGGTTGCCTGCGACGGTGCGCCAGCCCTTCTTCGTCGGGCTCACCCTCGTGGCCATCTACCTCATATTCGGGCCTATCAACGCCCTCTGGCTGATCGGCTTGTCGCTGTCGCTGATCCTGCTGGCGCACCTTCCGATCGACTACCGGGCGCGGATCGCGCTGATCGTGGTGGCCGGCGCGGGGCTGACGGCGATGCAGGCCGGCCTGTACACGACGTCGTGGTCGAC
>Ga0163150_10000421_pt1 | contig 79752 bp, 68 predicted proteins | sample OliLakLV19P2IB_FD_148628 | JGI IMG/M metagenome (GOLD analysis project Ga0163150, IMG submission 148628) | Freshwater microbial mat bacterial communities from Lake Vanda, McMurdo Dry Valleys, Antarctica - Oligotrophic Lake LV.19.P2.IB | ecosystem: Environmental > Aquatic > Freshwater > Lake >... | reverse complement strand
GCGCCCGTAGCCGCCGAAGAGTTCGTCGCCGCCGTCACCGGAGATGGCGACGGTCACGAATTGCCGCGAGAAACGGCAGAGCAACCAGGTCGGCAGGCAACTCGAATCGCCGTTGGGTTCATCGAGTTCCATCGCGATGCGCTGCACGAGATCCACCGCATCGGGTTGCAGCACTTCGTCGCGATGATTCGTGCCGAGCATGCGCGCCGTCTCGCGCGCGAACTCGTGCTCCGTGTCCTTCGTGCCGCCGAAGCCGATCGAAAAGCTCTCGACGGGGCGACCGAGTTCGCGTCGGATCATCGCCACCACGAGTGAACTGTCGACGCCGCCCGAGAGGAATGCACCGAGCGGCACATCGCTCATGAGTCGCTTCTCGACGGCGGACAGCAGCAGTGTGCGCAGCGTCTCGACCTCTTCCGCCTCGCTGCGACCGGAAGCACGACGCGCAGGCCCCACTGCGTCGAAGCGCCAGTACTGTTGTGATCGAATCAACGGCGGCGCAGTCGCGCCGGCGTGCGCGGATGCCGTGGCACCGCCCAACTCACCGCGCTCGGCGAGCGTCGGCAGTTCGATCAGCGCGAACGAACCCGCTTCGAGCTTGCGTACCTGGGTCCAGATGGTGCGTGGCGCCTGCACATACTGCAGCAGCATGTACTCCGCGAGTGCATCGCGATCGACCTCGCCGCGGAACCCCGGCAGCACGGTGAACGCCTGCAGTTCACTCGCGAACGCGAGCACGCCGTCAGCGCACATCCAGTACAGCGGCTTCTTGCCGAACGGATCGCGCGCGAGCAGCAGTCGACCCTCGCGTCGATGCCACGCCGCGAACGCGAACATGCCGTCAAGTCGATCGACCTTCGCGGCCACCGAGTCGGGCGCCATCGACTCGAAGAGATGCGGCAGCACTTCCGTGTCAGTACGCGTGCGGAAGAGATGACCCGCTCGTTCGAGCTCCGTCTTCAGCGGCTGAAAACCGTAGATCTCGCCGTTGAAGGTGACTTGCACCGACGCGTCCTCGTTCGTCATCGGCTGACGACCCTCGGGCCGGAGGTCGAGAATGCTCAGTCGTCGATGTCCGAGCGAGACGCGACCATCGGGCGAAGTCCAGACGCCTGCGTCATCGGGCCCGCGATGCATCATCGTGTCGCGCATCGCCACGCAGAGCGATTCGAGTCGTGCGCGGCCGAGCGTGCCGGCCAGGTCGATGATTCCGTTGATGCCGCACATGCAAGGGTGCGCACTGGCGCGCAGGCGAATCATAGTCGGACCGGTTCATATACTCGGTGCCGCTTGCACCGTCGCAAATGCACCGGACGCGACGGCGGCGAGCGCGGCGAGCGCGGCGAGCGCGGCGAGCGCGGCGAGCGCGGCGAGCGCGGCGAGCGCGTCATGACGATGAGCAAACGCGACATTGTTGCTGAGACGACCGCGGAGCGAGTCGCATTCGCGCTGCTCGCGCCGGTGATGCTCGCGTGGTACGCATGGTGTCGGCTGCGCAGGCGGCTCGAATCGCGCGCTTCGCTCACCCGATCGATCATCTGCACGATGCGCGGCCCGAGTACCGGCGCGCTCGGCGTGATCGAACACGAAGCGGGGCACTGCTTCCGCGCCGATGTTCCCGGCGGATTGATGGACGACGCGTGCGGCACCAGTTCGCTTGAAGTGCTCGAAGACGGCCATCCGCTCGGTCCCGCGCATGCGCCGCACGAGCAGATTCGTTCGCTCGGCGAAGGACGATTCAATCATTGGCAGCGGCAGGTCTGGTTCTCATCGAGTGATGGCAGCGACGCTCGATCGAACGGACGCAACTACACATTTCGTGAGCGATGGTCGTGACGGCCACGAGTCCAGGCGCAACCGGCGCGCCGTCAACGGCACAACCGATGCTCGACTTGCTTCGTTGTCCAGTGACAGGCGAGCCACTCTCCCGGCGCGGCGATCACTTGGTGCGAGCCGATCGTGCCCGAGCGTGGCCGATCGTGCGCGGCATCCCGCGCTTCGTCGCAACGGACGCGTACGCCGCCAGCTTCGGCTTCGAGTGGAACCTGCACCACAGCACGCAGATCGACAGCGTGCAGGCGAGCGATGTCTCGGAGCGCACGCTCATCGAGAAGACGGGGCTTCGACCGGAACATTTGCGCGGAAAGCGCGTGCTCGACGCTGGTTGCGGCGCCGGGCGCTTCACCGAGGTCCTGGTGCGGTGGGGCGCGGAGGTCGTTGCCGCCGATCTCTCGAGCGCCGTCGACGCGGCGTACAGGCATGTTGGCCACAACCCGCGCGCACTCGTGGTCCAAGCGGACATCGGCGCACTGCCACTCGCGCCCGCGTCCTTCGACTTCATCATCTCGATCGGTGTGCTGCACCACACGCCCGACACGCGGCGCTACTTTCTTCGACTGCCGCAACTCTTGAAGCCGGGTGGAACGATCGCCATTTGGGTCTATCCCTCCGAGGGCGACTATCGCAAGCGCCTGCCGTGGATTCCGCTCACGGGACGCTTGCCGAGCCGCCTCTTTCACGGCTTCTGCAAGACGCTTGTGCGTTGGACGCATCGCCATCCGCGTCATCCGTTGACGGCATGGGTGCACGATGTCTTTCCAATCAGCGACCAGCAGCTTGGTTTGGAGAATGACATCCTCGACACCTTCGACGGCTACTCGCCGCGCTTTCACGGTGTGCATGCGCCGGACGAAGTCGTTGCGTGGTTCCGCGAGGCGGGACTCGAGGCGATCGAGACGCTGCCGATCAACACTTCGGTGCGCGGCCGGCGACCCGAAGCGTGAGTTGCGGTTGCTCAGCGCGGATCGGCGAGCGCGACGCTGCACTCAGAGTGACGGTGCACCGACGAGCTCTACGCGGTACTTCGAGTCGAGATCCACCTTGCACGCGTGGTAGATGAGCGCGTTCTGCGAGACGCGGAAGATGATCGCGTCGTGCCGGTAGTCGTATTTGAGCCCGCCGGCACTGCCCATGCCGTAGCTCAATAGGTACTCACCGGCACCAAGTCGATTTTGGAACTCCATGACGACGCGGAAGACCTGTCCCGCCTGCATGAGTGGAATCGACATGCCCAGCAGGTCTGTGTCGGTGCCGTAGATCTCGATGCCGCGCGGATCCTTGATGTAGAAACTCGCGGCCAGGTCTTCGATCTCCTGATGACAGACCGCGGTCATTTCGAAGCGGACCTCTTCGCCTGGATGGATCAACGCCGTCGGTCGCCCATCCGAACCGAGAATCGTGCAGTCAACGATCTCGACTCGACCATCGCCGAAACGAAGCGGCTCCGGCGCGCCAGGTGCGCTTGATGTCTTCGGCGCGATAGGCGCACTCGATGCTTCTTGTGCGCCCGCAGGGCCTGGCGCACTCGATGTTTCCGGCGCACTCGACGCACGGTCGGAGACCCTCATTCGCGCAGCGCGCACGGCCTGCTCGGCGCCGAGCCCCGACTCGCCGGAAAGCATGCGGTGATATTCGTTTGCCACGACGCGCGGCCGATCGTCGATGAGCAGCGCGCCCGCTTCGAGCAGCACGGCGCGCGTGCAGAGTGTGACCACGGCGCTCGTGTTGTGCGAGACAAGCAGAATGGTCTTGCCGCGTCCGACAAGCGTGCGGAAATGATCGGTGCATTTCCGCTGGAACTTGGCGTCACCCACCGCGAGCGCTTCGTCCACCACCAGCACATCGGGATCGACGGCGGCGGCGGTGGCGAAAGTGAGTCGCGTCTGCATGCCCGTCGAGTAGGTCTTGAACGGTTGATCGATCACGCGCGCCAGTTCGCTGAAGGCAATGATCGACTCGGTCTTCTCCGCGACTTCCTCGCGACTCATGCCCAGGCACATGCCGCCAAGCAGAATGTTCTGTCGCCCTGTGTAGTCGGGATGGAAGCCTGTGCCCAACTCGAGAATGCCGGAGACGCGGCCGTTGATGCGCGCCGAACCCGAAGTCGGCGCCAGCGTGCCCATGAGCACTTTGAGCAGCGTGCTCTTGCCGGCACCGTTGCGGCCCATGATGCCGACGACTTCGCCGCGACCGACTTCGAACGAGACATCACGCAGCGCCCAATGCTCTTCGTGTCGCTTGGCGCGAAAGAGGATCTCGAGCAGCAGATCCGTCGGCTTGCGAAAGATCTCGAAGCACTTCGAGAGGTGATCGACGACGAGGATCGGCGGCTCGGTGGTCACAGTCGATCTCCGAAACCGATGCGCAGCCGTCGGAACACCGCTGTGCCGAATGCGAACGACGCGACCGAGAGCAGCGTGAGAACCACCCACGCGAACGGATGTTCGATGCGACCGAAGAAGAGCAGATCCTGCGAGCACCAAACGAGGTAGCTGAACGGATTGAGATAGAGCAGTACGCGGATGCCCGGCCAGACGCGATCGAGCCATTCGGGCAGGTAGAGCACCGGCACCATGAAGAGTCCGGCGGTGACGAAGAGCTGCACCAACTCCTTCGTATCGCGCAGATAGACGGTGATCGACGCAATGAGCAGCGACAAGCCCACCAGCATCACCAGTTGAAGCGCGAGCAGCACCGGGATCAAGACGATCGTCCACGGCACACTGCCGCCGCGCACGATCATCCAACCCACCAGCAGCAGCAGCGCCACAAACTGGCTGGTCATGGCCGCAAGCGAAGTGCGGACCGGCAGCAGCTCGATCGGAAAGACCACCTGCTTCACAAGACTGGCGCTGCCGATGAAGATCACGGGACTGCGCGAGAGCGTCTCCGAAACAGCGAGCCACGGCACGAGTCCCGCCAGGATGTAGGTGACATAGTCCCGCGGCATCTGCGCCGAGACATCGATCCGGCTCGGAAAGATGTATGCGAAGACGAGTGCGTAGAGCGCCACTAGGAACAGCTGGTGGGTCAGCACCCACATCCAACCAAGCGCACTTCCGGCGTAGCGCTCGCCGATCTCGCGCTTGAGCAGTTCCCAGAGAAGCGAGCGCTGGCGATGGATCAGTGCAAGCAGCGACATGTGCGGTGCGCGGACCGCGCGCGGTGCCGAGTATATTCGCCGCTGCGCCGCGGGCTTGGTCACGGGGCGCGCGACGCGCGAGCGGTGCTCGTCCGTCACCTCATGCAGGCCTACGACCGCTACTTCTTTCCGCGAGGCTCGATTGCACGGCGCGCTGCTCGACGCAGCGTGCAGGCGTTGCGTCGACTCGCTCCGGGAGTGGCGGATCGACTCGCGCCCCTTCGTCGCGTGCTGCTGCGACGGCTCTACGAAGGGCAGCAGGAGAACTCCGCGCCGGCAGAATCGTTGATCGGTGCTGGTGCGCCGAATGCAGCGTCACGCGGTGCGGCGTCGGCGTCGGCCTCGGCATCGGCGCCAGCCGTTCAACAACCGTTCGATCCCGCGCAACTTCGCGTGCTGCATGTGATCGGCAGTCTGCAGGCTGGAGGTGCCGAGCGGCAGGTCGTCTACACCATGGCGGGTCTGCGCGCACGCGGGTTCACTCACGCGGAGTTGCTCGTCACGGAGGGACTCGAAGGAGCGCTCGGTCATTACCGCGCGTCGCTCGAGCGCGAGGGCGTGCCGGTGTCGGTCGCTGGCGCCGTGCTCGATCCATCATTCGAAGCAAAACTAGCAGCGCGTCCGGGACTGGCGGAGCGGCTGCGCGTCGTTCCTTTCGCGATGCGCCCGCGCGTCATCGATCTCGCCGGTGAGCTGCTGGTGCGCGAGCCGCAGATCCTTCATTGCTGGCTCGATCACACGAATCTCTGGGCCGGTGCTGCGGCTGCGATCGTGGGCGTGCCCATCGTCATCTTGAGCACGCGCAATGTGAGCCCGGTGCACATGCCTCATCTGCGCGAGCCGTGGTTCGAAGAGTGGTATCGCGCGCTCGCGGCGCTGCCGGGCGTGCATCTCGTGAACAACTCGCATGCCGGTGCGCGCGACTATGCGGAGTGGCTCGGCCTCGATGCGAGCCGCTTCCATGTGATTCTCAACGGCGTGGACTTCTCGCATCTGGCAGTGCCCGAAGCGAATGAGCGTGCGACCCTCCGCGCGGAACTCGGGCTTCCGCCGACTGCCCGGCTGCTCACCGGCGTCTTCCGCATGGCCGACGAAAAGCAGCCGCATGTCTTCGTTCGCGTAGCCGAGCGGGTGCTCGATCGAGTGCCCGACGCGCATGCGATGCTCATCGGCACCGGGCGACTCGAGCGCGAGATCCGGCGCCTCATGCGACGCTCACGACATCGCGCGCGAATGCATCACCTTGGTCGCAGAAGTGATGTGCCCGCGCTGGTCGCCGAGTCGCATGTGTTCCTCCTGACATCCAAAGCGGAAGGCACGCCGAATGTGCTGCTCGAGACACAGCATCTCGCATGTCCGCCTGTGACGACCGCCGCTGGTGGCGCGGGTGATGCAACCGACGACGGTATCACTGGATTCGTACGCCCGATCGGCGATGAGGACGGACTCACCGAAGCCGTCGTGCGACTCTTCGAAGACACCGCGCTGCGCACGCGCATGGCTTCGGCCGGTCCGCCATGGGTCGCATCGAGATTCGGTCTCGATCGCATGATCGACGAGACGATCGACTTCTATCGTGCGGCGATCGCATCGGCACCCGCTCGCTGATCGCCCGCGCGGCGCGAGCTCGGCTTCGCAAGGCCTTCCGCGAGTCCGAGGAAGAGACCCCAGATGATGAGCCCATCGCGCGCCCACAACCAGTAGTCGAATGTCTGCGACAGAACGAAGAGCAGCCACAACGCCGCCGGCAAGACGGCGCGCCGCCACGACGCGAGTGCGCGCCAGAGCACCAGCATCGCGAGCGGAATCGCAAAGATGCCCAGCTCCACGATCCACTCGAGCCACACGATGTGGAGATTGCCCCAGTCCTCCGGCATCGTGCCGCGCAAGAGGCCATCGGAGATGAACGCGGGTGCTCGTCCGCAGCCCCAGCCGAGCCAGCGCCAGCCGCCATCTTCGAGCGTGGCGATCGTCCACTGCGTAATGTCGAATCGACGACCGAAGGTCATCCAGTGCGACGGTGTGAGCTTGAGCCAGAAGTAGCTTCGCAATTGCGACGACGCGAGCATCGCGATCACGCCGACGACGACGATGGTGCCTGCCGCCAGAAGCCCCGATCGGCGCACTGCTCTTGATGCGGGGAGTGCGTCATCATCGCGCTGCGGCAGAAAGGGCCATGCGGCGCGCCCGAAGCGCAGCGCCGGCAGCAGCATCACCAGCGCGGTGGCCACCAACGCGGTGCGGCTTCCAGTTGCGACGATGCCGACCAGCGCGAACGCTGCCCAGACGAACGCGCGCCGATGCACTGAGTAGATCGCGACGAGCGCAAGCACCATGCCGGCGAAGCTCGGGAAGTGCCCACCCACCATGATGAACTGACCCTCGCCGCGCAAAGCCGCGCGGGCGACGCCGACGATCCAGATGGCACCGAGCAACGCGACCGTGGGGGAGAGCGCTCGCGCACCGCCGGCGCGTGTCACACTCCATGCGGCAAGGAACGCAAGCGAGAACCTGGCGACCTGGATGACGCCGGTGATTTGGGGCTGCCACTCATTGACCACGGCTTCGGGCAGTCCCCCGGCCACCAAACACGCAGTCACCAGCGCGAGCGCGGCGAGCGTCGTCACGCTCGGACGCGGCCGCGCAATGACGATCACGAGCACGAGCAGCGCACCGATCAGGAAGTCGGCCGAGGTGAGGAATGGTGGGATGAATGTGCTCGCTCCGTCGGTGAAGTCCCAGTGGAGCCAACGGCCTGCGCCGAGCCAGCCGCTGAAGGTGACGCCGACCGCCAGCGCGAGCAACCACGGCGCGACGGAGCCGAGCGGATGTGGATCGTCGCCTGGAAAGCGAGTCGCGATCAGGTCGACGAAGCCATCAGACGCGCTGCGGAAGCCCGGCCAATGTCGCCGCAGAAGCACGAACCCGGCGATCGAGAGCGTCGATGCGATCAAGAGCAGCAGCGCCGATGGCTGCCGCGGTGCCTCGATGCGATACACGCGCCCGTTCGTCGTGGGATTGCTGCCGTCCGTCGTCGACAGATAGACCTGCCCCTTCCAGTAGCTCCAGCGCCCACCCCCAAGGATCCGGATCTCCTCGTGCGACGCGTGCGCGAGCGTAAGCGGTTCATCGTTCTCGCGCAGCACTGCTTCGGTGTCGATCGCGGACCATCGACCGTCGGTGGCGGCGGAGAGGAACATGCCTTGCAACGGCTTCTCCACCGTTCGCCACGCGAGTCCGCCGTCATGCACGAGCGTCGTCGTCTCGAGCGTGACCGAGTCGCGCAGATCGACGACGAAGAGTGCGACAACCAGCAGATCGAGCAGAAGCGCCGCAGTGGCCACCGCGCCGACGGCTCGCTTCATCAACGCGTGACCTCGGCGGGTTGATACTCGGGCACCATCTTCTGCAGCACGGCGCGCGCTCCTCGCACATCCTGCTGATCAATCGCGAATTCGAGCTCGTGCAGCATGCCGAGTGTCGCGTCCCATCCCGGGTGCGAGTCGCGCGACTGCGTGATCTGCGGATGCGCCGTGTGATCGACATCGCGTCCGATGAGCAACTCTTCAAAGAGTTTCTCGCCCGGGCGCAGTCCCGTGAAGATGATCTCGATGTCGCCGTCAGGCCGTTCGGGCTCGCGGACCGTGCGACCGGAGAGCGCCACCATGTTTCGCGCCAGATCCACGATGCGCACCGGTTCGCCCATGTCGAGCAGAAAGACCTCGCCGCCGCGCCCCATCGACGCGGCCTGCAGCACCAGTTCGCTCGCCTCGGGAATTGTCATGAAGTAGCGCGTGACATCCGCATGCGTGACCGTGACCGGCCCGCCTTCCTCGATCTGCTTACGGAAGAGCGGCACGACGCTTCCGGAAGATCCGAGCACATTGCCGAAGCGCACATTCACGCAGCGCATCGGGCTGCCGCGCCCTGCGATGCCCTGCAGAATGATCTCCGCGCAGCGCTTGCTGGCGCCCATCACGCTCGTCGGACGCACGGCCTTGTCGGTCGAGATGAGCACGAAGGTCTTCGCGCCCGCAGCCTCCGCAGCCTCGGCCGCGCGCCAGGTCCCGATCACATTGTTTCGAATCCCAGAGAGCTCGTTGGTCTCAACGAGCGGCACATGCTTGTACGCCGCGGCGTGATAGACCGTTTCGACGGCGTACCTGCGGATCACCGCCTCCAAACACGCGGCATCCTCGACCGATCCGAGAATCGACTCGGTCGGCACACCGGTGTCGGTCGCTGAACGGCGGATCTCGCCGTCAATCATGTAGAGGTTGAACTCGCACGCATCGAGCATCACCAGGCGCGCCGGATGCTGGCGAAGGATGCGGCGACAGAGTTCGCTTCCGATCGAACCGCCGGCGCCGGTCACGAGCACGCTTCGACCCTGCACGGTCTGCGAAATGAGCGCGGGGTCCGGCGGCACAGGACTGCGTCCGAGCAGGTCTTCGATTGCGACGGGCCGAAGCTGATCGATGCGCGCCGTGCCGTCGGCGATCTCGCGAAGCGTGGGAACGGTGAGCACGCGCAGGCCCAGCGCGCGGATCGAGTCGACGATTTCGCGCCGACGACGCACGCCGATCGACGGCAGCGCGAGCATGACGGTCGTCACGCGATGGCGCGCCACGAGTTCGCCGAGTCGTTTCGTGTCATGGACCTGCGCGCCGCGCATGCGGCGACCGTGCAGTCGAGGTTCGTCATCGACCAGGAACGCGACCGCACGCGTCGGGTCAGTCGCCAGCATCGAGAGCAAGCCAGCGCCCGCCTTGCCGGCACCGTAGATGCAGACATGTTCCCGCCCCGTCAGCGACAGCGAGCGGAGATAGGCGCGGGCCGCGAGCCGCAGTCCTCCGCATCCGATCATGGTGAGGCACGCGAATCCGAAGAACGAGGAGCGCGAGATCGTGCCCCCGCGGTCGAGGATGAGAAAGCTCGCCGCGACGAGACTCACTGTGATCAGGAGCGTGCCCTTCGCCAGCAGCACCGCCAATCGGGGCCCGAGATAGCGAATGATCTCGCGATAGAGGCCGAGTGCCGCAAAGGTCGGGATGCCGATGATCGGCGCCAGCACCATCAGTATCGCGTAGTCCGAGAGATCCGGCACGAACGTGCCGAGGCGCATGCCGACGCCGCCATAGAGGGCGAAGAGGAGCACCAAGGCATCCGTCACGGCCATCAGGATTTGCTTCTGCCGGCGCGAAAGCCGATCGAGCAACCGCAGCATGGCCTGAGCCTACCGCCGCGCCACACTGGAGAGATCGCGCGGCTCCGCATCTGAGCTGGGGCCCAGAGCGCCGAGGCGTGTCCCGAGCGACAGCACTTCGGCCACGATCGCGGCGCAGCGCTGCATCGTCGGCGCGTCGATCGTCGGGTGAACGACGAAGACGAGTGCAGTCTCACCGAGTTCAGCGGTCGCAGGCAACGGTGCGCTCGGCACGAAACCTGCCTCGATGAACGCACGCTCTCGGTGAATCTCGGGGCAGACGCCGACGGTGCACGGAACGCCTGCATCGTTGATGGCGCCCATGAGGCGATCGCGCGTCCATCCCGCCGCGAACGATTCGCGTCGCACGAAGGTCGAGACGCGATAGAAGACATGTCCTTCGCGCGCCGACGGCCACGGCGTGCGCAGCAGCGGCGAGGCGTTGAGCACCGCGCGCAGGATCTCCGCGTTGCGGCGCCGCGCTTCGATCCACTGCGGCAGTCGGTGCAACTGCACGCGCCCGATCGCGGCCTGCATCTCGGTCATGCGGTAGTTGCTGCCGAATCCATCGACGAGCCATCGGAATCCGGGCGGATGATCGCTCGCGAAACTCCTCGCCCAGTTCTTGCCGTGCTGGGAGAGACTCCAGGCGCGTTGCCATCGAGCTTCGTCCGCGGTCGTGAGCATGCCGCCTTCGCCACCGGTCGTCATGATCTTGTCCTGGCAGAAGGACCAACTCGCGAAGTCACCGAAGCTGCCGACCGCGCGGCCGTCGATGGTGGCGCCATGCGCCTGCGCGCAGTCTTCGATCACCGCGAGCGAGCGTCGTTTCGCAAGGTCCATGATCGCCGGCATGTCACAGGGCCAGCCCGCCAGGTGCACGGGCAACACGGCGCGCGTGCGCGGTGTGCGCACGGCGTTGATGCTCTCCGCAGTGAGATTCTGCGAGTCGCGATCGATGTCGGCGAAGACCGGCGTCGCGCCGACCAGCACCACCGAAGTCGCGCTCGCGACATAGCTGCGCGGCGAGACGATGACCTCGTCACCAGGTCCGATGTCGAGCGCACGCAGCGCGACTTCGAGCGAGACGCTGCCATTGGCCATGGCGAGCGCGTGCCGCTGATCGAATGCAGCGCACCACTCCTGCTCGAATGACCGGCACTCGTCGCCCGTCCACCAATTCACGCGGCCTGAGCGAAGAACCTGCGCCGCCGCCTCGATTGTCTCCGCATCAAAGTAGGGCCACGGGGCGCGGTCGAGCGGGCGGCCATCCATGGCTTCAGCGTAGCACGGTGCTGCTGCGCAATGGCCGCGCAGGCACGCCGCCCACGACGGTGCCGAGTTCGACATCCTGCACGACGGCAGCGCCTGCGCCGATTGTTGCATCGGCACCGATGCGAATGCCATGTCGAATCGACGCACCGATGCCGACCCATGCCCGCGCGCCGATATGCACGCCACCACCGAGTCGCGCACCGGGCGAGATATGCACGCCATCTCCGATTACGCAGTCGTGATCGATGCTGCAGCCGGTGTTGATGATGCACGCACGGCCGATCGCTGCATCGACGGCGACGATGGCGCCCGCCACGACCACGGTGCCGACGCCGACGCGTGCATGTGCACTGACGACGGCGGAGGGCGCGATGATGGTGGCAACGCCGACGCCCGCGCGTTCGATGCGGTCGATCCACGCCAGGCGCAGTGCGTTGTCACCGATGGCCACGACCGCCGCATCGGTTGCATCGAGCCGCAGCGCGTGTTCGAAGGGACCATCGATGGTCCATGGACCGACGCTGGAACCTGCAGCGATCGCGTCGTCGAGCAAGCGCACGCTGCGCCACCCGGCGGAGACGGCAGTGTCGGCGACGACCTTGCCGTAGCCGCCTGCGCCGAGCACGAAGAGCCTGGTGTGTTCGCGTTCAGCCACGCGTCGCTCCATCGTTCGCATGGGTGTCCACGCGCGCGCCGCGAAACGGCGCCATCGTCGCATGACCGCTCTGCGTTGCCTCGGAAGGTCGAAACAACTGCGCGATGGTCATGGCAAGGATGCGCAGGTCGAGCAGCATCGAGCGGTGATCGACATACCAGACATCGAGCGCCAGACGCTCGGGCCAGTCGACTCGGTTGCGACCATGCACCTGCGCCCAGCCGGTGATGCCGGGTCGCACCTCGTGACGGCGCGACTGTTCCGTGTCGTAGAGGCGGAGGTAGTCCATGAGCAGCGGGCGCGGGCCGACGAGGCTCATCTCTCCGCGCAGCACATTGATGAGTTCGGGCATTTCATCGAGTCCAGTGGCGCGCAGCACACGCCCGAATCCATCCAGACGCGCGGCATCGTCGTCGCTGCCTTCGCGCGCCGCGAGGCGCATGCTGCGGAACTTCAGCAATGTGAAGGGGCGCCCATGCAGTCCGGGACGCTGTTGCCGAAAGAGCACCGGCCGACCGACGCGCCACGCGACCGCGATTGCGACAAGGACGAAGAGCGGCGCCGTGATCACGAGCAGAATCAGTGCGGCCGCGATGTCGAACGCACGCTTGACCACGGTGCGCATCGTACTCGGGGGTGGGTCGAGAACCGTCGTCGCCGCGCCGGTCAGCGGCTCACCGCACCCGTCACGCGGCGGAGCCGTTACCGCGTGCTCGCCCATTCATGGGACGCGACCCTCGCGTGGTGCGCGAGCGTCGCGTCGATAGAACGCGACGAGCTCCTCGGCGATCTGCTCCGGTGCGAAGTCGGATCGGGCGCGATCGAGCGCGGCGCGACTCATTCGGGTGCGCAGCGCGGAGTCGTCGATGAGCCGCGCCAGTTGGCGCTCGAGATCGTCGGCGCTGTGAAGTTCGTGCAGAAGTCCGGTCGTGCCGTCGACCACCGCATCCGTCAATCCGTTGATGCGACTCGCGACGCAAGGCACGCCGCACGCGGCCGCTTCGATCACCACGGAACCGAATCCCTCTCGATGACTCGGCAGCACCAGCACATCCGCCGCGGCCATGAAACGCTCCGGCGTCCGTGTGGCACCCGCCACGACGATCGCCGAGCGCACGGCGGGCGCGAGCGATGCGAGCATCGACAGTCCGCCTTCATCGGGGCCGACGAGCCAGAGGCGCAGCGTGGGGCGCTCGCGCACGAGTTTCGCGAAGGCGTCGATCAACTCAGCGATGCCCTTCTCGCGGTGCAAGCGACCGACGAAGAGCACGACTGTGTCGTCGTCGGCGACTGCGTGCGTGCGACGGAGTTCGCGGCGCACGTCCGCGTCCGGCCGGAATCGTGCGGCGTCGACGCCTGCGATGGATCCGTGGTGAAGCACCGAGATGCGATTCGCGCCGACCACGCCCTGGCGCACCAGGAACTCCGCTTGCGAGCGGCTGTCGGCAAGCAGCGCTGTCGCGTTTCGCGCAATGCGCTGATCGAACGCGCGAAGCAGCCAGCGCCAGGGACCCCGGCGCGTCGCCCAGACCTGGCCTGTGAAAGTGTGGAAGCGAGCGGGAACTCCCGCGCGTCGAGCGGCACTCATCGCCAGCATGCCGGCCTTCGGTGTCTGCGAGTGCACGAGGTCGAAGCGCTCGCGCCGAAAGATCGACTCGAGCTCCCTCTGCGAACGAAGGTCCGCCAGTGGCGCAGGGCGCCGCGCGATGTCCACATCGATCGCGCGCGCACGAATGCCCATGTGCTCGATCGTCTCCGCGGACGCGCCGTTGGCGATGACGGTGATGTCGAAGTCGTCCTGTGCGCGCCGCAGCAGCGGCGCCCAGAAGAACTCGAGCGACATCGTCGCGGCTGTTACGACGCAGAGGGTGGGTCGGGCCATCGTCCAGTCCGTGCAAGTTGGCGCCACGCATCCTGTGCGGCCGGCGCGAGAGGTTCGAGTTGGGCGCGCACGCGTCGCGGTGCCAGCATTGACAGCATGTCGCGCGCGCATAGCCGAAGAGCCGCCATCACACCGACATGGCGTCGCACGGCGGCGCGCCGGAAGCGCTGCGACGCATCACGCGCGGGAGACGGTGCTGGCTCGCGATACCCGAGCAGCGGCTGGTCGAGATTGGCGAACGTTGACGCGGCGCGCGTGCGAAGCAGCAGTTCCTGATCCTGCGCTCGTTCGTAGTCCTCGTCGTAACGATGCCGACGCATCCAGACGGCACGCGCCATGAATGTCGGGTGCGCGAGTGGAATACCGCGCCAGGCATGCGAAGTGATCGCGGCGTGGGTCGTCGGAAAGCAACGAACGCCGAGCGGCTCATCACTTTCGAGCACCACCACGCGGCACCCGATCAGATCGAGCGTCGCGTCGGCTTCGAGTGCGTCGGCCTGCGCGCCAAGTCGATCCGGATGCGCGACATCGTCGCAATCCATGCGCGCCAGCAGCGCGCCCGTCGCGAGATCGACGCACTGATTCAATCGCGCGGAGAGTCCGAGCGGACGCTCGTCGCCAACGACGCGAAGGCGGCGGTCCTCGGATGCAAGGCGCTCGGCGATGCGCCGCGAATCGTCGGTCGATCCGTCATCGACGAGCAGCACTTCGAAGTTGGTCGAGCGCTGACCCATCAAGGAGCGGATCGCCGCCTCGATCGTGGCGGCGCCGTTGCGAAATGGCATGAGCACGCTGATCTGCACGAGTCATGCCATCGTATCGGCGGCTGGCGCGCAACTCGACTCAAGCAAGCGGGCGATGCGTGTCATACTCGGCGCCAATTCGTCGGTGCCGGATGTGGAATGGCGCCGCCGGAGGGTGACCACCACGCCGATGGCGCGACGACAACTCGGCCGGCGCGCTCGCCGAACCATCCCGCCCACCATGAGAAGCTGCTGTTCGCGCAGATCAGGTGCGCGCATCCGGCCATCTGCGAGAGATGCTCGATGTCAGAGGTGCCCGCAGCGAGCTCGGCCTGCGCTGGCAACCATCCTTCAGCGCGCACGCGCGCGGGGTCGTCGGTGAAGACGACTATCTGTCGCCGCGTCGCGTCGCTGCCGAGCGCTGCCAGCGCGCGCTGGTAGTAGGCGCCATCGAGCACTCCGTGATACGCCCTCACGCGCGCATCGGCGGCGTAGTCGCCGCGACGCACATGGATACCGATCGCATCCCACTTCGAATACTTCACGATCGGTCTCAACGTGTCGGCGATCGACTCCGCCCACTCGGGTGCTTGCCAGTACCCCGTGAGCACGAGCGTGCCGTCATCGGGAACGCACTGCGCGAGCGACGGGTCATATCCGCGCAGCCGATCGAAGATGAGTCGCGTGCGTCCGACGCGCGGGCGAAGCCCGGTGCGTCGACAGAATCTCCAGAGTCCTGGTGCTCGAAGCAGTGCGCTCACGGCGCCTCGGCTCGTCCACTCGCTCGCGTGCAGCCCGAGCTCTCCTAGTCGTGGCTTGATGTGCGACGGCAGCAGGCGCGCATCGACGCGCAGTTCGGCGTTCGCTTCGCGCGCCACCGCAGCTCCGGCCGCCCACTGGAAGAGTTGATTGCCGAGACCACCGAGCAGTCGCACGACCACCGTGCAACTCACGCGACACGCTCGCGAGCGTCCGGACCGCGCGCGCCTTCGCGCTGATCGCCGCGCCGCGTGGCGCGCACGTGATACCCGACGGTGAAGGCGCGCTCGCGATCGAGCGGGTCGATCAGCAGCGCCAGAAGCGCGGCTGGAAGGAGCAGAAGCGCCAGCAGCGGAAGCAACACGATCGCGATGAGCACACCGAGCGCACCGCGTCCGAGCGCGCGGGGCCTTGCCAACAGGAGCACTTGCACGCACCACTGCGCGAAGTGCCGAAAGGAGCCGCCGTTCGCAGTGATCGAGATTGCCTCGAATCCGTTGTCGCCGAGCACGCGCTCATACCAGTGGGGCGTGAAGCCGCCGTAGTAATGGACGGGCTGTTGATGCAGTCCCGAACCGAGCGGTGCGGTGACGAGCAACACTCCGCCGGGGCGAAGCAGACGCGCCGCTTCCTTCATGACCGCCGCAGGATCGATGACATGCTCAAGCACCTCGGTGCAGAGGATCGCGTTGAAGCTCGCGGACGGCTCGGGAATCGATGTCGCATCACAGCGATGATCGATGGCGCCATAGCCGCCTTCGGAGAGTTGCCGATCCGAGAGCGGCGTCGCATCCTGCGTGATGTACGCACAGTGCGCGAAGCATGCGCGGTAGGGACAGCCACCGGCGCCGATGTCGAGCACGCGGCTACCCTTCGCGAGCGATCGCGCGTGTTCGGCGACCCACGCATCGCGCGCGCGAGCATTCCAGTTGACCCAGCGCCTAGCCATGCGCGGGCCCCGCAACTTCGAATTCGAAGAGACCGCACGCGTAGCGCGCGTTCGCGGCATCCTGCGGTGTCGCATCGGTGTGATAGCGACCGTCATCGTCCACCCATGCGAACGAACGCAGCCGCAGCGGCTCCACCATGCGCAGCACCGACTCCGGCGCGAAGATGCGATGGGCGTTGAACTCCACGCGCGGCCGACCGACGGGCGTCGAGAGATAGAGGCGACCACCGGGCGCGAGCACGCGCACGAACTCACGGCACGCCTTCTCCGAACCGCCGGGATCGAGCGGGTCGCCGTAGCGCCCGAGCCCGATGTGCTCGATCACATGCAGGCACGAAAGACTTGGGACGGATGCGTCGTCAATCATGAGCGCGGTGGCATCGCCGTCCATCGCGTGCAATCCCGGCATGTCGATCGCGGCCGGGCGCAGGTCGATGAAGCGCGTCGGCACGAAGGCGCTCACCGCGCCGATCAGACGCAGATCGCTGCCGACATCGATATGGGCCGCAGGATGCGCCGCCGCCAGTTGTCGCGCCAGCCACGCACCTTGAAAGTAGTAGTGCGGATCGAACGGCGTGTTGGAAGCGCGGTCGGCCAACTGCGGCCATGAATCGCGCAGACGAATCGGCATGCCGGCTCGACGAAGGCGCCACCAGTCGGCGAAGTAGCGCGGCAGCCCGACGAGTCCAAGCACGCGCCGCGGCTCGATCACGACCTCGATCCATCGGCGCAGCGCTTTCACGCAGTACCCGCTTCCGCAGCGTGCCACGGTTGCCCGGCCAACGGCGTGACGGAAGCGCCGCGACCGCTTCGCATCCGCAGCGAGAGAGCAATGCGGTGGCGCATCGATCGCCACATGCTGCCGCGCAACTCAGGGTGCCCTGCCAGAAACTGCCTTCGGGCCGCGTGTCGTTCGCGCGCGTAAGCGTCCCGTCGCGCCAACGAGAGCTGGCCCGCATGCGCACGGAACGCAGAGACGCACGACGGCACATACGCGGCGCGCCCCGCATGGAACGCGCGCAGAAAGAAGTCGTAGTCCCCGGCAAAACGAAGCTGCGCGTTGACACCGCCGCAGCGTTCATAGAGCGAGCGCGTCCAGAAGCAGCCATCCTGAAGCGGCGTCCAGCCGACGAGGCGCATGCATTCGCTCGCGGAGGGCACAGTGCCGATGGTGCGGCTGACGACCACGCCGCACTCGTCGACCAGCAGATCGTCGAAGTAGACGAGATCGGCGCCGGTTCGCGCCAATGCGCTGCGCACGACATCGAGCGCGCCGTGCAGCAGCAGGTCGCTGGCGTTGATCCAGCCCATCAGCTCGCCTTTGGTTTGCGCAAAGCCGCGCGCGATCGCTTCGTACATGCCCGCGCCGCCATCCTGGATGATCTTCGCGTTGGGCGGCAGCGTCGGTGCCACGCGCTCGACGCTGCCGTCGGTCGACCCACCGTCGACGATGGTGTATTGATCGCCGGTGCCGAGGCAGCGCAGCACCGATGCCACCGTCGCATCGAGATACGCGCCTGCGTCGCGCGTGGGTGTCACGAGTGCAAAGTTCATCGGGTGCCGGTGGGGGCAGGAGCCTTTGCCCAGGGATCGATCATGGGTGCGAGCGCCGCGATGGAGTTGAGCACGCGCTGAACGAATGCGTCGCCTGATCGCTCGCGCGCGATGACGGCTCCCGCGTCGATGAGCTGCGTGCGCCGAGCCGAGTTCGATTCGAGCTCGTCCATGGCGGCAGCCATCTCCATCGGCACCATCGGATCGAAGTAGATCGCTGCATCTCCCAACTGCTCGCGCGCACCGGGGAAGTCGGCGTTGGCCACCGGGCAACCGAGTGCAAAGGCTTCGAGCGGTGGCAGATTCTCTGGGCCGGAGAAGGACGCGTAGACGAGTCCCAGTGCGCGGCGGTAGAGCGCACGAAGAGCATCGCGAGAGACGAATCCTGCGAATCGAACTGCGTCCGCCACGCCGAGCGCACGAGCGTGAGCTTCGACCTGCGCGCGGATGCCTTGATCGCCACCGACGAGCACGAGCACGGCGCGGCTGCCGGCGCGACGGCGAGCCGCCAGCGCAGAGATGAGGTTCGCGTGATTCTTGTGTGCCCAGAACTGCGCGGGGTAGAGGAAGAACGGCGCCTCGGGCACCTTCGACGCATCCTCAACGCCGGTCTCCAACGCCCATCCGGGTGTCGGATGAGGCGCCATCACAACGCGCTTGCGCGGCAGCGCGTAGTAACGATCGAGTTCTGCCGCACCGGCTTCCGTGCCGCAGACGACAAGCGCCGCGCGCCCGAGCAGCTCGCGCGTCATCTCATCGCGCTGTCTCCAGAGACCGTGTTGCGAAACCTCGGGGAACCATGGATGCGTTCGATGCTGCACATCCCAGACCGTGGCCACGAACGGCAGTTCGATGGCGCGGCTGCCACCGGTGGGAAACCAGACGATCGCTGCGCCCGCCGCGCGCGCAGCGCGATCGACGACGCTCTCATCGCCCACCCATTTCGCCACGCGTTGCGACACGCGCGACAAGCGCCCACGCAGTCGGTCAGACGCGCCTTCAGCCGGCAACGCCACGCGCGGCAGACGGCCGCGCGCCGTGACCGATTGCGCGTCTGTGAGCAGCACAACCTCGAGCCCGGGCGGCAGCGTCGCGCGTTCGAGCGCCTGCGCCACTTCCTCAACGAATGTGAATCCGCCGCCGATCTCGGGGCGGAGACCGGGCAGCACTACGGCGAGACGCACGGCGCCACCTTCGCCATCCGCGGCGCGTTGCGGACGAGCGTGCACACGCGGTCGATCTCGGCTTCTTCGAGCTTCGTCGACGACGGGAGATAGAGGCCGTGCTGCCACAGCGCCTCTGCCACGGGGCAGGGCACATGGCGCTGCAGCGTTGCGTCTTCAAGACAGGGCTGCAGGTTCATCGGGCAGAAGAATGTGCGCGTTTCGACGCCGTTGGCGCGGAGATGATCGGCGAGTCCGTCGCGCGTGATGCCGGAAGCGGGATCGATGGTGATCGCGAACATCCAGTGCACATGCTTCGCCCACTCGTGTTCGACGGGGATCTGCACTCCGGGCACGCCCTTGAGTTGCTGACCGTACGAGCGAGCAATGGCGCGCTTGCGCTCGATGGTCGCGTCGATGCGCCGCAACTGCGAGAGCCCGAGCGCCGCCTGCAGTCCCGTCATGCGAAAGTTGAAGCCGAGCACTTCGTGCCGGAAGCGCGGCTGCGTGAATCCCAGATTGCGGAAAAGACGCAGGCGATCGGCCAGCGCGTCGTCATCGGTTGTGACCATGCCGCCCTCACCGGTCGTGATCACCTTGTTTGCATAGAAACTGAAGCAACCGAGTTCGCCGAACGAACCGGTGAGTCGGCCGCGCACGCTCGCGCCGTGAGATTCGGCGCAATCCTCGATCACGAGCAGGCGGTGTGCTCGAGCGAACTCCATCAGTCGGTCCATGTCGACGGGACTGCCGAAGAGATGCACCGGCATGATCGCGCGCGTCTTCTCGGTCACGAGCGATGGAAGCAGATCGAGGTCGAGATTCCAGGTTCGCGGCTCACTGTCGACGGCCACGGTGACGAGCCGATTGTGCGCCAGCGCCAGAGATGACGCGATGTTCGTGCTGGCGGAGACGAGCACTTCGCTGCCGACCGGCAGCTCGAGCACGGCCATGGCCAGGTGAAGCGCCGTCGTACCGCTGGTCGTGGCCACCGCATGCCGGCGCCCGGACCACGCGGCGAAGTTCTGCTCGAAATCGGTGAGATGACGGCCGAATGTGCCCGAGATCTCGCCCGCGCGCAGCGCCGTGATGACTGACTCGATGTCCGCGTCGGTGAGTTCGGGTTCAAAGACGGGAATCATGTCGCGCCTCGGAGAGGAACTTTGTCAAGCGCCGCGCCGAGGAACGGTCCCTGCTTCACGCTCACGCACTGCATGTCCTCTAGCACGCGAACCGAGTGAGCGCCGTGCATCAGCACGATCGCATCGCCCGGACCAAGATCGATGGAAGACAATGGCGAGCCGTCGTCCGCGTAGAACGAAATCTCGATGCGACCGCGCTGGACCACGACCAGCTGCTGGAGGTCGCTGATCTTCCGCTCGACGGTCGGGTGGGTATGCGGTGGCTCGACGAATCCGGCCTCGTGGGCAAGCAATCCGACCTGGAAGCTCTCGCCGGCATCGGAAAAGAACGCGCTGATCGGAACGGTCGCCCTCGCACGGATGACATGCGCAAATCGGCGTCCACCATGTTCGATAAATGAAACACCGTCGGGCACGCGCTGGGAAACGGGCATCGGCGCCATGATACTGGTGCGCGCTGCTCTTCCGGGCTCAACCGCGTCGGGCGCCTCTGCATGATGACAGACCGTCGAGCCGCACGACGGTCGTGAACTGGCTCGCGGCGCGGGGTGCTTCGACAGGCGCGCCTCGCTGGATCTGGATCGCGCGGCGATCACGCCGCAGGTCGGCTCGGTGGCACGCTGCCAACGACGCGCGCCGGATTGCCCGCGACAACGCTCCATGCCGGAACGTCGCGAGTCACCACACTGCCGGCACCGACGATGGCGCCGTCACCGATCCGGACGCCCTTCAGGATGATGGCGCGAGCACCGATCCAGCAACGCGACCCGATGACGACCGGGCGCATCGCCACCTTGCTCCAGTCGTGCCGCCGCTCCTCCTTCCATCGCACCACGTCGTCGGCTCGCTCATCGGCATAGAGGCTGTGGTTGTCGCTGTCCGCAATGACGCACTCATAGGAAATCATGGTGTCATTACCGATTTCGATGAGCTGCGCGCAGTCGAGGATGGAGCCGCCGCCGATCGAGGAGCGATCACCGACCCGGATGATGCTCTCGAGGCGCTCGAGCACGAGCGCTCCCTGAATCAGGCACTGAGTGCCGATCTCGCAGCGCCCACCTGCGGTGCGGCGTTCGAGCGATCCAGCAAGCTCGGTTCCTGATCCGCACGAGTCGATGGCGCGCCGCATACGCTGCGCCCGATGTCGTCTGCGGATGGCCGCAAGCCACGCGAACGGAGCTCCGACGAAGCTCATGGCTGCGCCTTGCCGACGACGCGGGCGGGATTGCCGACTGCGACCGCGAAGTCAGGCACATCGTGGACCACCACACTGCACGCGCCGATTACCGCGCCGCGGCCGATCCTCACTCCCTTCATCACGGATGCGTTGAATCCGAGCCATGCGTCGTCGCCGATCTCGACCGGTGCTGTGCGCACGGACTCGACAGCCAGGTGTCGCCCGTGCTCGCAGAGTTCCCGGTATCGCGCGTGCCGCTCCGCTGCGGAGAGCGCATGGGAGTTGTTGTCGAAGATCTGAACTCCGTGCGAGATGAACACGCGCGCACCGATCACGACGCGCTCGAAGGCCCAGACCTCGCTGCGCGGACCGAGGTAGCACCAATCGCCCACCCGGATGGAACCGCCGCCTCGCACTAACAGTCGGCCCATCAGCAGTCCGCCGGCGCCAAGTTCAATGGCCTGCGGCTCAGAAGGATTCTGGATCTCGGCGCCGACGCCGAAGCGCGTGCCCTCTCCGTGTACGGCGCAACTGCGCAGACAGCGCGCCGTTCGAGCGCGCGCTTCCACGCGGGCGTGCACTCGCGCGGCCAAGAGGCAAAGGCGATCGACAAGCGATGGCATCGCTCAGGCGCCTCCCTTGGCAGCGCGCCGCGCATCTCGCCAACAGAGGAACCAGTGTCCAACGGAGATCCGGTCACTCCACGATGACCCAACGATGCGAACCTCTGGAAACCGTCGTTCGAAACGAGCGCGCCACCATGCGACCGAGTTGTTGTGAAAACTCTGAGTCGTCTTCATCCAGCCTTCGTCGCGATCGGAGCGGGAGGTCGGCATGAAGTGGAAGGTGGCACGGCGGGTGACGCGATGTGCCTCATCGATCAGTCGATCGATTCCGTCCAGCGTGAAGTGCTCCAACGATCCGATCGAGTAACTCCAGTCGAATGAGTCAGCCTCGTACGGCATGGTCGTTGCGTCACAGACGATCAGTCGCGCGGGATCGATGCCGCGCGCGTGCGCGCGATCGATGAGCAGATCGGAGATGTCGCACCCATGGATCTCCAGATTGCATAGGTCGCGAAGGATCTCCATGGTGCGACCGGTGCCACATGCGATGTCCAGCACCCGCCCTCGAGAGTCGGCCATGAGCAGTTGGATCTCGTTCCAGACGTTGCCCTCGCCCCAGGTGTCGAGCACGCGCGCAAACTCAGGATCCCAGTAGAGATCGAGATCCTGGCGCGAAGGATCGCTCGCAGCGCGGCGCGCTCCAATGGAGGCACGGAGCCGCTGAAGTCCACTCCAGACCAGCGGCGGAAAGAGTGAACGAGCCAACGACTTCATCGCGCGATCCTTGACAGCAATCCGCGCCAGCCGCGCGGTCGCGTGCGTCCTGCCAGAAAAGTCGAAACCGCGCGACGAAGGCCCAGATCCTCCTCGACCATCGGAGGCCAACGTCTGCAGGTCCAGGCTGCCGGCGGAGCATCGCGCCACCCATCTTGGCGGCCGTGGCGACCGGAGCCATCGAATCCATGATTGCGCACGAGCGAGAGTCCTGGGAAGAGCGTCAGGCCGTCGGCGAGCAGCACGTTCGCATGCCAGACGATGCCCCAGGAGTCGATTTCCCCTCGACGCTGCGACGCGAGCATCGATGAGTAGGGATAGGCGTCATCAAGGTCGAATCGTCGCCGGAGGTCCCCATCCGACGCCAAACGCTCTGCGCCTGGTAGAGCCGGATCGAAGTGCGACCACGCTCGACGCCAAGTGCCCCAGCCCCAGCAACTCGTGGCTCCGAGCCATGCGGCACCGTCGCTGTCCGGAGCGGACATCGGGTACTGATAGCCGCTGACCTGCATGGCGCGAGGCTCCTGCGCAAAGCGGTCGAGCGCTTGATTCATGAAAGTGAGAAAGGTCGGTGAGAGCTCGAGATCGTCTTCGACCACGATCACGCGGTCGCTCTCCGCGAGAGCCTCGGTGACCGCTTCCGTGACATTGCGCGAAAGGCCGACATTCACGTCGCGCACCCGCACATCGACACTTGCGAAGCCGTGCGCTGCTCGTGCGACGGCGGCGGTGGCACGCACGGCTTCGCGATCCTCGCCGCAAAGGGGTCCATCGACATGGATTCGAAGTGGGCTGCGGACCGCAACAGGATCGGCGGCGAGCGATGTGAGTGCGCGTTCAAGATCCTGCGGGCGCTTGAAGGCGATGATGAGAATGGGAGCGGGTTCCCCCATGCATCGAGATGATACGGCCAGCGGCACCGTTCGATCGCGGTCGCATGTCGGACCAACCCACTATGCTCTGATCATCGCTGCGACGCCTTGTGCAGGCGATCTGCGCCATGTTGAATGCCCTATGGTTGCATCGATGTGTGGAGCGCTTCGCCGCTGCGATGGGCGCGCGCCTTTCGTACGCCCAAGAGGGAGAAGATCTGCTGCTGGATCGCATCCTGCACGGGCGCGATCGCGGGTTCTACGTGGATGTCGGTGCGCACCATCCATGGCGCTTTTCGAACACGGCGCGGCTGCATGCCCGCGGATGGCGCGGCATCAACATCGATCCGGAGCCTGGATCGATGGCCGCCTTTCGCGCCGCCCGACCGCGCGCCATCAACTTGGAGGTCGCTGTCGGCACTCAGGCGGATACGCGACGGTTCTTCCGCTATTCCGAGCCGGCGCTCAACGGCTTCGAGGATCGCGCTGCTGAGCTTGCCGAGACGCCGTATCGCGCCCTCGGCTCCATCGAGGTGTCCGTGCAGCCCTTGCGCGAGATTCTGGCACAGCACGCGCCTGCGACAGGGATCGATCTGTTGACGATCGATGTCGAGGGCGCGGAACTCGAGGTGCTCGAATCCAATGACTGGTCGCGCTGGCTCCCAAGGTTGATACTCATCGAGGCTCGCGCGCCGGACTTCGCGGCGGCGGTCGCGTTGCCTGCGGTGCGATCACTGACCGCTCGTGGGTACGCAGTTCTTGAGCGGTGCGGCCGGAATCTAATTCTCGATCACGCTTCGAATGAAGGCGCGGCCGCCAAGCCAGCCGCCTCGAGCAAGCGGCGGAAGGCTGTCGATCGAACAGAGAGCTCGCTCCAGGTTCCTGCATCGACGATGCGCCCGCCGTCGAACACGTAGATGCAGTCGGCGTGACGGATCGTGGTGAGGCGATGAGCAATGACCACGATCGTGACCGACGGGGACAATCGGTCGATCGCGTTCATCACTTCGCGCTCGCTGGCTGTATCGAGCGCGCTCGTCGCCTCATCCAGCACCATGAACGAAGTGCTCCGATAGAGAGCCCGTGCGATCGCGATTCGTTGACGCTGCCCGCCGCTCAACCGAGAGCCGCGCTCGCCCACCGGCTCATTGAGCCCGTCCGGCAGAGAGCGCAGAAGTTCGAGCAGACCCGCCCGCTCCGCGGCCGTCTGCAGACGTGCCGGATCCGCAGCGCCATGGTCCACAAAGGCGATGTTGTCTGCGATCGAGCCGTCCGTAATGTACACGGACTGAGGTACGAACCCGGCGTGACGATGCCAGCCGGGGATCTCCTCGGGTGTTAGCGCACGACCGTCGAGACGCAGCGCGCCTCGGTCGGGCTTCAGCAGGCCGAGCAGAAGCGCCGCGGCCGTCGATTTCCCTGATCCGCTTGCGCCCACGAACGCGGCGACCGTGCCGACCGGGATGGAAAGGCTCACGTCGTGGAGCGCTGGCCCGCGCTCTGCGTCGTAGGTGAAGTGCGCTCGGTCGAGCGCGATGGTGGCGGTGGGAGCAGGGACGGCGATCTGCTGAACGGACGATGGCTTGGCGGGAATCGAAAGCAGCACGGCGCTCACTTGATCAAGTGCGTGTCGACTACTTCGCAGCGCCGCCGTTGAGGCAAAGAGCTGATTCAGCGATGGCAGCAGGCGGTAGGCGGCGAGTCCGAGGAAGGCCAACGTCGGTAAGCGATCGGATGCGGATCCATCCGCCGAGAGGATCGCTGCGGCAATGAGCGCTCCGATGATGACGAACTCAAGCACGGGCCGCGGTGCCTGTCCGATCACTTGCGTGTGCACCAACGCCGCTGCGTACGCGCGAGTGTCGCGCTCGAAGTCGCGAACCAAGCGCTGTTGACACCCAAGGAGCGTGATCTCCGGAACGGCAGCGAAGGCCTCGTGCAGCGTGCGCAACTGGCCGGCGCTCGACTGGTTGATTACCGCGCCCTGAAGCGCAAGCGAACGTCGCACCCGTCGGAAGACCACGACATAGGAGACGAGGAGGAGGATCGCTGCGCCGGCCGCCGTCGTTGAATCGACCCAGAGCATCGCGGCCATGAGCAGCACCGCGGAGACTCCGCGCGAGATCATGGTGAGTACCGGGATGAGCACGCCTCCCAGTACGCGCGCCGTCTCGCCGACTGTGGTCACACAGAGATCGGCGCTGTTGCGTCGACTGAAGAAGAGACTGTCCTGCTGCAGGTAGTGCTCGAAGATGCGCACCGCAAAGCTCTGTGCCGCTTGCGCCGCGAATCTCGTCGTGGCCCAGATTGAGAGCAGTGAGGTCCCGGCCGCAACGCCCGCCGTCAGCACGACCAGCACTCCAAGCAGCACCACATGGTCACGACACCATGATCCCCACGGCTCCGGAAGTGCTCGCGCCAGTTCGTCCGGTCCACCTGTGGCGAGCAGCGCCACGAACGGTGCGACGACCGACACACTGACGAGCTCTGCGATCGCGACCACCACAGCGAGTGCCGCGAGCATTGCGGCGGATACGCGCTGTCGGGGCAGCATGCAGGTCCAGAGAAGACCCACGGTGCGGCGCGACGGGATGCTCGGTGTCTTCATGGTCGGCGGTGCGAACTGTGTCGCTGATAGGCTCTCGGCCATGGCCATCCGATCGCGCGTGCTGCGACCGCTGAGGATACTCCGCGACTACTGTCTGCTGACGGCCGGACTCGCTCGCTACTCGGTCGAGGGAACGACGCCAGCATGGGCCTATCAGTCGCTCGTGCGCCTCTTCTGTGCGACCGCCGGGAGAGCGAATCAGCACGCGCACGGAGTGGTGTCCTTCGCGCGCCGGCCGTATCAAATCGACGGGCCCTCGCTGGTGGTCGACGATGCGGACTTTGACTCCGGATTGAGCGCGTTGCGACGCGATGGCTACTTCGTGTTTCCCCGCAAGTTGCCCGAGGATCTCTGCGCACGCCTGGAGCAGCTGGCGCGCACTCACACCACGCGCATCCATCCGTCCTTGCCCAAGGCCGAGGGACGGTATGACGAGCGCATGCCCGACACGGAGACGATGCGCCTGAACGAGAAGGACCTGATCGCCGATCCAGATGTGCGCATGCTCATGGGAGATCCGGGGTTCGTGCGCCTGGCGCAGTCGTACCTGGGGCCGCGCCCGAGGATCGACCACATCGGGATGTGGTGGAGCATCGCTCGCACTGGCGACGCGAGCCTTGAAGGCGCACAGGAGTATCACTTCGACCTCGATCGAATCCGCTTCGTGCAGTTCTTCGTCTACTTGACCGACTGCGGCACCGACGATGGACCCCACTGCTTCGTCAGAGGCAGTCACCGCCCCGGCGTGGCACCGCTGGATCTGCTCGGTCGAGGCTACGCGCGCATTCCCGACGCAGACATTGCGGCCCGTTTCCCCCGCGAGGACATCGTCGAGATCTGCGGTTCGCGCGGCACCGTCTTCGCGGTGGACACACTGGCGTTCCACAAGGGCAAGCCGCCGAGACGCCATGATCGACTCGTGCTTCAGATCGTCATGTGCGACAGCCTCTTCGGAGCGAACAAACCGCGGCTTCCGGTCTCGGTCTCCGGGAACGATCCGCTCGCGACGCTCGGTCGCAGGCATCCAGACTTCGTGTCGCGCTTTGAGACGGTCTCATGACAAGCGTTCCGGAGGCATCGCGACAGTCGCGCATGCTCCATGGGAAGGCAGACGGCGAAGCCGCATCGATCCGTCGATTGCTGGACGGGATCATCGATGGACCTGCGTGCATCGATGTCTTTGGGCGCACCTACCTTGATGACATCGAGGCGATTGCGCTTGAGTGCTGGGACTTCGATGCGGCGTCCCAGCGCTTTCCAGACGCAGCCATGGATCGTGCGTGGTCTGAAGTCCGCCGCATGACGGGAGTGAACTCGCTCGCGGAACTGGGCCTCTACGCCGCAGGCGATCCCAACCGATGGCCGGCGCATCACGGACCGCGTTCGACCTTTCGCATCATCGATGAATATCGGAGTACAGGCATCGATCCGGTAGCGCCATCGATGCTCACCGGTGACTCGGAGGAGGCGCTCGAACTCCAGCGCCGCATCACGCGTGAAGCGATCCAAGGCACGCCGATCGAAGATGAACTCGAGTTCGAGCTCTTCTTCAGTGCAGACCGCCCCAATCCCTGGCCGCGCTTGCTCCGCGACGCGGTGCGACAGGGACTGATCCGCGGCGACGAACCCTGCGCGACGATCGGACCACGATGGCCTGCGGAGGTTCGCTGGTTCCGCGAACGCGTTGGGCTGCGCGGCATGATCGGCTTGGACCTCGTCTCCACAGACGCTGCACTCGTGCGCGAGGGAGATATGCATGCGATGCCCTTCGAGACCGCATCACTCGGGCTCGTCTTCTCGCGCGCGACGATCGACAAGAGTCGCGATCCAAGGCTGTTTGCATCCGAGGTTCGGCGCGTGCTGCGGCCAGACGGAATCGTGGCCATCGAGACACTGGGGCCCTATGTCGATGGTGTGAATCCCCTCGCACGGACGGATCTGAAGTCGAGCCAGGGACTCATCCGCCTCTTCGCACCGTACGTTCGGCGCGTGCTCCACGCGGGGGATGACCCGGTCCGCGCGGCGGGGCACTTCGCGCGCCATCACATCCGCGGCATGCTGCAGTTGGCGTCGTCGCCCGAGCAACACACGCTGCCGGCACCGTCAGCGCGCCGGCGCGACGCGTGGCGCGACCGGTGGAGACACTTCGACACCCGTGTTCGCTTCTGGGTGCGGCGGCGCCTGGGAACGGTGCGACGGCAGAGTGAGGTCCCATGATGGGACGTATCGCGCGGCGCGCGATGCGCACTGCGGCCCGTCTGTCACCACCCAGACTCGCCACGCGACTCCTCTCTGCAATCGAGGCGCGGCGCACGCGATCGAGCGTGAGCGAAGTGACCGGTCCGTCGCTGAAGGCGCAGCAGGTCGGTGCAGGTGGGTCTGCCGTGGTGCTCGCCGCCGATGCGCTCGTTGTGCCCTACCGTCGGTCGCTGGCTCAAGCGGCGGCGATTGCGCGCGAAGAGGGTCTCCGGGTCATCGTGTTGCGCTGTCGCGGCGCGCTCGGTGCCTGCATCTCGAAGAGGTTCTCCGGTATCGAGCCGGCAGCCATGGGCACTCAGGTTGACTCGATCTGCACCCTGTGCGCGCTCTCGGGCGCTGCGGAGCCGATGCCGGCTGGCTGCGAGGTGAGATGGATGGAGCAGTTGACGGATGTTGAGCAGGGGCAGCTCGACGAGCGATTGCTGGGCGAACTCCCCGCCGAAGCACTTGCGCGACATGAAGTAGACGGTGTTCCGATCGGAGCCATCTGCGCCAGCGAGCTGCTGCACAACATGCGACTGCTGCGAGTCGACGCGCGAGATCCGAATCAGGAAGCGGTCATGCGCTCGAAGATCCGCGCGGCGGTTCGCTCACTTCGCGCCTTCCAAAGCCTGATGAAGACGGAGACCGTCTCGGTCCTGATTCACTTCTCGGATTACTCCTACCACCTGGTTGCTGCGATGGCGGCGCGGCGCGCAGGTGTTCGCGTGGTCAATCTCACGCATCCGGCACTCTTCAACGTGTCGCCGGTGCGCGTGATCGCGTTGCCGCGTACGACACTGGAACACTGCTACACAATGGTGCACGCATGGCCCCGCTTTGCAGAGAGACCGCTGCCGCCCGAGCGTGTGGAACTTCTGTCGCGGGATCAGATCTTCCGAATGACCGGCGGCGGCTCGCACATCTTCTCGCCGGTCCGGGGCGATGCACCGCAGGCGCTGCGCGATCGGCTTCGCATCGACCTTGGTCGTCCGGTGGTGGTCGCGTTCACGAGCAGTCCCGACGAATTGAACAGCATCGAGCTCTGGTCGAGCGCCGTGGGCATCGACCTCGCGACGTTTCCGGATCCATTCGACAGCCAGATCGCGTGGTTGGAGTACACGGCCGAGGCGTTGGCGTCGGAACCTTCGTCGCCGTTGCTGGTCGTGCGCCTTCATCCGCGTGAGGGATCGCGCGGTGGGTCCGAAGCGCAGTCGGAGCACCTGCGACTCTTGCGTACACGGCTCGAGCATCGTCCTGAGCTGCGCGTGATCTGGCCGGATGACGCGATCTCGAGCTACGACCTCGGCGAGATTGCCACCTGCGTCAATACGAGCTGGAGCTCGCTCGGACAGGAGTTCTCGCGGGCAGGTGCGGAGGTGGTGCGCGCCTTCGGCATGAAGGTGCCCATTCCATTGGGAGTCTTCTCGCGATACTCGGCGTCGAAGCAGGGCTACTCCGCGGAGTTGCGGCGGTCACTCGTGGCACCGCCGTCGCTGAAGAGGATCACGTCAGCGCTGCGTTGGCACAATCTGGAGTATCTCGGCAGCGCATTCGATCCCGGTGAGCGCGCTCCGGCGACAGGCGGCAGCCGTTGGCCGGGGCGTCATGAGCTCGCGGCGCTCGTGCATGGCAGGCACGAGATCATGGACGCGATGGTCGGGTCGCTGCCCATCGCAGGAGACTCGATCGCGGAGCAGGAGGAGCGACACGCCATCGAGAAGGCGCTGCGCCGATTGCTGGCGGTGCTTTGCGGCGAGCCGCCACCTGCGAGCTCGGCGATGTGTCTCGATGCACCCGAGCAGATCCTTCGATCCGAGTTGCTTGAGAGCGATCCATCCATCGGTGCAGATGGGATCGTGTCGTGGCGCGTCGGTGACCGGACGCTGCGACGCGACACCGTGCTCGCGCGTCGTCTGGTGCAGCTGATCCACCAGGCCATGGAGCCATCCGGTCTCGGCGCACTGCCGTGTGCAGACGACTCCGGCGCCGTCAGCCGGACCGGGTGAATCGCGCGTAGAGCAGCATGTCCATGGGACGTCCATCAAGCAGGAAGTGCTGGCGCCGGCTCGCCTCGAAGTGCATGCCGCTCTGGATGAAGATCGCAAGCATCGCGTGATTCTCCGCCATGGTGCCTGCGGTGACCTTGCGCAATCCTGGTTGCAGGCACGCCCACTCCAACACGAGCGCCCATGCGGCGCGGCCCAGTCCCTGTCCATGGAGATCCCGTCGCCCAACGAGGATGGCCAGATCCGCGACTCGGTTGACACGGTCCATGTAGAGCGTGATGTTCCCGACATGATCGCCCCCCTCCGCGAGGTGAATCGCCCACATGAGATGTCCACTCATGTGCAGCGAGTGGCGGTAGGACTCACACTCCGCGCGATCATGCCGACAATGACGCAGTTCGCTGAAGCGCACGACTTCGGGGTCGTTGAGCCACGCGATCGAAGCGTCCGTGAGCGGTGTGTTCTTCGCAGGCAGAAGACGGACGCGTGCATCAGCGAGATGAGGCGCCGCAACAGGTAGACGGTCGTGCGAGTCGCTCATGGGCGATGGGTGGCCGGCAGTCGGCGGGTTGCTTGTTCAGCGAGATGGCGCAGGAGAGTCGCGGATCGAGAACCACCGCCGAGTGACAGTTGCTGCGAGACCTGCTCCCAGTGCGGGAGGATCGGCGCACTGAGCAGGACATCGAGTGCGGCTTGCACGGCTTCGCGATCACACACGCTGGTGACGAGTCCGGTGGCAGCACTGCGGAGCCATGCGGACTCCTGAGCAACTGGGACGATCGACAGCGTCGGTCGCTCGAGCACCACCGCCTCGTCAAGCGCGGCTGAGGTCAGCCCGACGACCGCGCTCGCGGAGAGAATGGCGCGCCACGAAGGCCCGGTGGCCTCGATCGCATCCAGATGGCCGCGGTAGGAATCGAACTGCGTGGGTGGACACTTGGGATGAGGACGGACCACCAGACGCGCGGGCGGCAGACCGCGCGCGGAACGCGCCTTGAGCGCCAGGATGACCTCCTCAAGCACCGTTTCGGTCCGACCCTGCGGCCGTGACCAACCTTCAAGCAGGTAGCGCGCATCGCGCTCCAGACGAAGCGATGCATACCCGCTGGGTGGCTCGGCCATGAAGAGCAGTGTTGGCGGCTGTGTCGACATCGGCACCGGCGCACGGCGCGAGACAAGTCGATCGAGCGCGGCGGATCCGACTTGATGCACGGTCGCAGCGTCGGCGCCGGCTTCGATCAGGAGTTCCGCCGCGCGCGCTCCCACGACGATCAAGTGATCGGGCCACAGTGGCGCGGCCTCTGCGCGTGCGCGAAAGCGGTCCAGCACAGCGATGTCAGCGTCGACCACGGCGACGGTCATCAGTCCTTGCGCCCTTGCAGTTCGGAGCAGTCGCATCGATGGGCCGTCGGGATCTTCGCCTGTTCCGGCGACGACCACGCAAGGCAGGGGTGTCAGCAGCGAGTTGATCGGTTCATACGGCATCGCCTCGGCATCGAACCAGCGTGCTGCGGCACCACAGGCACCGAGCCGAAAGAGCGGCGAGGCTCCAACGCTGGCCATGACTCCCGCGAAGAAGGCTGCGGCGCCCGGGTCCTCGGCCAGCAGCGCCACGCGCGCCGCGCCAGCGCTGCCTGGCTCGTGGGCGAACGGCGCGCCACGAAGCGGCTCGCTCATCGAACCCCCTGACTGCGTCTGCTGATGGCACGCCCACCGGAGCGCTGTGAAGCCATGATCGCAGCCACGGCGGCTTCCGCGCGGAGCGCCTCGGTGCCGGACGCGCGCAACGGCTCTCCTCGCCGCAAATGAGAAACGAGATTGCGATACAGCGCCGCCAGCGCGGTGCCGGCACGCGTCGCGCTTCGAGTCGGATGATCGGAGGCGATCTCCATAGGTCCAGTGATGGCGCGATGAGGGCGCCGTGATGCACGAGTGACGACCAAGCCCTCCTGAAGGATGCTCACTCGTCCTCGATCGCCCCAGAGATCGAGTGCAATCTCACGCGAGACTGCGAAGTCGATCGGCTGTGCGTGCAGCACGGCGCGTTCGCACCGGAGCTCGAACGCAGGGCTCCCTGCGAGCGTCGACTCGACCGCACGCGCCGTGTGCCATTCACCGAGCAGCAGGCGGGCCAGATCGACCAGGTGCACACCGTTGTTCGCGAGTCCTCCACCATAGATGGCGAAGGCGGCGCGGATGCGGCCGAGGTGTTGTTCCAGTCCGCCCTCTTCGAGCCGCTGCATGGCAGCGTCGAAGCGGCGCCAGAAAGGAACGGCGAGCGCCAACCCACGATCGTCGCACTGACGGACCAGCGCTCGCGCATCCTTGAGGTTCGATCCGAGCGGCTTCTCGGCGACGACGGCCGAAAGCGACGGAAAGTGCTTGAGCGCCGAGATGCGCGACTGCGGTGGACCGGCGAGCACGAGCACATCGATCGCATCATGGCCCTTGAGCTCGGCGAGCGTTGCAGCAACATCGTGCACGCCCCACTCAAGTCGCGCCGCACGCTGCGCGGAACGGTCGGGATCGACGACCGCCGCCAGCTGCAGTCCACGAGTGGCCAAGACCGCCTGCGCATGGGTTGCGATCGGAAAGAAGCGTGCCGTCCGCCGATCGCGCGCATACCCAGCACCGATGCGCCCGAATCCAATCAGGGCAACGCGCATGCGGAGTCCTCCGGACGCACCGGCTTTTCCGTTCGATGGGCATTGATGGCCGCGACCGCGGGCTCGCGCTCAACAAGCTCGATGATGGCAGAGAGCCCGAAGATCGGACCGAGAGACGGCTCGAGCGATGCGAACACCGAGCGAATGAACGCAAGGTCCTCCGGCCAATCGAGTTGACATCGCAACCCCGGTCGATGCCACGACGGCGGTGCCAGCAGGTGGATGATGCGGTATCGCTGCGGGTGTTCGTAGAAATGCAGCGAGACATGTTCCCGAACGGCAGGGTCGACGACGGTTGCCTCAACCTCCTCCAGCAGCGAACGCCGAAAGACCTGAATGTCCTGTCCCTCCGGGAAGCTCGGGATGCGCACATTGGTGACCACCTGCGCATCATTGGCGAGAAAGTGCTCCACACCCCAGGCGATGACCGCAGGATCGATCAGCGTGCAGTCCCCCGTGACCTCGACGATCAGGTCGCTGCCCATCTGCTGATGCGCACCGACCACGCGCGCGAGCACATCGTTCACGCTGCCTCGGTGGCACGCCACTCCTTCATCGCGTGCAAGCGTCTCGAGATCATCGTCGCTGCGATCCGTTGTCGTCGCCAGCACGATGTCGTCCAGCAGGGGACATGCGCGCAACCGTCGAATGAGCCGTGCGATCGCGGGTGAGCCCTGCACATCAGCGAGCACTTTGCGCGGCAGCCGTGTGGAACCGCAGCGAGCTTCGATGGACGCCACGACTCGCGGTCTTGTCATGGCGCCGCTCCTTCATGCGCTTCGACCGTGAGCTCGCCGCGATGAGCGTGAACCTTGCGAATGGCGTCCGCCAGATATGGGGCATCGCCTTCAGTCAGGTCATAGGCGCAGGTCTCGAAGCCGAGCCATGTCGCATGGTGGAGATGCTCCGCGATGGGACATCCGGTGTCACGGAATCGGCGAGGCGGATGGCCGCGCGACGATGGCTGATGAAAGATCGGCAGATGCTGAAGAGGCCGCACATATCCACAGAAGTGCGGCCATCCCTCGGCGGTGAGCGCCTCCGAGAATCCGGATCGCGTGATGCCCAGCCGCTCCGGATCCAGGCGCAGCGCCCACACGTAGGAGACATGACGGCAACCCGCGCGCACGGTCGGCACGGAGATGCCATCCAATCCCGCAATCTCGCGCGAGAGCGCTGCCGCAAGAAGCTCGCGCCGCGAGACATGGATCTCGATCGACTCAAGTTGCGCCAGCGCCACGGCTGCAGAGAGTTCGGTCATCCGATAGTTCGAGCCTGCGATGTCGACATGACGGCCGGCGCGCGCAGGCACCACATTCTCGCCATGATTGCGTGCCATCTGCAGCCGTTCGGCAAGTTCATCGTCGTTCGTGGTGCAGATGCCTCCCTCGCCGCAGTGCACATGCTTGTGGTAGTTGAGAGAGAAGACTCCGATGTGGCCGATGGTGCCGGCGGCGCGTCCGTGCTCGCTTGCGAGCGGCGCCTGCGCGTTGTCCTCGACCATCAACACGCGCCGTGCATCGCAGAGCGCACGAAGATCGTGCAGTCGCGCGGGGTGTCCGAAGAGATTGACCGCCATCACGGCGCGTGTCCGCGGCGAGAGCGACGCCTCCACGCGCGTCAGGTCGATGGTGTACGTCTCCGGCTCGATGTCGCAGAACACCGGTTCGGCACCGCACAGAAGGACTGCCATCGCTGTGCCCGACATCGTCCAGCACGGCAGGATCACTTCGTCTCCCGGCGAAACGCCGCACGCGACGAGCGCCGCCACGAGCCCGGTGGTGGCGGAGTTCACCGAGATCGCATGACGACAGCCGAAGCGCTGACACCACCGCGCCTCCAGCTCGCGCACGAGAGGGCCGCCGAGGAATTCAGGTCCGTCGCTTCCATAGAAGCCGGAAAGCACGCCGGACTCGATCACGCTCAGGACGCGCTCCCGTTCCGCGGCACCGATGGCGGCGTAGGGGCGCAGCGGCTCGGAGATGGCTGGTGTGCCGCCGTGGATCGCGAGTGTGGCCATGCAAGCGGAGCGGAGGGCAAGGTGCGATTGAACTCGTCGCGCAGGCAACGGTTGATCGTCGCTGTCGTCGATCCTACCTGCTGCACCACTCCAGCCAGCACTCAAGCGACAGCAGCTGCCAAAGGAACATCATGTGATTCTCGGAGGGCTGGTCGCTCCGCATGATCGCATCGTGCTCGTCGACCAGTCGCTCGACCTCAGGCACGTTCCAGACTCCTCGCTCGCGGAAGGCGCGCGAGGCGACGAGATCGCGCACGATGCGCAGACCGGGGCCGCTGAACCAGCGATGCGCCGGGGCGTTCCACCCTGTCTTGGTCGTGCGCCGACGAAAGGACTCGGGCAGCACGCCGGTCATGGCGCGGCGCAGGAGTCGCTTCGTCACGCCGTCTTCGTACTTGAGCGTGGCCGGCACGGAGAACATGAATTCGACGAGCCTCCGGTCGATGAGCGGATCGATCGACATCAAGCCGAGAGCCGCGGCATGGCGATCCTCGGCACGGAGGCAGCATGGGATCGTCTCGCGAACGAGATCCTGCCAGCAGCGGTTGGCCAGATAGCTCGACGAGACCATGGGCATCTCGGGCTCCAGCGTGCGCACGTCGAAGAAGTCGCGCGAGACCGTCTCGGCATACCGATGCATGCGACCGCGCCAAGGCAAGATGCGCCCGGGCCGCGTGAAGTCGATCTGCTCCGCAAAGACCGCGTCGACGACGGCCATCGACTTTCGAAAGACGGGGTGATCGTGGAGCTGGATCCAGCCCGCAACTTCTCGATCGAGCCGTTCCTCCAGACCCTGGCGACGCAGGTCCGCGAAGAAGAAATAGAAGTGCTCGAACTCACCAGCGTTGAGTTCGTCTCCGCCGAGTCCACCAACGAGCGCGTCGTGACCGAGTTGCCTCGCGCGATTCGCCAGGAGCCAGTGCGAGAGCCAGGTCGCAGTGGCGACCGGCTCTTCATGGACGGCGACGAGTGTGCGCAGGAGTGCGGCGACGTCAGGGTCACCGATCTCGACCGCGTGCCACGGTCGTCCGATCGCGTCGACACCCTCCTCGATGTCCCGGCGTTCGTCGTATGTCGCATCGACATAGGTCGTGGAGATCGCCGGTCGTGGCGCACCACGCTGTCGTGCCGCCAAGGTCAATACCGTGGAGGAGTCGAGACCACCCGAGAGAGTGAACACGGCGTTCGATGTCCACTCCAGTCGCTCGCGCACGCAGGTATCGAGCATGGCGCGATATCGATCGGCGAGTCTCGCTTCGTCCTCCGGCTGCGGCTCGATGGATGGCGTCCAGAATCGACTCGTGCGGTGCACACCGCGGTCGTCGACGGTGACCGCAGTGGCCCCTTCGAGTTGAGTCACGCCGATGAAGGGCGAACGCGACGGCTCGCTGTCGATGAGTCGATAGTGTGAGCCTGCGAAGATGGCCGCGCGCCGCGGATCGGGGCGCCCATCGACCCCGGGAAGCGAGCGAAGCCGCGCGGGCTGCGAGGCGCACGCCCAGCCCCCCCGCGCTGTCGCGTAGAAGAGCGGTCGAACACCGAACGCGTCTCGCGCTGCGGTCAGCGAGCGCGTCGTTCGATCGAATACAAGAAGCGCGAAGTCGCCCTCAAGTGCGGCGAGCAGTCCATCACGACCGAGGCGATCCCATGCTGTGGCGATCGCAGCGGCGGTGGCCGGCCCGTGGCCGGGAAACACCGGAGTTCCGTCGAGCGCCACCACCAAGCCCGGCGTCTCGGCCAGGCGGCGTGGATCGGGCGTGTCGAGTGCCAACGACGCCCAGCCCAAGTCAATCGCAGTTGTCGACGGTGCTCCGTCCGTCCCCATGCGTGCCGATTCATCGGCGGCTCGCACCAGCGACAGGTGCAGCGGTGTGGAGGGTGTCGGCAACAACGTGGAGACGCGCGCTCGCAGGACCGCGTTGTCCGAGACGATCGCAGCCAATCTCATGTCGCGCTCTCTCGCCGCGTGGCAACCGCGAATCGCCAGTGATGTTGGTAGCCGATCACGTTCTCAGGAACGCCGGCCGTGTGGCGATCGGTGACGAAGCGAAGCTCAAAGCCGCGCTCGTTGATGAATGAAGCGATCTCCCGCTCATCGAAGACATGCACATGAACGGAAAGGTTGACACCCGGGTCGAGATAGCGATCAACGACCCACTGGCAACTCGGATCAATGCCGATCGACTCGCGCAGGACGACGCTCCGCCGCGCCATGCGCAGCAGCCGATCGAGCGGCCGATGGAAGTGATCCAGATTCGACAGCACATTGATGCATGCGATGTGATCGAAGGCGCCGTCGATCTCCTCCAATCGCGCATGGAGCAAATGCGCTGCATCGACTCCGGTCGCCGGCAGGTGACACTGCGCCAATTGAACGAAGCGCAGCGTCGCATCCACACCCCAGTACTCGATCGGTATCTGGCGACGTCGCAGCGCGTGCCAGAGTGCACCGCTGCCGCAACCTGCGTCCAGCAGCGAGTCCCCAGGCCGAGCCTGCTCGGCGAGCAGCTCCGCAGTCTGCGCGTGGCAGGTCAACTCCTCGGCGGTGCCTGCAGCCCTCGCGGCGTAGAGCTCCGTGAGCGCAGCGGAGTGCTCCCAGATGGAGAAGCGGGACCAGCCATTCGTGTGGAGCATCGTGCGATTCACGGGCGCCGACCGGTCACGATGAACTGCGATGCGAGGAAGTGTCCGCGCCAATCCTGCGGATGCGCTTCGAGCAACAGGCTGGACTGGCGGAAGGTCGCCGGATCCATCGACTCGGTCATCGGCGGTGCGGCATGGAAGTGGCAGAATCGACATGCGACATCGACGAAACCGGTGCGCTGCATCGCCTCGACCAGCTCGAAGGGGACATGGGTGCGCGATCGAATCTCGTCGTAGCCTGGTTCGCCCGCCTTGCCACCGCGGATCGGCGGCAGATCGGTGCGAAGCGTTGATGCCAGCGACGCAGCCGCTCGCTCCATGAATGCACGCGCTTCCGAGCGCGACTGCGAGACGCGCATGAGTCTGTCTCGGATGAACTCGTGCGTGTAGCGATTCATCGTGAAGAGTGAGAAGAGTGCGTTTCGCGCCTCGACGATCGCGACGCCGCCGGATGACAAGGCGTCGTGAAGGTTTCGGAGCGCCACCGCCTCGTCGGACTCGGAGAGATGCGTCATCACGCCGACACAGGTGACGGCATCGAACCCGTCGGCAGGGGCACCGTCGGGCCTGAATGCCGACGGATCCATCACGGATCCGAGCACGAACCGCGACGGCGTGTGGCCGAGCGCGGCCATGACGCGCTTCGCCTCCTCCACCATCTCAGGCGTCAGATCGAAGCCCCAGCACTCCGGGACCAGATCGATCAACAGGCGAAGGCAGCTCGCTGGGCCGCAGCCGGCATCGAGCAGGTGGCGCGGTCGCTTCTCGGCGAGTGTCGCGCGGACCAGTTCCACATGCACCGGCGGATAGGGCGCGCCCGCTCCGTAGTAGTCATCGAAGTATCGTTGCCCCCAGGTGGAGTAGCACGAAGCGAGTTGCGCGAGTTCATCGGCGGGATCCGAAGGCGACGACATCGCAGGCAGGATACTGGTGACGCATGGGTGTGTGGCCAGGCACCGGCGCGCGGCGACTCAACCTGAATGAGGTTCCGCGAAGCAGAAGCAGGTGAACTTCCCGCTTGGTTCGCGCAATCGACCATCGGAGAGCAGCGTTGCGCCGGCGCGATCGGTGACGGCGGCCAGCGAACGGGGTGAGAAGACATGAGGATGATCGATGAAGAATTCCTCGCGCTCGGGGCCAGCGTGCTGGGCCGCGTCACCATCGGGGACCTCCAGATAGAGCATGCCCCCAGGTGCGACGACTGCGAGCGCCTCGTGCACGAGCGATACCGGATCGGGCGCATGCTCGATCACCTTGTTGAGCGTGACCACATCGAACCGCCCGTGAACAGCGGTGCGATCGAAGAGCCCATGAATGGCATCGAATCCGAGGTCGTCCCGCAGATGGGCCGCCGCGAGCGGATCGGGATCGAGCGCCGTGCATGTCCATCCGAGTGAGCGCATCGCTGCAGGGAAGACACCCAGACCGGCGCCAATGTCCAACAGCGCGCGTCGAGCGCTGCCGAGTCGCGCGACTGCGAATCGATGGACTCGCTCGGCACGGGCGTGATTGTCGGAGCGCTGCGGCGGCAATGCCGAGACCTGCTCAAAGCGAGCGTGCAGTCCCTCTCGACTGCCATAGGTCGAGACGACATACTCACCGGTGTAGAGGAAAGGCGCATCGAGCTGCGTCCCCGTGAAATGCCCGCAGCGTGGGCAGCGATCGTAACGACGGTGGTAGCGCGCGTTGTCGATCGAGGCGAAGCGCGTTTCCGCGGCCGGTGGGGAGTGGTACTCAAACGAAGGCTCCAGACCATGCGACGCGCAGGCGGGGCAGGTTCGCGACTCCGGCTGCGGCAAGGGTCTCACGGGTGCCCCAGGAGCAGCGACTCAATCGCCTCGTCAGTGTCGAGCCAACCAAGAATCTGCATGCGCTCGTCGGCGCAGTATCGATCGAACAGCGGCTCGCGGCCTTGTTCGACCAGAAGCAGAAAGCAGTGGTTCTCGCGGTTGCGCACGAGCACCGGGCGGAGTCCGCAGCGAGGGAGTCGCGCGTTGAGTGAGGGCGTGGCGTAGAACCCGAAGTCCTTGCGACACAGGTCGTACTCGGCGCCGTCCTCGGTCATGAACGTCACCTGCTCGTCCGGGAGAAGGTGAACTCGCGCGCAGTCCAAGATCGTGCGCTTGATCTCGAAACCAGTTTCGAACGCGCGCGGAGGAACGATCGGGTGGATCTCCATATCAGTGTGACTCCTGCGTTGCGGCCCAACGCCATTGCGGAATCAGGAACCCGGGAATGTTCCATGAGTGGTCGTCATGGCGCCAGATGGAACGGTTTCGGTAGCGATCGCAGACCGACTCGAACCACGCTTCGTCGCGTTCCACGAAGCGACAGAACGCTTGAATGTCCTCTGTGGGGCGTTCGTCACCGCGCCGCGTCAACCAGGCGATCGCGTCCTCGCGCGAACTGCGGTTGCGCCGAATCTCGACGCTCAGATTGTCCCAGCTTCGAGTGAAACCGAACTTGTGCCACTTGAGCCAGTGGTGAACCGAGATGAAGTCGTCGTCGACGTCGGCGTAGTCCCAGCGACCCGTGCGCGGCCCCTCCACTCTCCGCTGGAATCCATTCGCAGTCGCGACGCGCAGACTCTCCTCTTCATCCCACGGCAGGAAGTGACCAAGGAAAATGGCGTCGACACCGGCAGTGGCGAGCGCCTCGGTGCTTGGAAGGCGATAGGGGATGAGGTCGCGCTCGTCGAGTCCTTCGACACCGAGCCAATCGTCGGCGGTCGTGCCCCGTGTGGCGCCATATCGCGCAATCCACGTTCCATCCAGGCGCGATGCAAGGGCGTCTTCATCGCGTCCTCCGTACTCAGAGGCCGAGTTCTCACCCCAGACCACCAGCGGTATGCGCCAGCGCACGGCCACGCTCATGGGCAGGGCGAAGAGCGCCAGATGCATCGGCACGGCGCTTGACCCCGTGCGCTCGAATGCCGCGCGCATGAATCGGCGCTCGATGGAGGGCGAGATCGTCGCATCGAAGTGATCCACACCCAACGAAATCAGGTTGTCCAGATTGCGCTGCCCAAGCGAGGTGCGACCGGGCGGCCGCCAGGTGACGGCGAGCACGCGGAGCCCGAGTTCCAGACATGTGACCACCTGCCAGGTGCTGTCCTTGCCGCCGGACACGGGCACGACGCAGTCGTATGCGCCGCGTTCGCGCGCCGTCGCCTTCGCGTGGGTTGCGATTCGCTCGAGCTCGGCTCGACGGGTCCGCCAATCCACGCCGCGGCGCTGCTCTGAGAAGCGACACGCGTTGCAGACACCATCCGCTCCGAGCACGAGGCCGGGGCGCGAATCAGGCAGAATGCAACGGGAGCAGTAACGCATCTCAGCTCGGATGGAGTTCAAGCAGGATTCTGGCATTGATGAAACTGAATAGGAACTTGCTGAGGTGATTGGGAATGAAATCGAGGTCGAATAGCGCGGCCACCGCCTGGCGGCGCACCATGGTAAAGACCTCTGCGCGCGGATCGAGCAGTTCGTCGCGCAGGCCCGGGTGGTAGAGGTCGACAATCGACGCGATCGAGGCGTTGAATCCGCGCTTCCGGCGCTCCAGGCGCACGCGATCGTTGAGAATGCCACCCATTGCCGCGCGAAGGACCCACTTTCCGTAGCCGTCGCGAATGAGATGCTCGGCGGGAATCGAGTGCGCGAATTCAAAGAGGCGTCGATCGAGAAACGGACTCCTGTTCTCCAGCGAGTAGCACATGGAGTTGAGATCGTCCTCGTGCAGGATGACGGGGGTCGCCTCGTGGAAGAGTTCATTCAGCATGCGTCCGCGCAGAAGGTCTGCGCCGAAGCGCTCTTCCGTGTACATCTCCTCGAACGGTTCGACGAGCCATGGGGCGATCTCGTCGCTGCCATCGAAGATGTGCGCGCGGAATTCCGGATGCCGCCGATAGAGATCGGGACTCTGGAGCAACGGGTTGCGGACCATCGGGCGCACATGTTCGCTCCAGGCCGCGAGGGCGGCAGGATGGGCAGGCGTGCCGTGGATCGTTGCAAGGTGTAGGAGAAAGTGGTCGTAGTAACCGGTGAAGAGCTCATCGGCGCTCGTTCCCGAAAAGACCACTCGACACCCTGCGTTCGCGATCGCCTCGGAGAGCATCGAGTGCACGAAGTAGGTGATCGTTGCGATCGGTGCATCGTGCGCCTGAATCAGGTGACGCAACCGCGTCAGGTCGCCGGCTCGCGGGATGTCGATGAACGTTGCATCGCAGGCGATGTCATCGACCGTTGCCTGCGCCAGGTCCCGCTCGTTGTAACGATCATCGCAGTCGACGATGGTGAAAGTCCGCACGCTCGCGCCGAGTTCTTTCGCCGCCATCGAGACGAGCGCACTGGAATCGACGCCGCCGGAAAGGCAGAAGGCCACAGGCACATCGCTTCGCATGCGAAGGCGAACGCTCTCACGCAGTCGCTGGCGCGTACCAGCAACAGCATCGGCGAGCGACATGCTCCGATCGACCTGCACGATCGGCTGCCAGTACTGTCGGTCTCGCACTCCGCCGTCTCCGTCGATCGTCCGCAGCAGTCGCGGGGGCAACTCCTCCACGCCTTCGAAGAACGTCTCACTCGTCTTGTACAGGGACTTGTAGCCGTGAACCAAGCCGCGCAGAAGATGGCGTCGATTGAGTCGAGGCGCGCGATCGAGCAGAGCGGAGAGCGCGCGAGTCTCGGAGGCGAATGCGAGTCCGGTCGGCACGCGCGCGAGATAGAGCGGCTTCTCACCAAAGCGATCGCGACTCAGGTGGATGACTCCGCGCACTTCGTCGACCAGCGCCAGCGCCCACATGCCTTCAAGTCGATCCAGCCAGTCATTCGGCCATGCGAGATAGGTCTGAAGAAGGACCTCGGTGTCGGATGACGTGTGCAGCGGACGACCGATCGACTCAAGCTCGCGCCGCAGCTCAATGTAGTTGTAGATCTCACCGTTGAAGACGAGGTGCCTGCGGTCGATCGAGAACGGTTGGGCACTTCGCGCGTCCAGATCGATGATGGCAAGCCGTCGATGAAGCAGCGTGACCGAGCGTGAGCCGATGCGACCACACCATCGGCCCTCTCCATCCGGACCGCGATGCTGAAGCAGTCTGAGCGCGGCATCGGCGCGCTCCTGAGGAAGTTCGGTCGTTCCGATCCAACCTGCGATGCCGCACATGGACTAGGTACCCGGATCCGGGATTGGCTCACCCACCACGACGGCGCGGGCGAGGGGGCGTGCCAGCAGGCGGCCGAGATCACGCGGCGTCACTCCCGTGGATGGCCGAAGCCAGGCGATGTCCTCTGCACGAAGCATGGCTCCTGCCGGCAGGTCGCGCCTCGCGTAAGCACCGCGCCATGCCGCGGCGGCGCCCGACTCGATGTCAGTGCGCCGCTTCTCCGGAGATCCGAGCCAGCGCTCGAGGAGCCGAATGCGATCGACCATCGTGCGCAGGTCCTGTGGATCAGCGCTGAGGGCGTGATCCCGGAATGTCGTGCATGTCTTGTCGAGCGTGAAGTGCTTCTCGATGATCCGCGCGCCGGCGGCCACGGCTGCGATCGCCACCTCGATGCCAAGAGCGTGGTCCGACCATCCCACAGCATCCGCCGAGGCCGCGAGGGCGCGGATGGCACGAAGATTCATCGAGTCGTCGGGTGCGGGGTACGCCAGCACACAGTGCAACAGCGCAACCGCAGGGGCGCCTTGCGATCGCAGAATCTCCACGCTGCGCTGGACCTCTGCGAGCGTGCGTGCACCGGTGGAGAGAATCACCGGTTTGCCCGTGGCCGCGCAACATTGCAGCAGCGGCTCGTGATCCAAGTCTCCCGATGCGATCTTCCAGGCGGGAACGAGCGGATCGAGCACCGGCACCGCTGACTCCGAGAACGGCGTGCAAAGGAAGACCATTCCGTCCTCCTTTGCTGTGGCAGCCAGTCGCGCGAAGGACTCGAATGGCAGGCACAGGCGACCGAGTTGCGTCAGTCGCTCGCGCTGCGACGCGTTCACGAGCTCTGTTGGCACGATTGCCTGAAACTTCACCGCATCGGCGCCCGCCCTTGCCGCAGCGCCAATCATGCGGTGTGCCGTCGCCTCGTCGCCCTCGTGGTTGTTCCCGATCTCGGCGATGACAAGCACGCGTGTGGCCGGTTCGTGTGCACCGATCTTCATGCGGCACAGTGTCCGCGATGCCAGTGCAGAACGTGTGTCGCGCCGGCAAGAGTCCAACCGAGCGACTGGTAGAAACGGTGTGAACCCAGATTCGCGAGTTGAGTGCCCGCCACGCCTTCGCGAGCGGTCGGACAGGTGTCGGTGGCCGCAGCCACCAGCATGCGCCCAAGCCCGCGGCCATGCCATGCGGGATCGACGGCGATGAGATCAACGACCAGCCTCGATGCAGCGCGATCATGCAGTGCCAGGAGGAAACCGAGTACTGCCGCATCGACTTCGATCACACTCATGGAGTCGCCGCGCGCCCCCGCAAAGTAGTTGGCGACCCATGCTCGCTTCACGCGCTCGCCGACATCGGACCCGAGGGCAGGGTCGAGATGAAAGCGGCTGAGCGTGAGCGATTGGCTCGCGATCCGCTCCAGTGCGGTGCGATCATCCGGCTGGGCCGCACGAGTCATGGCGGTGCCGGGCGTGCCCGCGCGAGATTCATGCTGGTGCGCCGTCGCCATCACACCGGAGACTGGTCCGGCGAAGGTGACGAGCGTGTCGATCAACCGAAAGCCTGCATCAGCAAGTTGCGAAAGCGCACCAACCTCCCTCGGCGGCACTTTGACGGAAACAAAGTCCAAACCGCTCGCGTCGAGCGCGCCAGCGATGGCGCAGCCCGACTGAGTTATCTCAAGTGTCCCACAGGCACGATCGAGAACGGAGGAAAGCCAGAGGTCGCGCTTCAGCGCCGCACACTCATTCATACGACTGCCGCGTGGGGGCCAGGGCAAGTGCCGGCGCCGCCGCGCGCACATTGGATGCGCGCTTGTACCACTCGATGTATTTTCGGAAGCCGCGCTCAAGCGGCCACTGCGGCTGGTATCCGATGAGTTCACGAGCCTTGTCGACGGCCAAGGTGCCGCGCTCGGGCATGAGGTTGTCTCGAGGTTCGGCGTGCACCTTCACCTGCGGAAACTCTGAGCGGAGAATCTCGACCATCTCGGCGATGCTGCGCGACTGCCCGTAGGTGAGATTGAAGATCTGATTGCGACCACCGGGATGTGTGGCGGCCGCGATCACGCCCTGTACGAGATCGCCGATGTAGGTGAAGTCGAGTCGATCCGAGCCGTCACCCTTCACCGTCACATCGAGCTCACGCAGTGCGTTCTCGATGAAGATCTGACCGACGCGTCGGCTGACACATCGTTCGCCGTAGAGCGCCGAGGGGCGCACGATGGCGTAGGGGAGACCGAAGACCTGGTTGTAGGCAATGACCAATCGCTCGGCGGCGAGCTTGAGCGCGCCATAGATTCCGATGGGATCGCACGGCGTCGACTCGGAGGCAACACCGCCTTCGAAATTCCCGTAGACCATGCTCGAGGAGAAGTAGACGAATCGGTCCACGTTGCTGCCGCGGGCCCAGTCGAGCGCGTTCTCAAGCGTGCGCAGGCTGTGATCGAACGTCGAGTAGGGGTCCTTGTTCGATCGCCCCGCATGGGCCACCGCCGCCAGCAACACGATGATCTTGGGCTTCAGGTGGTTCAGCAGATGCCCGAGTTGGTGATAGTCGCGAGCGTCCTGCACATAGAGCGGCACGCTTGCACTCTCGAGCATCTCCAATCGCTCCTGGATGATGCCGCGATACCACTCTCGATTGACCACTTCGTTCGCAGTGGCTGTGAACGCAAGCAGATTGTTGATCTGGAGACCATCGATCACCGAGACGTCGGCACCATTTCGTCGCATCTCCAGAGCGAGATTGTGGCCAATGAATCCAGCGCCGCCGATGAGGCAGATGCGTTGGCCGGAGAGATCACTCATGGTGTCGCTCGATTTCTGAAAGGAACGCATCGGCGATGAGATGCATGTCATCGGTGGAGAGGTGTGGACCGACAGGTAATGCGATGGTGTGATCGGCGATGGCGACAGCCCCTGGGAATCGGCTGGGATCGAATCCTGCGCGCCCCTGATAGGCACGCAGTCGAGGAACCGGATGCGGATAGTAGGTGCTTGTACCGATGCCTCGCGCCTTCAACGAGAGAGCAAGGTCGTTGCGCCGGGACTGCACGGCCTTCGGCAGTCGCGCCACCACACAGTAATGACTACAGGTCGCTTGCGGATCGTCGCAATCGAGAATCCGAACTCCCGCAGCGATCAGGCGCTCGGAGAGCGCTTTGAAGTTGGCCGCTCGCCGCTCGAGGATGACGGGCAACTTGCGCACTTGTGTGCAGCCAAGAGCTGCCTGCAGTTCGCTCATTCGTCCGTTGGTGCCCAGCGCGGAAACGTCATAGAGTCCGGGGACCGCCCGATCACCGTGATCGCGATCAACGCTGAAAGCACGGAACCGCGCGACGCGCGCTGCCACGTCGGCATCAGCGCTGACGAACATTCCGCCCTCGCCAGTCGTGATGTGCTTGACTGGATAGAAGGAGAAGCAACCAGCGTGGCCGAAGAGCCCCACATGTCGATCGCGCCATCGGCTGCCGATGGCGATGGCGCAGTCCTCCACGACCGGGAGTTCGCCTGCGGCGGACATCAGGGCATCCATATTGATGGGAATGCCTGCGAAATGCACCACGAAGATGGCACGGGACCGTGGCGTGATCGAGGCAGCCAACTCCGCGATGTTGATGTTTCCTGTGCTTGGATCGCAGTCGACGAAGATCGGCGTGGCACCTGTCAGCGCGACGGCATGCACGGTCGCGACATGGGTCATCGCCGGAACGATGACTTCCTGACCCGGTCCAAGCCCGAGATCACTCGCAGCCAATGAGAGCGAGGTCATGCACGAACTGGTGGACACGGCATGGCCGCTGCCGAGGAACGTCGCAAAGTCGGATTCGAACTGCTTGCAACGTGGACCGTGCGTGAGAATGGGGCCCTTGAGCACCTCCATGACAGCCGCACGATCGTCATCATCGATCCATGGCCTGCCAAAGGGAATCTCGCGAATCCCGATCTCCTGGGTGGTCATGAAGGCCAGTATAGCGGGCGTTGATTGGTGAGCCTCTCGCCCAGATCGACCTCGGGGATGGCGACCCAATCTCCTTTGCGCAGCGCTTCATCCACAGCGACGGTGGCGGCAGCGACACCAAGTTCGCGATGCAATTCAAGCGCGTCGGCCGGTTGTGTCAGGATGCGCTCGATGAAGCGCGGCAGCAGCGCGCCCTTGGTCGAGGCGACTGCAGACTCGGGAATCGATTCGACGGCACCGCCGGGATCGCGCGCCCATGAGCAACGAGCACCCAGATCGTCGCAAAGGAATGTGCCATCAGTTCCGAAGACACGGATCACATGATGGTGTCGATGGACACATCCGAAGTTCACAGTGATCCGGCCGATGAGGCCTGACGCGAAGCGGAACTCAGTCGCGACGAAATCCGGACCCTGATAAGGAGAACCACGCGATGCGATGTCGTTGCCGCTGGCGCGCACGGCGGTCGGGAGTGATCCGACCAGACCGACCATGACATCTACGAGATGCACGCCACCGCCTGCGAACACCGAGTAACCCGGCTCGCGCCCGCGCCATCCCTTGGTGAGCTTCTGCAGGCGTCCATAGAGGTAGTCGCCATCGAACGCATAGATGGTGCCAAACCGTTGTTCACGAGCCATCGCCGCAGCGCGCTGAAGTGCTGGGGCCGCGCGGAGCACCAGATTGACCATGAGCTGGCGCCCGGAGCGATGGATCGTGCGCACGATCGCTTCGAGCTCCTCTCGCGTGCGACAGAGGGGCTTCTCCACGAAGACGTGTCGCCCAGCATTCAAGCTCGCACCGACCTGAGCCGCGTGGTCTCCGTCAAACGTGGCGAGTACCACCGCGTCGACGCCCGAGTCGGCAAGGGCCTCGTCCAGCGATCGGCCTGCGTGGTTGGCGCCGAGCTCATCGCGCAGCGCCTCGGCGCGAGGCAGATCGTGATCGCAGAGCCAACGCAGTTGACAGCGCGAGTCAGCAGCCAGCGCACGCGCATGAGCCTCGCCGACACCCAACCCGATCACAGCCATACCCAGCTGCGTCATACAGACCTCCTGGCCAGGCACTCCAGTCGTGCGAGGTCCTCCGGGAAATCGACGCAGAGATTGAGCGTCGACTCGTCGCCCTCTGGATTCGTGACTGATCGGATCGAGAATAGATCGGCGTGTCGATAGGCGAGCGCTGTCACGTGCTCGCGATCAGAGGGGGTTGGCGACATCGAGTCAATGCGATCCAGAGTCCTCGCCGGGAAGACTTCAACGCTACAACCTCGCGGGAAGGTGCGGGGGTGGACATTCGTGAAGAGATCGAACGCTCCGGATGCATGGCCGACAACCAAGTCGATCACATCGGGACGAATCAGCGGGCTGTCGCCTGAGATTCGCACCATCAATTCGCTTGGGTGTGCGACCGCGGCACTACGCAGGCGATCGAGCACATCGAGTTCCGATCCGCGAACGACGGCGACTCCGAACTGCTGCGCAAAGGCTGCAAGCGGGTCGTCTCGCGCTTCCGTCGAGGTTGTGAGCACGACTTTGTTCAACGAACGCGCTAGGGCCACACGCGACAGAACGGCTCCGAGGAGGGGACGGCCCGCGAAAGGCGCAAGCATCTTCCCCGGGAAACGCGTCGAGCCCATGCGCGCCTGGACGAATGCGATCACCGGGCACGGTCGAGCGGCGTCGCGGGAGCGTCGTGCATGCACTGGAGTGATCGTAGTTGATCCACATCCAATCGAACGCAGTGCGGACGATCGCGGCGCGGCCCGCGTCAATCCGCCAGTCGACCGAGGATCTCATGCCACGATCGCGTCGTTCGCCAGATGCCATCAACGCTTGGCAACCAGTCGAGCATCCAGGGTTGAGCATTCGGCGGAGGTGAAACGTCGCTGGTGAACGGCATTGCGTCGAGGCCCTCCGCGCGCGCCAGCCGAATGGCACGGGCCATGTGCGCGGCACTCGTCGTGATCGCCACGCGCGTCCAGCCATGCTCCCGAGTCAATGCCGCGAGCACCCGCGCTTCGTCGGCGGTGGTGAAGACCGTGTCCGTCACGATGATGGCATCGTCAGGGACCCCGCGTCGCAATGCCTCATCACGGAGGTGCTCGCCCTCGCTGCGCTGATCCCCGGGAATCTTCGAGCCCGCGCCAGAGAGAACAAGTTTGGAGGCACGACCAGCCTCGAACAACAGCATGGCGGCCTCAAATCGCGGTCCCGGATCGAGCGTGATCTCTCCGGAATTGCGCCGAACCATGTAACTCGACCCCCCGAGCACCATGACTGCATCGACTCGTTCGATCGCGTCCGGTGGTCGAACCGGGTAGGAGCGTTCGAGCCAGTTGCTCATCAAGACGCCGACTGGCCGGATGGAGCTGAGATAGAGGACCAGCACCGCGGCCACCCCTAAGGCGATGGGGAAGCGAGAGCCGGGCCGCTCCCTTCGGCGTTTGAACCAGATGGCAAGCGCGATGGCGGCGACGCCGAGCAGCAGCGAGCACCCAAGCGGCATGAGTAACAGATCGACGGATCGTCTCAGCATCACCCCAACCTCATGCAAAGTTGTATACTCGCGAACATGTCAACGACCCCAGCTGCTCTTCATCGTCATTTGGAATCCATGGTCAAAGAACTGACGGAGCTCCGCGCCATCAAGGTTGCGAACGAAAAGCTCACGCAGTCCTACAACGAACTCGCTCGGCTCGTCGCACGCGTCACCGGAATGAGCGCCCCGCAGGCGACTGTCGGCGGCAAGCGCAAGCGAGGCCGACCGCTCGGATCGAAGAACAAGAAGCCATCGGCATCAGCCTCGGCATCAGCCTCGGCATCGGCCGCCGCGCCTGCCGCGAAGAAGACCAAGGCTGGCAAGCGCTTCCGATCGAGCGCGGGCGATGTGCAGAAGTCCTATGAGGCGCTCGCATCGAAGGCAACGAAGGAATGGGCGACCAAGTCGGACCTTTGCAAGGCAGCCGGCTTCAAGCCCGCGCAGGTGGCCGCCGCTTGGAAGCGCTTGATGGAAGGCTACAAGACCAGTGACGGCAAGGCCGTGAAGGCGGTGCTCGAAAGCAACGGCAGCCGCGGATTGGCTGGCCGCTACCGTCGTCGCTGAGCGTCGCGCGCCATCGAATCAAGTACGGGGGCGAGAAGCTCGGCGGGCACTTCTTCCGATTCAGGGAGCAGGTGCCCGCTGAGCCCTTGTCCATCGAAGAGTTTGACGCCGCCGAGGTGGTCTCGTCGTTTGCGCAAGTGTGGCGTCAAGTCGATGAGCGGTACGCCCAGCTCGCCGAGCACCGCCGCGAGTCGGCGAAGCGGCAGATCGGCGTCCCAGTCGCTCCCTTGAGTCGAGTCGCCTTTCAGCGATTGTTCGGCGACGTCCACATCGAGCGTAAACGGATTGTCGAGCGCAATGACGACCAACGGGGTGTTCGAAGCGGCACAGAGGTCTCGGATCGACTCGAGTGCGACGGCGGTGATCTGCCATGCGCCGTTGACGAAAGCGCCCTGCTGTTGTGAAGGTCGATAGAACGGCGCCCACGACTCTTCGAGGTGGTAGTCCATCGTTGTCGAGAGTCGTTGCGCCGCGATGCCGTCGAGGCCCACCTCCGTGACAAGCGACGATGCGCGCGAGACGCGGAAGGGATCGAGCGTCGGCTCGAGCAGTTGTTTCCAGAGTTCGAATCCGCGCACGCCGATCCAGAACGAACTTGGTTCCTCGATCACCCCATCGATGCGCATGGAGGGGCGCAGTGTCATGCGCGGGTTGTAGCAAACGCCTGGAAACGCCCAGTTGTCGCGCATGTCGTTCCATGCGTAGAACTGCAGCACAACGACATCTGGTTTGAGCAAGGGGAGCAATCGTGAGAGGAGCATGAACTCCTGGGTCGTGCCATACCCCGAGACGCCTGCTTCGAAACCGACGGCATCCATGCCCCTGTCACGCAGTGCGGCGATGGTCCGGTCGGCCCAAGTGCGTGCGTGAGTGAAGGAGTCACCCATGAAGAGCACCCGATAGGCGCCGTCGTGCTCGCGAGCCTCTGCCGGAATGGCGCGAAACGCGCTGCCCGCGCGCTCCCATCCCAGTCCCTCGGCGAGTCGCAGTGTGTTGTCACCGGGCGGGGCGGCGCGAAATCGCAGAACGATCTCGAGCGTCGCCAGCAGCAGCACGATCAGCACGATCGTCACGCCGATCGAGGCGCTGGCGAGCAACCATCGTCGCGACCGAGGACGGGCAGTCGCGGGAGCGGCTTCAGAGGCACGAACGGTCCCGGGTTGCGGACTCCGAAGGAGCCGCAGCGCCCCTCGAATCGCCATGAACGCCGCGAAGAGCGCCAGCAGCGGCGCGCCCAACCGAGTTGGAAGCGTGAGTCCGGTGACTGTGTAACGGTGTCCGTTCGTGCGCGGATCAGAGCCGTCGCGTGAACTGAAGATGATCCATCGCGTCCAGTGGCTCCACGCGCCGCCGCCGACATCGCGAATGTGATCGTGTCGTGCCTTCGACTGCGCTAACTCGATTCCATCCTCTGAGAGCAGGATGGCGCTGCGCTGGCTCTCAAGCGTGTCGCCGAGTCCGAACCAGAGGCCGGGATAGGCATAGGCGTTGCCAGCCCACGGTGTCATCCGCGCCGGGTCGAGCGTGACATGCGAGGCGAGCACGCCCTGATTCAGCAAGGGTGTGTTCTGGAAGATGGCAATGAGCCCGGCGACTGCGGCCGCGGTCGACCACATCGCTACTCGGAGCGCCCGCTGCATGGGTCGTGCGGAACTCATGTTCGGATCGCAGACCGCCCGCAATGATCGCAATGATCACGATGATCACGATGATCACGATGATCACGATGATCACGATGATCACGGGCATGCATCGCTCCGAGTGTAATCGGTTGCATCGCGCGTGTTGAGAGCGCGCTCACGGTGTCGGATCTCGATGAAGCCGCAGCGATCGCAGGCCTTCGAGCATCTCCCAGACGCCGCCTTCGACCGCCGCCATCAGGCGCGTCATGTAGATGATCGCCGCGAGCGCCGCGGCTTCGACCGGCGGAGCGCCGAGTGCAATGAACGCGGCTGCTCCAGCGACTTCTGCAGGCCCGGCGCCAGCGAAGGTAATCGGCACGATCTGCCCAAGCGTGCCGACGGAGATGCCGAAGGCGAGCACCGCGAGACCGGCGTCGAGTCCCAGCCACTTCGCCGCGAACCAGACGGAGAGGATCGTCATGCTCTGCATCAACAGGACCAGAAGAGACGCCGGCACGATCAGCGCTCGACGCCCGCGCGTGGCGCGCAGCGCGTCGCCAAGTCGGCGCAACCAACCGAGTCGCCACATCACGAGCAGCGCAACGATGCCGATCATTGCAGCGACCGCCATGATCTTCCCCGGCGCGATCGATGCACCGCTCATCGCGTCGAGTCCGACGAAGGGAAACACGACGGCAGCAATGACGATGCACGCCAGGAGTCCCAACACGCGATCGAGCAGCAGCGACACGACGAGTTCGTGCATGCTCGTGTCGGGACGGATCGCCTTGATCTTGATGTAGCGCGCCACCTCGTTGCTCGCGGAGACGGGAACGAAGAAGAAGTAGAACTGGCTCTGCGTGGCGATCCGAATCGCGTCGCGCATCCGCACATCGATGCGAAAGAGACGCAGCCCCACGCCCATGCGCCATCCGATGATCACAATCGCCAGTTGATTGACGGCGAGCGCCGCAAGCAGCAGATGGACCCCACCGGTCGGTCGAAGCTCCAGGCCCTGCGAGCGGGCAAGGAACCAACCGATCACGAGCGCCGCAGGCACGGCGACCAGTCGCACCACCAGCATCCAGCGGCGCCGTACGGACATTCGTTCACTCATCGTGAATGGCGCAAGCCCGCTACTTGAGCAGAATCTGCCGCAGCACATCGGCGAGCAAGCCCAAACCGAACATGAAGAGCGCCACGAGCATGCCACCGACACCGAGCAGGTAGCCGGCGCGAATGCCCGTCGCCATACCCAGCAACGCGGCAGTGAGGCTCGCCAGCACGCAGAGCACCACCAGGAGGTTGAAGATCTTCAGCGGGCTGTAGTACATGACGCTCTGACAGATGTAGAGCAGCGTGCGCAGAGAGTCTTTGACCAGTCGCACATGCGTCTGACCGACGCGTGCGTGGTACTCGATCGGCACATAGGTGACGAACTTGCCCGTGAGCATGTAGGCGATCGTCATGCTCGTCGTGAAGCTGAAGGTGTCGCAGAGATGCGGCAGATGCTCCATGATCGTCTTTTGACTGAAGAGGCGAAGACCGCTGTTGGCGTCGGGCACTCTTCGTCCGGCGGCGTACTCAACCAGTTTCTGCAGCACCCAGCGCAACGGCCCTTTGAGCGCACTCTCGCGATAGTGCACACCGGTCCGCTGTCCTACGACCATGTCGTTGCCGCGATTGAACTCCTTGAGCAGGCCCGGGATCGCCTCCGCCGGGTAGGTGAGATCGGCGTCGGTGATGCAGATCGTGTCGTGCTTCGCCTCCCGGATTCCGTGCTTGAGACTGCGACCGTAGCCAGCGTTGTGCGGATGATTGATCACGCGCGCGCCAGCAGCGGCCGCCAATTCCCCGGTGCGATCCGACGAACCGTCATTGATCACGAGCACTTCGAACCCGGCGATCTCGGCCTCAGCCATGACCTCTTGGATGCGCTGAACGGTGCCAGTGATGGCACCCTCCTCGTTCTTGGCGGGGATCAGGATGGTGAGCATGAGTTCGAGCGCAGACTACCAGAGGTGCCCGGCTCTAGACTCGCGCTCGTGCATGAGCGAGTGAGTGACGCATGAGAGTGCGCGTCGGGTTGCTGCTGGCGCTGCTCGTCATCGATCTTCTGGCGCTCGGCGTCCGTTGGTCTGCTGCGCCGCATGCGGCCGGTGTGCTCGATGTGGCGCGCATGGCGCCGGAGCAGGGGCACGCCTTCACGGCGCCGCTCAAAGCGCGCCCGTCGAGTTTCACGCAGGTGCCCAACGACGGAAACGGCGTCTCCGCACTTCGTCTTTACGAAGTCGATGGCGAACGCCGCGTGGAACTTGGTCCAGCGCACGCCCCGCCTGATCGTGTGCGAGAAGTCGGCGGTGGTCTCTTCGATCACTGGGGCGAAGTGCTCTTCTCGACGAGTGACGGTTCCGATCCGCGCACGAACGGTCGGCGATACGAGTGGGAATCGCCGACGGTGATTCACGCGCGCCTCGGACTGGCGCTGCTCTTCTCGACGAGTGCGGCGCTGCTGTGGGTGCTCTCCGGCTGGTTCGCGATTGTGCCGCGCGCGCGGGCATGGGTCTTTGCGGCATTGGTGTTCGCGCTGACGGCGGCATGGAATCTGGAGGCGCACCACCTCTACCCGGGCTGGATCAACGTTGACTGGGACACGGCGAGCTACCTCGGCCGAACGGCGGAACGCACCGCCGGCTACCCGTTGATTCTCGAAACGCTCACGGCGCTGGCCGGTGATCTTCGATGGCTGCTCGCGGTGCAGCTCAACTCACAGCTTGCGGCGTTCGCGCTCCTTGCGCTCGCCGTCGATCGACTGCTTCGCACCCGTGTCGCGGGGTTGGCGATCTTCGTGGTGCTCGCCACGAGTCCGCGACTCATGGCGTTTCCGTTCAGCGTGTTGACGGAGAGTTTCTTTGTCGTGGGACTCTGCGTGCTGATGGCGCTGTTGTGCGAAGTGGCGCGGTGGCATGGGACGGACGCAGCAACACTGTTGGACCGCGCGCAGAGCGAGTCGACTGCGCGCGTGTCAACCGCGGCGTCGCTCGTCGTGCTCGCGTGTTGTGGCATCACGCTTGCGGCGACGGAGCTCGTGCGACCGGCCGCCTTCGGGCTCGCAGGCATGGCGTTGCTTCCGGTGCTCTGGGCGCGCGGTCATCGATGGCGCACGCTCGCCGCAACAGCGCTGCCGTATGTGCTGGTGATCATCGCCGCGGCGTGGGCAAACGAGCGCCGCTTCGGCTTCATGGCGACGAGTTCGATGGGCCCGGTCTCACTGCTCGGTCATGTCGCGTGGAACATCCGCGCGGAGACATGCCCCGAGTTGCCCGAACTCGCGGGCCGCATTGAAGAGCGACTGAAGCCGGTGCTGGCGCGACGCCCCGCGGAACTCTCGTGGCCGAAGCAGCACTTCTTCTGGACAAGCGACGAATACAACGAGTTGCTCTGGGCGAATGTGATGCCGGAGACGCACGCGTGGGTAGAGCAGCACGCGCAGGCGGATCAGAATCAGGCCGTTGAACTGCTGCGGATTCGAAGCGCGCTGGCGAAGGGAGCGCTGATCGGCGATCCCATGCGATACGCGCGACATGCATCTGCGCATGTCTGGGGATTCTGGCAATCGGTCGTGCGCCCGGCACCGCTGGGCCCGGCGCTCAAGGGTCGCGTTCCGCGCGGCGTCGGCAGCGTCGCCAATCTCTGGCCCGAAGTGCGCGAGCGGCGCTTCTCCTGGCTCGGTCCGGCACCCGATGTCGGTGCGTCAAACACCCCGTTCGATCGACTGACCTGGATGGAGTGGTGGCGCACGCCGCTCGATGGCAATCCGAGCATGTTGTGGAAGATGGCGCTCGCCGCGACACTTGCAGGCTTGGTCATGGCGCCGTTCTCGCGCCGGCTCACCCCGGCGGGACGGCTGCTGTCGCTCGCGGGCGTCGGATTCCAGGGATCTGCAGTGCTCGTCGCTTCGGCCACGGCGGTGATCGCGCGCTATGTCGATGCTGTCGAGCCGCTCACGGTGGTCGCGTGCGCGGCGGCGATCGTGGCTCTTGGCGAGACGTTCGAGCGGCTGCGGCGGATGCGCGCGCCTCGATCGCATCCGCCATCTCGCGCGTCATGATCATCTGCGCGTCTCGCAGCAGATGGCCAGCCAGATTGCCGGGATCACCGTCGTAGATCTTCTCGCCGCGATCGCGAGCGAAGGCGGTGAGCGCCGGCACGACCTCGATCGGCTCCAATCCGAGCGAGCGCGCGAGTGCCGCGAATCGGCGCAGCGGCAACTCGAGATCGAAGTCCTCCGCGCGATACGCGGGATCGGTGAGCACGTGCGCTTCGAAGACATCGCGATCGATCGTGAACGGCGCATCGATGCCGGCCACGAAGAGCTCGCATTCATGCGCCGCGCAGAGCTCGACGATGCGTTTCATGGCGCGCTCCGTCTCGAGCCATGCGCGCGAGACGAAGGCGCCATCTTGCGCCGACCGCAGGTAGAACGGCATCCAACTCAGCGGATCGGAGTAGAGCCCGAGTACGCGGCGATCGGCGGCCGCGATCGCATCGGATCCTTCCGTGAGCAACGCGCGATGCGTCGCGTCGAGCGTGCTTCGCGACCACCAACCCTGCACCAGACGGCGAAAGAGCTCCGAGTCTCGAACGGCCATCCAGCGCGCAGAAGGCGCGGCCATCGAGCCATCGTCCTCTGCGAACGGACGCCCCATCATGTCCGGGTTGTAGATGATGCCCGGTGATGGGCAGTTGTCTCGCGGGTCGTTCCATGCATAGAAGAGCAGCACGGTGATGTCCGGCTGCAGTTCAGGAAGCAACTGCTCCAGCTTCATCGCCTCCTGCACTTGGCCGTAGCCGGAGACGCCCGCTTCCCATCCGGTCGCCGCGATTCCGCGTCGATTGAGTTCGTCGATGAGCATGCGCGTCCACGCTGTGTTGTGCGTGAAACTGTCGCCCATGCAAAGTACGCGCAGCGGTGGCACCGGTGCTGACGCCGTGGCGTGGATTTGCGGATCGACGGGTGGGTAGCGATCCCATCCGAGCGCCGGCGATAGCACGAGCGAGCCGACTTTCGGGCCCGGGCGCAGCAGTCGGAATCCGATCTCGAACCCGGCGAGCACCAGCAGCACGAGCAGCGCGCTCACGATGGCGGTGCCGATGGCCAGCGATCGGCGCGATGCGCGTGGAGCGTCAGTGTCGTGGTGCGCGGACATTGTTGCCGCTCAGTAGAGCAAGAGCGCCGGATCGTACATGCGCGTCGCGGGCATGACGCGCAGCTCGAAGATGGGCATTGGCACCTCGACGGATGGTTCGACGCGCTGACCATCGAGCTGCAGCGTCCGTCCTGCAACAGCGCCATGTTGCCACGACGCGACCATCGCAATGCCATCCGCTCGTCGCGCGACCACGCGGATGATCGGCTCGCGTCGCAGCGCTGCCACGAGCGCGCTGAGATCGATGGTGCGTCGTTCACGACCGTGGCCCTCGGTATCGAAGCGCGTGATCTCCGTGCCAGCGACGGAGATTGCGACATCGACGCCTTGCCCCGGGTCTTCGCTCCACCCGAATCCGGTGAGGCAATCGGCGATGAAGGGCACGAGTGGATCGAATGGCTCGCTCGGCACAATCGGCGCTCCGCCATCAGCGGTCGTGCTGCCGTCGACTTCGTCGAGCATCAACTGCTCCAGGCGCGCCAGCACCATCGGATCGACTTCGATCTCCTGGATGATCTCGACTGGGCGCGAAGGGAATCGGCGCTCGTGCAGCGTGTAGCGGTGATTGACGGGACCGCCGCGCGACAGGCGTGCCGCGATCGGTGGCAGCAGCAGCACGATGCCGATCAGCGCCAGCGACACGGCGCGGCGGCGCCCCATGAGACCCATGAGACCCATGAGACCCATGAGACCCATGAGGCCCGAGAGGCCCATGAGGTCTGAGCGGCGCAGCAGATGAAGGGTGATCACGAGTGATGCCGTCAGCACGCCGCGCACCACGAGCATCTGCCCGAGTTGCGTGCCATTCCTGAACGCCGGCAGCGTGGCCACCGCTTCTCCGCCAGTGAAGGCGCCGCACATCGAGATCGGGATGTCGCCGCCGCCGATCAGTGGAGACGGCTCGCCTGCTAGTCCAAGCACTTGCGTCGGCGGCGCTGCACGCCACTGCAGCAGATCCGTCCAACTCCAACTCGGCTGACCCCACATGAAGAGCTTGACGCCGCGCGCATCACCGTTCGCATGCATCGTGAGCAGCAGCACTTGTCCGGCGATGGCGAAGAGGAACAACCCAACACCGATCCCGCTCCACGCGCCGCGCCGCAGTCGCGCCAGCATCATGCCCGCAATCGCCCACACCGCCGTCGCGCCGCCGAAGACCAGGTATCCGCGCGCGGTCGCTGTCGGGCTGTAGACGATCGCGGCGGCGATCGGCAGCGAAATGGCCAGGAACATCAGCGCGATCGCGCCACCTTCGGGAACCGCGCGGGGACCAGTTGGTTCGCGGCGCACACCGCGCAGCAACGGCGCCAGCGCACCGAGCACCAGCAGCGGCAGCAACGGCGCAACCGACACGAGCATGTCGACGAGCAGACTCCAGACTTTCGGCAGCGCTGCACCACTGCGCCAGGCGTCGGGCCAGGCAGCCAGCGCCGCCTGCAGCAGATGGCGCTCGACTGCGTAGTAGTCGAAGTTGCCCATCGAGAGCAGATTGAGCAGCGACGGCCAGAGTCGCTGCACGGCGATCGAGACGAACGCCACGATGAGGATGTGCCACCATCGATTGCGCCGCAGCGCGAGCAGCACATAGGCGGCGGTGAAGAAGAGCCCGGAGTTGTACGCAAGGCTTGCCAGCACCAGCACCGCGCCGATTGCGGCGTGCACTTCCGCCGGTTGTCGCGCAGCCCAGATGCGACTGCGCAGCAGTGCCAACAGCGCGATCGCGCTCGTCGCGAAACTCAGCAGATGTGCCGAGTAGTCGCCGAGATGGAACCACCATCCCTGTCCGACGCACGCGAGCACACCTGCGGCGAGACCTGCGACTGGGCGCTGCGCCAACTCGGCGCCGACGCGCACGGCAGCCCAGGTGCCCACGGCCCACGCCATCAGATTGACGAGCAGTGCAGCGCCCGAGACGCCGAGGAGCCACGCGACGCAGCTGACCAGAAAGGGGTAGAGCGGTCGGTTCGCGTACATGTCGGCGGCAATGAACGCGCCGTTGAACATGGCCACGTGATCCCATGTCTGCTGATTCTCGATGTGCCGCGGCGCACCGTCGACCATCAATGCGTATCCAGGCAGCGCGTTGCTGTGATCGGAGTAGCCGGCAGTCGGCACTGTGCCGAGCAGGTAGGCGTCGTGCTCGCCGCGCCCGACCCAGAGAGCGGTGGCGGCGGCCAACATCCAGAGCAACACGAGTGCCACGCGCCATGCGCGCGGCAGCGGCACGGCGTTCCAGCGATCGATCGATGCAGGCGGCGCGCTCGCGGAGACCCATCGTTCACGCCATGCGGCAGTGCGACACCGGACCGACTCGCTGCGCCAGAGGACGATCACGCCGATCAGCGAGACGAGCAGCGCCACGAGACCGGCGCCACGCGAGAGTTCGACCGGCGTCTCGATCGAGTACCGGCGCCCGTTCGATCTCGGGTCGCTGCCATCGGAGGTGCTGAAGAAGAGGTCGCGTCGCCAATGCGAGAACCGTCCGGCGCCGAGTTCACGGATGTCGACATGGGCGCTGCTCTTTGGTCCGAGTTCGACGGCGTTCTCGAACAGCTTGAGTTCACTGCTGGTGCTGCCGCCGTGGTCGTTCGGCAACTCGTAGGCGAGCGCGAAGACCGGCCCGAACGCAAGATCGGCGCTGACGGGCAGCTTCCACGCGAATCCCTCTTCGAGTCTCGCGTCTTTCGCGTCCAGATCGATGCGCACCGTTTCGGCGCGCGTCGCCAAGAGCACCAGCGCCACCCACGGCACGACGACGAGCAGCGCCCCGACGACGAATCCCACGGAGGCAAGTGGTCTGAGTGATCGTTCCACGGCCGTGTCGAGCAGGCCTGTATACAGTATCGCCACGGTAGTTGCGCCGAAGTCTGGCCAGGGCGAGGCACATACTTCGGTGATCGAACGAGTCCATGCGACGCACCTCACCTCGTGCCGAAATCCTCGTGGCACTTTTGTCGATCGCGGCGATCGGCGTGCTGGCGCTGAGCGTGGCGATCGACTCCGTTCATCGCGAGCGGATCGAGATCGTCATCGACTCCGAGCGCGTGCAGCAGGAGCTGCCCGGCGCATTCGAAGTGCCACTCGCGCCGGAGACGCCGCTCTACCTGGATTGTCGTGGCGACACGCTTGCGTCGGGGGGAGTGAGTGATCTTCGGCTCTACGAGAACGACCTCGCAATTGGACCGCCGCATGTGGCCCATCAACAGATCAGGGAGAAGAGTGCAGGCCGCTATTCGCATTGGCATCGGCGGCTGATCTTCTCGACGAGTGACGGCTCCGATCCGCGTACCAACGGCCGTGTGTATCGCGCCACCGTCACGCTCCGCGCCGCGGCGTGGATCGAGACGAGTGCGCTGTTGCTGGGGGCGCTCGCGTGCTTGATTGGAGTTCTGGCGTGGCCTAGGCAGGGGAGCGCGCTGGCGCGATGGCTGCCGCGCTTCTCGTTCGCGCTGACGGCGCTGATCGTGCTCGTGATCTGGAACGGGGCGATCTGGCGCTATGCGCCGTCGTGGGCCGCCGTGCAGATGGACTCGGGCGGATACCTGGACGGTTCGACGATTCGCACGATCGGATATCCGGCGTTCTTGAGCGCGGTGGCGTCGATCGGAGGTGATCTCCGCTGGCTCGCTCCGATCCAGGTCAACGCGCTTGTTCTGGCGCTCATCTTCCTCGCCGCCGTGTCGGCGATCGTCGTCTCCGCGCCAGCCACATCGCGCACGAATGCAGACGGCGCGATGAACGGAGTGGCCGTTGCACCCGATGCAGCGCGAGCGCGATGGGGCGTCGGCGCGTTGCTGCTCTTCCTCATGGGTACCTCGGTGCGCACCTTTGAGACGAGCTTCACCGTGATGGCCGATGGTCCATTCACGGCGCTCACATGCATCATTGCGGGCTGCCTCGGGCTCGCGGCCGTGCGCCGTTCGTGGGTGCCCGTCGCCGCGATGAGTGTGGTGCTGGCGCTCGCGATTCTCGTGCGCCCCGCCGGCATCGGCATGGTGCCGGTCGTCCTCTTGCCCTGGTGGTGGCATCGACACGATGTCGTGCGCGGTGACGCGGCGCACCGTGGGCGCGGTTGGCACCGGCCACTCGCGCTCGTGTTGGCCGGAGTGCTTCCGATGACTGTGCTGCTTGCCAGCGCGTCACTGCTGAATGTCGTTCGAAACGGTTTCTTCGGACTGTCGACGATGGGGCCGCTCAGTCTCGCGGGCCATGTTGGTTGGATGATCTCGCCCGAAACGGTGCCCAACGAACCGGAGCTGGCGCGACGAATCCAGGAGCGCGCGCGCCCGCTGATCGAGAGCCGTCCGCAACTCGCGTGGCCCATCGACTACTACCTCTACACCTCCGACGAATACAACGCGCTGCTGTGGCGAACGATCGTGCCGGAAGTCTCGCAGTGGCTTGAGGAGAATCGAGCGTCAGGATTCGATCACGCGAAGGAGTCGTCGCGATTGATGGGTGAACTCGCGATCGGTCCGGTGCTGCACCGACCCGGTGCGTACGCGCAGCATGTGCTCGCGAATACCTTCGGCGCAACGCATTGGTTCGGTCGCGGCGTGGCGCTGCTGCCCGCACTGGCGCAAGCGGCCGCCTCGGCGGAGCCGTGCGTCGCCGCGCTCTCGCCGAGCAGTCGCGCGCTCTTCGAGCAGTGGCTGGAACCGCCGGCACTGGGCGAAGATTGGAATCGTCAGCTGGTGTGGGAGCGCATTCGATATCCGATCGACACGAGGCCGCGCATCATTCAGGCGATGGCGGTGGCGGCGACCGTGCTGGGACTGATGTTGCTTCCTTGGTCGGGCCGGCGAAACGACGGCGCGGGCAACGGTCGCTCCACGCTTCTCGGATCTCCGGCCGCGCGGTTCCTCGGCGCGCTCGCGCTCCTCGTCTGGGGCTCGATCGTGCTCGTGTCGCTCTCCGCGACCGTGATCTTCCGCTACATCGACGCGCTCGATCCGCTCATCTCCACCGCCATCGTCATGGCAGCGGTGATGCTGTGGCGAGCGACGGCCCAGCGCGTGAGACAGTGGCGGCGGCCGTCTGCCCAAGCTGCCTGAGCCAGATCGAGAAGCTCACGAGCGCCAGCAACCGCAGGCCGTGATCGCGCGCGCGATCACGATGTTCGCGCACCAGCGTGTCGATCGCACGCGGCTCGAACCACTCGCGCAGCGCCGGCTCGGCGAGCGCATCGGCGACGAAGCCCTTGAGCGCGCCGTCGAACCACGCGCTCACCGGTGCGTTGAACCCCTTCTTCTTGCGATCGAGGATCGACGCCGGTAGCCGTGCGCGCTGACTCTGCTTCAGGATGTGTTTCTTGCGACTGCCGCGCATCTTGAGATCGGGCGGCAGCGAGGCGGCGAACTCAACGAGCGTCGAGTCGAGAAACGGTGCGCGGCTCTCAAGCGAGTGCGCCATCGTGGCGCGATCGACCTTGACCAGGATGTCGTCCACCATCCATGTCTTGATGTCCACATACGACGCTTGATCCAGCCAGTGACACTCGTTCACTTCCTGGAAGTGGCGATCGAACTCGGCGAAGCCGTGCTCGGCGTCAACCGTGCTCGTGTGCTCCGGTCGCAGCAGTGCGCGCATCGAGTCGGGACCGAAGATCACGCGCCACCACCAATGGGCGCGACGGAACGGCAGCTCCGCGCCGGCAAGAAACTGGCGCAGCTTGTAATCGAAGCTCACCTTGCCGTGCGTCGTCGGCACAAGCGTTTCCGCTGCCCATCGCAGGGCGCCGAGCAGCGGACGCGGAATCATGCGCGCCGTGCGGTGCAGCTTGTCGGCTGAGTAGGTCTCGTAGCCGGCGAAGAGTTCGTCGCCACCGTCGCCCGAGAGACTGACGGTGACCGACTCGCGCGTGAACTGCGAGAGAAACCAGGTCGGCATGAGACTCGTGTCGCCCAGCGGTTCATCGCCCGCCACCGTGAGTGCGCGAATGACGCTCTCCGCATCGGCGTGCTGTGTGCGGTCGCGGTGATCGACGCCGAGCAGGTCAGCGACCACGCGCGCTTCCGCGACTTCGTCGTAGCCCTTCTCCTCGAAGCCGATGGTGAACGTCTTCACGGTAGAAGGCTTGCCCGCGCGCGTCATCGCCGCCACGATCGTCGACGAGTCGACGCCGCCGGAGAGGAACGCGCCGAGCGGCACATCGCTCACCATGCGATCGGCAACGACGGTGTCGATGCGCGACGCGAGTTCGTCCGCCAGCGCGGCTTCGCTCGCGTTCGACTTCGCGCCGAAAGCGGCGGCCAAGTCCCAGTAGCGGTGAAGGCGCGGGGCTGCCCCTCGCGCGAGCACCATCGCGTGCGCCGCTTCGAGTCGCCTCATGCCCGCGAAGAGCGTCGTCGTTCCGAGCGTGTAGTTGAGGGAGAGAAAGTCGCCGAGACCGAGCGGATCGACGGCGCGGCGGAATCCGGGATGGGCGAGGATCGACTTGGGCTCGCTGCCGAAGACGATGCCGCCGCCGTGCTCACGCGAAATCTCCGCCCAAAAGAGCGGCTTTTCGCCCAACCGATCACGCGCGAGAAGCAGCGTCTGCTCGGCCACATCCCAAAGCGCGAACGCGAACATGCCCTCGAGTCGTTCGAGGCACGCCACGCCCCAGCGCTTCCACGCTTCGAGAATGACCTCGGTGTCGCCCTGCGTACGGAAGCGATGTCCGAGCGCCTCGAGTTCGCGGCGCACACGCTTGAAGTTGTAGATCTCGCCGTTGAATGCGATCCACGCGCGGCCTTCGTGGTCGGCCAACGGCTGGTCGTTCGTCGCCGCGAGATCGATGATCGACAGACGACGATGTCCGAGTACGACCGGGCCGAGCGCCTTCACACCGCCCGCGTCGGGACCGCGATGAACGAGCGTGTCGGTCATCGCGCGGACGACCGTCGCGTCCGGTTCGCGCTCCCAACTCAGCCATCCACAGATGCCGCACATCGAAGTGGTCAGCGTATCCGAGTCGTCGCGCCGCACCCGTTGGCAACTCGCCGGCGATCGCACGGCGCCGAAACGCAACGACTGACGGTGATCTGCGTCGACGCGTGCTCGCCGCAGCCGAATGCATCGGTCTCTACTTGGTGATTCGGCGAAGGCGAGACGCATCGAGTGCTCGCTTACCTTCGATCAGGGCCTCCTTCTCGGCGATCTTGGCGCGCCTCTCCGCGTGCTCGCGTCGCTGCTCTTCGATCTGTCGCAAGAGTTGCGTCGTCGCGTCGTCGGGAGAAACGAAGTCCAGTGTCAATTGCATGCCGCCGTAGGGCACCACCGGCTCGGGCGCGGCCAACGCGGCATCGAGGTCATCGCAAAGCGTCATCAGGGCCTCCTGGTGCGGCGCCTGATCGAGTCGGTTCCGCACCCCTTGAATGGTCTGCTGTGCAAGCGCGATGCGGTCACGACCGCGCGCCAGCAGTTCATCGCAGTACCGAATCCAATCGGTGCTCGAGCCCGTTCGGATGATGTCCCAGCACCACTCGAGGTAGGCATCCGACATCCGCTCACAGAGCACGCGCCGCCGCGCATGGGTGTCTGCGAGAAGCTGTTGCAGCGGCTGGTCCCCTTCGAACGCGGGACCGAGTAGTTGCCGCAACGACGACTCGAACGCCGCGAGATCAGTCGGATCGGGATACACAGGTGGTGCGGCGAGCGTGGCGAATGCGTCGCGCATCGCCGCGCTGCGCTCAACGCTGGCGGAACTGGCGACCTTGTTGACGGCGTTCCGCATCGCCTCAAAACAACTGCGGTCGAGTTGCGCCATTCGCGCGCGTGCATCTCGATAGACCGGAGTCTCAGCGTCTTCGCCAACGAACATCGTCTCCCCAACAAAGTGAACCGGCTGTCGCATTTCAGCGCAGGAAGCGTCCCAGAGCAGTTCAATTCGTGGCTTCATGAGTCGCGCGATCTCAAGGCGATGGCCGCGCAGGTGCTCCTGGCAGGCGGCAACGAGCGCAGTGTCGCTGCTCCCCGCAGCGATCACGGCGAAGAACTGCTCAAGGTCGATCTGTGACGGCTGCGACATCGGACTCAGAACAGTCTCGTTGAGCACCCATTCGCATTGCCATCGCTCGAGTGTCTCGGCCCCATCGCTGCCGATGAATGGTTCCACCGCATTCATCAGCGTCCGTTCCGCGCCATGCCAGCGCCGCCGTAGATCCTGTTCGCGAGCGCGAAGTTCGACGCAGTAGCGCTCAACTGCTTCCGACTCATGGCGCTCGATCGGCGTGCTCAGTTCCACCATCTCGTCCCACACGGCCGCCAAAGGGACCCTGACGAGCTTGGTGATCGAGTCGACATATGAGAGATAGGCGCCCACGCAAGCGAGTCGTTCTCGCGGATCGCTCACCCGCTCGAGCATGCTCGACTGAAACGCGAGGAAGGGAAGCAGTCGACGACGAAAGTCGGTTCGAGCATTCGGCGGCTGCGGAAAGTCGATGAATAGACGCGACCAATCCTGTTGCACGGCCTGCGCGCGTGCGAGAGCGGCCAGGAGTTCAGCGTCCACCTCGTTCCCGTCACTCGGCGGAGTCGATGGTTCGTCCTTCGCACTTTGAGATGCCATCGCGCGACCATCGGTCTGGATCCCAGTGCGAGTGCGCGGCAACAGGTCCGATGCTTCGCCATTGGTCTGTGCAGGATCAATGCTCGTCCCCGCGAGCAGAACGGCCAACAGCCCCATCGATGAAACAACAGTTGCTGCAGATCGCATCGAGCACCGAGCCTACGGGGTTGAACAGTCTGCGCCAACGGTGGCGCTGGAGTGAAGCAGGCCGAACGGCCCTTGCCGCACTGCGGTCTCCGTGGGCACTCCCCGCTCAATCAAGCTCGAAGGCGTGCTTGTAGTCGAGCTTGAGCGCAGGGTCCTGCTCTTCCTTGAGCAGGAAGCAGTTCTCAACGACAAGCGCCTCGATCTCGCAGCCCATGAAGCAGCGGAACGCATCTTCCGGCGTGCAGACGATCGGTTCACCGCGCACATTGAAACTCGTGTTGACGAGCACGGGGCAGCCCGTTCGCTTCTCAAACGCGGTGAGCAATTCGTGATAGCGCGGATTCGTCTCGCGATGCACCGTCTGCACGCGCGCGGAGTAGTCGACATGCGTGATCGCCGGCACATCGCTGCGCGGCACATTCAGCTTGTCGATGCCGAAGAGCTGCTCCTGTTCCGGCGTCATCGGAATGCGACGCGACTTCACCACATCGGCAACGAGCAGCATGTACGGACTGTCGCCGTCGAGCTCAAAGTAGTCGTTGACGCGCTCGCGCAGCACGCTGGGGGCAAACGGTCGGAAACTCTCCCGATACTTCACGCGCAGATTGAGCGTCTTCTGCATCGATGCGCTGCGCGGGTCACCCAGCACCGAGCGCGCGCCCAACGCGCGCGGACCGAACTCCATGCGGCCCTGCATCCAACCGACGGCCTTCTCCGACGCGAGCGCGTCGGTCGTCCGTTCGATCAGCGCCGCATCGCTCAGCACTTCGAACTTGGCGCCGACCGCCTCCAACCGGCGCTCGACATCGCTCTGCTCGAAGCGAGGCCCGAGATAGCTGCCGAACATTGAGTCGCCGCCCTTGGGCGTCGCGCGCGGCTTGTCGGCGTAGCCGTGATACGCAGCGAGTGCGCCGCCCAGCGCGCCGCCCGCATCGCCCGCCGCCGGCTGAATCCAGATGTTCTTGAACGCGCCGTCGCGCAGGATCTTTCCGTTCGCCACGCAGTTGAGCGCCACACCGCCGGCCATGCAGAGGTTCGTGCAGTCGTGCTCCTTGGCCAGTGAGCGCGTCAGTCGCAGCATCACTTCCTCAGTGACGATCTGCACCGCGGCGGCGAGATCCATGTGCCGTTGCACGAGCAGTTCCTTGTCGGGCTTGCGCGCCGGGCCGCCGAAGACTCCGTCGAATGCGCCGTTGGTCATCGTCAGACCGGTGCAGTAGTTGAAGTACTTCTGATTCAGACGGAAACTGCCGTCCTCCTTCAGATCGATGATGTCGCGCAGAATGAGATCGGCGAAGCGCCGCGCACCCTTCGGCTCGCCGTACGGCGCCAATCCCATCACCTTGTACTCACCGGAATTGACCTTGAATCCCGTGTAGTAGGTGAACGCGGAGTAAAGCAATCCGAGACTGTGCGGGAAGTGCAGCTCGCGATTCATCACCAGCGAGTGGCCCTTGCCGAAGCCGACGCTTGTCGTGGTCCACTCGCCGACGCCGTCGAGTGTGAGCACCACGGCCTCTTCGAACGGCGACGGATAGAACGCACTCGCCGCGTGACTCAAGTGATGTTCGGTGAAGAGCAGGCGCGACACATCGAAGCTCGGCTCTTCGGCCTTCAGCGCGCCCTCCAGCATCGACTTCTGAAAGAGCTTCTCCTTCAGCCAGAGTGGCATGGCCATCTTGAAGCTGAGAAAACCCTTCGGCGCCCACGCAAGGTAGGTCTCGACCAGTCGCTCGAACTTGATGAACGGCTTGTCATAGAAGACGACGAAGTCGACATCGCGCAGCGTTGTGCGCCCTTCGCTCAAGCAGTAGTGCAGCGCGTGGCGAGGAAACCCGGGGTCATGCTTCTTGCGCGTGAAGCGCTCTTCCTGCGCAGCCGCCACGATGCGACCGTCCTCGACAAGAGCGGCGGCGGAGTCGTGGTAGTAGGCGGAGAGTCCGAGGATGCGCATGAGGTAGAAGCGAGCGGAGGTCGTCAGAGCGGGTGAGGCAGCAGTCGCGCGAAGGCGCCGTCGCATCGACGACGCGCCGGCAAATCAAAACAGCGTGTAGATGAACGGCGCCAGCGCCGAACCCTTCGCGATGACGAGCAGGCCACCGATCAACACCAACATCACGAAGACGGGCAGCAGCCAGAACTTCTTGCGCTCGGCCATGAAGGCGAACAGTTCTTTGATGAATCCCATGTGTCTGTCTTCTCGCGTCTTCTCGCGTCTTTCGCTTCTCTCGCTTCTCTCGTGTCTCTCGTCTTGGTTGCTCTTAGAACTGGTTCTTCATGCTCGCGGGTCGCGGTCCCGGCGGATCGCGCACGATCCAATAGCTCTTCGCCGCCGGATCGAGCTTCATCCTCAGCAGGTCCTTGCCCGCTAGGCGAACCAAGAGACCCATTGGCGTCATGACGAGCGCCCACATCAGGAACATCACCACCGGGTTGACGATCACGAACATCACTTTCGCCAGCCCCATCCAGGCTTTGTTCAGCGGGCGAAGAACAATGGGCGCCACAGCCGCCGCAATCAAGAGCAGCGCGCCGGCGACCAGCATCCACCACGGCCAAGGACCCCAGCCGCCCTCGCTGAACCAAGCGCCGTGTCGATACCGATACCAACTCAGCAGCAGCAGCGACAGGATCGCGAGAACCGCGCCGATCTGAAAGCCGAACTTCCGATCGCTCGGGCCTTCGATCTCATCCTTGCGCGAAAGATCTTCGTGGATGGCGCCTTTGGTAGCTGCCATGGGAGGGGGCGTGACTTTAACACACGCGCCCTCACACCGCGCTCGAGACCGCTTGCGGCCTCGCACCACGCTGCGTCAGCACCGTACTCGGTGATCGTCGTCCGCTCTCAGCGTGCAGCGAAGTCGACGATCTCGAGGCTCCCGTCGATCTTTCCAAAGCCCTTGCTTCCGATGATCTTCGGGCCGAACACCTCGTCGAAGTCCATGTAGACGGCGACGAGTCGTCCGGTGCCATTGCGACTCAGCAGGAAGTCTGCGCGACTGTTTCCATCGAAGTCGCGAATGCGCTCGATGCGCCACTTGTTCGACTCGAGGATGAGTCGCATGCGCGCTCGCTCGGTGCGATCGCCGTTCATGAACCACACCTCGAACTGATTTTGCGAGCGGTTGTCCCAGACCAAGTCGGGTGTTCCATCGCCGTCGATGTCACCGCCCGCCACCAGGTCGTAGTCGCTCGCGGCGTCCGGCCAGCGCACGAGGGTCTGCGTGGCACCGGAGATGTTGAACTGGAGTTGCAGCAACTCTCCTGAGACCGGCTGTCGCAGCATGAACTCTGGGCGGCCGTCGCCGGTGATGTCCACCTGCTCCGGCGTCCAGTTGTTGTCGAAGAGATCGACCATCACCTCTCTGAACAGCAAGCCTTGGTTGTTCATGAGCCAAACAGCCAGGTTGCCGTTGCTGGGGTTGCGCAGGACCAGATCGTCAATCGCATCGCCGTTGAAGTCGCCGAAGCTTGCGAAGTCGAAGCCATCCGGCATCTCTTCGATCTCATTCTTGATGGTGATGATCAATCCGTTGCGCAGCCAGCCGTGCAGCGTGCCGGTGCTGCGGTCCTGGAAGAGCAGATCACCAGAGCTATCACCATTGAGGTCCGGTGTGGCAAGCAGCGTGAAGTTCTCCGGGAACTGCGTGATGATCTCCACCTTCGGTTTGGTGTTCACGAGCAGGCCATCGGACTGCATCGCGTAGACCGTGCGCGTGATGGGATCGACCATGATGAAGGTGCCGATCACCGTGCCGAACTCGGCAGCCAATGGCGAGAGCTGCGTTGGATTGCCAGGAGTGCCTAGGCCGCCGCCGCCGATCCCACCGCCCGCGCCCGGGTCAGCCGCTGTCGGTGGCACGCCTCCACCTGGGATCGCGCCTCCGTTGCCACCGCCCGGAGTTCCGCCTGAACCAGGCGACTCGCCGCCGCCCTTGACGAGATTCGTCATGCCGTAGGCGGCGCCGGAGGTTCCTCCAGGGCTCTCGCTAGACAGCGCGGCGCGCATGCCATCAGGCGAAAGACTCACACTTCGCCCCAGTGCGCCGTTCGAGACCGATCCGGCGACGAAGAGGTCGGTCGTATCGAGCGTCCAGACATCAGCGATCTTTGTGTACGCGAACGCGGCACCGTTGTTGGCGACACCGGAGTCGTAGCCCGGGGCCGAGACGACGACCACCGCGGCGGGCAACGGCTCTTCGGGTCGCTGCACGGCCACCGAGTATCCGTACGCATCGTTCTGGAAAGGAACGCGCTGCTGAATGGGAGTCGAGGTCCAAGTCGCGTCCGAGCCCTCGAAGATGTAGGCGCGACCGACACCCACGACGGAACCGGAGCGCTTGCCGGGCGAACCCACGACGAGAATGCCGTCGCCGAGCGACACGGATGCGCCGAACGCATCGCCCGCAGCAATGTCAGGTGGAAGCAGTTTGGTCGCGAGCGCCCACACACCATCCGTGCGCGTGAAGACATACGCGGCGCCCGCGTTGACGCCTCCGTTGTTCTGTTTCTGCGTGCTGCCGACGAGCGTCGTGCCGCGCACCGAAACGGCGGAGCCGAATTGATCGCCGGCCGCGAGCGTCGCTGGCGCAAGCTTCGCAACCTGCGTCCAGTCGGCGCCGGAGCCTTGATAGACGTAGACCGCGCCCTTGTTCTCCGTGCCGTCGAGCACTTTGCCGACAGCAATCACGCCTTCGCCGATCTCGGGCATGTCGATCGAAACGGACCAGCCGAACTGATCGATCGCAGCAAGGTCGCTTGCGCGGAGCGTCTTCTGGAATCCCCACTGATCCGTGTCGAGGTTGCGCGTGAACACGAATGCGGCGCCGGCGAAGATGTTCGCGCCGGGTCCTGGATAGCCCCATGCACCAACGACGAGTGTGTTGCGACTGATTGCAACGCTGCTGCCGAACTGCGCGAAGGACGCGCCTGAAGTGCCCACGGGTGGCGAGATCTTCTGATGTGGCGTCCACGCGTCACCGATGCGCTTGAAAATGTAGACGGCACCGGCGCCGAGCTCGTCTTCGAGTTCAGCGTCGGGCGCACCAACGATCAGGAACTCACCGTTGTTCGCGTTTGCGTATCCGAAGCGCTCGCCGAGTGTGATGACGGGGAAGCTCGTGAGCTTGGCGCCCGGGACCCAGCCGGCATGCGCCGCACTCGTCGCCAGCGCAGCGCACATCACCACGGCGAGCAGACACAACGCGTTGATTCGATTGACGAACATCGTTCTCCTCAGCGTACGGCGGCCTCGGCGGATCTGGATCCCCTCTGGACAACAGCCGACTTCTCAACTACCGCCATCGGTTCCTGGCGTGAGCCCGGGCACTCCGAGATCTCCGGCGGCGGGGTGCTCGTTGGGCTTGGGTGGATTATCCGGACAAAACCGTCGAAGGTCGGTTTCCGATCTCGCAGAAGGTCAAGTTCGTGGAATACGCGGACCCAAGCCTCGTTGGGTTGTTACACCCATGTTCACATGTTCAGGAATCTCCAGATGACCATTATCGCAACATCCATCGTCCAGTCCTCCCTTGGTCGCTTCACAGTTCGAACCGCTCGTCCGTTCAAGGCGATCGTTCCGGCACTGCTCGCAGTAATGATCGCGTCGCCGAGCTTGGCGCAACAGGAGGGTGGCAGACCTCCAGCCGAACGAGGTGCCCAAGATGGCGCCGGCAATCGCGGCGGCCAGGATGGCGGCCGTGGTCAAGGTGGTGGCGGTGGCGGCGGCGGCGGCAACCGAGGCATGCGCGGATTCATGGGAGGTGGCGGAGGCGGGGGACTCATGCGTCGCTTCGCCGACGGCTTCCGCCCTGAGTTCATGCGTCGTGACATGCCCATGATGCGTACGAAGCTTGACCTCGATGCCGGCCAGACGACGCTCGTCGAGACGCTGCTCGTGGACTACGAGGAGGCCTTCACACCAGCATCGCAGGAGGCCCAGGAGAAACTGCGTGAGTCGATGACCGAGATCGCGACCAGCTTCTTCAATCCGGAGATGCGCGAGCGGATGGAGAAGACGATGCAGACGATCCGCGCCGATCTTGAGCAGCTCGCTGCCGAGAGCGGCGGCGAGGTCGATCCCGAAGTTCGTTCACAGCTCTTCCGCGATCGCTTCTCGAAGATCCAGGAAGAACTCATTCGTGAGCGCGAGCAGTCAGGTGCGACGCAGCAGACCAAAGAGACGATCGGCAAGATGATCGATGTGATCGAAGGCTGGCACCGCGCCCGCACCGGCATGCGCGACCAGCTTCTGGACGGCATCCGCGTCACGCTCAGCGAGGCGCAGAACGGGAACTGGGCTGCCTTTGACCGCTACATGCGCCGCGAGCGAACGCTGCCGCTGGGCGTGTTGTCGGGCGAACAGGTCAATCTCTTCATGGTGGTGGATGAAGCCGGGCTGACTCCAGAGATCGTGCAGCAGATCACGCCCATCCTGGATCGTTACGAAACCGATCTTGATGCGGCGCTCGTGGCTCGCAATCAGTATCTGGAGTCGAGCGAGATTCGCTTCCTTCGCGCAGCGCAGTCGTCCAACCAGCGCGAGGTCGAAGACACGGCGAAGCGCTCGACGGATCTGCACAAGGTCGTTCGCGACGTCAACGACCGCTTTCGCGTCGAACTCGTGACCGCGCTGCCCGAGGAGAATCGCGCGAAGGTGGAGCGCGCGGCGCTCGTTGCTGGCTACGAGCGCGTCTACCGCCCAACGCAGGTGGAGCGCTCTTTCGAGATGGTGCTTGAATGGGAGGAGATCACCCCCGAAGTGCGAGCCGCCGTCGAGTTGCTGCAGACGCAGTACACGGCTGATGTCGGTCCGCTGAACGAGCGCATCATCACGGCGCAGCGCAAGCAGGAGCCGCTCGATGTCATCGAGCAGTCGACGCAGCTCATCGCCATGATGAATGGCATGCCTCCGATGGGTGGCCGCGGTTTCGGCCGTGGTGGACCAGGTGGTGGTGACGACGCAACGCAGGAGATGTTCACGAAGCGCGGCGAGCTCAACGACGCGTATGTGCGTCGGCTGAAGGATCTGCTCTCTCCCGAACAGCAGGCGGAGCTGCCGCAGCGCGGTCGCGGTGGCCGGTTCGGCGGCGGCGGTGGCGAGGGCGGCGGATTGCTCGGATCGGGCCGCATCGCCGACATGCCCGAAGGCATTCGCGAGCAGGTGAAGCGTTTCGATACGAACAACGACGGAACTTTGGATGACACGGAGCGCGCTGCTGCGATGGACGCGATGCGCCGTGAGTTCGGTGGTGGCCGTGGTGGCGCGCAGGGCGAAGGTCGCGGAGCGGGTCGTCCGCCTCGCGACGGCGCGGTGCAGTAAGAGTCGCGCGGCGGCGCAGTGCAGTGAACATCGCGCGATGGTGCCCCCTTTACGCGCCTGATTCCAAGGGCGCGCTACGCGCAATGAGCGCAATGAAAAGGGGCCCTGCTCGTGGAGGCACGTACGAGCGAGGGCCCGACCAGGGGTTCGTTGGAATCCGTCGACTGACGGACCTGAGATCGATCATCGCTTTCGAGATGGACGCCGCAAGGCACGAGCGCGCGGGCGATCGCTACGCTGTCGGTCCGCACCGAGCGTGCGGTCTGGAACGACCGTGAACCGTCATCTCGCCGTCTACGCAGGCAGTTTCGACCCGATGACGCTTGGGCACCTCGATGTGCTCCAGCGTGGTCGCGGTCTCTTTGATGAGATCGTGGTCGGCATCGGTCGCAATCCGGGAAAGGAGCCGCTCTTTCCGATCGAGGAGCGCACGCGCATGGCGAGGACGCTGGTCGCGGAACTCACCGCACGCGAGAAGGTGGGCGCCAGGTGCACCGTCGAGGCGTACAGCGATCTCACGGTCGACTTCGCGCGGCGCACCGGCGCCGTCGCCATGATCCGCGGAATTCGAAATGTGACCGACCTCGCCAACGAGTGCCAGCTTGCGATCACGAACCGACAGGTGGCGGGCATCGAGACGGTCTTCATCGTGGCGGGCGAAACCTTTGCGTACACATCGAGCAGCCTCATTCGACAGATCGCGGCACTCGGCGGATCCGTCGACAAGTTGGCGCTCTTCGTGCCGCCGCTCGTGATGGAGGCGATCGAACGCCTGCGCCAGGATCCGGACAATCCGTTGGCGCGACTGGCGCGGGAGTCGGAAACGGAGTGAGCGCGTCATCGCAACTGCGATTCCGTGTGATCTCGATCGGCGCGATGGCCGCGCATCCGTTGTGGGGCGAGCGCGGCGAGGTGCGCCCGGCGCATGCCACAACGACGCTGATCGAGTCGGGGGAGCATCGCATCCTGGTCGATCCATCGCTGCCCGGGAAGTTCCTGGTGCCACGACTGCACGAGCGCGCGGGCATCGAGCCATCGGAAGTGACGCATGTCTTCCTCACCTCGTTTCACCCGATGCGACGACGCGGACTCGACGCGTTTCCCGATGCCGAGTGGGTCGTGGCGGAACTCGAGCGCGAACTCGTCGGCGCCGATCTCGTGTCGCGATTCAAGGAAGCGCAGGGCGCCGGTGATGCCGATGTCGCGGCGCTGCTTCGCGCGGAGATCGAGCGACTGGAGAAGTGCCGCGCTGCGCCGGATCATCTCGCTCAGGGCGTCGATCTCTTCCCGCTGCCCGGCGTGACGCCCGGCAGCGCCGGACTGCTGTTGGCGTTGCCGCAACTCACGGCGCTCGTGGCGGGCGATGCGGTCGCGACCGAAGAGCACCTGCTCGCGGGTCAGGTGATCACACCGTGCTTCGACATTGAGCAGGCGAAGGCGAGTCTCGCTGAAGCGGTTGAGATCGCGGATCTCATCGTGCTGGGGCGCGACAATGCAGTGCTGTGCCCGGTGCGCCGCGCGACACCTGCGATCCCCTCCGTACACTCACCACAATGAGCAACCCCATCGAGAGTGCGCTCGCGACGGGTTCCTCCGTGGAACCGTCGGATCGGGAGCCGGTGACGCTTCGAACGCTCCAGAAGATGGTGCGAAGCGGCGAGCGATTCAGTTGCCTCACTTGTTACGACGCGACGACGGCGCGGTGGCTTGGCCGCGCCGGACTCGAAGTGCTGCTCGTGGGTGACACGGCCGCCGAAGTGATCCTGGGCTTTCCGTCGACGATCCATGCGCCACTCGACTTCATGGTGGTGCTCACCGCTGCGGTCAAGCGCGGCGCACCCGCGTGCATGGTGATGGCGGACATGCCGTTCATGAGCTACCAGCCATCGGAAGCGGATGCGATCCGCAACGCCGGACGCTTCATGACCGAGGGTCTCGCCGATCTCGTCAAGCTGGAGGTTGATGTGAGCTTCGCGCCGCGCGTTGAGGCGCTCGTGCGCGCCGGTGTTCCGGTGGTGGCGCACATCGGCAGCCGACCGCAGCGCGCGAAGCTGCGCGGTGGATACTCGGCCGAGGGACGCACCGCCGTCGCCGCGAGCGGATTGCTCGCCGATGCAGCGGCACTCGAAGCCGCCGGCGCATGCATGCTGCTCGTCGAAGCGTGTCCGGAGGAAGTGACTGCCGAGATCGTTCGGCGCGCACAGGTGCCGGTGATCGGCTGCGGTGCTGGATCGTCGTGCCATGGTCAGGTGCTGGTGCTGCAGGATGTGCTGGGTCTGACGGACTGGCAGCCGGCGTTCGCGCGGCCGATCGTTGATCTCGGCGCGGCGATCGAAAGCGCAGCGCGGCGCTGGCGCGAGCGCGTGCGCTCGGGCCAACTCGGTGAACATCCGTATCGCATGGCGCCCGAAGAGGCCGCTCGTTTCCAGGCGAGCGTGCGAGCGGGAGCGTGATTCCCGCCAACCACGAGCGGTTCCGCGCCATCGCGTCCCGCGCAGTCAGGCGGTCGCCGTGAGGAGGATCGAGTTCATCGGCCCGGCGCTGGTCGTCATCGTGGCGGCGCTCTTTGCGCTCGTTGCGGCGCCGATGGCCTATCGCAGCTTTCGCGCCGCGCGCGCGGAGGCGGAAGTGCGCGAAGCATCGCGTCAACTCTCCGACAATTCGGTGCTGGGTCAGATGAGCGAGGCATCGCGCGATGTGGCGCGCGTGGTCGAACCCAGCGTGGTGCATGTCAGCACCGCGGGCCTCACGCGTGGGCGCGGCGGATCGCGGAGTTTCTCCAGTTCCGGGTCGGGTTGGATCTGGGATGACCAGGGACACATCGTGACCAACGCGCATGTGGTGGATGGCGCCGGCAGCATCGAGGTTCAGTTGTATGACGGCGATCGGCGCGAAGCGACGCTCGTCGGCATGGAGATTCGCGCCGATGTCGCCGTACTCAAGATCGCGTCGGGCGAGTTGATGCCCGCGCAGCGATCAAGCGAGGAGCCGCGACAGGGCGAGCTTGTCTTCGCCTTCGGCAGTCCGTTCGACTTCCGATTCAGCATGTCGACCGGAATCATCTCGGGCGTCGGGCGCACGGCGGGACTCGCCGATCTCGACTACGAGAACTTCATTCAGGTTGATGCCGCCATCAACCCGGGCAACAGCGGTGGACCGCTCACCGACATCCTGGGTCGAGTGATCGGCATGAACACAGCGATCGCCACGGGGCGCGGCGGATCGCTGCATCAGGGTCAATCCGCTGGCATCGGTCTCGCCATTCCAATGGAGATGATCGAGAGCATCGTCACGCAGATCATCGAAAGCGGCCGCGCCGAGCGCGCGTATCTGGGTGTCTCCGCCATCGGACTCTCCGAGCTTCGACAAGTGCAGTTCCGCGACACCAATCCACTCATCGATCTCTCGATGCGCGCCTTCCAAGGCGATGGTGCGCTCATCACCACCGTGGGGCCGGGCAGTCCTGCGGCCGACGCGGGCCTTCGACCAGGTGATGTGATCCTTTCGATCGCGGGCGTGAAGACCGGCGCTCGCAAGCAGGTGTTCGCCGTCGTCGGTACGCAGCGACCGGGCGCGAAGGTGCGCCTCGACTATTGGCGCCCGGATCTCGCGACACAGAGTGGCACGCGGCACTCGGTTGATGTCGTGTTGATCCAGAGTGATCCCGAACTCAGTTACAGCTTCTATGCAGCAGCGCTGCGCGCGGCGGGACTGCTCAAGTTGGCGACGGCCACGCCGGAACTCTGCGCTGAGCGCGGTGTGCCTTTTCGTCGCGGCGTGCTCATCGAGTCGCTGGCGCCAGGAAGCCAAGCAGGCACGGCGCTCGCCGAAGGCACGATCATCACCGAGGTCGAAGGACAGCGAGTTGCAACAGTCGACGAGCTGTACACGCGCATTGCTCGCGCAATCGACGCCGGCTTGCTTCGTTCCGCCAAAGTGACGCTCACCGTCATGAGTCCCACCGGTGAAGCGGGTGTGATCGCGCTGCCGATTTCCGGGCGCTGAAGCGTCGGCTACGATTCGAGCCGTGAGCGCCGCCGGACAATCCGCGAAGCCTTCGCAGTCGAAGTCGCCGTCAGCACCAGCCTCGGACCGCCCGCTGCTTGAAGTGCGCGACCTGCGCACCTGGTTTCCGGTGCGCCGCGGCTTCTTCCAGCGCATCGTGCGCCATGTGAAGGCGATCGACGGTGTCTCCTTCCACATCAAGCGCGGCGAGACACTCGGACTGGTCGGCGAGTCGGGCTGCGGCAAGACCACCGTTGGCCGCACCATTCTGAGATTGGTGCCGGCCACCAGCGGCACGGTGCACTTTGATGGCCTTCCCGTCTTTGATCAGGGCTACGCGGCGATGCGCAGACTGCGGCGGCGGATGCAGATCATCTTCCAGGATCCGGGCGGCAGTCTGAATCCGCGCATGCGCGTCGGGCGCATCGTCGGAGAGCCGCTCGAAGTGCACGGCATGGCGCGCGGGGATGAATTGCGTCACCGCGTCGAGTCACTGCTCGAGCGCTGCGGACTCTGGAAGGCCGCCGCCGATCGATACCCGCACGAGTTCTCCGGCGGTCAGCGACAGCGCGTTGCGATTGCACGCGCGCTGGCGCTGGAACCCGAGCTCATCGTCTGCGACGAGCCGACAAGTGCGCTCGATGTGAGCATCCAGAGCCAGATTCTCAACCTGCTCTCGGATCTTCAGGACGAGTTCGGTCTCTCATTCCTCTTCATCAGTCACGACATGGCAGTGATTCACCATGTCTGCGATCGCATCGCGGTCATGTACAAGGGCAAGATCGTGGAGGAGGGTGATCGCGATGCGGTCATCAACCGACCGCAACATCCTTACACGAAGGCGTTGCTTTCGGCGGTGCCTGAAGCGGATCCGCGTCGTGAGCGCGTGCGCATCAAGTTTGAAGGGATGGCGATGTGAGCAGCACATCGCGCGACGCGCCTCGTTCCGGAGAGATCCCCGGCCCCGTTTTCATCCGCTGGTTCGGCACCTTCTTCGTGCTGTTGTCGATCGGCGTCTTGATCGGCGGTTTCCTCGTCACGGGCGGCGTGCGTCGCACTGCATCGGAGACGGACAACGCCATGCGCACGATCGGTTGGGAATTGCTGCGTTGGTCGGCGGGCCACGACGGATCGTTCCCTCTCTCTGAAACACAGTTCATTGACGGCATGCGATTTGCGGTCGATCCGCCATTGCCGCCGGCGCGAGCGCAGCCCAGCGACGCCGACGCATGGCCCGCAGATGCACGCACCGCACTGCAAGGTCGCACGCCCGCGAATCTGCCGGATGCGCTCGCACGCATCACCGTGCAGTGGCCAGCGAAGCCGAACCTAGCGCCGGAACTCTCCGCGACGGAAGGCAAGCCGATGTTGCCCGGTACCGCGAACGGCGTGCGCGGATGGCTGCTGGCGTGGGTTGAGCATCATCACGAAGATTGAGCTTCCGCGCGAGCCGCGTAGGCCGCGCCGCGCGGGACACATCCGCGAGCCGCGCCGCGCGGGCTCGTGATTCTCGCCGTTCGATGTCACATCCGCGAGCCGCGCGGGGCCTCGCTTGCTGCGCCCTGTCCGCTTCGGGTTGCGAAGCGCAACCTCTCGCTCGTGCTCGCGGCGCGAGGCCCCGTCGTCGGCTCGCCGTCGCACTCGATCGGCGCGAGCGCCGGGCCGCGACGCAGCTCGAACGGTCATGCGATCATTGCGGCCGCAGGTGCCTGTCAGCGTTCGCGTCCGCATGCGCGCCACGCGCCGCCAGATTTCGCGCTTGACCCCAACTGTCGCGCGAGTACCCTCGTCAGAGTGCCAATCGCGTCCGGGGACTTGGCGCGATCTTTCGTTCCGGCTTCCGGTCCCGAGGGCCTCATTCCGCTGCGCCAGGGCGCAGCACATTTCTGAGGAGACTTGCAGATGAGTTCTATTGATCGATTGACACAGGCGTGGGTGTGCGCGACACACTCGTTCAGCGTTCAGCGTTCAGCGTTCAGCGTTCAGCGTTCAGCGTTCGGCGTTCAGCGTTCAGCGTTCGGCGTTCAGCGTTCGGCGTTCAGCGTTCGGCGTTCGGCGTTCGGCGTTCGGCGTTCGGCGTTCGGCGTTCGGCGTTCGGCGGTAGGTGGTCGGCGGTAGGTGGTCGGCGGTAGGTGGTCGGCGGTAGGTGGTCGGGCCTCGTCCTGACCGTGGCAGTGATTCTGGGGTGCGCCGCTGACCAGCAGGCGGCGGCGCAGTGCGCGAATCCAAGCAACACCATTCGCTATGTGCGCATCGGAGGAAACAACGGCCTATCCGGGCAATGCTGGGACGAAGCCTACGCGTCTCTGCAAGTGGCCCTCGACGACGCGCATCAGACGCCTGCTGTAACCACGATCAGAATCGCCGCCGGGATCTACCGACCGTCAGGGACGAACGCGAGCTTTGTGATTTCCAAGAATCTGCGAATCGAGGGGGGCTTCATCGGCCTCGACTCGACCCCGGAGGCCCGCGACATTTGCGAGCACCAGACGATCCTGTCCGGTGACATCAGTAACAACGACGATCCGAACACCCCCTCGACCCTTGACGACAACTCGCTGCATGTGCTGCTTGTCCGCGCCTTCAGCGAGAACGGCGAGTTCGTTCTCGACGGCGTGACGGTGGAGGCGGGCAACGCCACGCTGGTGTTTCCACGACTCGGCGGCGGATTGCTCGTGACGGAGCAGACAGCCGAGGTCAGCGTGACGGTCCTTGACTGCATCTTCCGGCACAATCGTGCCACCAACGCAGGAGGCGCGATCGCATCGTGGTCGAAGGAAACCGAGTGTGCGCAGGT
>Ga0163150_10000418_pt1 | contig 80093 bp, 79 predicted proteins | sample OliLakLV19P2IB_FD_148628 | JGI IMG/M metagenome (GOLD analysis project Ga0163150, IMG submission 148628) | Freshwater microbial mat bacterial communities from Lake Vanda, McMurdo Dry Valleys, Antarctica - Oligotrophic Lake LV.19.P2.IB | ecosystem: Environmental > Aquatic > Freshwater > Lake >... | reverse complement strand
TGGAGGTGGAGGTGGAGGTGGAGGTGTTGGTACTGCGAGTCTCACTGTTGATTTTGCTGGACTTCCAGCCTCAACTGCGAGTAGTTTAGGGTGGTCACTTGGTGCATCGTGTGGTTTTTTCCCCATTGCAATGACGGGACCATCATCGGGGTATATATATATATGTAATAATTCGTACATAGAGAATACTCTTTCCTTCAATCCAGTTCTTGGCTACAACATGTCTTTTGTAACTAATAATATAAATATTGCTGGGAGCGTTTGTCCATATCCGGTTAACAATTCAATTGCACTCTGTTTTACTCCAGCAGGCGGTATAGACGGATCTGTAACTCTTACTGTTGTCTTTACTCCCATCTCTCCTCCAACAACAGCAACTATACTTGTAACCGAAATTTCAGGATCAGGTGGCACTTGGACAATAAGTCCTGGGGGGTATACCGGAAGCACTAATATAGTTACCGCTGACCCCGCTCCAGCTGGAACGACGTATACCATCACCTCGAACACTGTTCCTGCAGGATGTTCACTTTCTTCTATCGGCAGTACGGATGGAGGCAATACGCTTAATGTCATTCCTGGACACGTAAAATCTTTTGATATTACATATGATTGTACCGGCGGTCTGCATAGTGTTGACATAAAAGCTGATGCAGGATCAGGCTCTTCAGACGGACCAGTGTCTATATCATCAGGTCAATCAGTTAATTTAACTTGGATTTCTTCCCCATCTGTTACCTCTTGTATCGCTTCTGCAAACCCAGTAAATCTAAACTGGACAGGTTCAAAAACAATTTCTAGCGGGTCACCTGTATCATCTGGCGCACTCAATACCGATACGATATTTACTATTGATTGTACTGATGGTGCTTCGACAGTTTCCGATAGTGTAAACGTGATTGTTGGGGGTTCTGGTTCTGGTCCGTTTGATTTCTCTTTATCCGCAAGTTCGATATCTGTTGTCCAAGGAGGAACAGTGCAAGTTCCAGTTATTGTGCAACCAACCGGGGCCCCAGAACAGATATCATTCTTTTCTTTTGGGTACAATGCTTCTGATATAACAGGCGTAACGTATTCTCCACAACCAATGACATGTAATCAAGTAAGTTGTATTGAATATATTACATTTCAAATCTCGCCTACGGCAACAGTTGGACCACAGACAGTTAGAGTTTCTGGAGTAAGCTCTCCTCCTTCAAGTCTAAAAATAACTACTCTTTTTACTCTCACCATACTTCCAGCCTCATCCCTCTCCGTCACCTGTTCTCCAACCCCCCCTTCTCCTGCTTTTGTGGGACAGCCAGTTACATGGACGGCTACTGTTACTGGAAGTGTTGGCCCAACTTCTTATCTTTGGACAGGAACTAATTTTCCAACTGGAGTAAATGCTCCAACAACGCAACAATTTGTACTCATTTATCAAACGACAGGAAACAAGTCTGCTTCGGTGACCGCAACTGACAATGGAACATCTCAAACCGCGTCGTGTACAAATACGAGTCTGGAAGTCAAAGTGAAACCGAATTTCAAAGAGTTTTAGAAAGTTTCTCAAAAAATCCTCCACTTCGGGGGATTTTTTGTTCTGTGTCTGGTAAAATGATTAGGATAGACACACTATGCACATTGAAGAAAACCAATTAAAAGAATTTATTCTTGATTCGGGACTTGTTTCGCGTTCCGACATCACCAAGGCTGAAAAGAAATCGAAAGAGGAGAATATCCCTGTTGGGAAAATTCTCGTCGCTGAAGGAAAGCTTACTGAAGATGATTTGCGTCGCATGCAGGCCTATATTCTTGGAATCCCCTTTGTTGATTTGAAGGGACAGCATCTTGATTTTGAGATACTTTCTCTCGTTCCGGAACCAATCGCTCGCAATCATAACATCGTCGCATTTCGAAAGACGGGAGAGAGTCTTGAAGTGGCGATGCTCGACACAGAAGACTTGGCGGCGATTGATTTTGTCGCAAAAAAAACAGGACTTAAAATCATCCCTCGACTTACCGACTCCGAATCTATAAAAAGTGCTCTTCTCTCGTATCAAAAAAGTTTGAAAGCTGAATTTGGAGATATCATTCAAAAAGAAGCGAACGCTCTTAAAGCTGTTTCTGAAAAAAGTGGTGATGAAGACGCAAGTGAAGATGATTTGAAGAAGCTCGCGGAAGACGTGCCTGTTGTTCGAATCGTGGATACGCTTTTGAAGCACGCGATTATTCAGGATGCATCCGATATTCATATTGAACCAATGGAAAATCAAGTTCTCGTTCGGTATCGCATCGATGGACTTCTTCATGATGCGATGGTTCTTCCAAAGAATGTTGCAAATGGAATCTCTGCTCGTATTAAAGTCCTTTCGAATCTCAAACTTGATGAAAAACGCATTCCTCAAGATGGTCGTTTTAAAATAGATATGAATGGCGAGAAGGTTTCTTTCCGTGTCTCGACACTCCCCGTGTATTACGGAGAAAAAACGGTTATGCGACTTTTGCGAGAAAGTGTTTCCGGTTTCACGCTCGAAGTTCTGGGTTTTCACGGAGAAGGACTTGAAAAACTTCACAGAGCAACCAAACTTGCTACTGGCATGATTTTAACCACCGGACCGACTGGTTCTGGAAAAACCACGACACTGTATACAATGCTTGATATTTTAAACACTCCCGATATCAATATTTCGACAATTGAAGACCCGATTGAGTATCAAATGAAGCGAATAAACCAAACACAGGTTAAGCCAGAGATAGGCTTCACTTTCGCTAATGGTTTGCGAACTCTCGTCCGTCAGGATCCCGATGTGATTATGGTTGGAGAAATTCGTGACACAGAAACCGCTGCCCTTGCGGTCAACGCCGCCCTCACGGGGCACCTCGTGCTCTCATCTCTTCACACAAACTCTGCGGCGGGGACCATTGCCCGTCTTGTTGATATGAAGATAGAGCCATTCCTTTTGACCTCTACTATTTCGGTCATCATCGCCCAGAGGCTTATTCGTAGACTTACTGACACAAAGGAAAAATATCTTCTTTCAAAAGAAGAAATCGGGGCATTGGAGAAAGTTGTTGACATTGGTAAGGTCCTTCGCACGCTCAAAGAAGAAAAAATTGTTGACAAAGGGGCCACATGGGAAAGTATTCCTGTATACAAGCCGAAATCATCTCCGGATTCGGAGGATGGATACAAAAGTAGAATCGGTATTCACGAAGTTTTGCGGGTAACTCCAGGTATTCGTGACTTGATTATGAAGGGATCAACAACAGCCGAAATCGAAGAACAGGCGAAAAAAGAGGGGATGCTCACGATGCTTGAGGACGGAATGTTCAAGGTGGCCTCTGGAATCACAACAGTTGAGGAAGTTCTACGAGTTGTTTCTGAATAAATATGCCACTTTTCAAATACAAAGCAGTAGACCCACAAGGGCAATCATATGAAGCCACATTTGATGCTCCTGACCGTTTTTCCGTGTATCGAAAAGTAAAAGCAGATGGCGATACTGTTATTTTTGTAAACGAGGCAAAAACAAACGAAGGATTTTCTCTTGATAACTATTTTCACTTTTTTCGTGGAGTGAAAATGCATGACAAAATAATTTTTGCCAGAAATCTCGCCGCCATGATTGAGGCAGGTCTTTCTGTGACGCGAGCTTTGGCGGTGATGGAAAAACAAACAAAAAAGGTAAAACTCAAAGAAGTTCTTAAAGGGCTTGATGATGATATTAGTAAGGGAATAAGTCTTTCGGAATCCATGAAGAGAAGACCTGAGACTTTTTCACCGATCTTTGTTTCTATGGTTCGCGCGGGAGAGGAGAGCGGAAACTTATCCGGGTCATTAAAGACCGTTTCTCTTCAAATGGAAAAAACATACTCTCTCACAAAAAAAGTAAAAGGAGCTCTCATGTATCCTGCGGTTATATTTGGCATCATGCTTATCATTGGAGTACTTATGCTCGTATATATGGTTCCAACCCTCACCGCAACGTTCCAAGGTTTGGGTGTTCAGTTGCCCTTGAGCACTCGTATCATAGTCGGGATAAGTGATTTTTTGCGATTTCATTACCTCATTGCTCTTAGTGCTGTTCTTATTGTAGTTTTTTCATTTTCATTTTTAATGAAAAGTGTTTCCGGGAGACGTGCATTTGATTACATGTCTACACGATTTCCAGTCGTCGGCCCGATTGTGAAGGAAATCAATGCTGCTCGCATGGCGCGCACCCTTTCTTCCCTGATGTCATCTGGTGTTGATATTGTTGTGGCGCTTGCTGTTACGCAAGATGTTCTTCAAAACTCATATTATCGACAGGTCATCACAGAAGCACAAGCAAGTATCGAAAAAGGAGAACCAATATCATCAGTTTTTATAAAGCATGAAGATTTGTACCCAATTTTTGTCGGAGAAATGATGAGTGTTGGAGAAGAAACAGGCAAAATGGGGGAAATGCTTTTAGGGGTTGCGGTATTTTATGAAGATGAAGTCGACCAAAAGACAAAAAACATGTCGACACTTATCGAGCCGTTTCTCATGGTATTCATGGGAATTGCAGTAGGATTTTTTGCAGTATCCATGCTTGCTCCTACATATTCTCTCGTGAATGCAATATAATAAAGAGTGTATGGAAGCTCGTAGTACTTCTCGCTCTTTTTTCTTTTCCTCTCGAAAAAACTTTGGCTTTACTCTTGCTGAAGTTATTGTTGGTGGAGCGCTCTTTGCTTTGATTGCCGTTGCGGTCTACCAAGGATATGCGACACTCATCCGTCTGGTGGCGGCTTCTCGAGTAAAAATCACCGCAACAGATCTTGCAAATGAACAGCTTGAGCTTATTCGCAATATGCCGTATGTAAATGTCGGTGAAGTAAGCGGAATTCCAAATGGGGTTATCCCGCAGACCCAAACATTTTCCCGTGATGGAAATTCTTTCACAATCACCACCACTGTGCGTAATATTGACGACCCGTTTGATGGAACTATTGGGGGGACACCAAATGACACATCAGCAGCGGACTATAAACTCGTAGAACTCAACATTGATTGCAATAATTGCAGAAATTTTCAAACCATGACGGTCAATACTCGAGTTGCTCCAAAAAATCTCGAGACAGCATCAACCAATGGCGCTTTGTTTGTGAAAGTTTTTGATGGAAACGGCCAACCAGTCACAAACGCTCAAGTGCATATTGTAAATAGTCAGATTTCTCCAAATATCATTATCGACGATGTCACTGCGACAAACGGCATTCTGCAAATCGTCGATGTTCCTCCAGGGGTCAATGCGTACCAGATTACTGTTACAAAATCAGGCTATACGACCGATCAAACGACGGCGACTTCGACGGGTAATCCGAATCCATCAAAACCAAATGCGACCGTTGCAATTCAGCAAGTTACCCAAGTAAGTCTGACGATAGACAAAGTAAGCACTCTTGATATTTCAACAGTTACTGATACGTGCGCAGTGGTGCCAAACGTTTCTTTCTCCATTATTGGATCAAAACTTATCGGCACAAATCCTGATGTGTATAAATACAATCAGAATTTCACCACCGATGCTTCTGGGAACAAGACACTTTCCAATATGGAGTGGGATACATACTCCATATCGCTCACCGGAGGAGCACTCTATCTTGCTGGTGTAAATCCCTTGATGCCTGTCAATCTTTTGCCGAATGCAACGCAAAATGTACAGTTTATTACAACCACAAAAAATCCAAAACTCCTCCTCGTTACTGTAAAGGATAGCGGAACAGGACTTCCAGTTTCAGGCGCGACAGTCACCTTTACTGACGGAGTAGGGGGCTCAACCTCTTTAATTACTGGACGAGGATATTTAAGTCAGTCAGATTGGTCGGGGGGCCCGGGGCAGGCTGATTTCGTAGATCCCATCAAGTATTTTTCTTCTGATGGGAACGTGGATACACAGAATCCTGTGGGGGAAATGAAGCTTAATCCAACGTTTGGAATATATGCGCCGAGTGGAGTACTTACTTCCTCTACTTTTGATACAGGAACGACCTCAAATTTCAATCAAATTCTCTGGTCTCCAACGAATCAACCAGTTCATGCTGGCGCAAACAGCGTAGAGTTTCAAATTGCCACAAATGCCACAAACCTTGGGAGTGAAACATGGAGTTTTTTTGGTCCAGATGGAACAGGAGCAACGTATTATAATGTTTCAAATACAAATATTGCAGGTGTCCACAATGGAGACAGGTATTTCCGTTACAAATCGTATTTTGCAACTGCAAGTACCACCTTTACACCAAATATTGCTGATGTCTCACTCACATTCACATCGTCATGTTTTCCTCCGGGCCAAGTAATTTTTTCTAACCTTGATTCTGGTTCAGGTTCGTTTACGATTACGGTAGACAAAGTTGGGTATGCACAGTATCAAGCGCCCGTTACGATTTCTTCCACATGGCAAGAAGTGCAAGCCCTTATTGGTCCATAACATGAAAGAAGAATTTTATCTCAAAAAAGGTTTTACTTTGACCGAAATGCTTATCAGCGTAAGTATTTTTATTCTTATTATGCTTGTGGTTACCAGCTTTAATCGGGATATTTTCTTCATCAATTCGGGACTTCAAAGTAATCTGAACGCGCAAATAGAAGCAAGAAATGTGTTACGCGTCGTTGTTGCGGAACTACGAAGCGTTTCTCCATCAAGTTTGGGAGCATACGCTCTACCGCAGACCGGAACTTCATCAATCATTTTTTATTCAAATGTTGATAATGATCAGTACAAAGAACGAATCCGCTATTTTTTACAAGGAACGGATTTTAATCGAGGAATAATTCATCCCTCTGGTTCACCGCTTACATACAACGTTGCGCAAGAGCAGGTACAAACACTTGTACGCAATGTACGCAATGGGGCGACTTCAACGTTTGATTATTTTGATAAAAATTATTCTGGCACATCAACCCCTCTCTCTCTTCCTGTCGACCCTCTTCTAGTTCGTCTGGTTCGCGTCACTTTGTTTGTAGATTCTGATCCAAACCGTTTTCCTGGGGTAATCACACTCACTTCACAAGCGATGCTTCGCAATTTGAAAGACAATTTATGAAAAAAAATATCACTCAAGGTGGGCAGATTATTGTTCAAGCCATGGTCCTTTCTTCCATAGCAATATTGCTTATTGGGGGTCTTATCGGCTGGGCGGGAACAAATATTCAAGTGTCCCGCCAGTCACTCGACCGTGAACGCGCTATTCAATTCGCTGAAGCCGGTGTTGATTATTATCGATGGCATTTGGCGCATGCACCAACCGATTATCAAGATGGAACTGGGGTGGCTGGTCCATATGTCCACGATGTGACAGATAAAAGTGGAAATGTGATTGGGCAATTTTCTTTGAACATCACCCCACCAATCGTGGGCTCAACAAAGGTACGCATAGAGTCGACTGGCATTCCTCCACAAACGCCATACCTCAAACGGACGATTGCTGTCGAAATGGCTATCCCATCATTTGCAAAGTATTCGGTTGTCGCAAACGACAATATGCGCTTTGGTGCGGGGACAGAAATATTTGGCCCGATGCATTCAAACGGAGGGATTCGTTTTGACGGTCTTGCTCACAATGTGGTGACGAGCGCACAGACTTCGTATGATGATCCAGACCACACAGGAGCAGTTGAGTTTGGGGTACATACTCATGTGACTGCGCCTCCAGGTTCTGGAGTCAGTAATAATTTTGTACCACTCGAGGCCCCACCAAGCGTTGTGCCATCGCGCATTGATGTGTTTGAGGCAGGAAGACAGTTTCCAGTCCCAGCTACCGATTTTGCGGGTATCACGAGTGATTTGGCTCAAATCAAAACAGATGCGCAGACAGCGAGCGGAAAATATTTTGCTGCCTCTGGCGCACAAGGGTATCTCATCATTGTTAAAACAGATGACACATTTGATATTTATAAAGTTATTTCTCAAACAAGCGCCCCTTCAAACTGTATAAATGTGCTTGCTCAAACAGGATGGGCCACATGGAGCGTAAACACAAAACAATTCATCGCCAATTATCCGATTCCCGCAAATGGTCTTATTTTTGTGGAGGATAATGTCTGGGTTGAAGGGCAAATTAACACAGCGCGTTTAACAATTGCTGCGGGAAAGTTTCCTGACAGCCCTTCAACCCGGCCTGCAATTACAGTAAATAATAACCTTTTATATACAAATTATGATGGTCAAGATGTTCTCTCTCTCATTTCACAAGGGAACATGAATGTCGGCCTCGTGAGCGCTGATACGTTGCGTATCGACTCTGCATTGGTCGCGCAAAACGGTCGTGTTGGGCGTTACTATTATCAAGGGCCGGGAGGAGGGCAAAATCGTTGTTCTCCAAACCACACTCGAACGAGTATTACGCTCTACGGGATGATTGCCACAAACATCCGTTATGGTTTTGCCTATACAGACGGCACAGGATACCAAACGAGACTTATAAACTACGACGCAAATCTATTGTACGGCCCACCACCCTCCTTCCCACTTACATCCGATCAGTACGAGATACTTTCATGGGAAGAGCTGTGAACTAGCGTATAGTTAATAGGAGACGAATAGGGTTCTAGAATACGAGTTTGAGCTACAAACTAAAAACTAGCATCTACAAGCTACCCAGTGCGGATGATATAATGAGAGGTAATGAAAACGAGAAAAATTGTTGTTGCCAATTGGAAGATGAATCCTGTAAGTGTGAAAGAGGCGAAAGATCTTTTCTCTCAAATTCGTCGCAAAGCGCTCCTCCTTAGAAAAACACTAGTTATTGTTGCCCCTCCTTCTGTATTTATTTCACTTTTCGAACCCAGTCGAAAAAATTCGAAAAGTTTTTTTCTTGGAGCCCAAAATACTTCATGGCAAGCCTCAGGTGCCTTAACGGGAGAAGTAAGCACAGGTATGCTGAAGGATCTTGGGGTCTCCTACGTGATTGTTGGTCACTCTGAGCGAAGAATTCTTGGTGAAACAGATGCGATTGTCGCACGAAAAATGGCATCTCTCTTTGGTGAACGCCTGACACCGATTCTCTGCATCGGAGAGCGTGATCGTGATCAACATGGAGATTATCTTTCTGTTCTTGCAAATCAAATTAAGAATTCACTCGCAGGAGTTTCAAAAAGAGACATCGTAAACACCATCATTGCCTATGAACCCATCTGGGCGATTGGCAAAACCGCGCGTGATGCTATGGATTCTCACAAACTTCATGAAACGACACTCTTTATTCGAAGAACATTAACAGAGCTCTATGGCAGAAGCATTGCTCTCGTAGTGCCGATAATTTATGGTGGTTCTGTTGAGCCCGCCAATGCATCTGATCTAATAGAGAATGGGAATGTTTCTGGATTTCTCGTAGGGCACGCAAGTCTCTCCGCAAAAGGTTTTGGAGAAATTATTCAAGCAGTAGAATCTCTCTAACCTGTACAGATGAAATATATTCGAGACATAGTAGATGTTCAGACCAAGAGGGTTTTTCTCCGCCTTGATTTAAATGTCCCTGTTACAAATGGGGCTGTCTCTGATGATTTCCGTATTAAAAAGTCATTTGAAACAATAGATTTTCTACGAAAAGCAGGAGCTTCTATTGTTATGGGTAGTCATTTTGAAGGCGAGGGGGGATCTCTCTTGCCGGTATATGAATATTTAAAAGCGCGATATGGAGATGTCTCTTTTGTTTCAGACTTTTTTCCTCAAACACCAGATTTTTCTTCAGGAAAGATGTTTCTCCTCGAGAATCTACGAAAATACGAAGGCGAAAAAGCCAACAGTCCTCTCTTTGCAAAACACTTGGCAAGTTTTACTGATGTATATGTAAATGAAGCGTTTCCGTCCGCCCATCGAGCACACGCTTCCATTGTTGGTATTCCAGAGTATATTCCCGGGTTCGCCGGTTTTAAATTTGAAGAAGAAATAAAAAATCTTTCTCGCGCATTTAATCCAGAACACCCCTTTCTTTTTATTCTCGGGGGAGCAAAATTTGAAACAAAAATCCCGCTGGTGAAGAAGTTTTTTGAGATGGTAGACACAATGTTTATCGGTGGGGCAATCGCAAACGATTTCTTCCGTACGCAAGGTATTCAGACAGGAGAGTCCCTCCTTTCAAAAAGTGATTTTAATCTCTCTTCATTCTTAACTCCCAAACTCATCCTTCCACACGATGTCGTCGTTCAAAGAGGAGAACAGTCGTATACAAAAAAAGTTTTAGAAGTTTCTTCTGATGAAAAGATTGTTGATGTTGGGCCCGGTTCAATTGAGGAGCTCCGTACAAAAATCAAAGAAGCAAAAATTATTCTCTGGAATGGTCCACTAGGAAACTATGAAATGGGTTTTAAAAATGGAACTCTTGAACTTGCCAAAATGATTGCAGAGTCCAGAGCCCTTTCAATTGTTGGTGGGGGAGACACAGTAGCTTCCATCGCCGAGCTTGGTCTCGAAGATAAGTTTTCTTTCCTTTCTACTGCAGGAGGAGCAATGCTCGATTTTCTCGCGAACGGTACGCTCCCTGGGATTGAAGCACTGAATACCAGCTTATAGCCGTTAGGTTTTAGGTGTTAGGTAAAATTAAATTAATTCGGCGCGGATTTTGTCACCGATTTCTTTTTTTTGATTATCAAATTGATATTTTTTTGTAGGCCACCACTTGAAACCGTCATTTGTTAGCCGTGGCACTACATGAATATGTGAGTGAAAGATTACTTGCCCAGCAGCAGGCTCATTGTTTGAAATAATATTGATACCCTCGACACCCATTGATTTTTTTATTGCACGGGCAATGTTTTTCGCTTCTATATTCATGTCGGCCCAAATTTTTTCCGGTATTGTATAAATATTTTTATAATGTGTCTTTGGCGCCACTAGACAATGGCCGAAATTAGCAGGGGAATTATCAACAAAAGTTATCACGCCTTCAGTTTCATGGATAATTTCTGCAGGTATTTCTCCCGCTACGATTTTGCAAAATACGCAACTCCTATCTTTCATTTTTCTAGTATAACATTACCACGAATACTTGACTTTAAACATATTATTATGGTATACTAGTATTAGTTAGAACATTCACATTTTGCGAAATCCTGCCTACCGGCAGGCAGGTCGCCACAGCAGAGAAAGTTCAATGTTTGAGCCCTCTCTGCTGTGGCGACACTCCGTTGCCAAGTCCCCATAACCTCGGGCAGAGGGAAACCTCCGACAATCAGTCGGAAGGAGAATTGTATGAAATGCGGCGAAGTAACTCTCGGACAAGGACAAGTAGAAGCAGTCATCAGCCGCATGGGCGGGTATGACAACTGGCTTCGTTACGCAGGGGGAGTCGGTCAGGTTGTGTTCCCCCCCGATCCGCCCTTTCTTCTCGGAACCATCGCTGCACAGCCAGCATGCACCACTTCCAAGCAGATCTTCGAGAGTATGGGCGTGAACTGGATGGGCGATAATTTTGAGACATTGTTTGTCGGGCTCGAAGTCTCTGCAACAAAGCACACCACACTCGCTGTCTCCAAGCTCGAACAGTGCTCGGTAGGTGGTCCCATACTCACCGAACTTGGCAACCGCGCCGAGATCACCATCTTCCAGTTCCTGGTTTTCCTCTCCCAGAACAAGGAGAGTTCAGAGTCCTTTATCTGCTACTCTCGCGGCAAGGATGGAAACCTCTGGGCGGTGGATGCAGTCTGGAGCACCGGTGGTGGTTGGGACCTCGGTGCCAGTTTTGCCACAGGCCCGTTTGAGTGGAGTGTTGGCAGCCAGTTTGTTTCCCGCAAGTAGTACCTCAGCCCCTCTGGTTCTGTGTCTTTGACACTTGGCCCTCGGGCTCTCAGGCCCTCGCACACATGTCGTGTGGGGGTCTTTTGTTTTGTAAAATATATCCGCTGAGTGCCTGCATGTTACAATAGCCCCCATGACTGATTACAGAATCCGTGAAATAACTCCTGACAGTGTGCATGCAGAACTCCTCTATCCACCCATTATTCGAGACCTTCTCTTTGCTCGAGGGGTGGAAACAGCAAAAGATGCAGAAAGTTTTCTCAATCCTCTCTATGAGACTCTCCTCGATCCATTTCTCATGAAGGATATGGACAAGGCGGTGGATCGAATCCTTTCTGCAATAGAGAAAAAAGAAAAAATCCTTATTTATAGTGATTATGATGCAGATGGAATTCCTGGAGGAGTGCTTTTGCGAAAGTTTTTTGAAAAAATCGGCTATACAAACATTGAAAACTATATTCCGCATCGTCATGATGAGGGATACGGTCTTCATCTTGAAGCCATAGAGACTTTTTCCGAAAATGGTGCCAACCTTCTCATCACCGTTGATTGTGGAATCGTGGACACAGAGCAGATTGCTCGAGCCCAAGCGCTCGATATTGATGTTATTGTGACGGACCACCACGAACAAAACGGAGCTCTTCCTCCTGCGTATGCAATCCTAAATCCAAAACAAACGGACTGTCCGTATCCAGAGAAAGTTCTCTGTGGAACAGGCGTCGTATTCAAACTCATTCAGGCCATTCTTTCAAAAAATCGTTTTGAGATGAAAGAAGGACATGAGAAATGGTTTCTTGATTTGGTTGGTATGGCAACTCTCTCTGATATGGTGCCACTTACTGGAGAAAATCGCACGCTCGCATACTATGGACTCAAGGTTCTCCAGCGTTCTCCTCGACCAGGACTTATGAAGCTCTGGAGGAAATTGCGGGTAGACCAGAGATTTATAAATGAAGATGATATTGGGTTCTCACTCGCGCCTCGTATAAACGCGGCTTCGCGTATGGGCCACCCGATGGATGCATTTCGTCTCCTTGCAACGGACGATGTGGTTGAGGCGGGAGAAGCGAGCGATCACTTGAACCGTATCAATGACGAAAGAAAAGGGGTTGTAGCTTCTCTTGTAAAAGAAATTCGTAAGCATCTTCACGCGAGAGAGGAAAATAATTCTTTAGGAAAAGTAATCGTGCTTGGAAATCCAGAATGGAAGCCTGCACTTTTGGGTCTTGCTGCAAATAGTATTATTGATGATTTCAAGCGCCCCGTGTTTCTCTGGGGGCGCAATGGGGATTCTATTATCAAAGGCTCGTGTCGCTCTGACGGCAGTGTAAATCTCATGGTGCTTATGGAGAAAGCCAAAGACTCACTCCTCCAGTTCGGAGGACATAAACTTGCTGGGGGGTTTGCGGTTTCAAATGAAAATATCCATACACTTGAAGAAGTTTTAAATAATGCATATGAAGAGGTAAAAGATGTGTATGAAGAAGAGCCTGTTTGGATAGACAAAAAATTAAATTTAGAGGATGTTACGTTCGATCTCTATAATGCAGTAAGTAAGCTTGCCCCATTTGGAGTAGGGAATCCAAAGCCAGTATTTTTATTTGAATCAGTTGAAGTAGACAGTGTGAAGCAGTTTGGAAAAGAGAAAAACCATCTTGAAATTTCATTTAAAAAGAGTGATGAAAAAATACTGAAGGCAATATCATTTTTCTCCAAACCCGATTCTTTTGATGTAGTGCCAGAAGCTGGGAGAAAAATAAATCTCATTGTCACACTTGAAAAATCGACATTTGGTAGATACCCAGAACTTCGTTTGAGGATTATTGACATAATCTAATATTGTATTATATTTTATCCAGAAATCATCTGCGAGTCCTCTTTCAGGAGAAACTCCATGTGGCGCCTTCCGGTCTTAAATTTCCTCGCTGTTCCACCTGAAAACGAAGATGAAAAGAGTGTTGTTCTTTATGTCCTCGCGTGGTATGCGTTGGGGGTCATTTGTTTCGGACTTGGTTGGTATCTGAGTGGTGTTTGGAGTGTTCTGTTTTGGGTTCCCTGTGCTCTTTTCATGGCCTTGGGTTTGGTTTTCGACTGGTTTGTGTATATCATTGTGGTTATAGATCACGTGTTTCTGGATGACCGGTCACTCTGGCAATAAGCACGCCCGCCACCTTTAGAGGTGAGCGGGCGTTGTCATGTATAATCATTTTATGAAATCAAATTTTATTTTTACTGACGGTGCGTCACGAGGAAATCCGGGTCCTGGCGGATGGGGAGCGATTGTTGTGTTAGGAGAAAAAGTTCACGAACTTGGTGGAGGAGAAAAACAGACAACGAACAATCGTATGGAACTCCTCGCAGCTATTGAAGCTTTGCACCTCCTCTCTAAAAAGTTATCAACTAATAACCATCAGCTATCAGCCACTCTCTACACTGACTCGAGTTATGTACTAAAGGGGGCAACAGTGTGGATACACGGCTGGAAGAAAAATGGATGGAAAACAAAAGCAAAGGACGATGTTTTAAATAAAGATTTGTGGAAGAAATTTTTAAATGTGAGTGAAGGTTTAAAAATTTCTTGGAAACTGCTTCTGGGGCACTCTGGGATTCCTGGAAACGAACGCTGTGATGAAATCGCAACGAGTTTTGCAGATGGTGAAAAAATAAAACTTTACTCCGCTCCGCTTTCTAAATATTCAGTTGATGTTTCTATTACAGGAAACTCTGGGTCTCCTAAAAACCATAAGCTAAAACCTAAAAGCTCTGCCAAACCCTATTCATACGTAAGCAGTGTTGGTGGAGTAGTAAAGACTCACGTCACATGGGCAGAGTGTGAAGCACAAGTGAAAGGAAAAAGTGGAGCCCTTTTCAAAAAATCGTTGTCAGGGCAGGATGAGAAAAACATCATCGCAAAATGGAAAAAGTCTCGAGATTCTTAATTCATAATTCCCTTGTTGGGGCCATTCTAGGCTTTCTTTTTGGTGTTTTTGTTGCGTCCTCTGTTTCTTTAGGCACCAAAGGTCTCATCGTTTTTCTTGTCATTTCCTTGGTCCTTTTTATGATCGGACTCCTTCAAAAAGAAGACTCTCGAAGAAAAACCTTCCTCATACTTTCTGTGTGTCTCCTTTCTTTTTCTTTTGGAGTACTGCGATACGAAATTTATAACTTAAAAAATGTAAACCAAGATTTTATTTCGCGCATAGGTACGACAATCACAATAGAGTCAGTCATTGATTCTCCACCACAGGATAAGGGAAGTTATATGCAGTATGTAGTTCCTGTGGGGAATGGAAGTCAAAAAATCCTTGTAAAGGCCTCCCCCTATCCAGAATTTAAGTATGGAGAGAAGGTTTCGTTTCGTGGAAAACTTCAAGTGCCAAAAAATTTTGAAACTGATAGCGGTCGTGAGTTTGACTATGTCTCTTATCTCGGCAAAGATCACGTTTCATATATTCTCTCGTTCGCACAAGGTACCCTTATTTCAAAAGGTAATGGAAATCCCATTGTTTCTCGGCTCTATGGTTTAAAAAATGCATTTCTTGAAAATCTAAATACAAATATTGTTGAACCCCAAGCATCTCTCATGGCGGGGATTCTTCTTGGGGTTGATACACTCGGAAAAGAAATTGAAGAAAAGTTTCGTACAACAGGCATCGTTCACATTGTTGTTCTCTCTGGCTATAACATTACGATTGTCGCAGAGTCTCTCATTCGATTTTTCTCATTTCTCCCAAGGAGTTTCGCATTAGGAACGGGGGCGTTTGGTATTATGCTCTTCTCAATCATGGTCGGAGGAACGCCGTCAGTCCTTCGCGCGTCTTGTATGGCTCTCCTCGTCCTCCTTGCTCGAGCCACGGGCAGGACTTATCAGATTTCTCGAGCACTCCTCATCGCTGCCTTCATCATGGTTTTCTGGAATCCAAACATTCTTCTCTTTGATGTTTCTTTTGAACTTTCATTTCTCTCAACTATTGCACTTATTTGGATTTCACCACTTTTTGAAAAGAAGTTGCTTTGGATTCCAGAAAAACTTGGTCTGCGAGATGTGACTTCCGCGACCCTTTCCACACAGCTTTTTGTTTTGCCACTCCTTCTCTATAAGATGGGGCAATTTTCTCTTGTTGGACTTCCTGTCAATCTCCTCGTGCTCGGATTTGTGCCGACACTGATGTTCTTCGGGTTTCTCACCGGACTTTTTGGATTTATTTCTTCGTGGCTTGCATTTCCATTTGCATTTATTTCATATCTCATACTTACTTATATATTAAAAGTGGTTGATGTTTTCTCTATTCTTCCGTTTGCATCTTTTCACATCACACATTTTCCTTTATGGCTTATGTGGGCGCTCTATCTTTTCTACGCAGTTTTGTTTTGGAAATTTTCAAATAATGTTTCCAAACAAAAAGGCGCGTCACTTGCGTAACGCGCCTCGCCACACCAAACATTACCAGGTACGGATTCGTTCTCGGCGGGGGACACCATTCGGGTCTTCCTGGTGTCGGTTCGGGAAACGAATCCGATGCACGATGTGGTCACGGAGAATCCAGAGCCACGAAAGCCCGGTGGCCACAAGAATGCCAGTCCAGATTCGATCTGTCACAACAGGGCTACTCCAATCCATGGTGACCTCGAAAGGGGTGGTTTTATGCGGTTTTGTAGTTGTTTTCAATTACAGTCCAATTTATATTGCCGAAGAAATCCTCAACATAATTTTTCTTTCCAGATGGTTGATAGTCAGCGACAAATGCGTGCTCCCACATGTCGATACCGAGGATCCATGAGAGACCAGTGAGGTGGCCCAAGTGTTGCTCATCTACCCACTGCGTCAAAAGTCTTTTGGTGTGTGAATCGTAATAGAGGATTGCCCAGCCTACTCCACGAGTGAGTGCGATTGCTTTAAACATGTTAAGAAAATCTTCCCAAGAACCCCATTCTTTTTCGACAGCATTTTTGAGAAGTGAGCCTTCGGGGAGGGAAGAAGGGGAGCCCTCGAGACTTCCAAAGTAATATTCGTGATTTCGCATACCATCAAATTCAAATGCAAACCTGCGCTGAAGTTCGCCGAGTGCATATGCATGTTTTTCACTATCAGCTCTGTACTCTTCGATCTTTTCTAAAATCGTATTTGCATTCTTTACGTAGCCTGCGTAGAGTTTCAAATGTTCCTCGATGTTTTTTGCAGAGATTCCTTTGAGCTCTGGGATAGTAAATTTCTTTTCTTCAAATTTCTTGGTCATGATAATGGTGTGTATAGAGTGCTTATAAATAATATCTGCGTATTATAGCATCTGGGTTTCTATACGGTATGTATATGGATTATTTCAAGAAAAACTGGAAATTTCTCACGATTGTAGGCCTTATTCTCTCAAATTTGGTGGTTTGGATGTGGATCGACACCCTTCTGCCCAAAGACCATATTACTGTCTCATACTTGAATATTGGCCAAGGAGATTCAATCCTCATCGAGTCGACAAACGGAAAACATATTCTGATAGACGGAGGACCAGATAAAAAAGTCTTGAGCGAACTTGGGAAAGCAATGCCATTTTTCAATCGTACGATTGATGTGATGATCGAAAGTCATCCAGACAAAGATCACATCGGCGGGCTCCCAGAAGTGATCTCTCGTTACAAAGTCGGAATTTTTCTTGAGCCAGGGGTTGAATCTCCAAACACCGTTGATAACGAACTTCACGCACGAATAAAAGCAAAAAACATTCCAGATGTTCTCGCGCGCAAGGGGATGAAAGTGTCACTCGGTGATGGCTCCGAGCTTGATATTTTATTTCCCGACAGAGATGTCTCAAGGTTAGAAACAAATGATGCTTCTATAGTTGTTCGCTATATATTTGGTAAGACATGCTTCCTGTTTACAGGAGACTCACCAATCAAGATGGAGGATTATATTGTGAGCGTATACGGAGAGAGCTTGAAATGCGATGTTTTGAAAGCGGGGCATCATGGATCACGCACTTCAACAGGAGACAATTATTTAAATATGGTTCAGCCAGAGTTTGCGATTATTTCTGCAGGGAAAGGAAATAGCTACGGCCATCCGCATAAAGAAACTCTTGAGCGTCTTGCGAATCACAATGTAAAGGTCTTAAGCACGATTGATTTGGGGACTATTACTATGGTTTCTGATGGAGTAACAGTTTCAGAGAAGTAGTGTTTTGTATACGATATACTTACTACATGAGTGAAGGAGAAGCAAAATGGAAACCCGTCAAAGGGTTGGGATCGTTTGAGAACGATAAGATTATTCGAGGAGAAATTCTCGGGGGCATGAAAGTAGTAGATTTGCCAGTAGGAAAAACTCTTTTTTTGAGGACAGACAATCGAGTATACAGACTTGAACGAAGGGCCGATGGTTTGTATTTATCAGGACACCCAGAACATTGCCCAGAACCAACTCCTGTTACAATTCACGGCTCTACATTTGGTGGAAGCATGATTAAGGCAGGTTATATCGGACGAGGAATGGAACTTGAGTATCACATCGTTGGTAGATCGCCAAGAGAAATAGTCACCACTTCTCAAATAGGAGATATAGAAATAATTGGTGAGGAAAGAGAAAAATCAGAAGAGGATCTTTAATCTTTTGTTTCTGTAATCAGTGCTGGTTCGGATGGTGCGAGAATAACATTGAAGTATAAGCGCCCGATGATTTGACCTCGGGGGGTTTCTACATTCACACGCCATTTCCCTGCTTCGGGGTTTTCTTTTGTTGAATATGTTCTATAGCCCTGTCCGCGTCCACCCAAAACAGCGAGATTGATCGTGCCCATCGTTGCCCAATTGTTTGTGTTCTCGTCATACTTCTGCCATTCATGAACGATTTGCGTATCGAGACCTTGAGGAGAGAAAATGGCGCTGTATGCATACGCAGTATCAGGAGCGATGGTGTGAAAATCATCATAAATTTTAAAATAATTTTTCCAGTTTGTTGTCTCTCGTTCCACAAGATAACTCCCGTCTGTGTTTTTTGAAATGCTGTGATAGACCCCTACATCTTTGAGTGAAAGGGGAATTGGGGGCATCAGATTAAAGATGTAAAGAAAATTAAAAACAAGAAATATAGTAGTGATTGATGTGGTGAGTATTTTTTTACTCTCTAAAAAAGCATTCCTCGCGAGGCTTTTGAGAATCAAAAGAAACAGCGCGAGAACTCCGAGACTCACGGCACCACTAAAAAGAAACATCCCGAGTCCGATCTGATGAAAAAGTACCGGTATAACAAAAATCGCAAATGAAAAAAGTGAGAGGAAGAAAAAACTAATTTGGAAACTAACACGCGTATAGTGGTGTTTGAGTCTTTCGTTTGCTACAAATGCTAACGCAAGAATGAGAAGGAAGGGCCAACTGACAAAGAAACTCCCACTTCGAAAATAGAAAACAAGAAATGTAGACAGGAGCCCTCCGAACACGAATTGCAAAGCGTTGACGAGCCAAAAGTGAAGTTTCTCTGGGTCGTGATCTTCTTCAGGGGTTGAAGTGTTTCGATTAATTAAAACGATACAGAAGGCAACGATAAGAAGATGGACAATAACCCAAATATTTTCCCAAAATGTATCAACTCGTTTCAGGGTGAGCGCGTCAAATACGAACCCTCCAATAAGGGAAAGGGAAGAGATAGGTCTTTCAAAGCGTGAAAACAGGTGTATTACTTTTGAAAAACTGGGCGAACTTTCTGTATTTTGGAGAAGCATAAGTGTATATAGCATATCAGCAAACAAAAAATCCGCTTTGAGCGGATTTTTTTATTTGTATTCTCTAAAAACTAATAACTGCTAACTAGAAACTCGTATTTATATTACTCCTGCTTTCTTAAGTGTTCGGTAGGCTCCGTTTTTGTTGATCGTCTTAATTCCTCGAGCGGAGAGAGTGACCACAATGGTCTTTTTGAGTTCAGGAATATAGATGCGCTTCTTTTGAAGATTCGCATATTTTCGTACCATACCGGTAGGATTGAACTGGGTTGCACGAGTGCGGTTTGAATACCCGCCTCCCATGATTGAGCTCTTTTTTGTGACTGGACAGATTTTGGCCATATTTTTTGTAAGTGCTGGTTATGCTATCATAAAAATCTCATTTGGCAACACTATGGACTTCACATTTATTTTCCAAATCTTGATTCTTATCATGTCTGTCGTTATCCACGAGGTCTCCCACGGCTATGCGGCTCTCTTTTTGGGAGACAAAACCGCAGAGTATCAAGGCCGTCTCTCTCTCAATCCACTTAAACATTTGGATTTATTTGGTTCGGTTCTGGTTCCTGCAATGTCATATTTCCTCGGTGGTTTTATTATTGGTTGGGCAAAGCCGGTTCCGTTTAATCCATATAATCTAAGGAATCAGAAATGGGGAGAGGCGATTGTCGCGGTAGCAGGGCCTCTCTCAAATATCTTCATTGCCCTTGCCTTTGGTCTGTCTTTACGATTTTTTGGTTCCGCATTCCCAGCTTCTTTCATAGCAATCGTCGGCTACATCGTGCTTATCAATATAATTCTTGCAGTCTTTAATCTGGTGCCAATTCCACCACTTGATGGCTCAAAAATCCTTTTCTCATTGTTGCCACTCCACTCCAGGGCGCGTGGGTTTCTTGAGCAAAACGGCCTCATCTTGGCGTTTCTCTTTATTTTCTTCCTTTGGCAGTATATTCAGCCGATTGTGTTTGTGATTTTTAGACTTATTGTGGGACTTCACTAGAGAGTAACGCCTATTGCAAAAAGGGGGGCTCTATATTAGAGTATTGCGTACTTGCTTTTTTCGAAGCATTTTTTGTTCTCAAGGCCGGCCCTCTCGACTGCCGAAGAATTTGTGTTTTATGTCAACAATCAATCAGCTAGTAAAAAGAAAGAGAAAGCACATCGTCCGAAAATCAAAATCGGTCGCTCTTACTCGTGGGTTTAATACAAATAAGAACCGTCCAGTATTTTTCCCTTCCCCTTTCAAGCGTGGTGTCTGCGTAAAGGTCACAACAAAAACTCCTAAGAAACCAAACTCTGCTATCCGAAAAATCGCCCGCGTTCGTCTCACGAACGGCCTTGAAATCACCGCATATATCCCAGGCATGGGCCACAATCTCCAAGAGCACTCTGTGGTTGTAGTAAAGGGTGGTCGTACAAAAGACGTTGGTCTTCGCTACTCTGTTGTTCGTGGTGTACTCGATGCAGGGGGGGTGGACGCTCGCCGAAAAGGCCGAAGTCAGTACGGTAATAAGAAGCCAAAGGCTAAATAATTTTTTTTAATACTCCCCCATGCGAAGAAAAGTAAAAAATCGTAATATTGTCGGCCCCGATTCAGTATATGAATCGGAGAAAATCGGTAAGCTCATAAACTACTGCATGGATTCTGGTAAGAAAAATACCGCCCGCAGTATTGTTTATAGTGCACTTGAAGAAATAAAAGAAAAAACCGGTAGTGATCCTGTGGAGGTTTTTGAAACTGCCATTAAAAATACCGGTCCTACTATGGAAGTGCGCTCACGCCGTGTTGGAGGTGCAAACTATCAGATCCCCCGTGAAGTTCGCCCAGAGCGCCGACTCGCGCTTGGTGTGAAGTGGATTATCGAAGCTGCTCGCGCAAAAAAGGGCAAACCAATGTATCTTAAACTCTCTGAAGAAATCATCCTTGCCTCAAAGAATGAAGGGGAGGCGGTGAAGAAGAGAGAGAATACTCATAAGATGGCGGAGGCTAACAAAGCATTTGCCCATTTTGCCTGGTAAATTGAGCTACGGAGTAGCAAAAATTTAGCAGAAGCAAAATGGAGCATCCAGTATTTTAAAAATAATTTTTTAAAATGTCGGACAGCATTTTGCCTGGTAATGGCTTTGCCCACAGTTTGCTCCGTTAACACTCGCAAACTGTGGTTGCAAAACATTACCCTGTTAAATACCTTTATATTTTTTTATTTAAAATATAAAGGTATCATTTGATAAGCTATAAATATAAAAATTATAATTTAAGAAAAAACGATTTGAATGTTGAGTCGCAAACGTATCACCATATATCAAATGATATTTAACGGGGTGGTGATATTCAAGACTCACTTCGCTCGTAAGAATATCAACCATGGAACGAGATTACCCATTAGAAAGAGTTCGAAATTTTGGAATCATCGCACACATTGATGCGGGCAAAACCACCACATCAGAGCGTGTTTTGTATTACACCGGCGCGCAACACAGCATCGGCGAAGTGCACGAGGGTGAAACCACTACCGACTGGATGGAACAGGAGCGAGAGCGGGGTATCACCATCACCGCTGCTGCTGTCACCTGTTTCTGGAGTCCAACGTACCTATCTCTTGAGGATCGGAAGCAAAAAGAAAATAAATATCGTTTTAATATTATCGATACTCCTGGACACATCGATTTCACTGTAGAAGTGAAGCGCTCTCTCCGAGTGCTCGACGGAGCAGTAGTCGTCTTTGACGGTGTTGCAGGTGTTGAACCGCAATCAGAAACAAACTGGCGTTATGCTGAAGAAGCGCTTGTTCCTCGCTTGTGTTTCATCAATAAGCTCGACCGCCCAGGAGCCTCTTTTGAGCGTTCATACAAATCAATCCTTGATCGTCTTTCTCGAAAAGCGGTGCGTCTCCAAATTCCAATCGGTGAAGAAGGAAATCACGAAGGGGTTATCGATCTTCTAAAGATGAAGGCCTATTACTTCGAAGGCGAAATGGGGAGTGATGTAATAGAAAAAGATATTCCTGAGACTCTCAAGGCTGATGCAGAAAAATATCACGCAGAGCTCGTAGAAAAGATTTCAGAAACCGATGATGCGCTTATGAATGAGTACCTCGAAGCGAAGGTCCCCTCGTACGATGCTTTAAAGAAGGCGCTTCGCGTTGCAACAATTCAAAATAAAATTTTCCCAGTCTATGCTGGTTCCGCGCTCAAAAATAAAGGAGTTCAGCTTGTGCTTGACGGTGTTGTCGACTATCTTCCGTCACCACTCGACATCCCACCCATCATTGGAAAAGATCCAGCAACAGGGGAGGATGTCATTCGTCATGCGTCTGACAGCGAGCCATTTTCTGCACTTGCTTTTAAACTTCAAGCGGACCCATTTGTCGGCCAACTTACATTTTTCCGTGTGTATTCAGGAACAATCGAATCAGGAACATATATTTATAACTCAACAACTGGAAAGAAAGAGAGACTTGGGCGTATCGTGCGTCTTCAAGCAAATGAGCGTGAAGAAGTGAAAAAGGTTTTTGCAGGAGAAATCGCCGCCGCAGTCGGGCTCAAGGATGCAAAAACATCACACACGTTTTGTGATGAAAATAATCCAATCGCACTCGACCAGATTAAATTCCCAGAACCAGTTATCTCTCTTCGTATTGAACCAAAAACAAAAGCTGACCAAGAAAAAATGGGTATGGCACTGAAACGCCTTTCTGACGAAGACCCAACATTTAAAATCGAATCAGATCCTGAAACAGGTGAAACTGTGATGAAGGGAATGGGAGAACTTCATTTGGAAATTCTTGTTGACCGCATGAAGCGTGAATTCGGAGTTGAAGCCAATGTCGGCAAGCCACAGGTTGCATACAAAGAGACAATTACTGCTGAAGCGGAAGTTGAAAACAAATACATCAAGCAGTCTGGAGGAAAGGGGCAATACGGTCATGTAAAAATCCTCATCAAACCTCTCCTTAAGCGAGATCCAGAAGCGAAGGTTCCAAAGAATGTAAAAATTTCTGAAGGGTTTGAATTCATCGACTCAATCAAAGGAGGAGTGATTCCACAAGAATTTATTCCCGCAGTTGAAAAAGGAATTAAAGAAGCGATGGAGCGTGGAGTTGTTGCGGGTTTTAAAATGACAGATATTTCGTGCGAACTTCTCTTCGGAAGTTCCCACGATGTGGACTCATCTGAAATCGCATACAAGATTGCCGCATCACAAGCATTTCAAGAAGCTGCACGAAAAGCAAAACCAGTTATTCTCGAACCTATTATGAAAGTGGAAGTTATCGTCCCGGAGAGGTTCATGGGTGACATCACAGGAAATCTCTCAAGTAAGCGTGGACAAGTCGAGGGTATGGAAGAGCGTGGGGAGCTTAAGGTTATCCGCGCGAAAGTGCCTCTCTCAGAAATGTTTGGTTATGTTACAAACCTCCGCTCGATGACAGAAGGTCGCGGATCATCTACAATGGAATTTGATCACTACGCGATTGTTCCGGCCAACGTCGCCCAAACAATAATTGAAAGTCGCCAGTAAGGATTTACGAAAATTAGAAGTCACCACACGCAGCACTGGCTATTGCAGAAAATCGAAAATAATCTTTAAAAAATCTTAAAACAAAACCCCCACCGGTTCGTGGGGGTTTTGTTTGTGTTAAACTTTATTGACAGCAAGTTTATCTTAAGATAAACTTGCTCATTATGGCCAATAACACAATCATAGGGCTTAAAAAGCTTCGCGAAAATATAGATGAGTACATTGCCGAAGTGAAGAAGGGTAGGTCTTTTATTGTGGTTAGAAAGTCAAAACCGGTTTTCAAGCTCACTCCGCTTGATGTCTGGGGTGATGACGGGTTGTGGGAGACTGTCATTAATTTTAAGAAGATAAAAAAAAGCGGTGTGCCGATTGGTGGTGTAATTTCAGCACTTAAACGTTTACATGCACAAAATAGATAAATTTCTTGCAAAAATAGGCAAAAAGGACAGAAAGAAAATTCTCCAGACACTTACACTGATACAAGCAAACGAATTAACCAGCCTTGATTTGAAAAAACTTAAGGGTCAAGAAGAGATGTATCGGGTAAGAGTAGGTAGTTACAGAATAATTTTTGAAATAATAAAATCAGATGTGGTCATACTTGAAATCCACCGAAGAGACGATCACATATACGACTAATTGATTATTTAAAGTTAGATAAGCTTACAAAAGCTCTCCGTTGATGGTTTTCGTTTGTATTGACGAAATTGTTTTTCATGATATGGTTCGTAATAGAACAGAACTTTTCGATAACCACCTCCTACGTTTCGAGGACTCCATGAACGCAATTGTGAGCTGGATAAAAGGCCTTGGTCAGCGGTTTCTCCTCTATTTTTTCGGCAAAATCATCTCTGAGATGGTGATTCGGGATACGCACTATGTTTTTTGCCACGAGTTTACTGGGAGAAATTTTCCCGTGAGGTCCTGGCCCGGCAAGAATTTCCTTGCTTGCTTCCGGACGGTTTCTGTCCCTTCCAAATACACGATATCGCTCCAAGGAGGATCGGTCTTCGCATTAGATCAGGGGGTCCAATTCCTGGAGTCTAACGGTCTTTCTCGTCCTACGCGTGGAGATGCGGTTCTCTTTGGTAATCACATCTCAAAACACCCCAAGTCGTATAAAGCCAGTCAGTATGTTCTCATTCACAAACCCGTTACTGGTGATCTGGTGGAGTTTGTCACTATTTTCACCAGAGAGTTTGAGGATAGCTGGTCTGTGATTGTAAACAAAAGTAGGAAGGGTTTGTCTGGTCCACTTCTTACACACGGTGATGTGCTTGTTGGAATTTCTCAATCTTGAGATGTATTAGCCCTCGTTCTTGCGCTGTGCAAGAACGAGGGCTTTTTTCTTGTCCCATTAGAGGTCGCGAAGGCACGTAGTGTGTCTCTACCCCTAACGGGATTGACTATTAAGCGTCCTCTGCTATCATACGTGCTACCGCTTTGTGCGCTGTTTTTATTTTGGCATTATCTGCCAAAGCAAACAGTCACCAAGAATAATTTATTCATTAAATAGGTCTAGCTTTTTAAGGTTTCGCATCTCTCGCGCAGGAACCTTAGAAAGGTATGACTTTCAAACATTATGGCAAATTTTGATCGTTCCAAGCCCCACATCAACGTCGGTACAATCGGCCACGTTGACCACGGCAAAACGACTTTGACCGCTGCAATCCTCAATGTTCTTCACCGAGCAGGAAAGAATGCAAACATCAAAGGAGTTGATGATATTGACAAGGCGCCCGAGGAAAAAGCTCGTGGTATTACCATTTCTCTTTCACACAATGAGTATGAGACAGATCTTCGCCACTACGCTCACGTAGATGCTCCTGGTCACGCTGACTATATTAAGAACATGATTACCGGTGCTGCCCAAATGGACGGCGCTATCCTTGTTGTTGCTGGAACAGATGGTGTTATGCCACAGACTCGTGAACACGTCCTTCTCGCAAAGCAAGTGGGTGTGCCTAAAATCATTGTGTTTCTTAACAAATGCGACATGGTTCCTGATAAGGAATTGATTGATCTCGTTGAGGAAGAAGTTCGTGAACTTCTCACAAAACAAGGTTTTGATGGTGCTGGAGCTCCTGTTATTCGAGGTTCAGCTCTTAAGGCTCTTGAGGCAACAGGTATTGATGATGAGTGGTCAAAGGCAGTTTTACAGCTTACAGATGCACTCGACACGTACTTCCCAATCCCAGTTCGTGAAGTAGATAAGCCATTTCTTATGCCAGTTGAGGACATTTTCTCAATTGAGGGCCGAGGGACAGTCGTAACAGGCCGTATTGAACGCGGAACAGTTAAGGTTGGTGAGGAAATCGAAATCATCGGCTTGAAGCCAACAATGAAAGCAACCGTTACTGGTATTGAAATGTTTAAAAAGTCTCTTGATTCAGGTATTGCTGGAGACAATGCGGGTATTCTTCTCCGAGGTACAAAAAAAGAAGATGTCACTCGCGGACAAGTCCTTGCAAAGCCAGGATCTGTTACTCCACATTCTGAGTTTGAAGCAGAGGTGTACATCTTGAAGAAAGAGGAAGGTGGTCGCCACACTCCATTTTTCACTGGATACAAACCACAGTTTTATATCCGCACAACGGATGTGACTGGAGAAGTTTCTCTTCCAGATAAAGTTGAGATGGTTATGCCAGGAGACACAGTGACATTCAAGGTTAAACTTGTTGCACCAGTTGCTCTCGAGGACAACACTCGATTTGCTATTCGAGAAGGAGGAAAGACTGTTGGAGCAGGTGTGGTAACAAAGATTACTGCCTAATCCACAAGGTATTTCTCAATCTCCCCACAACACCACTATGGCAAAAGAAGCTGCAACAACAAAAACAAAAACAAAAGCCAAGCCCAAGCCCAAGACAAAGGCAAGTAAAGCTACTCCTAAGGAGGGTCAGATTTCTCGTCTTAGGATTCGAGTTCGTGCGTACGAATATAAAATTCTTGATGTGTCAGTAAAGCAGATTATCGATACAGCACTCAGGTATGATGCGCAGGTTTTGGGACCCATTCCACTTCCTACTGAAATCAAGAAATACACAGTCAACCGTTCAGCCTTCATCTATAAAAATGCGCGAGAGCAGTTTGAGATGAGGATTCACAAGAGACTGATTGATATCGTAAACCCAACTCCAAAGCTTATTGAATCTTTGACGAACCTTTCTCTTCCATCTGGCGTGAGTATTGATGTAAAGTTGATGTAGTTTCGTCTAAGTGGAATAGTAAAAATCAGGATTGAGCTGGTATCTACTTGTCCCGTTAGAAATTTCGAGGAAGTTTCAAATTACATCACAGTAGACAAATGGCGCGAAATAAGTAAGATACAGGTTCGTTTTTGGTATAAAAATTTCTATTGGGATGAAATTCATTCTTGCAAAAAAACATAGCATGACCCAAATCTTCACTGAAGAAGGTTTGGTTGTGCCTGTAACAGTGCTTGATGTAACTCCAACCATTGTCACTCAAGTAAAAAATAAAGAAAACGATGGGTACTCTGCGGTCCAAGTCGGATATGGGGAGAAAAAAGAAAAGCGACTCTCAAAAGCGCTCAAGGGACACTTCAAGGGATTTGGAAATTTTGCTCATGTTCAAGAATTTCGTGTTTCAGATTCTGAAGCAAGTACAATGAAGGCTGGCGACACGATCGCTCTTTCCGCTTTTGCTCCAGGGGATATTGTTTCGGTGTCCGCAATTTCAAAAGGAAAAGGTTTTCAGAGCGTTATTAAACTTCACAACTTTAAAGGAGGTCCTCGTTCACACGGTCAGAAGCATTCTGAACGAGAACCAGGTTCCATTGGAGGCGGTCTTCGTAATAAAGTTCCAAAAGGTATGAAGATGGCTGGACGCATGGGTAGTGATCGCATCACGGTAAAAAATCTCAAGGTTGTTCAGGTGAATCCAGAAGCAAACCTCATTTTGATTTCTGGTGCGGTGCCAGGACGCCGTGGAACGCTTGTAGAAATCAAAGGATAAAAATATGGAAGCTCAAATTTACAACGAAAAAGGAGAAGCAAAAGGAAAAGTAACACTCCCTGAGTCTCTTTTTGGTTTGTCTTGGAACGCAGATCTCGTGCACCAAGTTGTTGTTTCGATGACCTCATCAGCTCGTAATCCGATTGCACACACAAAGACTCGAGGAGAAGTGCGGGGGGGAGGAAAGAAGCCTTGGCAACAGAAGGGTACTGGACAGGCTCGCCACGGCTCAACACGCTCACCAATCTGGGTTGGTGGAGGTGTGACTCATGGCCCTCGTAATGATAAGAATTATGACCGAAAGGTGAATCGAAAGATGAAAGCAAAAGCGCTTTTCACCATTCTTTCTCAGAAAATGCGTGATGGAGAAATCACCTTCCTTGATTCTGTGTCTGTAAAAGATGGAAAAACAAAAAATGCCCTCGGTCTCATTTCAAATATTAAGAAAATTCCTGGATTTGATGTTATTGCAAGCAAAAAACAAAATGCACTTTTCCTCGCTGTTCCAGAGAAAAACGAATCAAACACTCGTGGCTTTGGAAATATCGGGAATGTAATGCTCGAAGAGACACGAAACATGAATCCTATAACAATTTTGCAATACAAAGGACTAGTGATTGTTAATCCAGAAGAAACTTTTAAATTCCTTTTACATAAAATTTCGAATACGGCAGACAAAGAAGTTACCATGGAGAAATCAGCGAAAATTTCCGCACCAAAGAAAGCCGTTACGGTGAAAAAAGCAGCGAAAGCGAAAGCTTTTGCTAAGAAATAATATGGCCATCTTTTCTTCAAAAAAGAATACAAAAACAAAGAAGGAAAAAACAGAACCAAAAGTAGTTTCTGGAGTTCCTGCGCACTTTGATGATGCGCATCGCATTCTACTCCAACCTCGCATCACTGAAAAAGCATCCGAAAAATCGAGGAACGAAAACGTGTACGTGTTCGAAGTCTCTGCTAAAGCAACAAAGCGAGAAATCGCGCAGGCAGTAGAGGCTGTGTACAAAGTGAAGCCTATCAAAGTTGCCACCATCACCATTCCTCATAAGAAGGTCATTGTTCGTGGAATTCGTGGAATCCGAGGTGGTGGGAAGAAAGCCTACGTATATATAAAGAAAGGAGAGAAAATAGAAATCGTCTAACATGAAAAAGTATAAACCAACAACAGCATCTCGCCGAAATATGTCAGGAATTCACTATGGGGAGTTCCTTACTCGTAAAGATCCGGAGAAATCTCTCACGTCCGGTTTTCGTCGCGCAGTTGGAAGAAACCATCATGGTCGCATCACCACTCGCCACAAGGGAGGAGGACACAAGAGACTATTTCGTGAAATAGATTTTTCATATAACAAATTTGATATTCCATGTAAGGTTCTCACTATTGAATACGATCCAAATCGAACCGGTTTCATTGGGCTTGTTGTCTACAAGGATGGAGAAAAGCGATACATTCTTCTCTCTAAGGGCGCAAAAGTCGGGGATACATACATTGTTTCTGCAAAGGCTCCGCAAACTCCAGGGAATCGTCTTCCTTTGAAAAACATTACCGTTGGAACATTTGTTTATAATGTTGAGGTCAAACCAAAAGGTGGAGGAAAACTTGGACGCTCTGCGGGAAATTATATCGAAGTTATCGCAAAGGATGCCGGTCAGATAGACTTGAAAATGCCTTCTTCTGAAGTCCGAAAGGTTTCTGAAAATTGTTGGGCAACAGTGGGAGAGGTGGGAAATGACGAGAATCGTCTCGTAAATATTGGAAAAGCTGGACGTTCTCGCTGGCTCGGTATCAGACCAACGGTTCGTGGTACTGCCCAAAATCCAGTAGACCACCCACACGGTGGAGGAGAGGGACGTTCTGGACGAGGCCGCCGCCGAGCCATTTCGGTCTATGGCAAGCCTACTGGGAAGGGTCAGAAATCAAGACGAGCCAAAAAATACTCCAACAAGTTCATTGTGCGCCGAAGAAAGGTAGGGAAGAAATAGAGACTTGTTTGGATTGCTTTTGAAAAAGCACGCATTATTTTCATTTGAAAATCTGCTCTGCTCCCGCCATCGCGGTTCGCAGGACTTTTCAAAAGCAATCCACAATCGTTGACGTTAGGGCCCAAAGGATGGAATAAGATGGCTAGAATGTTTGCGTTTCCGGTATTTATCGTATAGTATGTTTCCCGAGCTCCTTGGAGCTTTTTATATTCAAATAATGACTCGATCAAGCAAAAAAGGTCCATATGTCTACGAACGCCTTCTTAAGAAAATAGAAGGCAAAAAACCTGGAGAGTCCAGCCTTATTAAGACGTGGGCTCGAGACAGTCAGATTGCTCCTGAAATGGTTGGTTTCACTTTTGGGGTGCACAATGGCAAAGACCATATTGAAGTTTTTGTGACAGAAGATATGGTGGGTCACCGCTTGGGAGAATTTTCTCCAACTCGCAAATTCGTCAAACACGGGGGAAAAATGCAAAAGGAGCTTGAGCAGAAGAAGAAAGAGGCTGAAATCGCTTCCGCCCAATCTGCGAAAGCTGCTACTCCGGCCGCAGGTCCCGCTAAATAATTTTTATGGCACTCGTATCCGCACAACTCAATGATTATCGGCAGTCACCACGAAAGGTTCGTGTTGTCGCTAATCTAGTACGCGGAAAGTCTGTTGATGCCGCCCTCACATCTTTAAAATTTCTTGCAAAACGTTCTTCCGACCCCCTCTACAAACTCATAGAATCTGCTCGAGCAAATGCAAAATCTCAAAATTTCGACACGGATTCCTTAACAATCAAGGAAATTCGAGTCGATGCCGGCAAAACACTATTTCGTCGCCGTTCGGCATCTCGTGGCCGTGCTCCTGTGATTCGCAAGCGGACAAGTCATGTTCTCGTTGTGCTTTCGACTGAAGGAGTAAAGAAAAATGCAAAAGTGCGTAAAGAAAAAACAAAAAAATAATTTATGTCTCACACAGTACACCCATATTCACACCGTTTAGGAATTATTCGAGACTGGAGGTCTCGCTGGTTCGGCACAAAAGGTAAATACCAGGAATTTCTTCGGGGGGATCTTGTCATCCGTTCTTTTTTGGAAAAGAAACTCCGAGGTCTCTATGTCAGTTCGATTGAGATTGAACGCAATGAAAAAGTGCTTCGTATCATTGTTGAAACATCTCGCCCTGGAATGATTATCGGGAGAACTGGTGATGGGGCGGTCAAACTTAAAGATCAGGTCATCTCCGCTTTGAAAAAGGCAGGACTTGGAAACCCAAAGGGGGAAGTGCGTCTTGATATTAAAGAAATAAAATCTCCTGAATCAAACGCAATGATTGTGGCGCAAATGGTCGCAGAGGGTCTTGAAAAGCGTTTGCCATATCGCCGAGTCAGTAAGCAAATTCTCGAAAAGGTTATGGCAAATCGTGATGTAAAGGGAGTAAAGATCACTATTGGTGGACGCCTTGGCGGAGCAAGTATTGCCCGCTCTGAGACAAAGAAATTGGGTCGTATTCCACTTCAAACCTTCCGTGCTGATGTCGAATTTGCTCGCTATGAAGCAAAATTACCATACGGGAATCTTGGAGTAAAAGTTTGGATATACAAAGGAGAAGTATTTGCGAAGAAGCACGGTGAATAAATTTTAATACCAACATGCTCGTACCAAAGAAAGTAAAATATCGGAAGTGGCACACGATGCGAAAGAACCCAAAAAAAATTGGGGTTGCTACTCGTGGTACAAAAATCTCCTTTGGTTCGTATGGTTTGAAGACCCTTGAATACGGACGCATCCGATCAAACCAGATTGAAGCAGCTCGAAAAGTTATCTCTCGAGCACTTGGAAAGACCGGAAAAACATGGATTCGCATTTTCCCAGACATGCCGTATACTGCAAAGCCTGCAGAAGTGAAGCTCGGAAAAGGAAAGGGTGACCTCCAGGGGTATCAGGCTCCTGTAAAGCCAGGACGAATGCTTTTTGAGGTTGATGGAGTTGATGAAGCAACAGCAAAAGAGGCGCTTCGCAAGGCCGGCACAAAACTTCCCGTAAAAACAAAAATTGTTGCTCGATAATTTTTTATGTCAGACATCAAGGATAAAAACGAAAAGGACCTTCTGAAGCTTCTCCGCGAAAAGCAGGAAGCGCTTCGCACATTTCGCTTTGGTATCGCAGGGAGTAAGGTGCGCAATGTTCGCGAAGGGCGAAATACTCGTAAAGAGATTGCTCGCATAAAAACAGAATTTTCACGCAAATCAGCATAAGTATGAAACAGGAAGTTCCACAAAAAAATACTCTATCAAAACCGAAACTCCTCAAAGGAGTAGTTGTTTCGACTAAAATGAAAGACACGGTAGTCGTACAGGTTGAGCGTTTTGTGAAGCATCCTCGCTATGGGAAATACATTCAACGTCGCAAGCGTTACAAGGCGCATGATGCTGGAAATATCTGCGTCATGGGTGAAAAAGTAACGATTCGTGAAACAAAGCCAATGTCAAAAGAGAAGCGTTTCATCATCGTTAAATAAACTACCATGATACAACCCCGATCAATTGTAAAAATCGCTGACAACTCCGGAGCAAAAATCGGACGTATTTTCAAAGTACTCGGAGGTTCGAAGAAGCGCTATGCGCAGATAGGGGATGTTGTGGTGCTCTCTGTCCAAAGCGCTCAACCTCGAAAACAAATAAAGAAAAAAGACATTCTCTATGCGGTTGTTGCGCGCCAGAAGTTTCCATTTCGCCGTGGTGACGGATCGTATATTCGTTTCGACGAAAATGCGGTTGTCATTGTAGACAAGGTGAAGCGTGAACCAATCGCCGGACGCGTGTTTGGACCGATTCCTCGAGAGCTCGCAGAAAATTTTCAAAAAATCATCTCTCTTGCCCCTGAAGTGGTTTAGAGTATTACAGAGCGTAGCGACAATAATGCTCTTAACCCCAGCCCCACTTTTACAAAACATCATGATACAAAATTTTTATAACAACTCATCGTATGATATTGTCTCGGCGACACGTGGGCGGATAGCCCGGCCCTATTCGGGCCAGTGTCGCCGGAATGGTTCATTCACAAAAGTGGAGCGGGGTCATGATTTTTATGATCGCTTCACTCATTAAAAATCTATGAAAATCAAAAAAGACGACAAAGTAATAATTATTTCTGGTAAAGATAAAGGGAAGACTGGTAAAGTCATCCACGCTTTTCCTCGCGAAAGTAAAGTGGTTGTCGCGGGAGTAAATATTAAGAAAATCCATAAGCGCGCAAAAAAATCAAATGAAAAGGGTCAGATTATAGAGCAAGCAGCGCCCATCCATGTTTCCAATGTCATGTTTGTTGATCCAAAGACGGACAAGCCAAGTAGGATTGGGTATGGAAAAACTGGCGATAAAAAAGTTCGTATTTCTAAAAAGAGCGGAGTTTCTATTGAAAAATAGTATGAAACCGATTAAAGAAAAAATAAAAGACGCTTTTAAAGATTTGAAGGAAAGTCAGGGGTATAAAAACCCAATGCAAGCCCCACGAATTGTGAAAGTCGTCATGAGTGCTGGAACGGGTTCTTTCAAGGATAAAAAGAAAGGCGAGCTCGCTCTTGATCGTGTTGCAAAAATTACTGGTCAGAAACCATCAGTGCGTGGGGCCAAGCAATCCATCGCCGCCTTCAAGGTACGTGCCGGAGATCCAGTGGGACTCCAAGTCACTCTTCGAGGCAAGAGAATGTACGATTTTCTCGACAAACTCATCAACATCGCCCTTCCTCGCACAAAGGATTTTCGTGGTATTTCAGTTAAGTCTATTGATGATATGGGTAATTATACCCTCGGTATCAAGGAGCATATCATTTTCCCAGAAACTGCGGATGAAGAGCTTAAAGATGTCTTTGGTCTTGCAGTGACTATTGTAACGACCGGAAAGAGCAAAAAGGAGACAGAAGCCTTCTTTCGAGCCTTAGGTTTTCCTTTTAAAAAGGTTGAAGAGGGGGATAAAAAGAAGAAATAAAAGAAAAAACACCACATGAAAATGGTGTTTTTTCTTGTGAGCGAACCACCCTCCTGTTTTGTTTGACAATGGCTCTATCACTTGCTAGGATGGGTCTCACGCTTTGTGGCGTTTGTTTTATATATGGCCAAAAAATCAGTCATTGCACGGTCGCTTAAAACTCCGAAATTCAGCACTCGGGCTGTTCATCGTTGTTTCCGATGCGGAAGAAAGCGTGGTTATATGCGCGATTTCGATCTCTGCCGTATCTGCTTCCGAGAGCTTGCAAACGAAGGAAAAGTTCCTGGTATCAAAAAATCATCTTGGTAATTTATGACTGACCCCATTGCAGACATGATCATACGGTTTAAGAACGCAGGAGAATCACAAAAAGATTTGGTCCTTTTTCCATACTCAAAACTCAAATACGAAATCTGTGTGTTGCTTGCGAAAGAAGGTCTCATCAAGTCAGTTGCAAAGAAGGGGAAAAAGACTCGTTCTATTGAAGTTGAGCTTCTCTATGGTGGACCAGACAATCTTCCACGCATTCAAGATGTTAAACGTGTCTCCAAACCATCTCGTCGTGTATATAAAAAAGCTACCGAATTACGTCCCGTCAAAAATGGCTACGGCTCTCTCATCCTGTCTACACCAAAAGGAATTTTGACGGATGTTACTGCTCGCAAAGATAAAATAGGGGGCGAAGCTTTGTTTGAAATTTGGTAATGGCTTTCAAACCTATTTCGCTTGTAAGAAAATCAATTATGTCACGAATTGGAAAAAAACCTCTTGTTATACCAGCAAAAACCGAAATTACTCTTTCGGGCAAAACGCTTGTGGTGAAAGGCCCTCTCGGAGAAATTTCTCGCGATATGCATGATGACATCGCGGTGACTATCGAAAATGGTGTAGTAACACTTGCTCCTAAGAATCAGTCTCTCCAAGCAAATGCACTCTGGGGAACATATGCGTCTCATGTAGTAAACATGGTAGAAGGAGTAACAAAATCTTTTGAAAAGAAACTCCAGCTCGAGGGAATTGGTTTTAAGGTTGAAGTGAGAGGGGATAAGCTTGTGATGGCGCTCGGCTTTTCCCACCCAGTTGAAGTCGCTATTCCAGCAGGGATCAAGGTTGTAATAGAAAAAAACATCATTACTATTTCTGGCATCGACAAAGAGAAAGTCGGCCAGTTCACCTCTCGAATCCGTGACTTAAAGAAACCCGAACCATATAAAGGGAAAGGTCTTCGCTATCAGGGAGAGGTTATTAAGATCAAGCAAGGTAAGAAATCTGCGTAATCCGCCATGCAAAATTCTAGTAAAATAAAAACAGAAAAGAGAGCTCGACGCCACAACAGGATTCGTTCGAAGGTTTCTGGAACAGAAGAGAGACCTCGTCTTTCTATTTTCAAGTCGAATAAATATCTCTCTGCGCAAATTATCGACGATGATGCAGGCAAAACCCTCGTAGCTCTTTCGACGAAGACCATAAAAGGAAAAACACAACTCGAAAAAGCAAACCTCCTTGGAAAAGAACTTGCTTCTCAAGCAATTGGAAAGAAAATAAAGAAAGTGGTGTTTGATCGTGGAGGATATATTTATACAGGTAAAGTTCAGGCTGTAGCCGAAGGGGCTCGCGAAGGGGGTCTCTTATTTTAATTATTATGAATACCGAAGAAACAAAAAACGAAATACAAGAAGTGGTACCAGAGAGTAAACTATCTCCTGAAGTAGTGGCGTCTCCATCTCCTGCGCCTTTTGCTGATAAACGAAGAGAGGGAGGTCGCCCCGAAAGAAAAAAGAACCCAAGAAAATCATCTCGAAAAGAGCCTCGTATTCGACCCGAGTTCGATAACAAAATGGTTTCTATCCGTCGTGTTGCTCGTGTTGTCGCCGGTGGTCGCCGATTTAGTTTCTCCGTGACACTTGTTGCGGGAAATCGTAAAGGAATGGTTGGTGTGGGGCAAGGAAAAGCTGGTGAAACTCCTATCGCTATTGAAAAAGCACTCCGTGACGCAAAGAAAAACATGATTACCGTTCGCACTACCAAAGACATGTCTATCCCTCATGAAATTTCTGCAAAGTATGGAAGCTCTCGCGTACTCATGATTCCTGCTCCGGGTCGCGGAGTGCTTGCAGGAAGCTCTGTGCGTGCAGTTCTTGAGCTCGCCGGTATCACATCGGTCAATGCCAAGCTTCTCTCTGGTTCAAAGAATCGCGCAAACAACGCAAAAGTTGCGGTTTTGGCGCTCGCAAATCTTTCACGAACTCAAGCACAAAAATCCAAATAATTACCATGCAGATACACAATCTTAAAAGAAAACATAAAAATAAACGCTCCGTCGCTGTCGGTCGTGGAGGAAAGCGTGGAAAGACATCAGGAAGGGGGACCAAAGGACAGAATGCTCGCGCGGGAAGAAAGAAGCGACCAGAGATGCGAGATATTATTAAGCGTTTACCTAAATTACGCGGTCGTGGCGTCTCATCGCTCAAAAGTCTCCAATCAAAATTTTTTCCAGTAAACATTTCTCGTATTGAAACCCTGTTTTCTTCAGGCGACACTGTTTCTCCAAAAACTCTTGCTCAAAAAGGAGTTATTAAATCTTTTTCTGGCGAACTTCCAAAAGTAAAAATCCTTGGCACTGGAGAAATCACCAAGAAAGTCATCATTTCTTCATGTGCTGTCTCAGCAAGCGCGCGAACAAAAATAGAGGCTGTGGGAGGAAGTGTGAAATAATATAGAGAAATGAAAACATTCATTGAAAAAGCCCGCCTCGTCTTTGGAGATCCTGTCCTCCGTAAGAGGATACTATTTACTTTAGGAGCACTCACCCTCTTTCGTCTTCTTTCCGTTGTTCCTATCCCTGGAATAGACGCAGATCGCCTTCAGAGTTTTTTTTCAGGAAATCAGTTTCTCGGACTTCTCAACCTCTTTTCTGGAGGAGGGCTTTCTAATCTTTCAATTATTATGCTTGGAGTCGGTCCATACATTACCGGCTCTATTATCATGCAACTTTCGACTATCATTTTTCCGAAGCTTAAGGCTCTCTACCAAGAGGAAGGGGATTTGGGACGAAAGAAATTTGCTCAATATGGCAGAATCATAACCGTACCACTCGCCGTTATTCAGGGTCTCTCGTTCCTTTCTCTTCTGGCCAAGCAAGGTGTTATCGCACAGCCCTCTACTATGGGTTTGGTTATTAATGTAGTCATTGTTACTGCTGGATCGATTCTTCTCATGTGGCTTGGTGAAATAATCACAGAATTTGGTATTGGAAATGGAACGTCGCTCATCATCTTTGCCGGGATAGTCTCACAACTTCCACAGGCTATTATTCAGCTCAAGTACACGTTTGACGTTTCTCAAATCCCGCTCTACATTGCCTTTATTGTTGCCGCCCTCATTATTATTTACGGCGTTGTTATCATCACCGAAGCCGAGCGACCAATACCGGTGACCTACGCTAAACGCGTTCGCGGTTCAAAGGTTTACGGAGGGATATCTACCTATCTTCCACTACGCGTCAATCAAGCGGGTGTTATTCCTATTATCTTTGCGCTCTCTATTCTCTTGTTTCCTCAACTCATCTTTAATTTTCTGTCGAATGTAGATAATGCAACCCTCAAGGATGTGTCTACATTTGTGCTCTCAATACTCGCAAATCAATGGTTCTATGCCGGTGCGTACTTTTTTCTTGTCTTTATTTTCACCTACTTCTACACCGCAGTGACATTTGATCCTGATTCTATTGCGACAAACCTTCAAAAAAGTGGAGCGTTTATTCCTGGGGTTCGTCCAGGGGACTCAACATCAGAATATATTGCAAACATTCTCACGCGGCTGACTCTTGTCGGGGCACTCTTTCTTGGAGGTATCGCAGTTCTCCCTCTTATTATGAGAGGAATCACGGGAATCCAAGCGCTCACTATCGGAGGTACCGCACTTTTGATTGTAGTCTCTGTTGTTATTGATCTCATCAAAAAAGTTGACGCCCAAGTTTCTATTCGAGAGTATTAAAGTTAGCTTAGAGTTTAGAGTTGGTAGCTTCTAGGTTTAGAAAGAAACAAGAAAAAAGAAGAGCCCCACCAATTGGAGAATTTCTTCAAGCTAGTATTTTAAAGCAAAAACCTACCCAAAAAGACAGTAACCTATTGGCAAATGTCTCCTGGGCACGTAAGCTAATAACTATCAACCTTAATTCATGTCTCACGCTTTTATTTTTATTGGTCGTTCGGGGTGCGGGAAGGGGACTCAAGCTGAACTCTTGAAGAAATTTCTCGCGTCACATGGAGAAGATACATTTTATGTGGAAACGGGTGACAAGTTTCGGTCATTTATCTCTGAAAAAGGGTATGTAAACAAACTCTCACACGATGCGTATCTCACTGGCAAACTTCAGCCGTCTTTCCTAGCTTGTCATATGTGGACTGCCGTACTTCTCGAATCATATACGGGAACGCAGAGCATTATTTTTGATGGGGTTGCGCGGACGCTCACCGAAGCCCACGTTATAAAATCTGCACTGGAATTTTTTGGTTTTGTAAAACCAATGATTATTCATATCAATGTCTCCCGCGATTGGTCACGAGAGAGACTCAAAGCACGAAAACGATCTGATGACGTTAATCCAGAAGAAATAGAAAAGAGATTAAATTGGTTTGAAAATGATACAGTGCCCGCACTAAAATTTTTTGCGAATGATCTGTACTTCGCGTATTTTGATGTGAATGGTGAGCAGGCAATCGAAGCGGTGAACACGGAATTTATGGAAAAAGTTTCCCCTCTCCTTTCTATATGATTCATATTAAGACAGCAGAAGACATCGTTATTTTAAAAGAGGGTGGTCGTCGCCATAAAGAAATTCTCGAATTACTTCGTCCGCGAGTTCTCTCTGGGGTAAGTACGTTTGAGCTCAATGATTTTGCGATGAAAGAAATTAAGAAAGGAGGAGATGTGGCTTCTTTCCTCCATTACAAACCAGCGGGGGCAAAAAGGCCGTATCCTGCGGCCCTTTGTGTTTCTATAAATGATGAAATTGTGCACGGAATACCCAATGAGAATCCAAGAATTCTTAAGGAGGGTGATATTGTGACGATTGATTTAGGATTGACTCACGATGGCCTCGTAACCGATTCCGCGATTACGCTCGGTGTGGGGAAAATTTCAAAAGAAGACAAGCGCCTTATTTCTGCGACAGATGAAGCGCTTCGAAGGGGGATTGCCATGGCGCAGGGGGGAAACACAATTGGTGATATTGGATATGTGATAGAGGAATATGCAAAACAAGAAGGGTTTGTGGTTGCAGAAGGGCTTTCAGGACATGGAGTCGGCTATGAAGTGCATGAAGACCCCTATGTGCCCAATAGTGGAAAGCTAGGAGAAGGTGATGAGCTTGTGCCCGGCATGGTTATTGCAATTGAACCAATGCTCATGACAGAAAGCGGGGCGATTGTGCTAGATAAGGATGGATATACATTTAAAACAAAAAATGGTTCACGCAGTGCTCACGCAGAGCACACGATACTCATCACCGAAGGAGCGCCGATAGTACTCACGGGATAGTTTTTCTAGAGTTATTTTGTTTTGAAAACATCTCTATAGGATGCTATTATGCCTACTTGTCCCGTTAGAATTTTAGTTCTGCGAGGTTAGATAGAAAAAATATTTTGCTTATAGAATATTGCTTAATTGAATATTATTATTGTTAAAATTCTACTGGAATGAAACCACAAAAAGAACGGACGTTTGTCATTGTAAAGCCCGATGGAGTTCAGCGAACGCTCATTGGTGAAATTATAAAAAGGATAGAACGCACAGGACTCAAGATTGTTGCGCTTAAAATGTTTGTTCCTGACAGAGCGCGCGCAACAGAGCACTACGGCAAAGATGACGTATGGTGCACCGAAAAGGGGAGTAATACAATCGAAGCGTTGAAGAAAAATGGTGAGACTCCAACAAAATCAGCAATTGAATACGGAAAAGATATCATTGAAGCGCTTCTTAAATACGTAACCTTTGGTCCTGTTGTTGGCATGGTTGTTGAGGGTGCGCATGCGGTTGAAATTGTAAAAAAGCTCGTTGGTCCAACACAACCGCTTGTTTCAGACGTTGGGACAATTCGTGGTGATTTAACGATTGATTCATATGAGACCGCAAATCTCGCAGGACGTGCTGTTCGAAATCTCATACACTGTTCAGACAAACCAGAAGAGGCTCAAAGAGAAATTAAAATTTGGTTTGCGCCCGAAGAGGTGATTAACTACAGGTTGGTTCAGGAAGAAATTCTCTACGATGTAAATATAGATGGGATTCTAGAATAGAAAAAACCCCATATTGCGGGGTTTTTTGTTGCGTAAGCCTTTTCTTTCAGCAAGTTTTGTTTCTTAGTATTGTATTTTTAGTGTACAGAAATTATTTGGGGAATATAATACGGATAGGGTTATTTGGCATATTATCTAGATTAAATCATTTTTTAGGGAGTCCTATAAAATCTTTTATAATGAGCGCTTCGGCGTTCTGATTCAAAGATTTGCAGACACCCACCTAGTTATTTTACTAGGGCAATATGCACAAATAATCCTATTGAGGGCCCCACCATCGGTGGGTTTTTCATTTCTCCATAGTCTAGAGTTAACTCGCGGGTTATACTTACTCCATATTCATGAAATCGCGCTTACTTTTACCAACTTTCTTTCTTTCTTGTATTATTCTCTCCCTCCATGTTTTTGCTCTTAAGTTTTTTTTCTATTGGACAATCTGGTGGTTTGATATTTTAGTTCACACATTCGGAGGAATTCTGGTTTCTTGGATTTCTATTTCTTTGTTTGAAAAATTTAAATTATCGAATATGAAGACGGTGTTTGTGTCAGGTATTCTTGTGCCACTACTCATATCGGTTGGTTGGGAAATATTTGAGTATGTATCGGGAGTAACCTTTTTTTCTTCTCGCTATGCACTCGATACAATCCTTGATATAAGCTCAGGGACCCTTGGCGGTATAATCGGAGCAACACTTTCGATATATTTTTTTCGAAACTTTCTAACACAAGAATATTACGGCTAATATGAAAACCACAGTCACATTTTACGGTGGAGTGGGCTCTGTCACTGGGTCCAACTTTCTTTTGCAGGGAGAAGGGTATCGAGCGCTCATTGATTGTGGAATGTTTCAAGGAACTCCGGAAGCAGAAGCGCGAAATTTTGCATCATTTCCGTATGATACGAAAACAATCGATTTTCTTTTTGTCACTCACGCTCACATGGATCATATCGGGCGTATTCCACTTCTCGTGAAGTCTGGGTTTCAAGGAATTATTTACTCCACTCCAGAAACAAAAAGTATTGCAGAACTCATGCTCGCTGATGCGGCTCGTATCATGGAATTTGATTCACAAAAAAACGGCACGGTTCCAAAATATAGCGCTTCGGATGTGCACAAGGCGATATCGCTGTGGCAGACCATCTCCTATCATAGTGAGAAAAAGGTGTGTCCCAATCTCTCGGTTGTTTTGAAGGATGCTGGCCATATTCTTGGCTCCTCTATGTATCTTTTTTCGTGCTTATCACCTGATGAAAAAGTAGAGAAAATTCTTTTTACAGGAGATTTGGGAAATTCTCCGTCTCTCCTCTTGCCAGATACCGAGTTTGTCACTGACGCGAATTATATTGTTATGGATAGTGTCTATGGGGATCGCAACCACGAACCAAAAGAAGAAAGGGAACAAAAATTTCTTCAGGCGATTTTGGACGTAATTGCTCGAAAAGGAACTCTCATTCTTCCAACATTTTCTCTCGAGAGAGCGCAAACTATTTTATATCAGATAAATAACTGGGTAGAAGATGGGGTGATTCCTCAAATTCCTGTTTTTCTTGACTCACCACTTGCTATTCACCTTACGGCGATTTATGAAAAAGTCACCTCTCTCTATAACCGAGCGGTGCAGAAGGATATTGCGGGAGGGGATAAAATATTTGAATTTCCGAAACTTAAAGAAACTGCCCAGGCGATGGATTCAAGAAAAATTCATGAGACCCCAGACCCCAAGATTATCATTGCCGGATCGGGCATGTCGACAGCAGGCAGGGTGCTTCACCATGAAGAGCGTTATTTACCCCAACCAAACACCACACTTCTCCTCATGGGCTATCAAGCGCCAGGTACGCTCGGACGAGAGCTAGAAGAAGGTAATAAAGAGGTTTTTATAGACGGAAGAAAAATACAAGTACGAGCGCGGGTTGAAATGATTGACGGGTATTCGGCGCATAAAGATTCTGACCATCTGGTTGAATTTGTGGAAAAAGCTCAAGCGGGGCCATTAAAAAGGGTATTTGTTGTGATGGGGGAGCCAAAATCATCACTTTTTTTAGTTCAGCGTCTTCGGGATGAATTGGGTGTTTCAGGAGAATATCCTGTTTATGGTAAGCCATATGATATTATTTAAGCAATATCTATAGTTTTGAAATTCTCACTATGGCTACCAGTCCAGTTTTTGTTGGGGAAAAGAATGAGGGGGTAATGATGTTTTTCTTGATATAATAAGGTTTGAAATCAGCGGGGATTTTATTAGATTCAAATCTTGTATTGTAATGAAAAAAATTATATTAGCAGTCTTTCTCTTAGGTGTGTTCATATTTCCGAGTGTCTCCTCGGCATACAATCAACAGGATTTACAGTCTCTTATAGCACAACTTGAGAGAGCTTTGAGCCAATTGGCGAGTCTCATATCCTCTGGGACAAATTTGGCTGCTGTCTCAACTGCCACTTCGTTTTCGATTGGCGATGTTGTTCAAACAAGTGCGAACGTTACTATCCGATCAAATCCAAGTGTTGAGACCTCTTCAGTTGGCACACACGCAACAGGAACTCTAGGCACTGTCGTTGGTGGGCCAACTGCTGTTGGCACAGCATTCTGGTGGAATGTTGATTTTCAGACGATACCCGACGGCTGGACTAACGGAAAGTTTTTAGACAAAATTGCATCTCCATCTCCATCTCCATCTCCATCTCCATCTCCATCTCCATCTCCATCTCCAACTTCCACTCCTACAGTTTCAATATATGCTGTACCAACTATCATGGCTTCTGGTGTATCGTCTCTCATATCGTGGTCATCTACAAATGCAACAAGTTGTACCGCAAGTACTGGCTGGACAGGTGCTAAAGCAACTTCAGGAACGCAAGTAGTTGCTCCAAGTACAACCACTACCTATGCACTCTCATGTACTGGTACAGGAGGAAGTGCAAACGCTTCAGTTATCGTTACTGTAGGAACAGTGACGCCACCGCCGCCAGTGAATCAAAAGATTCCTCTCACGGATATGACGGGGTTACAAAACTATCAAGGGTTTGCTGGCGGGCTTTATGAAAATTCTTTAAACACTCTACCACTTGACCATGACACTGCGGGTCGTGCCACGATTTCAAAAATTCAACCACTTGATACAAATGGCAGTCCATCTTCAAGTGGAAAGATTGTGTTGATGTCTTTAGGTATGTCAAACACTACGCAAGAGTGGTGTGCAATGCTCAACCCTTCGGCCCCGGGAACCGCAGGAGGACCATGTAATTCATGGTCATTTATGGGTCAAACTGCTGCCGACAGCAGGGTTAATAAGTCTACTCTCGTAGTCGCAAATGGCGCACTTGGTGGTCAAGAAGCAAAAGACTGGGATCAGGCAATAGGAGCTGACCCAGATGTATCGGGCTTAGCTTTTAGCAATAACTATGATCGTGTAGCAACCACTGTTCTTTCACCACAAGGTCTCTCAGAAAAACAAGTACAAGTTCTATGGCTTAAAGAGGCAGATCTCAGCCCCACAGCATCTCTTCCGTCAAGTTCTGCTGATGCGTATGCATTTGAGACATATCTTGGAAATATTGTTCGTGCATCAAAAGTGCGATATCCAAACTTAAAACAAATTTTCATCTCTTCACGATCGTACGCTGGGTATGCGATTGTTCCTTTGAATCCAGAGCCCTATGCATATGAAACTGGATTTGCAGTAAAGTGGTTAATCCAAGCACAGATTGATCAGATGCGTAATAGTGGCACGGTGAGAGACTTCCGTGCAGGTGATTTGAATTACAACACTGCTGTTGCTCCTTGGATTTCGTGGGGACCATATCTCTGGGCAGATGGTACCAAACCTCGATCAGATGGTTTAGTTTGGAATTTAACTGATTTTGATCCAGCAGATTACACACACCCAAGTCCACCGGGTGCCCCCTCAAACAATCAATCAGGAGAATACAAGATTGGAAATATGCTTCTCAACTTCTTTATCAATTCTCCGTATACGGGGTGGTTTAAGACAACCAGTTCTCCTCCTCCACCCAACACCCCAACCGTCTCTCTTTCCGCATCCCCAACTACAATCACAGCAGGAAGTTCAGCAACACTCTCATGGTCATCTACAAATGCAACAAGTTGTACCGCAAGTACTGGCTGGACAGGTGCTAAAGCAACTTCAGGAACGCAAGTAGTTGCTCCAAGTACAACCACTACCTATGCACTCTCATGTACTGGTACAGGAGGAAGTGCAAACGCTTCAGTTATCGTTACTGTAGGAACAGTGACGCCACCACCGCCAGGACCTGGTTTCTGTGAAGCACAAGGGGCTGCTCGGTGCTTCTACATTAATCCAGTTAGTGGCAGTAATACAAATCAAGGAACATATGCTTCTCCTTGGCTCTCGTTTGCAAATATTTCAACACAGACAACAAAACCTGCTGGATGGAAAGCTTTGCTTCCAGGGGACTATGTATATCTCATGGATGGGATATTTAACAAAGCAACAGGTGGAGCAATATTCAATTATCTATCAGCTCCAGGGGGAACTGCGACAAATCCAATTCGTGTTAAAGCCTATCCAGGAGCAAAACCAATATTTGATGGAACTGGGCATGGTATAAATATTGGGTTTACTAGTTGGTTTGAATTTTCTGATATTGAAATTCGAAATGCGAATGCTACGGGGATTGAAGGAGATACAACTGACAACATAACTTACTATAATCTTTTTGTGCACGATAATTCATACGGAGTAACCTCTGGAAATCCGACTGGTATTATGATTAGAAATTCTGGGAAGACCGTAATTCACGACAGCATCTTCCAAGATAATGTAGAAATACCGGTGTATAAACAAACACGAGGTGACGGTATACACATTTTTGACAGTACCGGTGATGTTATTGTCTATAACAATATATTCTCGAATACAAAGAAAACACAACCTGGTACGTATATTTTCCCTAATAGTACTGGAATTGTAACCAGTGGACTCCAAGGAGAACTCGCTGGTGCTCAAGGGACGGTTATTGGAGGGTCCCAAGGTGCACTCTTGCAGATAAATTATGATGACGGAAAATCTGGATGGAGTGTGCAGTCAGACCTGACAGGTACATTCTCTGTTGGAGGACGTGTTACTGTAACACCAACAGTTGCGATCAATAATCCAAACTGTATTCTCTATAAGCATGCCGCGATAAATCCTAATGATAAATTTGAAGTTTACAATAATACCTTTAACAATTGTAATTTGATGGGAAGTGGTAGTCAGAACACTCATTTTCATCATAATATAGTAACAAACGGTGTGCCATTTAAGAGTGATGACTTTGGTGGTATAACGCATCAAACAAATCAGATTATTGAATACAATACGTTCTATAAAACCTCAGGGTTACTTTTTGATCCAATCATTCGTTGGCGTACATCGCAGTTTCCAAACGACCCAACAGGGGTAGTGTTTCGAAATAATATTGTTTATGGTGGCGCATCAAAAATTGATATTAATAAGTACATGGACGATACTTTATTCAATATTGCAAAAGCCGCATTCTCTGCATCTCAGAACTGCTACTATGCAACTGGCGGAGTAACTCCAACTTTTTCAATCGGTTCCTTAAATGGTGGGACAGCAGGTACTCTTGGAGGAACATACAGCCTTGCTCAATGGCAAGCTCAATATGGATATGATACTGGCTCGGTCGTATCAGACCCACTCTTTGTAAATGCAACGGGAGGAGATTTCCACACACAATCAGGGAGTCTCTGCAGTACAATGGGCGCGTATGCAAGTGGCGGAAATCCCCCCCCTCCTCCACCCAACACCCCAACCGTCTCTCTTTCCGCATCCCCAACTACAATCACAGCAGGAAGTTCAGCAACACTCTCATGGTCATCTACAAATGCAACAAGTTGTACCGCAAGTACTGGCTGGACAGGTGCTAAAGCAACTTCAGGAACGCAAGTAGTTGCTCCAAGTACAACCACTACCTATGCACTCTCATGTACTGGTACAGGAGGAAGTGCAAACGCTTCAGTTATCGTTACTGTAGGAACAGTGACGCCACCACCGCCTACCCAGAAGTTTATTATAGGGGATAGGATACAAGTAACTGATCCAGTGGGGGTTAATGTACGTGCCACTGCTGCAGGTACTTTGCTTGGTACCCAACCTAACTTAGTACTTGGCACTGTACTTGGTGGTCCACAAACCGCTACACTAAGTGGGACTTCATATATTTGGTGGAACATAAACTTTGATACTGGCGTAGACGGATGGAGTATTGAAGCGCCTCTTACAAAAACAACAATACCCCCCCCTCCTCCACCCAACACCCCAACCGTCTCTCTTTCCGCATCCCCAACTACAATCACAGCAGGAAGTTCAGCAACACTCTCATGGTCATCTACAAATGCAACAAGTTGTACCGCAAGTACTGGCTGGACAGGTGCTAAAGCAACTTCAGGAACGCAAGTAGTTGCTCCAAGTACAACCACTACCTATGCACTCTCATGTACTGGTACAGGAGGAAGTGCAAACGCATCTGCAGTAGTTACTGTAGGAACAGTGACATCACCACCAGGTGGAACCTCATATCCTAACGAGCCAGCAGGATTTATTCCAACATATGATCTTCCGTTCAGTGCATTAAATGAAAGTGGCTGGGGAGTGAATCCTGGTCCCACGATAAAAGATTTTTCTCAGGTAAATTACACAACCCCGAATGGAGTTTCTATTACCATTCCAAATATTCCCCCACAATCTTCTCCGAAAATTCTTCAATTTACTTACCCACAGGGGTTTATTGATGGTAGAGCACCAGGAAGTACTTATGCACAGATTCCCTCATCCGGACTCATAAATGGCAAGACATACGACGAAGTTTACTCTTCTTTCTGGGTTCAGCATTCTCAGAATTGGTCTGGACACACCTCTCAGGTAAACAAAATGTTTTATATCGGTATCGGCCCGTCAACGACAAATCCACCGCAACCGTACGGTAATCAGGTTATTATAAACACTAATGTGGTCGGTAATGGAACCATGCGCATTAATGGGCGCCTTCAAGGTCTAAATAGTGCTCCAGGGTGTGTAACTCCAGGTCAAGCGAATTGTCCATGGAATTTACCATTTAATTCTACAACTGCCTTGGTGACTCGAGGTACATGGAATCAAGTAGAGGTGTATCTAAAATCAAACACCCCCGGGCAAGCTAATGGGATTCTGCGTATTTGGGTTAACGGAAAATTATCTACAGACATAAACACGATTGATTATGTCCCAGCGGGTGTTTCAAACAAGATTACAAAGCTCCACATTGATCCTGTTTGGGGAGGAAATATCGGGAGTATAACCCCAGATACTCAGTATCTCTGGTTTGACCACCAGTACGCGAGTCTTCATGACAGTGGAAATCAAACTCTCCCTCCCCCCAATACCCCAACCGTCTCTCTTTCAGCATCTCCAACATCAATCACCACAGGAAGTTCAGCAACACTCACATGGTCTTCTACAAATGCAACAAGTTGTACCGCAAGTACTGGCTGGACAGGTGCTAAAGCAATATCAGGAACACAAGTAGTTGCTCCAAGTACAACCACTACCTATGCACTCTCATGTACTGGTACAGGAGGAAGTGCAAACGCTTCAGTTATCGTTACTGTAGGAACAGTGACGCCACCGCCTCCGAAATTTCAAGCAGGCGATCAAGTTCAAACAACAGCCGTATTAAATGTCCGTGCTACTCCTTCAACTTCAGGAACTCTACTCGGCACTCAAATCTTAAATGCCCTAGGTACCATATTAGCTGGCCCTACTGTGGCTGATGGCTTCAACTGGTGGAATATTAATTATGATTCTGCACCTGATGGATTTAGTGCGGAAGATTTCTTGGTGAAGACAACTCTCCCAGTAGGAATCTGGCCGAATGAACCCCAAGGGTATCAATCCCTTTCAGACGCAGACTTTAGTGTTATTCCTCCAACTAATTGGGGACGAAGAACTGCGAATGGAAGTGTTGTTCAGGATTCCACCGCACCATTCTCTCCACAAAGTGTTGCTCAAATTACTTACAATACTGGTTTTGGTGATGGCTCTGCGCCGGATACATTCTTTTATAGTTATAGTCAAAATTATCAACCGATTAAAGAGGGCTATTCAGGATATTGGTGGAAGCCAAGTAATCCATGGGAAGGGCACATATCAAATGTCAACAAAATTAACTTCAGTATGACCGCTAACGGAAGTAGTTTTCATCCGGTCATGTACGGAAATCCGGGCGGCCCATACGCTGTAGATATTTCTCTTGAGTTGCGTACTGATAACTGTCATCTCTACACGGGATCAGGGACATGTAGTGGTCCCGGGACAGTATATATAAGAGGAAGCCGTCCAAATGCCCTTGTAAACCTGGGTCAGTGGCACAGGGTTGAGACATATTTCAAATATAGTACAACAAACTCATCAAAGAATGGAATCTTAAGGTGGTGGGTAAATGGAAAACTTGCTGGTGATTACACAAATGTAAACTTTGATCCAAGCCAACCCATGGTTGAATTCCAGATCAGTCCCACATGGGGAGGAAACAATGGTTCTGTAAAAACAGAAACAGATTATTATCGGTTTGATCATGCACGTATTAGTGTTCCTTCCACCACCCCTCCTCCCCCCGACACCACAGCCCCCACCACTTCCATCACCTCACCACTAAGTGGTGCAATCCTCTCCGCTTCAGTCACCGTCTCTGCTAACGCGACAGACAACATAGCAGTAGCAGGAGTGCAATTCAAAGTAGATGGAGTAAACCTAGGAGTGGAAGACACTACTTCTCCATACTCAGTTTCCTTTAATACAACCACAGTAAGCAACGCTTCCCATACTCTCACCACCGTAGCCAGAGATGCAGCCGGCAACACCACCACTTCCTCTCCAATCACCGTCACAGTCAACAACAACCTACCAGTAGGTGATACAACTCCCCCAACAATCCCAACCAATCTCTCTGCTTCCAACATCACCACAACCCAAGCCACCATTTCCTGGACCGCTTCCACCGACAATGTAGCAGTCACAGGTTACAAGATATACAGAGGAGGAGTACAAGTAGGCACTTCCACCACTCCGAGCTTCACCAACACAACACTCTCTCCTTCCACCACCTATTCATACACTGTCTCCGCTTACGATGCGGTGCCAAACAATTCTGTGCAATCTTCTTCACTTAGTGTTACGACAAGCGCTGTTCCACCACCTCCTTCCACTAAATTCACCATCGGTGACAGGGTACAAGTTTCATCAGGTCCATTAAACGTACGTGCCACTGCTTCTCCTACAGGAACACTTCTCGGCACACAAGCTGTCGGAGCACTCGGAGGAGTTACAGCAGGCCCAACATTGGCAGGAGATCTTAATTGGTGGCAGATTAATTACGACAGTGGAGTAGACGGTTGGAGTGCAGAAGATTTCTTAGTGAAGTATGTGTCGTCCCCAACCGACACCACTCCACCGGTTATCTCAAATATTCAAGTTGGTAATATAACAGGAAATTCTGCAACCGTTACCTGGACGACCAATGAACTTTCAGACAGTGAAGTGCGTTACGCAAAAAACCAAACCGCCCTCACCTCAATCTCTACCTCTCCAACCCTCACCCTCACCCATTCGATACTCTTGCAGAATCTCTCAAAGAAAACCACATATTATTACCAAGTGTTCTCAAAGGACTCCTCTTTAAACCAGGCATCTTCCCAAGTCCTCTCTTTTGTGACGGGAGCATCGGGTAAACCTCCAAAAGTAAGCAACCTTAGTGCGACCCAAGGCTCGGCCATTCTCACGTGGCAGAACCCAAACGACCCTACTATTACCAGTATTAGTATTTCAAAAGACACGAACACATTTCCCCTTGACCCGCTGTCGAATCCAACTCTTGTATTTGCCACACTTCAAAACCCTAACACGGCCACATTTACCGACACGAATGTAGCTTATGGCACTACCTATTACTACTCGGTCTTTACCCTTGATAATACCGGCACCTATTCTGATGCGGTCCAGGTTTCATTTACCCCACAAAACGTAGTTTCACCATCACCTGGTGGTGGCGGAGGCGGTGGCGGAGGGACACCAAGCCCTGTTCCTACTCCGGTGCCATGTATTCAAGTAATCACTTTTGCACGAAATCCTCAGACTGGCCAACTTCAGACATTTCCAACACCATGTAATGTTCCTTATGGATGGCAAGTCGTATCAGGATCCCCAAATTCAAGTCCAGTCGCAGGAAATCCAAGTACAGGACCCATCTCTTCTCCTAAAATCATTTCTCCACCACAGATTGTGAAACAACTCTATTACGGTATTACCGATCCAGATGTAAGAACTCTTCAAACATTCTTGAAAGCAAAGGGATTCTTCTCTGGAGAAGCAACAGGGTACTTTGGACCGCTGACTTCTCGAGCTGTGCAGGCGTATCAAGCTTCAAAGGGGATTGACCCAACAGGTGCAGTTGGTCCTCTTACGAGAGCTGCTCTTGCTACCGATAGTGCAGGAGCGCTTGAGTCACCAAGCACTATTCCTTCCTCCGGATCATCATCACTCCCTCGAACACTCTATCGAGGAGCAGAAGGAACTGATGTAAGTACTCTCCAAACACTCCTCACAAAACTTGGACATTACCAAGCAGAGGTAACAGGATTTTTTGGACCAAAGACTGAACAAGCAGTTCAGTCCTTCCAAAAAGCACAAGGCCTTGTTTCCGATGGAACTCCAGCAACCACAGGATATGGTCTTGCAGGACAAAGAACGCGCAAAGCAATCCTTGATGCAACTAGTAGTCAGTAGTTTATAGCGATTAGTAAATAAAAAAAATCCTCCAGTGACTTGGAGGATTTTTTGTTTTTGAATATAAAAAACCACCCCCTCGTCTCAAGGAGACGAGGGGGTGGTGTGCAAACTTAATGTTACGGAGTTGGAACCAAACACTAGAATTCGTACTTCAGGTTAAGAAGAACTATACCTGGCAGCGCGATACGTTCTCCATTGTGCGCTCCCGCATAGTTCTTAACACCAAAAAGTCCAAGTGTATTTGGTGTGCTCAGACTGATCGCGAAGGGACCTTTTTCGATCCCAACAAACGGAGTGAGGATGATCTGTGGACCAAGGTCCACCAAAGAATCACGAAAAGTGGGAAACATCGTATGTTCCCTGACTGCAGCAACCACACCAACTGATGTCCTCCCAATTTTCATTCCTCCACTCAACTTCCCTTCAAAACGTGAGCTCAAAGGGGCTGCGAACTTTTTTTCATGCGTTTTCATTACCAAGTCGCGGTATACAGCGCCGAATGAAACGAAGAAAACATCATTAGTCCATTCATAACCCACACGATAGCTCGTGCCGGAAATAACAGACTTCGTGTAATACTGGGGCAGGTCTACTTTTCTTGGTTCAACTGAAACGCGAACAATGTGGTCACCACGTACGTATTCAAGAGACGCCTTGCCGTACGTGATTTGTTGGCCGTTGTTGTTTTCTGAAGTAAATCCGGCGACGTTATCAGCCGTTTTCTGCGAAATTACCGGATCATAAAGTTGCCCGGCACTTATTTTTGCCAGAACAGGTCCGAACTGCCGAAACGCAGAGAAATACAGAGATGTGTGCGTGTCGTGATTCAAGTCAACCCTTCCATTCACGCGGACAACAAGTTCAAGGGGAAACAGGAAGACCTTTTCTCCGAATACTTGCTTCCCAAAGAATTCAGTCGTATTCCCTGCAAGATCTGTTTTTTTCAGGTGATACAGTGCGACACCAAGTTTGGCAGTGCTTTTTGTAAGTGTGCCCCTTGTCGTCGCATAATCAATTCTCTGATCACGACGGACATCTACAGTCGGTGCTTCATCCGATACCTCGGACTGTTCCGCGCTGAACTGATAATTCGTAACCAGCTCGACGTTTGTCGCACCCAAAGGTAGATTGCCACGAAGCGTGAAAAAACCCTGATTCAGTGTACCGTTATAACTCTGTGTTGCTGTATTCCCGTCGAAATCAGTGTGCCTGCGCGACCAATGAGCTTCTGCGGAAATTTGCTTTCTTTTTTCTCCAATCTCTGCAGTGAAGCTCGCGCGTGGGCCTCCTCCTAAGATACTTACACCATCTCTGATGGACTTCTGTAAGAAAGGCATCGCGCCCTGGAATTCTGCGCTGGCTCCTATGGTGTACAATTTTCCCACTCTGCCGCCTGAGAGAGATATTTGCAAAGGGGAAATGTTTATTCGGTTCCCGCGTTCTACTCGTGTACGCATGTCAATCGACGCATCCATTGCAGGTGTGAGAGCAGTTGACTCCTGAAGTCTGATCTCATTGTTGTGCCCTGAAAATGCAGACACGAGGCCGAAATTTGGGTACGCTTGGCCGAGAAATGCTATGCCGTTGATGTAGAGTTGCCCACCAAAGGGCACATCAACATAGGGATTCTTACTTACTCCCGGAATCGCGGTATTCACTAAGGAATTTGCAAAGACAAGCTGTGCAGTTGGGTCTTGTTGAGAATATGCATCGCCGATTTTCCGTATTATTTCGGGACGCACAACCTCAACAGTAATCTCTGGCAGGGCAATGGACACAATTTCAGCACCTTCCTGAGCAGAAAGTCTGTTTGAAGGGTAGAAAATAGCCATGCATATGAGGATAATCTTCACGAGCTGTTTCATACATGACTCCTTTTGAGGTGGTTTTTCGTAACATTAAGTTGTGAAAGAGCACAGATTGTCAATTTTTTTGACCCGTAATCCACCACAACTTATAGCAATAAAATAAAACTTTGTCAAGTATTACACTTGAATTCTAGACTGAAGTGCAACGAAGCTATTTTTCAGAACTACAACTTTTTGTTTTTGAATATAAAAAACCACCCCCTCGTCTCAGAGAGACTTGGGGGTAGTGTGAAACTGTAATGTTACGGAGTCGGGACCCAACGAATAAATTCGATGCCAGTGAAACTTACGGGTCCGTATGGCAACGAAGGGTCGTACAGATGTCCCTCGATACCATTTCTGATATCGAAGAGAGATCCATGAAAAGCCCAAGATTTGAAACCACTTCCGTTGGGCCAGATGAATCCACCGACCGTGACCCATGTCCACCCTGATGCTCCCTGGATGTCAGCAACAACAGGGTTTGTCGTGCCTGGTTGTAGTACGTAGCCGGCCCAGAGACTGTCTGAGCCAGAGGGTCCCGGGGACTGCATGCGAATCGCGAACGATTCGTCCTTCGTGGTGGTGTACCTGACTCGTACTCGGATCTCTACTGGGATATCATCTCGATACGGACCCGAGAAGTACTGCGTGAGACCCCAGAGGAGCACTCGGGGATCATTGACCGTAATCGTCGGATCTGGAAAAAAGAGACGAGTAGTGTCGGGTCGCAAACTTGGACCCGGCGGTGTCACGGTTACTATGTGACAGATTGGAAGCGTATTACCTCCGGGACCAAAGCCAATTCCACAGTATGTGGTCGTGGCGAAAGGATGGTCAACGAAACTTCCACCGAGCGTGATGACACCAAGGGGAGCAATAAAGATCCCTGTGATGTTTGTCCCGCTCGCCGTGATGGTGACAGAGTCACCGAAATTGATTGTCAACGGTGAGACAGAGAAGTTGATACTCGGAAGAACTGGTGGGTTTGAAACTTTCGGCATCATACAGACCGCAATCGAGTTTTCACCCGGATTGAGTGGTGCATATGCCGAAACGGGGTTGTAAACCCCAAATGGGTCCGAGCAAACGGCGTGGTAGAAACCTTGTTCAACCACAAGTGTGGTGTCGGTCACAACATTTGCGACCAAACTGTCGGCACCCATGGTGCTTGCGTAGAGCGTTACATTCATCCGCGACGGACTTGAGACGATTCGGAGAAGTCCTGTCGTCACAGGAGTCGACGGAGGTGGCGGTGTCGGGACGAAGAGAGCGGCGATCGTGAGTTCGTCACCGGGATTCGGTGCACCGTTCACGATGGTTGAAATGTAATTCGACGCGCTCACATAGTAGACGCGCATCGCTCCGTCTGCCTTCATCCTGAAGTGTCTTGGTCCACTCTGACCAATCACCATCGTGTTTCCACGAGAGTTGTCAGAGTTCCAGATTCCCGCACTGTCGATTGTGAAAGTGGGAAGATTGCTCGTCACCCAGATACCAGCAGTTGAATCTACTGGTGGGGGTGGCGGGTTTGTGTCCGTGGGGAACTCCGCCTGGCCACAGGCCAAGAGAATCCCCACCATGAGTCCTCCGAAAATACTGTAACGCATTTCCGTACCTCAATTGAAAGGGTTTTTCGTGTTCCGGGTTTTTTCGAGCGCTCTGTTCTGTTTTAAAAACAGGGCGCTCGAAATGTTCGTCATGGTTTCCGATTACCACCAGTTTGAATGTGGAACCGGAGCTGAAGTCCAAAACCACTTGTACTGGAGTTCTTTTGTGCATTGTATGTAGAGCCCCACGTAAGTGCAGGATCAAATGACCACTGCAAATCTGCGAGACGGAAAGTGATACTAGGGCCTACGAACACCCCGTTTGTTCGATCGAGCCATCGCTCGTTTAGCTTCGGACCTCCATTGGTACACATCTCACGGGCGGTAAAGAGACCGCCGGAGAGTCCAATCGAATTTCGAAGCCCAACACGTGCACCGAGTGTACCGATAACATCGGCCCGGTTGCACTTATTGGACGAGCGACTCGGTCGATATCCTCCTTCAAGGAAGAAGTCGACCGGAGAGGCTCTCGGTTTTATGTAGATTCCAATCGTCGGTGCAAAAGCGTCGACGTGATTTATTTTCACGCCAGCGATTCCTACACCAACATCTACACGTACGGGTGGTTCAATGTGTACAACGGTAGTTTCTGGGGGGGCGATATTAGTTGGCGTCTCAACGGGTGAAGTGGGTTGCGCAGGAGCAGGACTCGGAACAGTGTTACGATGCGAAAGCACCGCAACACTGTCCTTAAGTCCTGCAACATCACTGCGCAAACTCGCCACTTCGCTCGATGAGTTGGGGGTCACGGTCGCGGTCTGCGACACGTGTCCCCCAAGCCGACGAATATAGACGGTCACGCCACGGAATTCTCCGCCACGCACACTCGCCACTTCGCCCCGCGAATAAATACGGCTCGGATCGATGCCATACTTTTTCGAAAGAATGCTTGCAAACGAACTCGCGCGGAGTTCGGCAAGTGTCTGGTTCTTGAGAGCCGAGCAATCCTGGTCACCTTTGCAGGAATTCCAGGGGGTTGCATCAGCACGTCCAACGATCACGAGTTCGGTCGAGGAATCGGCCGAAACGTGGTTCTTCATTTTCGTCATACCGGAGTCGAGCGTTTCCGCGGTCACTCCGTCTACGACGTACCTTCCCAACCTATAGTTGTGGAAGTCGTACGTGGCGATAAGTCCACCAGTTTCCTGTGCAGTCAAACTGCGCAGAGGGTAGAATATGGCCACGCACATGAGGATAATCCTCATGAGCCGGTTCATAGGGAACTCCTTTCGAGGTTGTGTTTTGTAACATTAAGTTGTGAAAGAGCGAGAGGAGCCAAGTGTTTTGGCCCATAATCCACCTCAACTTCTATCAAGAAAAGACAAACTTGTCAAGCATTACAGCCACATTTTCTGATTTACATCCCTAACATCATCCGCAGTTCTCTTCCATGGAATTGTTGAGTATTTTCGGCCCATTCTTGCTATCCTATAAGAAGGAAATCAGTAGTAATCACAGTTTTGTTATGAAAAAAACACTCACTCCTGTTTTCATTCCCTTTCTTATCTTAATATCAATATTCTTTTTTTATACGAGCTATAATCAGCTTACAATTTTCTCGTCACAAAATAATCTTGCCGCGATTACCCCACCCCCACCCACTCCACCACCGGTTGGCCCACCTTCTCAAATAAACCTCAGTCCACTTACAGCCACCGTGGTACCTGGAGCCACACTTCAACTAAAGGCAACAGTTTTTGATGATAATGATAATCTCATCACAAATCTTCTTATTAGATGGACTTCTGACAATACCACTGCGGGGAGTCCTAGCTCAACAGGGCTTGTTACCACTTCGACGTCCACCCCAGATGGTACGATAGTTCACATCACAGCTACCGTGATCAAACCTGTTCCCCAAGGGATTGTTGCCGCGACCTCAACCATCACGCTTATGCGACCGTCATTACCTACGTGTGGAACGATTGATGCCACGGCACTTGTGCCAAATTCTGGGTTCAGTTATTTGTTACTTCTTTTTGCTAACGGGGGTGATTCCTCATCAGGAGGAAACGTGTCCAATGTGGTTTTATATGAGAACGGTAAACCTTTGGGACCAGCTCACTCCGTCCATAACACGATTCGAACCGTTGGTAATGGTGCATACAGTCACTGGAGAAATTCACTGTATTTATCTGCTTCTGATAATTCCGACCCACGAACGAATGGACGTGTTTACACGTATAAAGTCTCGGGAGGTTCTTGTCCAATTCGAGTTTGTGGAACCATTAACGCAACGGCTGCGACGCCCGACAACGGATTCAGTTATCTTCTTGCAAAGAATTTTGGATTTAAGGGTGATACATCTCTTCAACCAACTCAGTCTTCTTTGGCTGTGTTTGAAGATGACGGCATAGCCACGCCTAAGACACTCGGGCTGGCTCACAGCGCTCTGACAACTATTCGCGCAGTCGGCAATGGCGCTTTCAGTCACTTAGGCAATGCTTTGTATTTTTCTGCTTCGAACAATACGGACCCACGGACGAACGGAAAAGTTTATACATATGGCGGCAGTTGTCGTGCTCTTGTGCCAATTCAATTTACACAAATATCTACGACATCTCCGCTCTACGCAACCTTTCAAAGCCATAATCAGAAAGTCGTGGAGAACTCATTTGGTATTTTTATGACATATCTCGATACGGAATATACGGGCCAATATGGCGCCAACTGGGGGAATCTTCACCTCTGGAAATTATTGCGAAGCGTGGATGGTGGTAAAACATTTAAGACTGTCTTTCAATCGACAAATTACACCAAGGCTCCGACTCTTGAAACCGACGAGTATGGTAATTTGTATCTTTTCGCTTCAAATTATTTTCCAGGCGCAAGTGGTGGAGGCAGCACCGTACTCTATCGCTTTTTAAGTGCTAATAATTTTACGTCTCCAGCAACCACCACAGTCATGAACGCTGCGGCTGGGAAGTTCTCAGCTTTCTACGATAAAACTCGCAAGCAAATCTACTACTTTACTTTTAACGGTGCTGGTCCGGATTTCTATGTTTTTGATACGAATGGAAAACTTATCCGTAGCATGGCGCTTATTATAAATGGACCAAATGCAGTCTTACAGTATCCGCATTTGAGTATGGATAATAGCGGTCAGCTTTTTGCAGGTTGGACATCTTCGGCAGTCCTCACCATTAGCCCGCGTCTTTATTGGGATATTCACTTTATGGTTTCAAACGATGGAGGACTCACTTGGACAAAAGGGGACGGGACTCCACTGGCATTACCAGTTATCGCTGACGATACTGGGGCAGCTGATGAAATTATTTTACCGGATGAGTTTAATGTTCACACATGGCTTTCGAATATGATATATCGTGGTGGGGCATTACATTTCATGTATGAAGCTCAATTTAATTATCCGAATGCGCGTGAGCATTACGTGCGCTATGATTTGACCAAGAAAAAAATAGATTTGAATACTTATCCAGTCTGGGCCGGAGAGAAGTTGGGAATTCAGAGCTCTGATGGGTTTTTCACAAGTGACCCATTGAATTCAAATGCACTTCTGTACGCAATTTCAACCGACCGATATACTACAGCAGGAGCAAATCGGATTTCAGTGCTCGCAAGTGATGACAACGGACAAACTTGGTTTGACTATGCCATTAGCGCTCCGTTCATCCATCTGTATGCCATAGGTGGCTCGCGCACCACAGGAGCTAGTAACTACATCTTTGGGAGCTTCACTAATTTAGTGAATTACGCGAAACAAATTTCACCACCGAACTCTTCTGAGGTTTGGTTTTTTAAAGTTAAGGCGCAGTAAAAAAATACCCCGCGAACGCGGGGTATTTTTTATGAGACTTTTTCAACAATTCTTTTAAAAGTCTCTGGGTTGTCATTCGCAAGGAGGGCAAGAATTTTTCTATCAAGGAGAACTTCTTTCTTTTTTAAGATTCCCATAAACTTACTGTATGTGTGTCCTAATGGGCGAAGTCCAGCATTGATACGAACGTTCCAAAGTCTTCGGAAATCACCCTTCTTGTCTCGACGATGAGCGAATGCATCTGCACCAGCATGAAAGAGAGCTTCTTGTCCTTGTCGCTCTTTGTTTCCTCGTCCAAAGCGAAAACCCTTTGTCTGTTTAAGAATGTTTCTTCTGTATTTTAAAGCATTAACTCCTTTTTTTACTCGTGTCATGAAATTATAGGTTTACAAGAAATTGACTCTTGGCTTTGTTTGGCATACTAAAAGAAACAGAACGTTTCTTTGCAAGCTGGGTTTTGCGTCGACTTTCCTTTGCATTGAAGTGGTTTTGCCCAGCCTTGCGAGAGATTACTTTGCCGTTTTTAGTGATACGGAGTCTTTTTGCGTATGATTTGTTGGTTTTTATGGCCATAATCGTTAGTTCTTCAAACGAGTGTATATATTACTCATTTAAGGCTTTTTGTCTATAGATTTTGTCTAGAGAGCCCTTGTTTATGTACTTTTACCGGTAGCCCGCTCGATAATCACCGTGAGTCCCTTTGGACTTTTTTTGGCAGGGTCTGCGATTTTAAAATCTTCAGAAATGAGCTTCAAAACTCTGTCCATTCGCTCGGAGAGAAATTTCTGATCCAAGTACTTAGTTCGTCCTGGTAGGAAGAGGTCTACCTTTATTCGGTTTCCTTCTTTGAGCCATTCGGATGCCTTTCTCGCCTTTAGCGCCAGATCATGTTCGCCAGTTCCAACTTTCACTTGGATAGTCTTTACTTCTACTGCTTTTGATTTTGATTTTGCAACTTTTTGTTTTTTATTTTCTCCGTATTGGTATTTCCCATAATCCATTATTTTGGCTACGGGTGGTTCTGCATTTGGAGAAATCTCTATCAAATCAAGACCAAATTTTTGCGCATGTGCGAGAGCTTCCGATAGGGGAATCACGCCAAGGTTCTCTCCTTCTGGACCGATGACGCGGACTTGGGGAGCTTTTATTTGGTGATTGATTCGTGCGTGTGTACTCAAGAGTTGTTATTAGCGATTAAAGCCCATCATTTGTATCATATTTTAGCATTGTGGGCAATAAATACTTCTTTTTTGTGTCTAGTTCTTTTTATAGAAATCTGCGTACAGGAAGCGAGAGTGTTTCAAAAAATTTACTCCTTCTGCTCCGTGTTTGCCAGTCAAGAAGAAGAACTTCCTCGGAGCGGGTCACATCTTTTTCAAAAAAGTTTCGAATTTCTTGCGTAAATTCTGGTCGCGCCCCGACGATATTCGCCTCATAGTTGAAGCGCATGGAGAGGGAATCAAGATTAAAACTTCCGACCGTTGCCCACGTTTCGTCTATGACAGCCGTTTTTGCATGGAGTATGTCTCCTGTGTATTGAAATATACGCACTCCAGATTCAAGAAGTTTTTGAAAATATGAGTGTGATGCTCTGTCGGCCCAGATATGGTCAGATTCTTTTGGGATGAGAATACGCACGTCTACTCCGCGCCGTGCTGCGAGACGTAATACTCTGCGAAGACGGCGGTCAGGGATAAAATACGGAGTGGTTATATAAATAAATTTTTCAGCATTTCTAATCGCAGTTATAAAATCATTATAAAAAAATCGTCTTCGTACAAGTGGGGAATTGGTGACAAATTGAAATCCTTTTATAAATTTTCGTGTGGCAGAAAGTCGTTTCATAAACTTTGTTTCTCCTGACGCGTGCCACATTTCTTCAAAAGCATAGACCATTTCAGTGATAATTGAGCCAGTGACCCGTAGGTGTGTGTCTCGCCACGCCCTCATATCAGAGCGGATGCCGACACCTCCTACAAATCCGATACTCCCGTCTACAATAAGGAGCTTCCTGTGATCGCGGAAAAACCAAGAGAAAAAAGTGTGGAGTTTCCATGGTTTTATAACATTAAAGAAGCGAACCTCTATGCCGACACTTCGGAGTGTCTCCGGGAGTGAGGATGCATAGAAACTGTAACTTCCTGCCATATCGCAGAGAATTCTGATAGCAACCCCCCCTTTTTTCTTATTGATAAAAATTTCCAAAAATTCCTGTCCCACATCATCTCTTTCGAGAATATATTGCTCTATGTCTATGCTTTTGCGCGCATTGAGACACGCTTCTTTCATAGCGCGCCATGTTTCATCAGTCTTTAAGTAAAAATGCCAACGAGTACTGTTCACGGGATTGTTTTGCTAATTATACACTACTGTGCTCACTCGAGACGATGGAAGAATTTTAGGGTCTACTAAAAGAAAATGAATTGGTATACTTGAGAGTATGAAAATTTTGTATACTTACAGGACAGAAGAAGAAAAGGAGGCAATGTCTAAAAAACTTGCAGGCCATGAAGTGGTTTTCCATCTCGGGTCACTTCAAGAGGGTGGTTGGTCAGGAGATGGTATCGAGTGTCTCTGTATCTTCGTCACGTCTGCCGTTGGGAAGGAAGAGATGGAGAAATGTTCAAATCTCAAACTCATTGCCACTCGCTCAACAGGCTTTGACCACATTAATACAACACTCGCAAAAGAAAAAAATATTGCAGTTGCCACGGTCCCTTTCTATGGAGAAAACACGGTTGCAGAATTCGCTTTTGCGCTTCTTTTGACAATTTCTCGCAACATGGTCGCCTCGATACAAAGAGCAAAACAAGGCTCATTTTCTTCGGAAGGACTTGAGGGTTTTGATTTAAAAGGAAAAACCTTGGGTGTTGTAGGCACAGGAAGTATTGGAAAAAACCTTATTAAGATTGGAAAAGGATTTGGTATGAATGTTGTGGCATTTGATCTCCGTCAAGACCAACCACTTGCGCAGGAACTTGGTTTCTCGTATCTATCCCTTGAAGAGGTTCTTTCAAAATCAGACATTATTTCTCTTCACCTTCCTGAAAACGAACACACCAGACACATTATAAACAAAGAAAAGATTTCTCTCATGAAGCGGGGCGTGTATATCGTCAATACTGCTCGGGGGGGATTGATTGACACCGAGGCTCTTGTCTCTGGTCTCAAGGAGGGAATCATTGCGGGCGCAGGATTCGATGTGCTCTCTGAAGAAGGAAATGTGGATGATGAAATGCGTCTCTTGGGACAAACCCATCCAAACGAAGAAGCAATGAAAACCCTCCTCATGAATCACTATCTTCTCGAACACCCAAAAGTTGTGATTACTCCGCACACAGCCTTTAATACAAAAGAAGCAATGCAAAGAATTTTTGACGTCACGGTCGAAAATATCCTCGGATTTATATCGGGAAGCCCTGTGAATATCTTGAAATAGTATATTGACTTATTTTTTGGATTTCATACACTTAGGCTTATGGGTACACGCATACGCACAGTCTCTATAAAAGGCCTTTCCCTCGGGCTTATTATTCTATTCCAAAATGATTCGGGGATTCATTCGTGCGTTTCTTAAAGTAAATTCAAGGAAAACACAAATGAGCTCCCGAATCTTCGGGAGCTCATTTTGTTCTTTCATACTCCTGTTCGCATAAATCACACTTTTTTGGAGGTTTATATGTCAGCGGAAAAATGCACGTACGTTGTGCTCCGTTCGGAGCGACTTGGTGGGAGGAAGATCCGTGCCATTGTTAGAAAGACCAACGGCTCGAGTGGTTATAAACTACAGCCGATGATCCTTTCTCGCGGTACAGAGGGGGTGGTAAGTGGCTGGCGTAATGACGCCACTAAACATTTCATTCCTGATTCTGATATCGTCTTTCAGGAGTAGAAAGGTGGAAATGGTAGGGCGACTCACACGAGCCGCCCTTTTTGTTTCTATAGAAAAGGGACGCTTCTGGTGCGTCCCCTGCAAGTTTTAACCATTTTCTAGGAAGAAAGTATTGAGTTCCCGAAACCTTTGGGCTGATTTTGGTCCAAGCTCCATGTTTGGGTTGAAAATGAAAACGGTCTTTTTGGAAATACCATGCTCTTCGGTGAGAGCTTGACCAAGTTCCTCACAGCGTCTGTCCCACCCAGTCAGAAACTCTTCTGTGGTGCCAGAGAATTGTATATCTAGTGAGACGGTGTGAATGCGACTGATCACGTCCTGAAGAATGAACATATATTCTCCTGAATGGGTAATTGTTCTCTTTCGGATACTACAGATTTTCTACTTTGAAGTCAAAGAAATATTTTAGGTACACAAACATAGCGCATAAATTTTAGACAAATCAAAACGCCCCGAGTCGGGGCGTTTTGATGAAATAAATGTTTTAGAGAGAAATACTATCAGAATTGCTTGGCGCAGGAGATTCAACGACAGGAACTCCACATGCTTTTGAAGCTGTTTTAAAATCAGCCCAAGCAGTTTCCCGAGATGATCGGACCGCAGTACGAGCAGCTTTTGCTGCACTTTGGTATGTCGTCCATGCTGTTTTTCGAGCAGTTCTTCGGGCAACATTATCTGTCAAACCCCATGCATCATGAAGCGCAGTTTTTCGTGCTGATAGTGCACTCGTCATCGCTTGAGAGAACGTTGTAAAGGCTTGGCCGAGAGCCCCCTCTCGAGCGTCTACTGCTCCCTGTACGCAGGAGAGATTGAGAGTAGTTTTTTCTTTTTTAACCCTTGTTGGTTCAGTACTTGTGCCTGTTTGTGCAAATGCGATAAGTCCAGTTGAGAGGACTCCTACCGCAAGTGCTCCGGCAATCCATTTATGTGCTGTTTGCATGCTTATGTGTTGTAATTTATTACCAATAATAATATGAGCTCATATAATTAAATTATAGACGAAAAGGTTCAAAAAATCTTACAAATCAAAACCCCGCAGGCACTGTGCCTGCGGGGTTTTGAAGAAGTAGGTTTATGCGCGCTTTACGTTCACGGCATTGAGACCCTTTTCAGACTCTTCTGTTTCAAAGGAAACAGCGTCACCTTCGCGCAATTCGTCGAATTGTACGCCAACGAGAGAGTTACTGTGAAAGAAAAGATCCTTCGCAAGTCCCTCGGCAGTGATGAAACCGAAACCTTTTTCAGTGAGCTTCTTGATTGTACCAGTCATTGAATGATTTTGTGTTTAGAAACGAAATAAATTACAAAAATAGATATATGTTGAGAAATCGACTCTTTTCGACAATAGCTTCTTTGTGTAGAGACAGTATAGCAGGTATTGATATAGATGTCAATCACACAGAGAAAACAGAAAATAAGGGCTATCCCACCTTGAGCGCCTCTTTTATCTGATCTACCACCTGGTCCAAACTCCAATTTGTCTTGATGAGGTAGCCAAGGGCGCCTTTTTCTATCGCTTGAGCTGTATTATCCGCATTTTCAAGGACCGAGAGCATGATGACTTTTGCATGTTTACCCCACTCATCTTCTCGTAGTTTTCCGAGCATTTCCCAACCGTCCATATTTGGCATGACAACATCAAGGAGAATAATATCGGGATGAGTTTCAAGAGCAGTCTTTAATCCGTCCACTCCACTCTTTTCTCCTCGTGCTTCAAATCCAGAGGCATTGAGTTTGTCTACGAGTAACATAGAAAGATGTTTATCGTCATCTATCACGAGCACCTTTTTTTTGTTTTCTGTATTTTCCATATATTTTTTATATTAAAGTGTAATGGTAAACGTGCTCCCTGTATTTTCTTCAGACACAAACGTAATCGTTCCACCGAGAGTCTCTACGATTGATTTTACCAGATAGAGGCCTAAACCTGTACCCTGACTCGTGCTTAATTTGCGCACATTGTCAGCTCTGAAGAGTTTAGTAAAGACCCTTTCTTGAGCATCTTTCGGTATACCAAAGCCTGTATCAGAAACAATAATCTTTTTCTCATGAAGAGATTTTTCAAGAGCAATCGTAACAGTACCTTCCTCTGGAGTATATTTCACTGCATTTGATATAAGATTCTGAATGACGATTCGCAGGAGTTTTGGGTCGCTCTCGATATTTTTTAAGGCGTCGTTATATACTTTTTCTATACGAAGCTTCTTCTCCCCAATCTGTGGGCCAAGTTCAACCAAGATACTTTCAATCAAATCCTCTACATTTGTCGGTTTCTTATCGACTGGGAGGGTTCCCATCTCAATTCTTGAAACATTGAGGAGCGCGTCGACGAGGTCAATCATTTCCTTGTCTACAGAGAAAAGACCTTCAACATATTCTTTTTGTTTGGCCGAGAGTTCGCCGACATCTTCTGAGAGGAGCATATCGGTATACCAGCGTATTGTTGCGAGCGGTGTGCGGAGTTGGTGTGAAGCGAGTGAAACAAACTCGGTTTTTGCTTTGTCAAGATGTTTTTGTTCTGTGATATCAAAAATAGATGCAAGTCCCGCATGCTCTTTGCCCGTTAGACTCTTTGTTTCAAAGATTGAAATGAGAACCCATTTTTTCTTACCTCTGCCTGTGACAATCTGTAGCTCCTCTCTATTAATAGGGATTTTCAATTTATAGTTTACAAATAATTGGTCTGCGAACTTTCCCTCTTCATCAGCACGAAAAGAAAAAAGATTTTTGCCGATAAGTTCCTCGGGTGTAGTTTCAAAGAATCGCAGTGCCGCAAGGTTTGGTTGGCCTATTTCTCCTTCGGCATTCAGTGTCACATAGGGGACGGGGGCATTGTCATAGAGCCTGCGAAATTGCTCTCGTGAGATTGCAAGCCAGCGTGTGGTATTTGCGACCGTGAGCTCTGTACTTGTCCGTCTTGTAGCGAGAAGGTAGAGCACAGCAGATACGGAGATACTCGCTAGGATTCCAGAAATGAGAATAACTAATTGCTCAAGTTGCGCGAGTGTTATACCTCCCGAAAAATACCGCTCTGGGTAAAGAAAAACATCTTGGGTGATAGCGAGAAATGCGAAAAGAATACCAATGGAGGCAATCAGGACTATAAAAGAAACTGCGAGGTGATTAAGGACAGGATGTTCTTTTGACATAAAACTAAAATATATTGTAACACTTTAGAATTGATACAAAACAAAACCGCACACGCGCTGTGTGCGGTGGGGGTCTACCCAATTTTGCTGGGTATGGACAGAAGAATGAGGATGATGAAAATTGCTGTGGTAGCCACAAATGATATCTTCACTTCGTGACGGAACACGAATCGGTACAGAATAATCACGTAGCAGACGATTCCTCCGAGAATCCAGAGCCACTCGAAGTTCGCGATGAACTGCATGACGGATTCAAGCATGGGGGTTCCTACAAGGGTTAGGTGTAGAGATCAGGGAAGTCTGCCACAACAAGGCGTCCGCGAGGGGGGCCTGCCGAGGATTCAGATCGTCGGGCAAAGAAATCTGTTTCGCAGAAATGACCTACTGCGCCCCGGGGAACCAGTGGTCCCCAGTGCTTGAGGTACACCTCTCTTTCTTTGGTCGTTCCACAGTCACCACAAGGGATTCCTGGGTAGTCGTTTCCGTTCTGTGTCTGCCATAAGAACTCTCCTGTAAGGGGTCTGAATAGAATCTAGCAGTGTGGGGAAATAAAAACAACCCTCGCAAGGAGGGGTTTTTATTTTTGTGGAGATGGGCGGAATCGAACCGCCGTGCAACAGGGTATACCAAATATTTCTACAAGAGATAGTTTGCTTTATTGCACAAGGCAATTTAAATTCTGTAGGTATAGAGCAAACAAAATCCTACACAATCGAGCTCCTACATTTTAAGAAATACCGAAGCGTGAATTTCTCAAAGTCCAAAGGTTATTACACCAGCGCGTAGATTACTGGACTTCTCTACGACTGACGTCGCTTAGGCCGAAGCGTAAGCGAAAGCGAAATCCTTAGCTCCAAAATATGGAGAAACTACTGACTTTGCTTTTGCGACAATGCTGTTTGCATTTGGTCGGTGTGGCGGATTTAAGAGTCACCACAGCTCTCTCTTGCATACTTAGTATGAATCCTATTGTCTAGGCCGATCATCCCCGTATTAAAAAGCTGATAGTTGTTAGCTTTCAGCTGTTAGGAAATGCAGGGCCCGTCCTAAAAGCTATAAACTAAAACCTATAAGCTACCTAGATTTTTTCAAAGAACTTCGACTACTCTCCATCACTACTCCAATAGGGAAGACGAAGCTATTCGTATTTCATTTCACGACGAATCTCTCGGTCTGTTTCACGCTTTTTTGTAGTTTCGCGTTTATCAAACCTCTTCTTTCCGCGAGCGATACCTATTTGGAGCTTCATTTTTCTTTTCTTATTATACACCGAAATAGGCACTATTGTCAAACCTTTTTTGCTCTCCTGACCTGAAAGTAAGGCAAGCTCCTTTTTGGTCAAGAGAAGCTTGCGATTCCTGTCAGGGTCATAGTCTTTGCCCGTATTCGCCACTTGGTAGGGTGGTATATGGGCTCCGATGAGGTACGCCTCTCCACCACGCACCGTGATGTGGGAGCCATCAAGAGAGCCCTGTTTCCCGCGCAGTGACTTAACCTCTGTTCCAAGCAACTCAATACCGGCCTCGAAGGTTTCGAGGATTTCATAGTTGAATCGGACTTTTTTATTTTCAATAAGGTTGGCCATAGCACTCAACCCCACAGGAAAAAACTGTTTTCGGTATAGGGAAGCTCACTCATTGTAGTCTAAATATAAAAAATCATAAATGATATCCCTCCCCTTATTCCAATGTTCTCAAGAACATTGGAATAAGGGGACACATTGTGATACGATGCAAAATATATTGGAAATAGGAGAAAACAAGATATGAAAAACACACGAGTACTTGAGCAAGTAGTGAAGGGTTTTGCAAACCATCGACGAATCCAGATTATGGATCTTCTACACAAAGAGCCTGAATTATCAATATTTGATATAGCTGATAAGCTGAAAGTAAATTTCAAAACAATATCTGAACACGTGCGTCGTCTTGCTGTGGCCGGGCTCGTGATGAAGAGAAATGATGGAAGCTCTGTGCGGCACAAACTTTCGAAGATTGGTTCCTCTATTCTAATGTTCTTGAGAACATTAGAATAGAGGAGTAAGGGGGGTGAAAAAATGGGGATAAAAACTTTTTGTAACAGTAAAGATAGTAAAACAGAAGCTTTGTTGTATAATTGCGGAGCTTAAACGGGAAACCAAATGGCCAACACAAACAATACAAACAACAAGAAAAAGGGTGGTTTTAAGGTGGTAATCAAGAAGGGATGGGGGGCAGGAGGTCCCCAGAATTCGCTCATGCGAAACCTTTTAGGAACACTTATCATTTTTATTATTCTTTCCACCGTCTATTCTGCAATAGCAGAAAATACCAAGAAGACTACGCAAATTCCACTCTCGGAACTTTCAACTGACATTATTGCAGAAAAAGTTTCCAAGATTTCTGTTGATGCCGACGCGCTTACGATTGAATACAAAAACGGCGACAAGAAAGAATCAAAAAAAGAAGATGGCACCGCGCTTACCCAGACGCTCGTAAATTATGGCGTTACTCCAGAGAAACTTGCAAAGGTTTCTATCGATATTAAAAAACAAAGCGGTCTTTTGTTTTGGCTTATCAATCTGGCCCCGATTATTTTCCCAATTCTCTTTATTGTTTTCTTTTTGTGGTATCTGTCGCGACAGGTAAAGGGTGCGGGAATGCAAGCGTTTACTTTCGGTCAATCAAAGGCTCGTCTCATTGCACCGAATGATAAGAAACAGAGGGTCACATTTAAAGATGTGGCGGGGGTTAAAGAAGCGAAGCAAGAACTTTCTGAAATTGTTGATTTCTTAAAAAATCCAAAAAAATTTCTTGAAATCGGCGCGGTGATTCCAAAGGGTGTACTTCTCATGGGAGCCCCTGGTACTGGAAAAACTTTGCTCGCTCGTGCTGTTGCAGGAGAGGCAGGCGTTTCGTTCTTCTCTATTTCTGGATCAGAGTTTGTAGAAATGTTTGTCGGTGTGGGGGCCTCTCGTGTGCGCGATTTGTTTAAACTCGCAAAATCCGCAGCTCCAGCAATTATTTTCGTAGATGAGATTGATGCGGTGGGGCGAGTGCGTGGTGCTGGTGCTGGTGGGGGAAACGATGAACGCGAACAGACTCTAAACCAAATCTTAGTTGAAATGGATGGTTTTGAGCCAAATGAAAAAGTGATTGTCATGGCCGCAACAAACCGCCCTGATGTGCTTGACCCAGCACTCCTGCGTCCAGGACGATTTGACCGTAGAGTGACTATTGACCTGCCAGACAGACCAGAGCGGGAAGAGATTCTCCATATTCACTCCCGCGCGAAGCCATTTGCAGAAGATGTAAATCTGAAAGTTATTGCAGAACGTACTCCAGGATTTTCTGGAGCTGATCTCTATTCACTTATGAATGAAGGAGCGATTCTCGCCGCACGTGAAGACAGAAGCAAGATTTCTCAATACGACCTCGTTCGCTCTATTGAAAAGGTTATGCTTGGTCCCGAGCGCAAGAGTCACATACTCTCGCCGAAAGAAAAAGAAATAACTGCATACCACGAAGCAGGTCACGCACTCGTCTCCTCCGTTCTTGAATACGCTGACCCAGTGCACAAAATTTCCATCATTTCTCGCGGACGCGCTGCAGGCTACACACTCAATCTTCCACTCGAAGACAGAAAACTCCAATCACGAAAAGAATTTTTTGATGATATAGCAATGTCGCTCGGTGGGTATGTCGCAGAGAAAATGGTTTTCGGTGACCTCACGACTGGCTCATCAAATGATTTGCAGGTCTCAACAGCGCTTGCGCGCGACATGGTGACCAAGTACGGAATGTCTGAAAAGATGGGTCCGATTGCCCTTGAAGGGCAGGGTGGCAAAGCGCTCTTTGGTAGAGGGGTGGATGACAAAGCATATTCTGAACGAGTCAGCGCAGAGATTGATGGGGAAGTTTCAGAAATAATGAAAAGAGCGCTTTCGCGCGCTGAGGAGACGCTCACAAAATATCGACCGGTCTTAAATGCGATTGCAAAAAGGTTGGTAGAGGCGGAAACCATTGAGCGAGATGAATTTGAAAAAATTCTCATCGCAAATGGTATTGCACTCAAGAAGAAAAAAGATACTCGCCTTGATGCGATCGACATAGTTGGATAATACTCGTCGAAGCAGGTAGAGCATCAAGTGTAGAAACTAGTTTATAGTTTTTACCCACCTGCAGGCAGGCAGGCAGGGCTGTTAGTTTTTAGAAATAAAAACAAGCGCCTACTTTACTCCAGTTGACTTTAGTGAAAGATGAAGAAGGGTTGTGAGAAAAAGTGTAAACAAAAAATCCCCATACTACGGGGATTTTTTGTTAATTATTTTTTGATGGCTAGTCCCAACACCAGTGCTTCTCACCCCAACCAAAATTTTTTGCTTTAAATCATGGCTTCTTTTCGTATCCATGTAGATATTTGTAGCACACATGACCGTGGTATAATTGAAAAATATGAGAAAATCATTTGAATCTGAAGCACTCGAAAGTGTAGATATTGATAGGGCACACGAAAAAGCAAAAGTAGTAATAGAGGATTCTTCTTTACGAGAGAAGGATTTTGAGGATGTATATCGGGGTCGTGTCGCCGAAGATTTGGAGCGGGTCAGACGTCTAGAAGAAAAATTTGTGAAAGAAGAAACCGAAAGAAGTCGTGAATTAAAAAAAGTAGCCACTATTTTTGAAGGGCTTGTACTCTGGCACGGAGAGCAGAGTGAATGGTTTGGCCCGCATGCAAAGACGCTGAAGACATCAAAATACGATGACTATGTAAATGGCGTTGATATGGTTATAGAGTTTTTTGATGAAGAGGAGAAAACTCTTGCTCACTTGGGTCTCGCCGCCGACATAACCTTCACTTCTGACACAACAAAGAAGTTTGATAAATTGCGAGGAAATATTGAAAAAGGGGAGCTTGTTGCTGTTGATTACTTTCATTCAGAACCAATGAGTCTTCATGGACGGTTAAGTGATTTGCCAGAGGTGATTATCGGTGCCGACAGAAAAACCGTACTTGAGCTTACAGAATTGTGGATGGAACGGAAAAACGCAGTATTAGCTCGTCACAAAATCCAAATAATGATTCTCTTACAGATGAAAGAACAATTGGAAACGTTTGCACAGTATGCTCGACATCTTGCGTCTAAATGTGTAGATAAGGAGCTCAAAGCAAAACAAGAAAATGTTGCAGAGAAGTGTGAAGACCGTCTGGTAATCGTGAGAGAGCTTTTAGACTTAAAGAAAGATATTATGAAGGAAGTGGAGCTGGATCTTGGAGGAGACTCAGTCCATAACTCTATTATGGGTTTTATGAAAGCGTGGAAGGCTTCTATTCTGAAGGAAAAGAGAGCGACTTAGATAATACAAAACTACTTCAAGCTTTCGCTTGAAGTAGTTTTGATTTGAAGCCCGTATTATGCCATTGGCATCGACTTCGTATCGCACTCTTTGCAGTTCTTCTTATGTGCGAAGATCTCGTAGAGAGCTGAGAGACCAACGAGAATATATACCAATCTTACGAGGGAAGATGGTAAACCCCATCCACCGAGACCATAATCAAACGCTGTAAGAAGCCAATTGAGTCCTCCAACGATGAGGAGAATCCAAGCGGCCATGTGAAGACCTTTCATAATATTGTTTCTTGATTACTTATAATTCTACCATCAATTATACCATATCTAAATAGTCGCAAGTACTTAGGGTTGTGTGTGTATAAGATGCATGGCCTTCTCGTCACGCAAAAATTACTTCGTAATTTTGTGCGAGTACCAGGGCTCGAACCTGGGACCGGGTGTGTATAAGACACCTGCTCTACCAACTGAGCTATACTCGCCTATTTTTCCTATCGACCCACCAAAACACCTATACTGCATTATTTTCCTATCGACCCACCAAAACATCTATACTGCATTATTTTCCTATCGACCCACCAAAACATCTATACTGCATTATTTTCCTATCGACCCACCAAAACATCTATACTGCATTATTTTCCTATCGACCCACCAAAACACCTATACTCGCAAAACCTCGGAAATAGTATAGCAAATAAGGAGTTTCCTCAATCAAAACCTACTCAAAATGGATCTTCTGTTTTTGCGACTCCATCCGCTCTTTGAGAAGCGGAAAGGTTTTTAATTGTGAGTCTTTTTCGATAATTTTTGTTGCCTCAAGTCGAGCAGCCTCAACCATCTTTATGTTCTTTATCGCTTCCATCCCGATGTCAGTGAGACCCCATTGTTTTTTGCCAGAGAGTTCGCCCGAACCACGCTGAGCCAAATCGTATTCTGCAAGTTTGAAACCGTTCTCGGCTTTCTTAAGCGCGGAGAGACGCTCGACAGATTTTTTTGTTTTTGTGTCTGAAAACACGAAGCAGTACGCTTGATGCGAGCTTCTGATAACACGCCCACGGAGTTGGTGAAGTTGCGCGAGCCCGAATCGTTCGCCACCTTCTATGATGATGATTGTGGCATTTGGGACATTGACCCCCACCTCAACCACAGAAGTGGCGACAAGGATATCGATTTTTCCATTTTTAAAGTCTTCCATCACCCTCTCTTTCTCGGTGGGTTTCATTTTACTATGGAGAATATCGATTTCGTATTCAGGAAAAATATCTTTTTTAATTCGTTTTGCTTCTTCTTTTACTGATTTTGTGGCGAGGGCGTTTTCTTTTGTTGGGTCAGGCTCGTCGATTCGTGGACAAATAACATACATTTGTCTTCCAACTTTGAGTTCAGAGCGGATTTTCTCGTACGTCTCTTCACGGTGATGGGGAAGAACAATATCAGTTATGATTGGTTTTCTGCCCACGGGCATTTCATCTAAGAGTGAGAGGTCAAGGTCGCCATAGATGGTGAGTGCAAGCGTCCTTGGGATCGGGGTTGCGGTCATTGAGAGTAGGTGGGGAGTTAAGATTTCTTTCTCGCGAAGTTTTTGGCGTTGAAGGGTTCCGAATCGGTGCTGTTCATCGATGATTGCGAGGGCGAGGTGTTTGAATCGAACCGTTTTTTGGATGAGCGCGTGGGTTCCGATGAGCACTGGTATCTCACCGTTCGCTACCCATTTGAGAAGTTGAGAGCGGGAAATGTCAGTCCATCCATCCGGATTTATTTTTGATGGGAATTTTTTACAACCACTGCCGGTGATCAGGCCGATCTGGATACCACTGCCAAAGAAATATTGTATGAACGACTCAAAGTGTTGTTGGGCCAGTATTTCGGTGGGGACCATATACGCAGTTTGCAAATTTCCAAAACTTTGCCCCGTTGGTCTCGTAGTGGCAACAGTGTAAACCGCAGTAGCTGCAACCGCAGTTTTTCCGCTCCCGACATCTCCTTCAAGGAGGCGCGACATCGGATGACCCTTTTTAAAATCAGAGAGTATGTGGTTGATTGATTTCTCTTGCGCACTTGTGAGTGGAAATGGAAAATTTTTGGTAAATCGATCAACATCTTCTTTTTTGGGTTCTATAACAAACGATTTATTCTTTTTCCATTCAAGTTTCTCTTTTTGTTTTTCCAGTTGGATAAAAAATATTTCTTCAAACGCAAAACGTTTGCGAGCGGCGAGCGCATCGGACTCTTTTTGTGGAGTGTGAATCCAGATCAGCGCAGTTTTCAAAGAGGGGAGATTGTATTTTGTGAGAAGTTCCTTTGGTATCGGGTCGACATATTCATCAAGGACTCTCATTTTAAAGATTTTTTGCAGAGCATGGTATATCCAGTTTGAAGTTACCCCACGACTTTCTGGATACACTGGGTACAGTGTGTGAGCGAGACCATCTTTACCAAAAAGAGAACTACCGACTCCTATTGGTATGTGTACAACGGTTTCGATTTTTGGGTTTGAGAGATAGAGCGCACCCTTTCGTAGAGAAAGTTTTCCTTCAACGCGAACAAACGCTCCCTCATGAATCATTTTTGCAATATAGGGCTGATGAAACCACACGGCTTTTATAGAGCCGGTGTCATCAGTGATGGTTGCCTCTCCCATAGGGATTTTACTTCGGAAACCTTTTGAGGTTTTAAGTTGAGAGACCTTTCCGAAAATAACTGCACTTTCTTTGCTTACAAGTGAGTCTATGGTACGCACACTCGCTGTATCTCCATAGCGGACAGGGAAGTGGTAGAGCAAGTCTTCTGCGGTCTCAATACCCAGTTTCTTAAGAGCTTTTTGTTGAGCGGGGAGCACTCGAGTGATATTTGGAAGGGGTATTTGAGTCGCCATTGTGCCCATTGTAACTTACTTGTGGGAAGAAAAAACCCCTCGCGAGGGCGAGGGGTTTTTTCTTATTCGTAGTTTACGATAACCGAAGCTCTCCGAGTCGGGTTGAGGTCATTGTGATATGTCCAGGTTCCGGTTTTTGTAAATATAAATTCATATGCTCCTCCTTTTCCAACGCTTCTTCCTTGGTTGAAGGACGGATAATTTGAGTTACTTGGGTATGGATCAGAGGCAACCCACATGTTTTTACTACTTTCATTTATGAATCGAACTGATTGTCCACGCTTGATTATAACAAGGGAAGGTGAAAACCCGTCGTCTGTGTAGGTGACCGTGGTTTTTAGAGTAGCGGACTGTGTTCCAGTGCTGGTTTTCGTCACAGGCTTTGTTGTGAGCGTTCCGGAGAGGTGGAGTTGCTACTTTGAGCAGGAGCCACAGCACTCGACTCCTGTGTTATTCCCACACTTTCAGAATTTATTGTCGGCGCGAGAGTTTCTTTTTTGCCAGCGAAAAATAAACCGATAAGCACGAGTACTACGACCACGAGAACCCCAATAATCCAGTCTTTATTGTTTTTTTTCCATAAAAATTATGTTACATCATTAGTGCCTTTTTCTATTGTACCATCCGGATGGCTAGTACCGAACCTTTCCGATCTTTTCATTTGTTGCGTATGACATTTGCATAACTTAGACCAGTGAGTGGTCACAAGCCATTGAACCATTACGGTAGATTGACATTTTTGCAATAACGTGCTAGTTTCTTCGTCTCGGTTTCTCGCTCGCCTGATCTTTTTTACCCAATAAATTAGCCATAATTTAGCCTTTTGTTATGGTCGTTTCGAGGAACGATCAAATTGCAGGCATTTCAATGAAAAAGAATATTAATAAAATTTCTTGAAGCAGAGATTGTTTATAAAGGGATTGGGAGGTAAATAATAAAATGAGCACTTATCTTTTAAAAATTTCGGAATATTTTAGTGGTAACATCCCACAGCGATGGCGACAGCTAATTGGCGTGTCCAAAGAAGCCTTTTTCTTGTTGATTTTTTTATCTTTGGTTACGGGGTTGGTGCTTTACAAGGTACTCTTTATCGCCAATATGTCACTAGTGCCTTCGTTTTGGACTTTTTACGGCCTCACTGCGACACTTTTTTTGATTTCCAGAATTCCTTATGCATATCTGCACAAAGATGAACACGATACGGTTTATCTTGATTCCGCGTATCCTAATGTCAGTGTTGTAATCGCCGCCAAGAACGAGGTGGATGGCATATTTAAGACTATTACTACTTGTGTTAAATCTCAATACCAAGGGAGGATTGAATGTATTGTTATTGATGACGGGTCTACCGATGGAACCAAGGAAGAAGTTTTGAGGGCTCAAAAATTTTACGGCAAGGGGGGGGTAAAACTAATTGTATTTCCTGAGAACAAAGGAAAGAGAGAAGCAATGGCCGTTGGTATCAATGAGGCGCAACACGAGATAATTGTTTTTGTTGATTCCGATAGTTTCCTTGCTCCTGACGCTCTTCGTCACATAACCGAACACTTTTTGGCAAACGAACGTATCGGTGCTGTTTCTGGAAATACCAAAGTAGAAAATGTAAATGCAAATACGCTCACAAGGATGCAATCTATTCAATACGCAGTTTCTTTTGATATTTATAAAGCCAGTGAGAGTGTGCATCAATCTGTAACATGTTGCCCCGGTTGTTTTTCTGCATATAGAAAAGCGGCTATTAAACCGCTTGTGCAAGCATGGAAAGAGCATGAATTTTTTGGATCAAAATCTACATTTGGTGACGACCGGGGATTAACGAATTTCGTCCTGCAAAGTTGGAGCATAGTCTATTGTCAAAAAGCGATGGCCACCACTGTTGTGCCAGAAAAATTTTCTGTTTACTGGCGCCAACAATTGAGGTGGAAAAAGTCATGGATACGCGAAGGAGTTTTTGCTAGTACATTTATGTGGAAAAAGAGGCATCCATTAGCAAGTTTTGCTTTTTATACTAATTTTTCTTTTCCTATTGTTGGACCAATTTTAGCTGGCAGTGTGCTTGCGCATAGCATAACAACTCACAACCCATTGCTATTTATGGTCTTTATGTTCGGGTTCCTATTGTTAGGCACAGTATTCGCTCTGTTTGTCCGTGTATATCATGGACTGGAAAACTGGTATTATATGCCACTAGTATCTCTCTTCTTTGTCTCGGTGTTTATATGGCAAATGCCATGGGCTCTTATAACGCTTAGAAAAACGCATTGGGGCACAAGATAATATGACACATAGGAAAAAACAATTTTATTCAGTTGCCGTCATAGCCCTAATAGTTTTAGTGGTTATTTTATTGTACCCGATTGGTAGTAACTTATTGAAAATAGTGCGCCTGCACACGTATGTTTACGGATATTCTTTGCCGGAAAATCTTGCCGTGGAAGATATGGCAAAATTACCCCCAGCACAATCAGTTCCTATCTTGACATATCATGGTGTTATTGAGAAAGGAGAAGTCGGACCGAATACCGATCGTAAAACATTTATTAGTCAGATGGAAACACTTAAGCAGAAAGGTTACCAGGCAATTTCCGTAAAAGAATACGACCTTTTTAAAAATGGTAAATTCGTCCTTCCAGCTAAACCAATCATTATTACTTTTGACGATGGACGAAAAGACAGTTTTTATACGGTTGATAAAATACTAGAAAAACTTGGTTTTAAGGCAACTATTTTTCTTGCCACTATTAAAGCAAACGAGAACGATTCTTTCTACCTAAATTGGGACGAACTTGCTAAAGTAAAAGCTACCGGACGCTGGGAAATAGAAGCACACGGCCGACGCTCGCATGATCAAATAGTGATTGATGAGAAAGGTTCACTTGGAACCTATCTTACGTCACGTATATATACCCCAGGAAAGGGACTTGAGAGCATTGAAGATTATAAAAAAAGAGTGGAGGCAGACTATATCAACGGGATGGTAGATATCAAAGAGCATCTTGGTATAGACGCTCGCTATTTCGCAATACCCCTTAACAATTTTGGAGATTCTGAAATATCTAACTTCCATGACGATGCATATAAATTTAATCGAGAACTTACAAAACATTTTTTCAAGTTCGCATTTACTCAGGTATATAAAAAAGATGGTATTGCTTTTCAAAACTTCTACAATTATCGGGATTCAAATCCTCATGAAGTTAAGAGACTCTCAATTGAAAATATGAGTTCAGTCGATTTAGTCAAATCGCTAGAACGCTTTGCCCCTAAATCATTCCCGCTTATATTTCCAATCACCAATATAGAGTCATTTTTACGAAATACACAATTAATATCTGGTACTTTTGAGACAAATAATGGCATTACGCTTTTATCCAGTATGAGTACTCCGGCGGCCCGTATGCTTTTTGGCGATCAAGGGTGGAAAAACTACACCATAAAAACAACAATAGCTCGTGAAAAGGGACGATCGGTGTCTATAATTGCTTACTATAAGGATGAAGATAATTTAATAAGTCTAAGTTGGGGAGAACGGTCTATACGACTAGTAGAACGCGCGGATGGGAAAGAACGCGAGCTCGCTTCATATTATCCATGGGAAAAAGAGGGGGCGGTAGAAATTGCTATATATCTTTATAATAATTCTGTCAGTGTGTATTTCAGCGGAGTTACCGTAGCCTACGAAATCCCTATAAAATTGTCTCGTGGCGCAGCTGGTTTTGGGGTATGGGATCCGAATGGTGCACAATCCACCATTAGAAAATTAGAGATTACAAGTTTGAATAAATAATGAATTCAAAAGATACCTATGTGGCGGGTGTTTAATACGATAAAATAATGAATATGAAATCTAAAATTGTCATTTTATATTGTTTAGTTATAGGTGTGATAATAGTTATTGGCATAAATATGTATTTGGGGCCAATACTTATTCGCCGTAGCAATATGGCGTTTGATGATAATACTTTTTTATTGGCTAAAGTAAGTGACTCGTTCAAAAGACATCGTCCATCCACTTCGCCACCTCTGGTCAGCACAGTATTTACCGAAAATTTTGATACGCCCTATACAGTAACGGAAGCCGGAAGCATGAGCGGTAGCAATAGCCCCAATTGGTGGTTAAGTTCTGGCGCGTACTTTTATAGTACTAAAGGTATTGGAAACACTATAGCAGGATCTCTTTCCGCAATAGATACATGGCGTGTTGCATATTTTATTTCAAATCCATTGGATACGGATAACGGCTACTATCCGCAAAATATTTTTAGATTGGTTTTAAGAAGTAAATGGCAAAATTTTCAGCAAGAGACATATTTTCGGATCGCGAAGGATAATGTAAGCGACAGCTCCAACAGAAATGCTTCAAACGGTCTTTTGCTGTTTAATCGTTATCAAGATGGCAACAATCTTTATTATACTGGCGTAAGGGTTGACGGACATGCAATTATTAAGAAAAAAATAGGAGGTAAGTATTATACGATGGCAGAAAAAACTTTTTACAGTGGCGTTTATAGCCGTGAAACCAACCCAAACCTCATCCCGGTTTCAACATGGACTGGACTCCGAAGCGAAGTTAAAACTAATACTGATGGAACGGTAAATATTAAAGTTTTTATTGACAAGGACAAAACCGGCAATTGGATTTTGGCGATCGAAGCCAAAGACGACGGCGAGAGCTACGGGGGAGCGCCGATTTTAACCGAAGGCTACGCCGGCATCCGCACTGACTTTATGGATGTAGAATTTGACGATTACAGTATTCATGAGCTGTAATCGTCACAAGAGTCCATCTTCCGCCCCATAGAACGTTTTCTCTAATTACGGGTGTGGAATTACTAAAGTGGAGTTGTTGTTTTAAGTTTTATTTCACAGAGACTACGATTGTACCACCGGCAATTGGATTCAAGTGATTATGAAACCCCCAACTGCCGGCTTTTTGGAATACAAAAGTGAAGGTTTTCTGTCCTTTGGCAGAAGTTTTGTATTGGTCGAATTCTGGATAGATGGTGTGAATTGGATGAGGGTTTGAGGCCACAGACATTCCGCCCGTAGAGGAGTTTACAAAAGTTACTGATTCACCTTGTTTGACAGTAACGGTTGCGGGGCTAAAAGTTTTTCCATCGTATGTAACAGTGACTACTGTTGCGGGCGCTGTAGTTGCTGGGTTTGTTTCTGTTGCTGTCTGTGCCTGGGTTTGATTATTTATAACAGTCGTTTCTGTTGTCGGCGGAGGAGTAACTTGTTTCTTATTTCCAAAGAGAAACCAGCCTAGGGCAAGTAAGACAACGACAATAATTCCGATAACTAGATTTTTATTCATATGGTTTTTGCTTTTAGGGGTAAATTTCCGTTGGTATTATAGCATATTGTCGGGAGGTGTTTTCAAGCAGTTTTCATTTCTAAGTATTCTTTGTTGCCATCTTTGCTATTGTGTCCTTCACTCGTTCAGGGTTTGGAATCTGGAAAAGTTTGAATTTCTCTTCTGTCCCTGCTGTTTGGATTTGTAAGTCTCCGAAATGCAGGAGTGTTTGGATAACGCCTTGTGTTTGAACAGACATATCTTGTATTCTCGACAGACGAAGCTCGGATACAGTTCTATTAAAAAAACCATGTTGAGTGCTATCTATTATCCTCCTGTCTGTGATAATCCAAGCATCGAGAGTGTACATGGTAAAAGAGTAGAAAAGTAAAGACCAAATAAGGAGGTAGTAGATGCTATAAAAGAAAAAACACAATGACAGTAGATTATGAGAATACAAAAAAGGAGAAGCTATTGCGCCAATAAGTATTGGAATAAGAGCAATAAAAATAAAAAAGAGCAGGCGAATTAGAATTACAAATGGATGACGACGTATAAGCAAAATTACTTGCTCCCCGTTTTCCTGTCCATCAAAAGAGTTAGTTGATTCTATAAAAATTGAAAAGATAGATTTCATTTTTGATATGGGGCACTGAATGTTTTTTGGCCAAACCTATCTAGTTGTTGTTTGAGAATCGAGACATCGATGTTTACAAAAAAGAGAAAGCTGATAAAGGAAAGCGCGATTGCTCCCAGCAGGAAAATTATCGCACCCCTTTTGGGCAGGGTGCCGACGCCAAAACGGGTTAGGTGATAGAGAATAATAAAATTAAATACCCAGTACACCAAGAGAGAAAGGGTAATGATGATGGTGACTATAAATTGTACAGAAAGAGAGTTCACACCAAAAGTATAACAAAAAACAAGAATATTTTCGTTGCGGAGACAGGAATGTGTTCGCTGGTGCTTCTTATTTCTTGAGAAAGTTTTTTATCTTGTCCCATAGGAGAAACCGGAATCCTAATAGTTCTAAGCCTACAAATATCAGCCATGAACCTGGGGTAAATGGCGTTATGAAAGCCAAAAAACCCACAAGGATGAGTATGATACCAACAATTTTCTTTAATTTCGGATTCTTTTCCATGTGTTCTTTCATGTGTTTTCGTTTTTTGGCGGTGTTTGCTGGACAAAGTTCGAATGTATTTTGAGTTAAACCCTGATTCCGACTAATCGCACGCGCGGAGCGCGTGGTGGCTTTGAATTGAATCGTACGCTCCGATTGCGCCTCGGGCGC